>Ga0335085_10014914_pt1 | contig 11315 bp, 5 predicted proteins | sample Lox_Sample_45_FD_206712 | JGI IMG/M metagenome (GOLD analysis project Ga0335085, IMG submission 206712) | Soil microbial communities from Loxahatchee National Wildlife Refuge, Florida, United States - Lox_Sample_4.5 | ecosystem: Environmental > Terrestrial > Soil > Wetlands | place: USA: Florida... | reverse complement strand
ATCGGCGTCGGCATCGGTGAACACTTCATCGCCTCGGACGTGGCGGCGCTCATCCCCGTGACGCAGCGATTTATTTTCCTCGAAGACGGCGACGTTGCCGAAATGACCAAGGACCGGCTCACGATCTTTAATGCCGCCGGCGAACCGGTCGAGCGGCCCCTCAAAGTGAGTGAACTCACCGCCGACGCCGTCGAGCGCGGCCAGTACCGGCATTACATGGCGAAAGAAATCTTCGAGCAGCCGCGCGCGGTGGCAGAGACGCTCGAGGGTCGTCTTGGCGGTCAAACCGTCCTGGAGGCCGCTTTCGGTCCCGATGCCGCCGGCATCCTCGACAGCGTGCGGGGCGTGCATATCATCGCCTGCGGCACCAGCTACCACGCGGGAATGGTCGCGCGTTACTGGTTCGAATCCCTGGCGGGGATTCCATGCAGCGTGGAGGTGGCGAGCGAGTTCCGCTATCGCCGTCCGGTGGTGCGGCGCAACTCGTTGGTCGTGGCGATCTCCCAGTCGGGCGAGACCGCCGACACCCTGGCGGCGTTGCGCGAGGCCAAGCAGCGCGGCTTTGGTCCTGCGCTCGCGATCTGCAACGTCCCCGAGAGTTCGCTGGTGCGGGAGAGCGATCTGGTGCTGATGACCCGCGCCGGCCCCGAGATCGGCGTGGCCTCCACCAAGGCCTTCACCACCCAGCTGGTGTCGCTGCTGCTGCTGGTAATCGTGCTCGGCCGTCGCCATGGGCTATCGGCTCAGACCGAGGTCGAGCTGGTGCAGCAGCTGACAGCGTTGCCGAACAAGATCGAACAGGCGCTGCGCCTCGACGAGACCATCCAGCAGCTTGCGATGCGCTTTGCGGAAAAACACCATGCCCTGTTCCTGGGACGCGGCACCCAATATCCTGTCGCGCTCGAAGGCGCGCTCAAGCTCAAGGAGATCTCCTACATCCATGCCGAGGCGTACCCCGCGGGGGAGCTCAAACACGGGCCGCTGGCGCTGGTGGATAGCAACATGCCCGTGATCGCGGTAGCGCCCAACAACGACCTGCTGGAAAAGCTCAAGTCGAACCTGCACGAGGTCAAGGCCCGCGGTGGAGAACTGATCGTCTTCGCCGATGCGTCGGTGGAGGTGGAGGCCGATCCCCAGGTGAGTCTTTACAAGGTGGCGGTGGTTCCCGATGCGGTGGCGCCGATCGTGTTCACGGTGCCGCTGCAGCTGCTCGCGTATCACGTGGCGGTCCTCAAGGGCACCGACGTCGATCAGCCGCGCAACCTCGCCAAGTCGGTCACGGTAGAGTGAGACGCCCGCGTCAATAGTTTCGCAGCAGGAAGTTCAGCTCCATCACCCGCTCGGACATAATGCGGGCGAGATTGCGCACCACGATATAGCCGATGCGCGTGTTGGCCTCGAATAGCCGGTACAGCCGGTCGGGGTCGAATACCATCGCCGTGAATTCGTCCACGGTAGTGACCGACGCCGAGCGGCGCGCCCTGCGCAGGAACGCCATGTCGCCGAACACCTCGCCCTTGCGGAACAGGGCGAGCTGCTTGCAGCGATCCTCCTGTACGCCATGGCTGCGGACGGTCATCTCAATGCTGATCCGGCCGTTCAGTACGACGTACAGGTCCCAGCTCGCGGCGGATTCCTCGATCACGGTTTCGCCCGCGTCAAAATGGACGACCCGGCCGCATGCCGTCACGGCGTCCAGCTCGGCCGGCGTCAGGTTCTCGAACAGGCGATAGGCGGCGAGTTCCGCCGTGAAGGCCTCATCCATTGCTGCTACCCCGGTGTTGTTTACCCGCCCGCGGTGCTGCAGGCGGTCTTGTGCTTATCGGCGCACGCCCCTGACGCTTGAATAGCGGGCCCGGCGTTTGAAATGTTTTTCCAGTAATGTTAACGTGTTGGCTCCCTTATGGGCGGGATTCGTCAGCCGATTCCGCCCAAAACCAGGCACATCTCGTCAGTCTTGGATTGCCTGCGGTGTCCGGGCCGGCCCTTGCCCACCACCCGCGCCAACCCCCGGCCGTCTCTTGCGATGCCGCCCTGGTCTATCCATTACTTCATGGCCGTCCCCACGGCCCCCTTCCCTGCGGCGCGCGGCGCCGCCGGGGCCGACGCGCTTTTCGCGATACGGGCTGGTGATGGAACAGGAGCGAGCGATGAGACACCACCACCGCCATTGATCTTCGGCCGAGGCGCGCTACGGCGCCTGGTACCTGCGGGGGTCTAATCCTCGCGCCTTGGACGTAAGCCCGGCGGCGCGATGACCTGGAGGCGCGCCGGGTGGCTGCCATGGCCGTGACGGCCGGACGTACCCGGTGCGCGCAGCGATCCGGATCACCCCGCCGCCCGGATACGGGTGACGATCGACGGCGATCCGCACGTCGACGTCCGCTGCCGGACGAGGCCTGCGACGTTATCGATCGGCAGGCGGTGGCGGCGCCGCGGCACGGGGAACTGCGGATTGGGCTATGAGGGCCGCGGCGATCGCGGTGCCGCACGCCGCCCCGCGCCTCCGCGTGGCAAGGCGCCGGCCAAGGCGCCTGGCGGAGACGTGCCCGCGCGCGTCGGCGGCGCTGCTGCCTTCACGGCGGCCGCGATCCCCGGTCGCTCAAGAGTTGCCGCTGGAGATCAGTGCTGATCGCGGTGCCAGTTAACCCGCAGAGGTGTGCCGCCTGCGGGACGCGATCAGCCGCGACGTCGGTCTATACCGACGCTATTGGCGGAGGTGGAAGGGATGATCGGTGACGACGGCGGGCTGTACCTAATGTTGGTCAGCGTCCATGGCCTGATCCGCGGCGGCGCCCCGGAGCTGGGACGTGACGCCGACACCGGCGGACAGGTCAAATACGTGGTGGAACTGGCGCGTGCTCTGGCGGCACACCCGCGGGTGAATCGCGTCGACCTGCTCACCCGCTTGGTGGACGATCCCAAGGTATCGGTTGACTACGCGCGCCATGAGGAGCCGCTTACCAACAAGGCGCGCATCGTCCGCATCCCCTGCGGTCCACACCGCTATTTGCGTAAGGAGGTGCTGTGGCCGCACCTCGACAGCTTCGCCGACAACGCACTCCGATACCTGCGCCGCGTCGCTGTCATCCCCGACCTCATCCACAGCCATTATGCCGACGCCGGCTACGTCGGCGCGCGCCTCGCCGGATTACTGGGCGTACCGCTGATCCACACCGGCCATTCGCTGGGGCGCGAGAAGGAGCGGCGCCTGCTCGACCAGGGCCTGAGGGCCGAGGCCATCGAGAAGAACTACAACATCTCCCAGCGTGTCGAGGCCGAGGAATTCGCGCTCGACAATGCGGCGATGGTGATCGCCAGCACCTCCCAGGAGGTGCGGGATCAATATAGCCGCTACGACAACTATCAGCCTGAGCACATGGTGGTGATCCCGCCCGGCGTGGAGCTCTCCCGCTTTCGCCCGCCGCCGCGCAACCGGTTCCGTCCACCGATCCTTCTCGAGCTGGAGCGCTTCCTGCGCGAGCCGCGCAAGCCCATGATCCTTGCCATGTCACGCCCCGACGAGCGTAAGAACATCGCGACCTTGCTCCATGCCTACGGCGGTAACAGCGCGTTGCAACAATGCGCCAACCTGGTGGTGATTGCCGGCAACCGCGACGACATCCTGGGCGGCGAGAAAGGTCCGCGCACGGTGCTGAGTGACATCTTGATGCTGATCGACCGCTACGATCTGTATGGGCGCGTCGCCTACCCCAAGCATCACCAAGCCGACGATGTGCCGCAGCTTTACCGGGTGGCTGCCAAGAGCGGCGGCGTATTCGTCAATCCCGCGCTCACCGAACCGTTCGGCCTGACCCTGATCGAGGCCGCCGCCAGCGGGCTGCCGGTGGTGGCCACCGAGGATGGCGGCCCGCGCGACATCCTCGCCCACTGCAAGAACGGCATGCTGATCGACCCGCTGGATGCGGCGGCCATCGGTCGGGCACTGCACGAGGCCATCAATGACCGCCGCCGGTGGCGGCGCTGGGCCCGCAACGGTATCCAAGGCGCCCACCGCCACTTCTCCTGGTCCGGACACGTTGAGACCTACATGCATGAGGTGGACAAGCTGATCCGCAGGTCACAGCGCAGGCGGGCGGCGGCCCCCGCCAAGAGCAAGCTGCCCATCTCCGATCGGCTGCTGGTCAGTGACATTGATAACACCTTGATCGGTGATGCCGAGGCGCTGCGGGCACTGTTGGCGCGGCTCAGCGGCGCGCGCGAGCGGATCGGCTTCGGCATCGCCACCGGTCGCCGCCTGGAGAGCGCGCTTAAGGTGCTCAAGGAGTGGGATGTGCCGTTGCCGGATGTGCTGGTAACTGCGGTAGGCACCGAGATCCACTATGGCCGCCAGCTCGAACTGGACGTCGGCTATCAGCAGCATCTGGACTACCGCTGGCAGCCGCAGGGTGTGCGCGAGGTAATGGCCGAGTTTGGTGGGGTGCGTATGCAGCCTGCCAGCGAGCAGCGCCGCTACAAGATCAGCTACTTCATCGATCCGGCACGTGCGCCCGGGGTGCGCAAGATTTCGGCCTGCCTGCGCCAGGCGGGCCTGCACGCCAACGTGGTGTTCTCGCACGGGGTCTACCTCGACCTGCTGCCGGTGCGTGCCTCCAAGGGCAGCGCCATCCGCTATCTGGCGGATAAGTGGGGGATCCCGATCGACAGCATCCTGGTGGCGGGCGATTCCGGCAATGACGAGGAAATGCTCAGCGGCAATACCCTTGGCGTGGTGGTCGGCAATCACAGCGAGGAGCTGGAGCCCCTGCGCGACCGCGAACGCATCTATTTTGCCAAGGGCAACTATGCCTGGGGCATCCTCGAAGGGATCCGGCACTACGATTTCTTCGGCAACCTGCAGCCGGCGGAGGCCGTATGGAGCGAAAGGGCATGACCGGCAGTTTCGACAGCGTCATCGGCCTGCACCGCGAGGCCGTGCATCTGCTGCTGCGCCGCTACACCGCCTTGGGCCGGCCATTCCTGCTGCGATCTGAACTGTGGGACGAGTTCAGCGTCTTCTGTCGCGATGGCCGTTTCCCTGAACTGCTCGACAGCGAGCTGGCCACCTTCGTCCGCGCGACCCAGGAAGCGGCGGTGAGACCGCCGTGGATCTACTTCGCCACCCGGCGCCATGTGGCGCGGTGGCGCCACTTCCGCATCCACGGCGAATCCCTGGAGCTGAAGACCGTCCATGTCGCCGAGTACCTGCAGTTCAAGGAGTGTCTGGTGGACCCCGCGGCGGCCGAGCACTGGATGCTGGAGTTCGACATCGGCCCCTTCAATCGGGACGTGCCGAAACTCCAGGAGCCGCGCGCCATCGGCCGCGGCGTCGAGTTCCTCAACCGCCGCCTGTCCAGCAATCTGTTCCGGGGACTGGGCGATGGTGATCGGCGGCTGCTGGATTTCCTGCGGGTGCATCAGAGCCGCGGCCGGCAGCTGATGCTCAACGCCCGCGTCGGCGGGATGGGCGAGTTGCGGCGCTGTCTGCGCGAGGCGGAGGACTATCTTGCCGAGGCGCCCCCGGCGGCAGGTTGGGACTGCCTTGGCCATCGCTTGCAGAGCATCGGTCTTGAGCCGGGATGGGGGCGCAACGCCGCCCGGATGCGCGACACCATCGGTTTGCTCTCCGACCTGCTCGAGGCACCGGAGCCCAGCAAACTGGAGCGCTTTCTAAGCCGCATCCCGATGATCTTCAACGTGGTGATCCTCTCGCCCCACGGCTACTTCGGCCAGGCCAACGTGTTCGGCCTGCCGGACACCGGCGGGCAGGTCGTCTACATCCTCGATCAGGTGCAGGCGCTGGAGGGGGAGATGCGCCGTCGGCTCGACGAGCAGGGTCTGGACATCGAACCGCGCATCCTGGTGGTGACGCGCCAAATCCCCGAGGCGCCCCCCGGCACCACCTGCAACCAGCACCTGGAGCCGATCGCCGGCACCCGCAACGCAGTGATCCTGCGCGTGCCGTTCCGCCATCCCGGTGGCGCCGTGATTCCGCAGTGGATCTCGCGGTTCGAGATTTGGCCCTATCTGGAGGGCTTCGCCGCTGAGGTGCAGAAGGAGGTGCTGGCCGAGCTGGGCACCCGCCCTGACCTCATCATCGGCAATTACTCCGACGGCAACCTGGTGGCGACCCTGCTGGCGCAGCGCCTTCGGGTCATGCAGTGCAACATCGCCCACGCCCTGGAGAAGAACAAGTATCCGATGTCCGACCTGTACTGGCGCGACAATGATCCGCAGTACCACTTCAGCTGCCAGTTTACCGCCGACCTCATCGCCATGAACGCGGCCGACTTCATCATCACCAGCACCTATCAGGAGATCGCCGGGCGCGAGGACAGCGTCGGGCAATATGAAAGTTATGGCGCTTTCACCATGCCGGGGCTGTATCGGGTGGTGCAGGGGATGGATCCGTTCGATCCCAAGTTCAACATTGTGCCGCCCGGCGTCGACGCCGAGGTGTATTTCCCTTTCAGCGAAGGCTCGCGGCGGGTGACCGACCTCCGCAATGAGATTGAGGCGATGCTCTTCCGGCCCGGCTTTCCCGGCGTCCGCGGTCAGCTATCGGACCCTGACAAGCCGCTGCTGTTCACCATGGCGCGCCTCGACCGCATCAAGAATATTGCCGGCCTGGTGTCCTGGTACGGCCGCAGCGGTACGCTGCGCGAATGCGCCAACTTGGTGGTCGTGGCCGGCCACCTCGATGGCCGCGACTCGACCGATCCCGAGGAGCGGCATCAGATCCAGCGCATGCATGCGCTGATCGACGCTTACCAGCTCGACGGGGACATGCGTTGGCTGGGCCTGAGCCTCGACAAGCGTTTAGTCGGCGAGCTCTATCGCTACGTCGCCGACCGCCGCGGCGCCTTCGTGCAGCCGGCCTTGTTCGAGGCCTTCGGCCTCACGGTGGTGGAGGCGATGGCCTCGGGCCTGCCGACCTTCGCCACCCAGTTTGGCGGCCCGCTGGAGATCATCGAACACGGCCGCTCCGGCTTTCACCTGGATCCCAATCACGGTGACCAGGCCGCCACGGCGATGGCGGAATTCTTTCGCCGCTGCGGCGCCGAACCCGGCTATTGGGAGCGCATCTCGGAGGGGGCGGTGCAGCGGGTGCAGAGCCGTTATACCTGGGGGCTGTATGCCGAACGCATGATGACGCTGTCGCGCAGCTACGGCTTTTGGCGATACGTCGCCAACCGGGAGCGCGAGGAGGTCCGCCGTTACCTTGAGATGTTCTATGGTTTACAATTCCGGCCGCTGGCGGAGAGGCTGCTGCATGCCTGACCCGCCGGCGCCACCGGGAGCGAACCATGGACTTCATCCGCCGTTACATCGAGACCATCCATGGGGAGGCCATCGTCTCGGCGGCCCTGCGCATCCTGCTCATCCTGATATTGATATGGATTTTTGCCCGGGTTCTGCGCAAGCTGCTGCAGCGCCTGGAAAGGGTGCTGATTGCCCGCGGCCAGGCCGAGGGCGAGATACCGACCGAATCGGCCAAGCGCGCCGAGACCCTGGTCAAGCTGCTGCGCCAGGGGGTGATCATCCTGCTGTGGGTGACGGCCGGGCTGTTGATCCTGCGCGAATTGAAAGTGGACATCGGGCCGATCCTCGCCAGCGCGGGCGTGGTGGGCGTTGCCGTGGGCTTCGGTGCACAGAACCTGGTGCGGGACCTGATCGCCGGCTTTTTCATGATCCTGGAAAACCAGGTGCGCGTCGGCGACGTCGCCATCATCAACGGCACCGGCGGCCTGGTGGAGAAGATGAATTTTCGCACCATCGTGCTCCGGGATCTGAGCGGCGTGGTGCATACCTTTCCCAACGGTACCATCAACACGCTCGCCAACATGACGCGTGAGTGGTCGGCCTTCGTCATCGAGGTGGGCGTGGCCTATAAGGAAGACACCGACCGGGTGGTGGCGGTGCTGAAGCAGGTGGGCGCCGACCTGCGCCGTGATCCGCACTTCGGCGCGCTGATGCTGGACGAGGTGGAGATCTTTGGCGTGGACCGGTTCGCGGATTCCTCGGTGATGATCAAGGGTCGCATCAAGACCGTGCCGATCAAGCAGTGGGATGTCGGCCGCGAATACCTGCGCCGTGTGAAGAAGGCCTTCGACGCCGCCGGCATCGAGATCCCCTTCCCCCAACGCTCGCTGTGCTTCGGTGAGGCCAGCAAGCCCTTCCTCGCCCAGTTGATCAAGGCCGCCGACGGAGATAAAGCCGGTTGATCCAGACCGCTCCGGGGCAGGCGGACGCACCCTGCCTGCGGTCCATGCGTCTCGGTGGAAGGTGCGCCATCCCTGCCCTTGCGTTGGGGCCGCCATCCGGCCGCGGTCAGCCCATTCTCGCCGTGCACCGCGGTTGCTTCAGCCGCTCGCCTTCTGCGGTGTCGTTCGATAGTGGCCTTGCAGCGGAGGGATCCGGCGTGCCATGGGCTGTCGGACTCCACCTGCCCCAGAGCAGCGCGCAGCAGCCGACTCCGCCGGCGGGAGCGCCGCCACATCTGCGATGCAAGAGCCCATCAGGACCCGGCTGGCTTGTCAACGGCGCGGCGGCGCGCGATTACCGGTAATATGTCCCGGTCCCTCGGCCGTGCGCTGAGGGAGATCCAGCCAAGCGATCAAGCCGAGGTACCCCGGTGAGTCTCAATTCCTTCCAGCATGCCGCGGTGCGCTTTCTCGACGGCCCGCTGCTGGTGCTGGCGGGCGCGGGCAGCGGCAAGACCCGGCTGATCACCCACAAGATCACCCACCTCATCAAAAACTGCGGCATCGCCCCGTCCCACATCGCCGCGGTCACCTTTACCAATAAGGCGGCGCGGGAGATGCAGGCGCGGGTTGCCGCGCTGCTTGGCGCCAGAAAGACCGATGGATTGCGAGTTTCGACCTTTCACAGCCTCGGGCTCACCATCCTGCGCCGCGAGGCCGCTGCACTGGGCTACCGGCCAAATATCTCAATCCTCGACAGCGATGACACCGCCACGTTGCTCCGCGACCTGCTGCGCAAAGAGCTGGGGGACGACAGCCGCGTTGCCGGAGCACAATGGCAGATCTCCGAATGGAAAAGCGCGCTGATCGATCCGGCACAAGCGACAGCCTCGGCCGCTGACGCCGAGCTGCAGCTGGCGGCGGGACTCTACGAACAGTACCAGCATCATCTTAAGGCCTACAACGCCGTTGACTTCGACGACCTCATCGCCTTGCCGGTGCAGCTGTTTTGCCGGCAACCCGGCATCCTCGAGGCGTGGCAGAACCGCATCCGTTACCTGTTGGTGGACGAGTACCAGGACACCAACGCCGGCCAATATCAGCTGGTGCGGCAGCTGGTGGGCGTACGCGGCGCCCTCACCGCCGTGGGCGACGACGATCAGTCCATCTACGCCTGGCGCGGCGCGCGCCCCGAAAACCTGGCGCTGCTGCAGCAGGACTTCCCCACGCTCCAAGTCATCAAGCTGGAGCAGAACTACCGCTCCACCGGCCGGATCGTCAAGGCCGCCAACCACCTCATTGCCAACAACCCGCACGCCTTCCCCAAGAAGCTGTGGTCGGAACTCGGTTACGGCGATCCGATCCGGGTGATCGAAACCCGCAGCGAAGAGCACGAAGCCGAGACGGTGGTCAGCGAGATCCTCAGCCATAAGTTCAAGCACCGCACCGGCTTTCGTGACTACGCCATCCTCTACCGCGGCAATCATCAGGCCAGGCTGTTCGAGAAGAGCCTGCGCGAGCAACGCGTCCCCTATTACCTGAGCGGCGGCACCTCGTTCTTCAGCCAAGTCGAGGTCAAGGACCTCATGGCCTACCTGCGGCTGCTCGTGAACCCCGACGACGACGCCGCCTTCCTGCGGGTCGTCAACGTGCCGCGCCGAGAACTCGGTCCCTCGACCCTGGAAAAGCTGGGCGCCTACGCCGGCGAGCGCGGCGTCAGCCTGTTTGCGGCCTGCTTTGAGCTGGGCCTAAAGAGCCGCCTGCCGGAGCGAGCCGCTGCGCGCCTGGAGGAATTTGTCCGCTGGCTGACCGAGCTCGGCGATCGCGGCCGGCGCGGCGATCCGCTCGCCGCGGTGCGCGATCTGGTCCAAGGCAGCGATTACGAGCGCTGGGTGCGCGACAACAGCCGCGATGAAAAGAGCGCGCAACGGGGTCTCGCCAACCTCCGGGACTTGGTATCGTGGATGCAGCGGCTCGCCGAGCGGACCACCGAGGACAGGACGTTGCCCGATCTGGTCGCCCACATGAGTCTGATGGACCTCCTTGACCGTGACCACGACGATCGGCAGGCCGATTGCGTCTCCCTGCTTACGCTGCATGCCGCCAAGGGACTTGAGTTCCCCCACGTGTTCCTCACCGGTATGGAGGAATCGCTGCTCCCGCATCGCACCAGCATCGAGGCTGGCGCCATCGAGGAGGAGCGTCGTCTTGCCTACGTCGGCATCACCCGGGCGCGCCAGACGCTGACCTTCACCTATGCGGCAAAGCGCAAGCGCGGCACCGAGCTCGCAGCCCGGGAGCCGAGCCGTTTCCTCGCCGAACTCCCCGCCGAAGATCTGCACTGGCAAGGCGGCGGCCGCCAGAGTGACCCGGTGCAGCGGCAGGAGCGGGGTCAAGCGCATCTGGCAAACCTGCGCGGCTTGCTGCAGCCCCCTTAAGGCAACGGCGGTATCGGACCCGCGCGCCGCCGGCCGCCGCAGCGCACCAACAGCGGCCCCGTGTAGCTGCATCGTTGCCGTGTGACGCGGCCTCGAGTGCGGCATCTTTCGGCCCGGCCGGACCGGTCCGCCTTGCTTCCGCAGGGCCCCTCAGCCCCGCTTCGTGGACGTGGATGACGGCGTGGCCACGCCATGGTCAACGCCAACGGGCGGGTTCGATGGTGGCGCTGGCGCACACGGGCCTGGCGATCTTCGCTGCGCCTGGGCTAACCGGCGCTGACCCCGTTACTTGACATTCCCGCCGGGAGCTACTTTACTTACTCGCAAATCCTCCTGGGTGGGGGTGACATGACCGGCGAGGGATTATCAGCCCGTCAGCATCAGCAGCATCAGAATCAGCGAAGCCGGACGAACCGGCATCGCAAGCCACCCGCCACCCCCGTTTACCCCTTGCTCCAACTGGCCCCGGTTCTCCACCGCGCGTGTCAACCCCTCACCAGAGGCACGCGAGAATGCCGCTGCCGCGCCATGACCCGTCACCGCTGCGCCACTGAGCGGCGCCTGTCCGGCACGGCGCGACCACAGTTGCCGTTACCATCCCGGCCCCACTGGGGGCGATCTTCGACAAGCGGCGCAGGAGTGGCAGTTCCTCCGCCATCCAAGGACGGAGCAA
>Ga0335085_10014913_pt1 | contig 11315 bp, 7 predicted proteins | sample Lox_Sample_45_FD_206712 | JGI IMG/M metagenome (GOLD analysis project Ga0335085, IMG submission 206712) | Soil microbial communities from Loxahatchee National Wildlife Refuge, Florida, United States - Lox_Sample_4.5 | ecosystem: Environmental > Terrestrial > Soil > Wetlands | place: USA: Florida... | reverse complement strand
CGACCTGCTCTACCAGATTGACAAGATCCGGTATCAGGCCGCGTTTCAGGCGGCCCAGGCGCGGTTCCAGAACGCCAAGCGGACACTGGAGCGGATCGAGCCGCTGCTGCCGCAGCATGCGGTCGCCCAGCAGGACGTGGACAACGCGCACTCGGAGTACGAGGCGTCGCAAGCCGCGCTCGCCGAGGCGAAGAAGGATCTTGACGACACCGATATTCGCGCCGAGATCGAGGGACGCGTTGGGCGCGCCATGCTGGAGATGGGCGCGCGGGTAACCGGACCGTCTGATCTGCTCACCACGATCGACCAGCTCGACCCCGTATACGTGTCGTTCCGGCCTTCATCGGACCAGCTGGCCTCCTGGCACGAGGACCCGCGCGCCCGTGACCTGATCCGCCCGGGGAGCAGCCTTGCCGTCAACGTGATTTTGCCCGACGGCTCGACGCTGCCACGCAATGGCCGACTGAACTACGTCGCTCCGGCGCTCGACGCCGCAACCGGCACGGAAGAATTCCGCGCGGTGTTCGCCAACGGCGACCGGCTGCTCATGCCGGGTCAGTTCGTGCGCGTGCGCCTCTCAGGATTCGTGCAGGACTCGGCGCTGGCCGTGCCGCTGCGAGCCGTGCAATCAGGCATGGGGCGGCAGTTCGTCTACGTCGTCGGCGCGGGCGACACCGCCATGTCGCGCGACGTCCAGCCGGGCTCCTGGAGCGGCAACCTCTGGATCATCGAGCATGGGTTGAATCCGGGCGATCGGGTGGTCGTGGACGGCACCCAGAAAGTCATTCCCGGTCACCCCGTACGTCCCGTGCCTCTATCCGACTCGAGCGCCGCGCAAGCCTCGACGCGTCCCGGCCAGTGACCGCGCCACAGCCCGAATCCGCGGAGATCAAGTACTTCTTCATTCGCCGGCCGGTGCTCGCCGGCGTGCTGTCGATTGCCCTGACGCTGCTGGGAGCGTTCTCCTGGCGGCTGCTGCCGCTGTCCCGCTATCCGCAAATCACACCGCCGGCGGTGCAGGTGTCGGCGGTGTATCCCGGCGCCACCGCCCAGGACGTCGCTGATGCCGTCGCGGCCCCGATCGAGCAGCAGCTCTCGGGACTTCAAGGCCTCTACACGTCCGCCAACGCGAGCGACGGCAGCATGTTGCTCCAGATTTACTTCGACGTCTCGCGCAGCCAGGACCTGGCCGCGGTGGACGTGCAAAACGCGGTGCAGCTCGCCCAGCCGCAGCTCCCGGCGACGGTGCGTCAGAACGGGATCACCATTCTCAAGGCGAATACCGACATCCTCGCCGTCGTCGCGCTGTCCTCGACGGACCCGCGCTACGATGCCGCCTATCTCACGAATTACCTGAAGTTGTATCTCGAGGACGAGTTGAAACGCGTTCCGGGCATCGGCAACGCGACGACGTTCGGCGGGCTGCAATTCTCGATGCTGTTGCAGCTCGACCCCGAGCGAATGGCCAAGCTCGGGATCACGGTGAGCGACGTGTCGGATGCGGTGCAGGAGCAGAATACCACCAACCCGGCCGGCCGCGTGGGGCGCGAGCCGTCGCCTCAGGGGACCGAGCTGACGATTCCGGTCACCACGCTCGGCAGGCTGCAAACGCCCGATCAGTTCGACGACATCGTCGTGCGCGCGCTGCCGAACGGATCGCTCGTACGCGTGCGCGATATCGGACGCGCCGTGCTCGGCGCGCAGAGCTACGACTTCGCGGGCCGGTTGAACGGCGGCCCGACTGCGTTCACGCTGCTTTATCTCCGGCCCGGGGCCAACGCCCTCGCGGCGCGCCAGGCCGTGGAAAACCGGATGAACGAGCTGGCGCGTAATTTCCCGCCGGGCATCACCTACAAGATTCCGTTTGACACGACGCCGTTCGTCACGGAATCGATTCGCGAGGTGATCATCACCCTCGTGGAGGCGCTGATCCTCGTCTCCTTGGTCGTGTTCGTGTTCCTGCAGAGCTGGCGCGCCACGCTCATTCCCATGCTCGCCGTTCCCGTCAGCGTGGTCGGGACCTTCCTGGGCCTGCTCGCACTCGGGTTCTCGATCAACGTGCTCACGCTGTTCGCGCTGGTGCTCGCGATCGGTATCGTCGTGGACGACGCCATCGTGGTGATCGAGAACGTGGAGCGCATCATGGCCACGGAACGAGTGCCGCCGCGGATCGCGGCGGATCGGGCCATCCGGCAGGTCGCGGGCGCGCTGGTCGCGATCGTGCTGTCGCTCGTCGCCGTGTTCATTCCCGTGGGATTCACGGGCGGCGTCACCGGAGGGATGTTCAAGCAGTTCGCCATCACGATCGTGATCGCGGTGGTGCTGTCCGGGCTTGTCGCGCTGACGCTCACGCCCGCGCTGTGCGCGTTCCTCCTCAAGGAAGCAGTCGACACGCACACCGGCGGCATCTTCGGCGGCTTCAACCATTGGTTCGCCCGCGTGACGCGCAATTATTCAGGCGCCGTGGATCGCGTGCTGGGCCGTCCCCGCGCCGGACTCGCCGCGTTCGCGGTGCTGATCGTTCTGGCCGTATTGTTGTGGCGGCATGTCCCAACCGCGTTCATTCCGACGGAAGACAAAGGCTATTTCGCCATGGCCCTGCAACTGCCGGACGGCGCTTCGCTGCAGCGCACGGAGAAGGTGGTCAAGCGGGTGGAAGGGTTCCTGCGGCAGGAGCCCGCCATCCGGAACATCGTGGCGCTCGAAGGCCTCGACATTCTCAGCCGGGCGAACCAACCCAACAGCGCGACGATCTTCGTGAATCTGGAGCCCTGGAGCGAGCGTCCCAAGCACTCCACCATCGACGAGATCACCGGACGAATGAACGGCAGGCTGTTCGGCATGCGCGACGCGATCGGCTTCGCGTTCAACCTGCCGGAAATTCCGGGACTGGGCGCTACCGCCGGGGTTGAGGCCAATCTGCAGAACCGCGCGTCCAAAACCGCGCAGGACTTCGCGGGCGAAGTCCAATCGTTCATGCAGGCGGCGAGCCAGCTGCCGGCCGTGCAGGGAATGAACGTGAACTTCCGCGCCAACGTTCCGCAAATCTATGTCGACGTGGATCGCGTCACCGCCAAGGCGCGCGGAGTGAAGATTTCCGACCTGTTTTCCACGCTGCAGTCGCTGCTCTCTACACTGTACGTGAACGATTTCAACCTGTACGGGAAGACGTACCGTGTGCAGATCGAGGCGCAGTCCCCGTTCCGGCAAACGCCGCAGGACATTGGCGACCTGTATGTCCGCGGCTCGGCGGGCGCGATGATCCCCATCTCATCGCTCGCGCGCACCGAGTTCAAGAGCGGGCCTACGGTGCTCACGCGCTTCAATGGATTCATGTCGGCATTCATAACCGGCGTGCCCAAGCAGGGCAAAAGCTCGGGACAAATGATGAGCGAGCTCGATTCCCTGGTGCGGAACCGGTTCCTCGCCGAGGGCGTCGGCATCGACTACTCGGGCCAGTCCTATCAGGAGCGCACGTCGAGCGGCGCCGCGGGACTCGTGTTCGCGCTCGGGTTGATCATGGTATTTCTCGTGCTCGCGGCGCAGTACGAGAGCTGGTCCTTGCCGTTCGCCGTGCTGCTCGGGGTTCCCTTCGGCGTCCTGGGCGCGTTCCTCGGCATCTGGCTGCGCGGCCAGCCAAGCGACATCTACGTCCAGGTCGGCTTGATCACCGTCGTAGGGCTGGCCGCGAAAAACGCGATTCTGATCGTGGAATTCGCGGCCGAGCTCTTGAGGCAGGGTGTGCCGGTGCGCCAAGCCGCCGTGCAGGCGGCCCGTCAGCGGTTCCGGCCAATTCTCATGACTTCATTCGCGTTCATCCTCGGTGTGTCACCGCTCGTCATCGCGGGCGGTGCGGGCGCCGCGAGCCGTCATTCGATCGGCACCACGGTATTCTCCGGAATGCTGATCGCGACGACCATCGGCGTCTTTTTCATCCCGCTGTTCTTCCAGACCATCGAAGGCTGGGCGGAACGCGGCAGACGAACCGATCAACGCAGCACAGAAGGGCGAGCGTCATGACGCGACGCACGGCATTCCTGGCACTGCTGATTTCGGGCTGCGCTGTCGGGCCGGGCTATCACCCGGCACCGGTTGTCCCGGCCGCCACCAAGGTCGGCACCGCCGCGAGCTCGGAATCGAGCAAGGCGTTCTTCGATTCGCTGGCCGCCGCACGCGCGGCGGATACGGTTGCTGCGCCGCAACCACTCTTGCCGCCCCACTCGATTCGCGCCGAGTCGCTCGCGGATCTGGCCTGGCTCGACATTTTGCACGATTCCCTGCTCAACGGGCTCGTGACGACGGCCCTGCACCAGAACCGTGATCTTGCGGTGGCCGAGGCTCGGGTGCGCGAGTACCGCGCGGCCGAGGGGGTGGCGCGGGCCCCGTTGTTTCCCAGCCTGACCGGAACGGGCGGCGTCAGCCGGCAGCAGGTCGTACTCGCGGGTTTTGCCGTGGCACCCATCGACTACACGGCGTGGGTGCTTCAGGCGAATGTGTCGTGGGAGCTCGACTTCTGGGGCCGGATCCGCCGCGGCCTCCAGGCCGCCACGGCCGATCTGCGCGGGCAGGAAGCAGCCGAGCGCGCGGCGGCGCTTTCCATCGTCGCCCAGGTGGCAAGCGGTTATTTGACGCTGCTCGAGCTCGATCAGGAACAGACGATTGCCGAGCAAACGCTGGCGGGCCGCCGCGAGGAGTATCAGCTGTCGCAGCGGCGCTATGCCCAGGGGGTCGTGTCCGAGCTCGACGTGCGGCAGTTCGAGGCGCAGATCGCCGTACCGGCGGCGCGGCTCGCGCAGGTGCAGCAGCTCCGCGCACAGCAGGAGCATGCGCTCAACCAGCTTGCCGGCGAGGGACCGGCCCCGATCCGGCGCGGCACGTCGCTGCTCGCGGCGGTCCAGGCAATCGCCGTCCCTGATTCACTTCCTTCGACCTTGCTCGAGCGGCGGCCGGACGTGCAGGAGTCGGAGCGTGCCTACGCGGCAGCGGTGGCTCGGGTGGGCGCGGCTGATGCCGCGCGCCTGCCGACGTTCACCATCTCAGGATACGGCGGGACCCAGTCGGCGACGGCCGGCGACATCTTCAGCCAGCAGACCGGGATCTATCAGGCGTTGGCCGGTGTTTCGCTGCCGCTGTTTACCGGCGGACGGCTCGTGAACCAGTCGCGGGCCGCACGCGCGCGCGCCGACCAGGCGCGCTGGCAATACGAGCAGACCGTGCTCACGGCGCTGCGCGAAGCCGGAGATGCACTGGTCGCCGCTCGAAGCTCGCGCGATCAGGTGACCGCGCTCGATACCCAGGCGAAAGCGCTGCGCAGAGGCCTGCAGCTCGCGCAGGCGCGCTATACCAGCGGGCTCTCCAATTATCTCGAGGTGCTCGACGCGCAACGCAGCCTGTTCGATGCGGAGATCGCGCTGTCACAGGCGGAGCTGGGACAGTTGAACGCCGCGGTGCAGCTGTATAAGGCACTGGGGGGAAGCTGGGGGGCGGGCAAATAGACGGTGGAATGCACCACCCGGCAACGCTTCACTCGGTATGCTTGATCAGGACGTAGAAGCGATCATCCACCTTCACTACCGGTTGCGCAGTGCCGATCCGCTGCGACCGCCACTTGTCCAGCGGATGCAGCCACAGCGTGTAATTCGCCGAGCCATCGAGCGACACTCGCACGGGCATATCGAATCCGGGCACGCAGTTGGTCCAGTGGTACGCGAGCGTCGAATCGGCAATGCGATACTCGAGCACGGGGATCTGCGTGGTCGTGAGGTACTGGGCGAAGATTCTGCTCAGGTCGATTCCCGCTTCGCGACTGATGTATTCCTCCACGTCCTGACCCGAAACGGTTTTGTGTCTGAATGTCTGGTTCAAGCCGCGCAGGATCCCGCGCCACTTCTCGTCATCGCCGATGACTTCGCGAATCATCATCAGCATGTTGGAGCCCTTGAAGTAGCGGTCGGATGATGGCGGGACGTCATGCACGCCGTAGTGCCCTACAATGGGGAGATCGTTGCGAACGTGGGCGCGGACGCCGATGAGGTAGCGCTCCCCCGCGGCTTTGTTCTGCTGGCATTCGGTGAACAGATCCTCCGCGTACATCGCGAAGCTCTCGTGCACCCACATGTCGGCGTGGTCTTTCGCGCTGATGTTGTTGCCGAACCACTCGTGCGCGCTTTCGTGCACGATGATGTAATCCCATTGCAATCCGACGCCCGTGCCCGAGAGATCCTGGCCCAGGTATCCCGCCCGATACCGGTTCCCGTACGCAATCCCTGACTGGTGCTCCATGCCCAGGTACGGCGTTTCGATCAGCTTGTAGCCGTCGGGATACCAGGGATACGGTCCGAACCAATGCTCGTAGCACTGGAGCATGGTTTTGACCTGCTGAAATTGTTTCCGGGATACGTCCAGATGATACGACAGCGGCCAGTAGTCGAGCGTCAGGTCGCCGCCCTCACCGTGGTAAACATCGCTCCAGTGGACGTAGTGCTGGTTTGCGTTGATCGCGACGGCGTAGCTGTTCAACGGCTCCGTCACGAACCATTCGTATGTGGTGGTCCCGTCACTGTTCCTGGTCGTGTTGCGGAGCCGGCCGTTCGAGACGTCGATGATCGGATCGGAAACGGTGATCGCGATGCGCTGGCTGTCGGGCTCGTCGCCGGGATAATCCTTGAGCGGCCACCAGGTGGAGGCGCCGAGGTCCTCGTCCGACGTGGCGATCCAGGGAGCGTTGAGCGAGTCGCGGGCCCAGATGAACGCCGTCGGCGGGGTGAGGCCCACCTTGCCGTGATAGTAGACGGTGAACCGCCGTCTCGTGCCGGGCCGCTGCTCAGTGGGTAGCGTCACGAAAAACGCGTCGCCGTCGCGCCGCAGCGCGAGCGTCGCGCCGTCCTGCACGACGCTGTCGATCTCGAGTGGCTGGCGCAGATCGAGCTGCAGCTGCGACGCCGGGGACACCACGTCGTAGTACACGGTGTTCGCGCCGCTGATGGTCGAATCCTCGGATGAGAGGCGCACCCGGAGATCGTAAAACACAACGTCCCACCACGATCGCGCAGCGCCGTTCGTTCCCCAGAGGGTGTCGGCATGAGTGAACACGCGGGCCTGTCCGTTACCAAGTGCCGGCAGGAGGACGCTCAGTGCGAGCATGATCGCGGCGCGTTTCATGAGGACAGAAAATAACCTCTCACAAACGAATCGGCGGCCGGGTGCGCTGGCCCGGCCGCCGAGGTCGCGGCGTAGCGACGTACAACGTGGCTAATGTCCCAACGCCCACTCCGCGTCTGTGGTGTGCGTGTCCTTGTGCATCACGGCATTGATCGGACTCCAACCGTAGTGAGCTGTGAGGAAACCGTCGACCGCGACGATTCCACTCAACACCAGAGCCCATTGCCCGTAATGCAGGACGGCAAGCCAGCCATCGCAGACGGCCAACGCCATGAGCACCAGGCCGAAGACCGCTGTCCCGCCCCGCAGGCCCCCGATCAGGAAGAACAAGCCGGTCACGAAGGCAACGGACAAGAACAGCCAGGTAATGAACGGCATGGCGAAGAACACGTACTCGATCGACGCCAGCCCGCACAGCACGGCGAACGATGCGACGATGCGCCGGGCCAGAGCGTCGACGTGACCGACGTTATGAGAGTGTGTCATGGGGCCTCCTCCGGGGTTCGAAGCGTTTGTGTTCAGAGTCCAACATCTCGCGGAGGGGATGAAGGAGTTATGAGAGGGGAAAGAAGATTTGTTCAGGATGGCTATTGCTCGCGCCCATCCTTCTGCGCCATTATGGCGTTCGCGCTCATTGCATCGGAGGTTGCGCTATGGTTTCTGCTTCGGCGCTGATCCTGCTGCTGTGGAGCCTCGGCAGGCCCGCGCACGCGTCGTTTGCGGCATTCGTGGACGCGTATTTCGACTCCACATTTTCCTACTCTCCCTCGCTCGCCACGACCGCCGGCATCCACCAGTTCGATCGCCGCATCGAAGATCGGTCGGCGGCGCGGGTGCGCGCACGCATCGCCACGTTGAAGCGCCAGCTCGCGCAGCTCGACACGCTCCGCCGCGGGCCCCTGGCGCACGACGACTCGATCGACGCCGCGATGCTCGACGGCGCGATTCGCTCCGAGCTGCTCGATGAGGAAATCGTCGGCACCTGGCGCAAGAATCCGATGATCTACATCCAGGGTGCGGGCAACGCGATCGATCTGCTCATGAAGCGCGATTTTGCTCCGGCCGCGGAGCGGCTCGCGGCCGTCACGTCGCGGTTGTCGGGCATCCCGGCGCTGCTGCGCGCGATGCAGGCCAACGTCGCCAACCCCCCCAGGGAGTTCACCGACATCGCCCTCGATATCGCGCAGGGATCGATTGGATTCTTCCAGTCCGATGTCGCGGCCTGGGCGCGCGGCGCGGCCGGTGCTGACAGCGCCGCGCTGCGGCGCTTTACCACCGCCAATGATTCCGTCGTCCGCGTGCTGAACGCGACGGTTGCCTGGCTCAAGGCCGATCTCGCGCCGCGTTCGCACGGCAGTTTCGCCATCGGGGCGGACGCGTTCGCGGCGAAGCTGCGCTATGACGAGATGGTGGACATTCCGCTCGATCGCCTGCTGGCGCGTGGTGAAGCCAACCTGGCGCGCGATCGCGCGGCGTTTCTCGCCACCGCGGCGCTGGTCGCGCCCGGCAAGACGCCCGCGGAGGCCATGGCGTCGCTCGAGCAGGATCACCCGACGCGCGCTACGCTGCTCGAAGCGACGCGCGCGACGATCGAAGGCGCGCGACAGTTTCTGATCGACCACCAGATCGTCGATATCCCCTCCGACGCGCGGCCGATCGTCGCCGAGACTCCGCCCTATGCGCGCGTGGGCACCTTCGCCTCGATGGATGCGCCGGGCGCGTTCGAGACCAGGGCCACCGAGGCGTTCTACTACGTCACGCCCGTCGAGGCCGATTGGGACAGCGCGCGGGCCGAGCAGCACCTGCGGTTGTACAACCGCAGCGTGATGAACGTGATCACGATCCACGAGGTGTTCCCCGGACACTTCGTGCAATTCCTCTACGTCAAACAGTTTCCGACGAAAACGCGCAAGCTGCTCGCGAACAACGGGTTCACGGCCAACACGAATGTGGAAGGCTGGGCGCACTACGGTGAGCAGATGATGGTCGAGGAAGGGTTTGGAAACGGCGATGCGAGGACGCGGTTGGCCCAGCTGTCCGAGGCGCTGCTGCGCGATTGCCGCTGGGTGGTGGGAATCAAGGAGCACACGCAGGGGATGTCGGTGGACGACGGCGCGAAGCGCTACTTCACCGAGCAGTGCTTCCAGCAGCCCGCGAACGGCTTCGAGGAGGCGCGCCGCGCCACCTACGATCCCACCTACCTCTACTATGCGCTCGGCAAGCTCGAGATCTACAAGCTCCGGGCCGACTATCAGCGCGCGAAAGGGTCGAGCTACTCGCTGCGCCAATTCCACGACGATTTCGTGAAGCAGGGTGCCGTCCCCATCAAGCTGATACGGCGGATTCTCCTTCCCGGCGATACGGCCGCCGTTCTCGACTGACATGTCGCCAATCGCCGCGGACATCGTGCTCGCGGTGTGCCTCATCGCCGGTCTGCCGCTCGTGCTGTTCGGGTTGCCAGGCCTCTGGGTCATGGTACTCGGCGTCATCGGCTACGGCGCGCTGACGGAGTTTCACAGCGTTGGCGCGGGCACGATCGGCGCCGTGGTCGTGCTCGCCTTCCTGGGCGAAATCATCGAGTGGTGGCTCGGGTTTCGCTTCGCCGAGCGGTATGGCGGATCACGCCGGGCGGCATGGGGCGCGGTGCTGGGAGGGATGGTTGGAGCCGGGATCGGACTTCCCTTACCGGTCCTGGGGAGCGTGATCGGGGCGTTCGCGGGATCGTTCGTCGGGGCCGCGCTCTTCGAATACGCCGGCGTGCGGCGCGCGGATGCGGCATTGCGCGTCGGCGTCGGTGCCGTCATTGGGCGGGTGGCCGGAGCCGCCACCAAGGTGGCGCTCGGAATCGTGATCGCGGTCATCGGAGTCTATGCCGCTCTCAGATGAGCGGCGAAAGGCGACTGTAGGGGCGGGTGCGACGAATTCCACCAATCCATCATCCTCTTCCAGCAGTGCGGGGACGGCCGAGGTTCGGGAAACGAACTAGGAACGGTGTTGGGCCGTCGCCCTCGCGGGAATAGCTCAGAGCGGACAGAGCGCAACTCATTCTTTCCGGTTGAGGCACAGGTTCGAATCCTGTTTCCCGCTCTATACCCTTCCGGCTAGTTGCCGTTCCTGAAGAGCTCTCCCGGCTTCACGCGCAGTACGCGGCAGAGTGTCTCGATCGAATCCGCATCGATGCGGCTGAAGCGTCCATCGGGACGCGCGAGACGGTACGCGCGGGTCGTGGTGAAACCCGCGGTGACGGCGAGCCAGTAAGCGGTCTTGCGTTTCTTTCGCAGGATGTCTCCGACGCGGAGCCGAACCATTAAATCCCCACAACGATTGGCGGCACGCCAATCATACCTCCTCTTGTTGCCTGCCGCAACAGCCACAACGCCGGCCAGGCATGTCCCGTAACGAGTAATATACACGCCAGACGTATATACGCGTTTCATGTATATACGCAGGACGTAATCCCACGACCGCCGTCTGAAGGAGGGACTCTTCGCTCTCTGACTCGTTCGGAGCGCCGGCGACGCATGTACATCACATCGCAGTGTTTCAACGCTGAAGGAGGAGGTATGCGCTGGTTTCCAACAGCTTTCGCCACCGTGGGGCTCGCCCTCGTGGCGGCGACCGCATCGGCACGCGTTCCGTCGTTCGTGCGAATGACGGGATACACCTGCAATCAATGCCACATGACGTGGACGCCCACCCCCGACTTCACGTTCACCGGTCAGAAGTTCCGGATGAACGCGTATCGGGAACCGTTTATTGCCGACAAGATCGAAGCCGGTAACGAAGGCGCGTTGAACGGTAAGCGCCTGGTGCTCGGGCTCCAGAACTACTGGACCTGGCACTATCGCAGTAACATCGTCTCGCAGTCGAAGGCCGCGAGCGATCCGTCGACGCCCGATCCGGCTGCCTCGGCGATTTCGGGCAACATGTTCGGAAGCGTCGCCTTCGACTACACCGGTCCGATCGGTGAGCATTTCGGCATCTGGACGGAGATGTACATCGACGCCGCGGGTGGCGTCGGCAACGTCCGGGGATCGGTGACCAACGCCGAATACACGATGTCGTGGGCCACGAATCCTGGCGGCCCGTGCAACGTGCTCGGCTTCGTGTGGACGAACCAGGAGCTCCCGAATGACGACGGCTTCTCGCCGTTC
>Ga0335085_10014912_pt1 | contig 11315 bp, 8 predicted proteins | sample Lox_Sample_45_FD_206712 | JGI IMG/M metagenome (GOLD analysis project Ga0335085, IMG submission 206712) | Soil microbial communities from Loxahatchee National Wildlife Refuge, Florida, United States - Lox_Sample_4.5 | ecosystem: Environmental > Terrestrial > Soil > Wetlands | place: USA: Florida... | reverse complement strand
GCGACCCGGCGCCGCTGCCGACGTTTCTCGGCACGGACTGGATCGGCCAGCAGGTGCCGGTGTCGGCGGTGGAACACGCCACCCTGCCGCCGGACACGGGCTACGCGCGCGAGAACTACGTCGCGGTGCAGGACCGGCGCGAGCAGGTGTTCGTCTCCATCGTCCTGAGCGGACGCGACCGCACGTCGATCCACCGACCGGAGCTTTGTCTGGTCGGGCAGGGCTGGACGATTGAGGGGCGCTTCCGCCACGTCTTCGCCTACCCGGGCGCGGCGGGCGCGGGGGTGCCCGCGACCGTGCTGCGCGTGCAACACGAGGCCGTGACCGTCCGCGGCGCCCGCGTGCGGGTGCCGTCGCTCGTGGCCTACTGGTTCGTGGGGCGCGACCGCGTGGTGGCGACACATTGGGAGCGGATGCTGTGGGGCGCCTTCGACCAGTTGCGCCGCCTCCAGAGCCACCGCTGGGCGTACGTGCTCGTCCAGACCGGCGCCGCCGACGGCGACGCCGCCGCCCTCGCGCGGCTGCAGACCGTCCTCGACCAGACGCTGCCGGGTTTCGAAAAGCCACCATCCTCCTGAGGCGGAGCCGGTTCCGCGCACCCGCCGCCGGCGGGAAGAGGGTTGATCTTTCCGCCTTGGGACCTAGTTTGGCTGTCCTTGAAATCAGGAAGCGCAGCCGACTTCGTCTTGCTGATTCTGCAGGATGGACCGTTGCTTTTTTCGCTCGGGGCGGCGGTGGTGGTGGGCGTTGGCGCCGGCATCCTGGTCGTCTGGTTTCTGACCCGGCAGGCGCGCCGCGCGGCCGACGACAGCGCGGCCCAGCTCCTCGACGTGGCCCGGCGCGAGGCCGCCGTCGCCGCCCAGGAGCTGAAGGGCAAGGCCGAGGAGGAGATCCAGGCGAAGCGCGCCGAAGTCGGCCGCGAGTTCGACCGGCGCGAGATCGAGATGGAGGTGAAGCTGCGCGAAATCCGCTCGCACGAGGAATCGCTCGCGCTTCTGGACTACCAGCTCGAACAGAAGCAGGAGCGGCTCGCGCGCGAGACCGCCGCGATCAAGCAGGCGCGCGACGCGATGCGCGACCTCTCCAAGAGCACGCGCCAGCGCCTCGAGGGCATGGCGCAGATGGACGCGACCGAGATCAAGCAGGCCCTGCGCGAGGAGGTGCTGACCGAGTGTCAGGACGAGCTGCGGGCGCTGCGCCGCGCGACCCTGGAAAAATCCGAGCAGGAACTGCAGCAGGAGGCCCAGCGCATCCTGCTCGCCACCATGCAGCGGCTGGCCGGGCGGCCCAACAACGACATCACCGCCACGATCGTCCCGCTGCCCGGCGAGGAAATGAAGGGCCGCATCATCGGGCGCGAGGGCCGCAACATCAAGGCGTTCGAGGCGGCGACGGGCGTCACCCTTCTCATCGACGAGTCGCCCCAGATGGTGCTGATCTCGTCCTTCGACCCCGTGCGCCGCGAGATCGCCAAGGTGGCGCTCGAGAACCTGATCAAGGACGGGCGCATCCACCCGTCGAGCATCGAGGACGTCGTCAACCGGGCCCGGGAGGAGATCCGCCTCAACGTGATGCAGGCGGGCGAGGAGGCGGTGCAGCGGCTGCAGATCAACGGCCTGCACCCGGAGATCATCAACCTGCTCGGCAAGCTCAAGTTCCGGTTTTCCTACACCCAGAACGTCCTCGATCATTCCGTCGAGGTCGGCTTCCTCTGCTCGATGCTCGCCTCCGAGATCGGCCTCGACCCCCAGGTGGCCAAGCGCGCCGGGTTGCTCCACGACATCGGCAAGGCGGTGGACGGCGAGTACCAGGGCAGCCACGCCGTCATCGGCGCCGAGTTCGTCAAGCGCCACGGGGAGACGCCGATCGTGGTCAACGCCGTCGCGGCCCACCACGAGGAGGTGAAGCCGGAGACGATCTACGCGGGGCTGGTCATCCTCGCCGACACCATCTCGGCGGTGCGCCCGGGGGCGCGGGCCGAGTCGATGGCGGGCTACATCCAGCGCCTCGAGCGGCTGGAGAAACTCGCCCTCTCGGTGGCCGGCGTGCAGCAGGCCTACGCCATCCAGGCCGGCCGCGAGGTGCGCGTGGTGGTCAATCCCCAGACCGTCACCGACGAGCAGGCCTGCGAGCTGGCCAAGACGCTCCGGCGCCGGATTGAGGACGAGCTGCAGTATCCGAGCACCGTCAAGATCACCGTCATCCGCGAGCAGCGCTTCATCGAGACGGCGATGTGAGGGGAAGGAGCGAGTAGCGAGGAGTGAGTAGCGAGCATGCTTGGCCTCCACGTCGGAACGGATTTCTACTCGCTACCCGCTACTCGCTACTCGATGCTGCCGACAATGGCCGATCCGAAAATCCTGCAGACCTTTGCCAATCCCGCGCCGGAGCGGGACTACGTGATCGAGCACACCCACCACGAGTTCACCTCGTTGTGCCCGATCACCGGCCACCCCGATTTCGCCTCGATCACCGTGCGCTACGTCGCCGACCGGCGCTGCGTGGAGCTGAAGTCGCTCAAGCTCTATTTTCACGCCTACCGCAACGAGGGCATCTTCTTCGAGGCGGTGACGAACCGGATCTGCGACGACCTCGGCCGTGTGCTCCAGCCGCGGCGTTTGACGGTGATCTCGGACTGGAAGGCCCGCGGCGGCTTCACCTCCGTCATCACCGCCGAGTGGTCGCCGGGCCGGAAACGCGCCCGGGGCTGATCCACCCCGCCCGGGCGAAACCGGTTGAATTTCCGCCGACTCCAAACTAGGGAACGGGCCGTGCACGAATCCCTTTCTTGGCGGGCGGGGTGGGGAATGCGCGGCCCCGGTCTGCCGGCGATTGCGGGAGCCGTCTTTTGTCTGGCGGCGGCCGGCGGGCTGGGCCGGCTGGCGGCCGCTCCGAGGCCGGACTGGCTGCCGGTGTCGGCGGCGGAGCTGGCCGAAACCAAACCGTTGATTGAACCGGACGCCCCGGCGGAGGTCCTGTTTCGCAAGGTCGAGGTCGACGACCGCGACTATCCGCAGGAACGCGTCACGCGGGAGTACATTCGCTTCAAGATCTACCAGCCGGAGCACATCGAGGCGATCACGCGGCTGGCGCTGACCGAATATTCGGAGAACTCCGGGTACGGTGCGGAACGGCGCGTGAAACTGGCCGGGCGCCTGACGCTCCCGAATCACACCGAGAAGGTCTTCGGGGAGGAGGCCATCCACGAACGGACGGTGGCCCAATCCGGCGGGGAGCAGAATCTGCTGACCCGCCTGCTGGGCACGTCGACGCCGGTCGTCAAGGAGCGCTTCCTCGCCCTCACCGGCGTTGAGGCCGGCGCGGTCCTTGAGTACCGCATCGAGGTCATCGACCGGAACAGCGGTTTTCTCCAGGGGTTCGGCCTGCAGCGGCGGGAGCTGGGCGTCCGGCAGGTGGAGTACCGGATCCGGCCGGCGGACTCGCGCGAGTGGTTCTGCCATTACTTCGTGCTCAACCAGAGCGTCGGCCACGTGACCCTGGAGCCGGACCGGAAGCACGACCTCATCACCATCACGGCCACGAACCTGCCGGCCCTGCCCGTCGAGCCCCTGATCGCGCCCTCCGTGTCGTACTACGGCCTTTTTTTTCTGTTCAGCTACGACCGGGTCCGCCTCCAGTACATCGGCCGGAAGCCCAGTTTCGGCGGCGGCACGACCGTCGACCCGCGCAAAACCGGTCCCTGGTCGCCGATTGCGACGCGCCAGTACATCCTCCTCGACGACCGGGTCGACCCCACGCACCGGGTTCGCGAGTTGACCGCGCAGGTCACCGCGGGCGCGACTGGGCCGCTGGACCAGGCGCAGCGCATCCACCGCGAAGTGCAGAGGCTCTACGCCCGGTACCGCGAGGAATCGAGGTTCAACAAGAGCCGCATCGACCTGAGCACGCTGAGCAACCTGACCGGATCGATCGACGATCTGCTGCATTACGACCGCAACAGCAACGTGGTGATCCCGACCCCGCAAGAGGACTTCACGGCGCTGGCCATGGCGATGGACCAGGCGGCGGGGCTGGAATGCCGGGCCATCCTGCTGCCCAATCGCACGCAGCTGCCCTTCGGCCAGAACCTCGTGGCCGCCGCGGCGCTGCCGCAGCTGGCGGTAGGCGTGCGGATCGACGGCCAATGGCGGTTCTCGATGCCCGCGGCCTGGCCGGCGCTGGCCTTTGGCTCCCTGCCGTGGCCCTGCGAAGGGCGCGCCGGGCTGTGGTTGAAGGACGGGCATCAGGAGTTTGAACCGATCCCCCTGTCCGGTCCGGAGAAGTCGCTCGTGGGAAACGGCGGCGTTTTCACCCTGGATGCCAGCGGCGAGCTCGCCGGCGACGGCGAGCGCACCTACACCGGCCACGCCGCGGAGACGCTGCGGGCGCAGCTGGTGAACCGTGACGGGCGCCACCAACGCGCCATTCTCTCCCGCCAGCTCAATACGGCGTTTCGCCTGCCCGGCGCCGCGGCCGCTGAAGCTGCCGGGGACGAAGCGGCGGCGGCCACCACCGAGGAGGGCGCCGAGGAGCCTCCCGCCCAAGCCGTCACCATCGATCGGATCTCGGGTGTGGACGATCCCGCCCTGCCGATCGAGGTCACGTACCACGTCCGCCTGCCCGGCTACGCCGTCCTGACGGGCGACCGCCTCGTGTTTCGCTCCGACCCGTTCCGGCTCAATGCGGACACGCCGTTCACCGCCTCCACGCGCCAACTCGATGTCTGGTTTCCGTATCCGTGGGAGGAACTCGACGTGGCCACCATCAAGCTCCCGGGGGGCTATCGGCCCGGTTATTCCGGGGTGACCGGCCCGCCGGAAGACCGGACGCTGCACTACGCTTCGTCGCTGGGCTACGATCCCGCGAAACAGCAGTTGACGCTGCGGCGCGAATTCGCGTGCAACAACATCACCTTCCCGGCCGCCAATTACGCCGGGCTCAAGGCCTGGTTTGATGAGATGGCGCGCGGCGACCACCAGGAGGTGGTGCTCACCCCGGTGGCGCCCGCACCCGGCCCGGCGGCGCCGTGACCTGAAACACCCATGCCCTCGGCGGGGAATCTGACTTGGCCTGGCCGCTTCCGCCGCGCCGCGACCGCCGGGCTGGTGATGGTGATGGGGACGCTGATTCCCCGCGGGTGGGCCAAGGCGCCGGACTGGCTCGACGCCTGCCTGTCGCCGGAGGCGGCCGCCTGGCACTCCCGGGCCGCCGCGGTCGTGTTGCTGGATCAGGTCGACGTGAGATTCGTCAGCCCCCAGCAGGTGATCGTCCACCTCTACGGCGCCATCCGGGCGAACACGAAGAGCGGATTCGCGCGCCTCGCGACGGCGCAGTTCTACAACCCGGACTACATGCGTGTCGACACGGCGCAAGGGTGGGTGGTGGCGCCCAGCGGCAAGGTCACCAACGTGCCCCGGCGGGAGTTCATGGACACGGTGGTCACCATGGACACCCATTATTGGGACAACGGACGGGTCCTGAGCTATTCCGCGGCGCCTGGGGCCGAGGTGGGCACGGTCTTCGCCTGGGAATTTGTCTTTCAGGCGCCGGCGGATTTCCGGGTCACCGGCTGGCAGGCGGAAACGGGCCTGCCGCTGTGGAAGGGAGCATTCGAAGTCACCCCGGCGCCGGGCTGCGCGCTGGCCTGGCACCGCCGCAGCCCGCTCGTGCCGGACCCCACGGCCGGGACCGCACCGGGCTCGCTCGCCTGGCACGTCGACCACCTGCCTCCGCTCGGGGCGGACCGGCCCGCCGGATTTTTTCCGCGGCCGGTTGCCATTGACGTGCGCTGCCAGCCGGCGGGGTCCCCGGACGAAAAGGCGGCGGACGGCTGGGCGCGCGTGGCGCGCACCCTCAGCGAGCTCATCGAGCCGCGGGCGCAGGTCACCCCGGCGGTCCAGGCCTGCGCGCAGGACGTGGTGCGCGACCGGACCGGCCGCTGGGACCGCATTCGGAGCCTGACCGAGTTCGTGCAGAAGAAGGTCGTCTACCTCTCGATCACGCTGGAAAAGGACAGCCTGGCCGGCATGCGCCCCCACCCCGTCGCCGACGTGCTGCGCGATCGGATGGGGGACTGCAAGGACAAGGCCACGCTCCTGGTGGCGCTGCTCCGGGCGATTGGTGAGGACGGCCATGTCATTCTGGTGCTGGCCGGCTCGCCCGTGGGCGTGGACCCGGAGTGGCCCGCCGTCCAATTCAACCACGCGATTGTCGGCATCGCGGCCGACGCCGACACGCCCGCCTGGTGGCCGGTCGCCGATTTCGGCACTTTGGGCCGACTGGTGCTGTTTGATCCCACCTCCCCGGACATTCCGCTGGGCTGCCTGCCCGGCCCCGACGAATTCGGCCGCGTGCTGGCCGTCGCCCCCGCCGGCGGGGCGCTCGGCGTCGCCCCCGGCGATCCCGTGGATTACGCGGGCATGTACCGCACGACGGCGATCACGCTCGCGGCGGACGGGGACGCCGCGATCCACTGCGAAGAGCGGACCCAGGGCCTGCCGGGGGCGGAGCAGGAACAGCGGCGGCAGACGGTCGGCGTGCAGCGCTTCGGCCAGGATCTGGAGCGCCGGCTCCATGCCCGCCAGACCGAGGTACGGGACCTGAAATGGACCGCCGATTGGGACGCGGTCACGGCGCGGAGCGCGCTGCACATGGATTTCCGGGCCGAGCAGGTGGGCCAGCCGATCGGCTCGGGCCAGATGCTCCTCACGTCGCTCCTGCCCTGGGTCAACGTGGTGTTGTCGCCTTGGAAGACGAAATTCGACGGCGTCAGCCGGATGCCGGTGGCGAATTTTGACGAGGTCGTCCGCATCCAATTGCCGGCGGGCTGCACGGTCGCGGAATTGCCCGGGGCGGTGCACCTGGAGTACGAGGGCACGCGGGCCGACTTCGATTATACTCAGGAGACGGGAATAATCGTCTGCCACCGCCGGTTCCTGCATCCCGCGGTTCTGATGGACAAGACCGAATACGACGGGGTTCGCGTGCTGGTCGACAAGCTGGAGCAGGCCGACCGCCGGCCGATCGTGTTGCGAATGCCAGCCAGCGCCGGCGCCGCGCCGGCGGCCAGTCCACCGGCGACCTGACGGCGCCCTAGGGGTTCAGGGTCGCGATGACCTGCGGATGCAGGGCGGGGCCGGCGGCGACAATCGAGGCGGCGTTCACCGGATCGCGCCCCTGCCAGTCGGTGATGATCCCGCCCGCGCCGCGCACGACGGGAATCAGCGCGGCGATGTCCCAGGGATTCATGATCGGGTCGCACATCACGTCGGCCCCGCCGGTGGCGAGCAACAGGTAACCATAGCAGTCGCCCCAGGTGCGGACCAGCTTGACGCGCGCCGTGAGCGCGGCGAAGGCCGCGCCGTTCTGGTGCTTGGCGGGCGTCAGGGGATCGCTGCAAAGCAGGGTGGCGTCCTCGAGGCGCGCGGTGGCGCGCACGCGCACCGGCCGGCCGTTGAGCGTCGTCCGGGTGCCGTCGCCCACCAGGAGCTGGCCGAGCACGGGCTGGTGGATGGCGCCGAGCACCGGCTGGCCCCGGAGGGTGAGGGCGATCAGCGTGCCGAACAGCGGCGAGCCCGCGGCGAACGCCCGCGTGCCGTCGACCGGATCGAGCACCCAGGTGAATTCGGCCCCGGCATTCTCCGCGCCGTACTCCTCGCCAAGGATGCCGTGGTCGGGGAAGCGGTCGTGGATCATCCGGCGCATGAGCTCCTCGGCGCCGCGGTCGGCGACGGTCACCGGCGTCTGGTCGGACTTGGTCTCGACCGCGAGGTCCGGCCGCCCGAACCACGGGCGGATGAAGGCGCCGCTCTTTTCGGCCAGTGCGAGCAGGAAGGCGCGGTAGGGCTCGAGGTTCATCTTTTTTCACGAAACAGGGTCCACCCGCGCAAGACAAGCGCCCAGACCGCCGCCGGGCGGGGTTCGTCGCAAGATTTGGCTTTGCGGCCTGGCGTCTTTGCGTGAGCGTTGCCGGCATGCGCTGGACCCGCCAGCCGGTTTTCTTCCTGGACTTCGAGGGCAGCCTCGCCTCCGGCATCCTCGAATACGGCGTGGCCACGCTGCTGGACGGGCGGGTCGTCGAAGCCCGCACGCGCCTCTGCCGCGCGACCGGGCCGGTGCGGGCGGAGGACGCGGCGGTGCACGGGCTGCAGGCGGCGGACGTGGCGGCGCAGCCGCCGGTGGCCGATGACTGGGAATATTTCGCGGGATTGCGGGAACGCGGACCGCTGGGTGCGCATTACGCGTCGGTGGAGAACTCGCTCCTGAAGTCCGTCTGGCCCTATCCGCGCAGCTCGCCCGACTTCGCCCGGCCGGGCGGGCGCACCACGGAGTGGGGCCCTTGGGTCGACACCGGCCGGCTCTATGCGCAGCTGGCCCCGGTGCCGCCGTCGCTCAAGCTCGAGGACCTGGTGGCGTCGTGCGGCCTGCAGGCGCCGCTCGACGCGCTGGCGGCCGCGCACTGTCCGGCCGCCCGCCGGCGCTATCACGCGGCGCTGTACGATGCGCTCGCCGGCGCGCTGCTGCTCGGGCGGCTCGCGGCCGTGCCGGACGTGGCCGAAAAATCCACGGCCTGGCTGCTGCAGATGAGCACGCTCAATCCGGAGAAACGCGACGCGCTCTCCCAAGGCCGCCTGTTCTGAATCCCGGCGCCGATCGCGGGCCTATTCCAGCGGGTAGCGACGCAGGCCCGAGGCCTGCAGGAGCACGCGGGCGACGAACAGGGGATGGTTGAGGAGGTAGCGCCGCCACAGCCGGCGGGGCTCGACGGCGAGGCGAAACAGCCACTCCAGTCCGCTTCGTTGCATCCAGCGCGGCGCCTGCCGGATTCGACCAGACAACAGATCGAAGGCCGCACCCACACCGATCATAAGCGTTGTATCGAGCCGGGGCAGGAATTCCGCCATGAAGCGCTCGCGCTCCGGCACACTGAGCCCGACCCAGAATAGATCGGGTTTCAAAGCGGCGATCTCCTCGGTGAGTGCGCGTTCCTCCGTGATAGTCAGGGCCCGGAAGGGCGGGGCCTTGGTCCCTACGATCCTCAGGCCGGGGAAGCGGCGCGTAAGAACGCAACGCAGATCGTCGGCCACGCCCGCGGCGCCTCCGTAGAGGTAGTGGGTGTGTCCGGTCGCGGCAGTCGCCTCGCACAAGGCCAACACCAGATCCGGCCCATAGACGCGATCCACGGCGCGATGACCATGCCAACGACCGAGCCAAGCCAGCGGCATGCCGTCCGGAGTCGTCAGGAAAGAAGCGTTTAGCCGCGCGCGCAGGGTCGAATCATGCACCGCCAGATTCACGACACGCGCGTCCACGGTTGATATGCACCCTTTGTGTCGGCTCGTCAGGGCTGTCAGGACGGCCTCTCGTGCCTTCTCAAGATTGAGTGCAGAGATCCCGACTCCGAGGACGTTGTAGCGTGGAATCGGCGCCATGGCGGTTCTCCCGGTTCTGCCGGTTCCGCAGCGGCGCGTCGACCGGAATTGGCGGCCGGGCGGCGCCGTTCACGTTGCCGGCGCCGCGGCCTCGAACCGCGCCAGCAGCTGCGCCAACGGCTGCGCCGCCAGCGACGGCAGCACGAGATGCGCCGGGGAGAAATCGTGCCCGTGGGTCGAGGGGTTCGGCACCGCCACCACCCACAGGCCGGCGCGCTGCGCCGCCAGCGTGCCGGCCGACGAGTCCTCGAAGGCGATCGCCTCGGCGGCCGTCACTCCAAACCGTCGGGTGATCGCCTGATAGAGGTCGGGCGCCGGCTTGCCCGCGGCGACGTCCTCGCGGCAGCAGGTGCCGTCGAACCAGGCCGCGAGCCCGAGCCGCGCGAGATGGCCGTCCACGTGCCGGTGGCTCGAATTGGAGGCGATGCCGAGCTTGAGGCCGCGCGCACGGGCCTCCTGCAGGCAGGCGAGCACGCCGGGCAGCACGGGCTGGCGGGAGACGAGCTCGCGCGTCAGCTGCCGGTGCGCGGCGTCGAGCGCCGAACGGTCGGTCGCGGGGCCGAAGGCCGTCCAGGGATCGAAGTCGATCTCCACGTGCCCGACGAGACGGTGGGCGTCGTCCCGCGAATAGGCGTGGCCCGCCCGCTCGTGCAGCCGGGCCCAAGCGTCGATCAGGGGCGTCTCGGTGTCGATGATCAGACCGTCAAAATCGAAGACGAGGGCGCGAATCATCCGTCCCAAGGTCCGGCGAAGGGCGCGGCAGTCAAGCCCGCGCGCCGGCGCCGGCTGTCACGGCGAATCGCCATTCGTCACCGCCGGCTGGACGCCGGCGGGCGGACGCGCCATCTTCCGCCCCCATGCATGCGTTCCCCCCGCCCGCCCTCCGGCTGCGCGGTTTCCCCGCTCTGGCCCTCGTCCTCCCCATGTCTGCCGCCCTCCTGTCCGCCAAACCGACCACCCTGATCCGCGCCGACATCCCCGCCCAGTACCGGTGGGATGTCTCGCCCCTGTTTTCCAGCTGGGAGGCGTGGGAGCAGGGCATGCAGGCGCTCGACGCCAAGATGACCGCGTTTGCCGCCCTCAAGGGCACGCTGGCCCAGGGGCCGCAGGCGGTGCTGCACGCCTACCAGCTGCGCGACGAGGTCGGCATGCTCGAGGAGAAGGTCTACCGCTATCCGCAGCTGCAGCGCGACACCGACACGCGCGACCAGGCGGTGAGCGCCCGCTTCCAGCGCGTCCAGGCCCTGTTCGCCAAGTTCGGGACCGCGACGGCCTGGTTCACCCCCGAGCTGCTGACCATCCCGCAGGCGACGATGGAGCAGTGGATCGCGCAGACGCCCGGGCTCGGCATCTACCGCTTCGACATCCTCAACGCCTACCGCCTGCAGAAACACGTGCTCGATGAGCAGGGCGAGCGCCTGCTGTCCTACGGCGCCCGCCTGCGGGACGTGCCGCGGGCCGCGTACCAGGAGCTGGCCACCTCCGACATCAAGTTTCCCCGGCTCACCCTGGCCGACGGCCGGGAGGTGACGCTCACCCCCGGCACCTACCAGGAGATCCTCTTCACCGACTACAACCAAGCCGATCGCACCCACGCCTTCACCGCCTATCTCCAGACCTACGCCGCCACCGCCCACACCTATGCGGCCCTGTACAACGGCGTGCTCCAGCGTGACTGGGCCACGGCGCAGTCGCGCAACTACCCGACGACGCTGGAGGCCGCCCTCGACGGCAACAACATCCCGCCGGCGGTGGTGGAGACGCTGGTGTCGACCGTGCGCCACGGCACGGCCCCGCTGCAGCGCTACCTGCGCCTGCGCCAGCGGCTGCTCGGCCTCGCAACCTATCACCTCTACGACAACACGATTCCGATCTACAAGGTCG
>Ga0335085_10014911_pt1 | contig 11315 bp, 8 predicted proteins | sample Lox_Sample_45_FD_206712 | JGI IMG/M metagenome (GOLD analysis project Ga0335085, IMG submission 206712) | Soil microbial communities from Loxahatchee National Wildlife Refuge, Florida, United States - Lox_Sample_4.5 | ecosystem: Environmental > Terrestrial > Soil > Wetlands | place: USA: Florida... | reverse complement strand
GATCGTGGATCGTCACGAAGCGCCTTTCGGCCGCCTCGTAGAGCTTTCGGTTGCGGTAGCGGACGATGTGGCGGAGGTCTGTGCTCATCGGGAGCCAATATAACGCGTCGCGTAAAAAAGTCAAGGGTTATTTTTCACGCCGCCTCCGGGAGGGTTCCCGGCGTCTAACATCTCCTCGGAGAAAACGATGAGCCCCCTTGCCGCCCCCCCGTCCCGCTACACCCCCCCGCCTCTTCCGAAGGGAACGGCCCGCTCCTGCCGCTCCTGGCTGACCGAGGCCCCTTACCGGATGCTCCTCAACAATCTCGATCCGGAGGTCGCCGAGCGCCGGGAAGAACTGGTCGTCTACGGCGGCTCAGGGAAGGCCGCCCGGAATCCGGAGTGTCTCGAGGCGATCCTCCGGGAGCTCCGCCAGCTCGGGGACGACGAGACGCTTCTCGTCCAGTCCGGAAAGGCGGTCGGCGTCCTCCGGACCCACCCGGACGCCCCCCGGGTCCTGATCGCGAACTCGAACCTCGTCCCGAACTGGGGAACCTGGGACGAGTTCCGGAGGCTGGAGGCCCTCGGTCTGACGATGTACGGCCAGATGACGGCCGGCTCGTGGATCTACATCGGAACTCAGGGAATCCTCCAGGGAACGTTCGAGACGTTCGCCGCGGCCGCCCGGCGCGACCTCGGCTCCGAGGACGGCTCGCTGAAGGGGCGGCTCGCCGTGACGGCCGGGCTCGGCGGCATGGGCGGCGCCCAGCCGCTGGCCGTGACGATGAACGGCGGGACGGCCCTCGTGGCCGAGGTCGACCCGTCACGGATCGCCAAGCGGCTCGCGACGCGTTACCTCGACGAGAGGGTCGGGGGGCTCGACGAGGCCATCGACCGGGCGCTCGCGGCCCGGAGCCGCGGCGAGGCGGTCTCGATCGGCGTCCTCGCGAACGCGGTCGACCTCCTGACGCGGCTGGTCGAGCGCGGCGTCGTCCCGGACCTTCTGACCGACCAGACCTCGGCCCACGACGAGCTCAACGGGTACGTCCCCCATGGCATCTCCTTCGAGGAGGCGCTCCGGCTCCGGGCGGCCGACCCGGAGGAATACCGGCGGCGGGCCGTCCGCTCCATGGGGACCCAGGTCGCGGCGATGCTCGAGCTGAAGGGGCGCGGGGCGGTCACCTTCGATTACGGCAACAATCTCCGGGCCCAGGCGGTCAAGGCGGGTGAGACCCGCGCCTTCGAGATCGAGGGCTTCGTTCCGCTTTACATCCGGCCCCTCTTCTGCGAGGGGAAGGGTCCGTTCCGCTGGGCCGCCCTGTCGGGCGATCCGGCCGACATCGAGGCGACGGACCGGGCGGTCCTCGGGCTCTTCCCCGAGAACGAGGCGCTGGCACGCTGGATTCGCCTCGCCCGGGAGCGCGTCGCCTATCAGGGACTTCCGGCGAGGATCTGCTGGCTCGGCTACGGCGAGCGGGCGAAGGCGGGCCTCGCGTTCAACGAGCTGGTCCGGTCGGGACGGGTGAAGGCGCCGATCGTGATCGGACGCGACCACCTCGACGCCGGCTCCGTCGCCTCGCCGAACCGCGAGACCGAGGGAATGCGGGACGGCAGCGACGCCATCGCCGACTGGCCGCTCCTGAACGCCCTCGTGAATACGGCGGCGGGGGCGACCTGGGTTTCGATACACCACGGTGGAGGCGTCGGAATCGGCTACTCGATCCACGCGGGAATGGTCGTCGTGGCCGACGGCACCGACGCGGCGGCGCGGCGGCTCGCGCGCGTCCTGACGACCGACCCGGGTACGGGGGTCCTCCGGCACGCGGACGCGGGCTATCCCGAGGCGATCGCGTGCGCCGGGCGGAGCGGCCTCGTCGTTCCGATGCGCCGTTGAACGCCGCCGGGGAGGGGCGCTCCCGCCACGCCGGACTCGCGGCAACGGCCGTGCTGGCCGTTCTGGCGGCGGCCGCGGCCCGACTCCTGCCCGTCTCCGAGGCGGCGCTCGGAAGCCGGGAAGAGCGCTTCCTTTCGGAAGCGGGGCGGGCGCTCGACGCCGACGCGGCCCGAATGGTCGAGACGGCCGCCCGGATCCAGCGTTCGAGCGAGTTCCGCGGCGTCGTGGACGGCGGCGGAGCCGAGGTCCGGCCCGCTCGCCTCTTCACGATCCTCGCGTCCGCGCTTCCGGGAGACCCGGGCTGGGGCATCGTCTTCCTCGACGCCACGGGCCGGGCCGTCGCGTGGACCGGGGAACCGATGGAGATCGAGGAGGAGCTGGGGCGTGCGGAGGGAGGAATCGCCGTCGCCTTCCACACGGCCCGCTTCACCGTCGCCTGGAGCTCGCCGCGCGTCGTGGCCGGCGAACGGCGGGGGCTTCTCGTGGTCTCCCGTCGTTATCCGACCGGTCTCCTCCGGCCCGACCTGATCGAGTTCTTCGACCTCAGGGGCGGGCCGACGCGGCTTCGGCTCCGGGCTCTCGCCTCACAGAGGCCGGACCGCTTCGTCCGGCTCTCCTTCGAACGGGCCGCTTCCAGCGTATCGCGCGAAGACGCGGCCCGGGCCCGGGCGCTCGTCCCGGCCCTGGTGGCGGCCGCGATCGTCGCCCTTCTCGGAGTCCTCTCCGGGAGGACGGCCCCGGGGCTTCTCGCGGCGCGCCTCCTCCTCCTCCTGGGCGCTCCGCGGGCCGATTCGGGACTCTGGGGCCGCTTCGAGGGGAGCGGGCCGGCCCAGATCGGGCTTCTGGCCACGCCCGCCGACGTCTTCCTGACCGGCCTCTTCGCACTGGCCCTCCTCCGGCTCGCGTGGCCCGACGTTCGACGTCTTCCGGGGCGCTCTCTCTCCGCGCCCCTTCGACTCCTGCTGGGCCTTCCCCTGGCCGCGCTGCCGTACCTGCTGGGCCGCGTCGTGGGAGAGGACCTTCCGGATCTCTTCTCTTCCATGGACCTCGTGCCGGAGGGCCTCGCGGCCTATTTCGTCCAGGCCGGAGGCGTGTCGCTCGTGGCCAGCGCCGCGGGGGCGACGGCCCTTCTCTGGAGTCCGCTGGCGTCGCGTGTCCGTCCGGGATTCGTCTTCGCTCTCGGGGCCGGATTGATGGCGGCGGCCGGGAGCGTCGAGGGTTCGCCGACAGGCGCCGCTCTCTGCGGCCTCGGAGCGGTCGTCTTCGGTTTCGCTCTCGCCCGGCGGGTCGGGTCCGAGGCCGATCGTGATCTCCTCGGACGGGCGGCCACCGCCGTCTTTCTGGTCGCGGCCTCCTGCGCGCCGGCCGCGGTCGGTCTCATCCACGGCAAGACGCGCCGGATCGACGCCGCGCTCGAGATGGCGGGCGCCGACGCGCCGGTTCCCGGCAGCTCCTCGGCGATCCGGGCCTGGGAATCGAGGGTCCGCGCTCCGGAGCTCGGCCCGTGGCTCCCGGCGGGCGACCGGACTCTCGTCTCGGACCTGGCGCGCGCCCTCTGGATCCGGGGCGCCGCGGACGGGTTCCCGGGGGCGGGAGACCTCCTCAGGATCCGGGATGCCGGCGGGAAGGTCGTGTCATCGTTCGGACTGACACGTCCCGGAACGGAGGCGAAGGCGGTCCTGTCGCCGGCGGAGGTCCCGGCGCCCTTCTCGGCGGAATGGGTCCGGGTGGCGTGGCTGCGCGAGTCGGAACGCGACCCCCTTCTGGCCGAGGCCGCGTCGGACGTCCTTCCGGCCCCGATTCTCGTCGAGCAGCTGGAATACGACGCGGCCGGCCGGGCGAGCGGGCCGCTCCGGGCCGATCCGATCGAGCTGCCGGCGCGGCTGCGCGACGAGGCCCGTCTCAAGGGCGTCTCGACGGGACAGGTCCTCGCGGTCGAGGGGCTCCGTCGCCTCCGGGTCCGCGACCGGTCGCCCGGCTACGTGGCGTATGTGGCGCCGGGGGAATCGCCGGTCCTCTCCCTCGGGGCCGCCGTCGCGGCCGCCGAGTCGGCCCTGCCGGTCGTCTTCCTCCTCCTTCTCGGGGGAGTGAGGCGGCCGCGAGAGGCGGGGCGTCGGGCCGTGCCGCTCCTCAGGACGTATCGGGCGCGGCTCGTGACGCTGGTCGTCCTCTTCGGCGCCCTCCCGCTCGCCGGAAGCGTCGTGGTGGTCCGCCTGGCGCTCGAGCGGTACTCGGCCCGGGAGACGGAGCGCCACGCCCGGAGCCTCCTCGCCGAGGGACGACGGGCGCTGGAGACGCGGCTCGGGGGAGTCGTCGGCCCCGGAGAGCTGAATCGCGCGGCCGGAGTGATCCGCAGCGACCTCTTCCTCTACCGTGACGGGGCCCGGGCCTTCGCTTCGCGCGCGACGCCCGTGACGGCGGAAATCGCCCGGGGCCGTCTCGCGGCGCCGGTTGCCGAAGCTCTCGCCGAGGGCCGCCGCGAAGCATCCTCCCCGGCCCTCCGACGGACGCGGTCCTCTCCGCGCATCGTCGAGGCGGCGGAAGCCATCGAGGGAGAGGAGCCGGACGCGCTCTCCGTCGTCGTCGCGGAGGACGAGGCGGCCCGGGGCGCCCTCGACGGCATCGTCCTCCTCGCGGTGGCCGTCGCCCTCGGCGCCTTCGGCCTCGGCGGCCGGGCGGCCCTCGCGCTCGGCAAGCCGGTCGAGGACCTGATCGGCGCGGCCGAACGGATCGGATCCGGCGCGGAGCCGCCGCCGCTCGAGCCGCCGCGAAACGTCGATCTCCGCCGCCTCGTGGAAGCCTTCACGGCGATGGGAGAACGGGTCCGCGAGCGGACGGCGTCGCTGGCGAGGGAACGAGAGACGGCCGTCGGGCTCCTCGCGAACCTGACGGCGGCCGTGGTTCTCTTCCGGAGGGAGGACGGCGCGGTTCTCCTCTCGAACGCGGCCGCCGACGAGCTGATCCCGGGCCGGACGCTGCCCGAGAAGCTCTCGGGCCTGCCGTGGGCGTCGGTGCGCGAGGTAGTCGAGGAGTCGGCCGATCGGAGGCGGACGGTCGAACGTCGCGTGGCGGTGGCCGCGGACGGTCGGAACCACATTTTTCGCGTCGTCGTGATGGAGCTGTCGTCGGATGCCTCGGGGCCGAGGGCGCTTCTCCTCCTCGAGGACCTGACGGAGTTCGTCCGCGCGGACCGTCTCGGCGCCTGGGTGGAGGCCGCCCGGGCCGTGGCGCACGACGTCAAGAACCCGCTCACGCCGATCCGGCTCGCCGCCGAGCGCCTTCTCCGGCTCGCGGCACGGCCCGACGGAGTGACGCCGGCGGCGGTGGAGGAGAGCGGGTCGAACATCCTTCGTCAGGTCGGAATCCTGACGGAACGGATCGGACGGCTGGCGCGGTTCTCGGATCCGGCCGCGCTGGAGCCGCGCTCCCTCGATGCGGACGCCGCGAAGGGGTTGCTCTCGGCGATCGCATCGGATTACGCCGGCGTCGAGAACGTCCGCTTCAGCGTCGAGGCGGCGGAGGGGCTGCCGTCCGTGGCCGCCGATCCGGTCCTCGTCCGGGACGCGCTGACGAACCTCGTGGTGAACGCGGTCGAGGCGATCGGAAGCCGTCCGGGAACGGTTCGCCTCAGCGTGGAACCGTGTCCGCTCCCGGGCGACCGCCGCGGCGTCCGCTTCACCTGCACGGACGACGGTCCGGGCGTGCCGGCCGGGACGCTCGACCGGCTGTTCGAGCCCGCCTTCTCGACGAAATCCCGCGGCTCGGGGATGGGACTCGCCACCGTTCGCCGCGCCATCGAACGGCATGGCGGCGTCGTCTTCGCCGAGCTCGCACCCGGAGGCGGACTCGCCGTCGGCTTCCTCCTGCCGGCGCTATGATCTTGGCGTGACGTCCCCGTCGCGACGGCTCCGGGCGGCGGCGCGCGCCGCCGTTCCTGTTTTTCTCGTCGCCGCGATCGCGGCGACGGCGTGCCGGCGCGGCGGAGGGGGCGTGACGTCGTCGTCCGCCGAGAGCCGGACGGCCGACTCCCTCTTTCTCGCATCCGCGCCGGTCTGGATCCCCGAGGAGAACGAGCCGGAGCTGGCGGCGACCGGGATCCGCCGGCTCTATGTCGCTGCGGCCGTGCTCCGGAGGGACGGCAAGATCGTGCCGCTCCCTCCGCCTCCGACGAAGCTCACCCGGCCGGCCGTGCTCGCCGTGATGGGAGAGCCCTCGGCTGCGAGCATCCTCGCGTCCGGAGGGGGCCAGACGCTCGGGTCCGCGTGGGCCCAGGCGCTCGGCCCGATCATCGCGGACGCGAAGGGGTGGGCCGACGTCGCGGGCGTCCTCCTCCACCTCGACCCGGCGCCGGAGAACGCGCCGGCGCTCGCCGATGCGGCCCGGGCCCTCCGGCAGGGGCTGGGCGGACTTCCGGTCTCGGTCACGGTCCGGGGAACGGAGCCTCCGTCGTCCTGGAGGCCGCTCGCCGGCGCGGTCGAGGAGGTGCTGCTCTTTTCCTTCGGCCGGCGCCCCGAGCTCGGAGACCGGCTCATCCCGGAAATCACGGACGAGACCGCGAAAGAGATGCCGGTCCCCTTCCGGATCCTCCTGGCGCCCGGAGGATTCGGCCGCGGCGGCGACGGGAAGACGTTCACCGGACGGTGGATCCCGGACGGCATGATCGACGTTCTCTCGGAGGACCGCTCCCTGGACTTCAGCTTCGGGCAGGTGCTGTCGGAAGAGGCGGGAAGCCTTTACACCTTCAAGGTCCGGCCGGGTGTCCGGCTCGCCGATTCCCGCCTCGCGGCGGACGGCGGCGCGGCCCGGTTCCAGATCCTGGCTTTCTCGGAAGCGGTCCGGCTCCTGGGTCTGGCGTCGCGATGGGGAGCTCCGAAGCTTCTCGGCCGCGTCTTCCTCCTGGAAGGGATCCCTCGCGATCCGCACCTCGTCGGCTGGGCGGCCGTGCGCGATCTCCTCGAGGGGAAGCGACTGGAACTGAACTTGCACCTCGAGTCGAAGGCCGGAAATTCCGGGGCCGGGTGGACCGAGTTCTCCATCCACGTGACGAACCTCTCGCCGACGCCATCCGACCTGTCCCGGTACAACAACTGGATCCAGGCCCGCGTCGAGGGGGGCGTCTTCTCGTCGGTGAAGATCGGGAATCTGGACCGCTTCGAGCTGCTTTCCTCGCAGGCTGAAGGCTACCGGCCGGTCCCGCTCGGGCAGGCGGTCGTGGCGCGCCTCTTCGAGAACCTCTTTGCTCCGGGCGAGACGAAGGAGACGGAGGCCATCCGTGTCAGCGGAGCCAGGCCGAAGGTCTTCCTCAGCTGGCACCTGACGGGACCGGACGGGAAAATCGCCGACGGCCCCGAGTCGGAAGCGTCTCTCGGCAACCCCGCGCCGAAGGGGGGGCGGCGCTGATCCTCAGGCGTCCGCCAGGAGGCCACGCTCCCGGATCGCCTGTTCGGCGAGCTTCACGGCCATGATGGCTCCCGCCCGCCGGAGGTGATCCGCCGCCAGGCCGAGCCGGACCGAGCGTCCCGAGGTGGCGACCTGCAGGAGGAGTGTCTCGTCGCGCCCGGCGGCCTCCACCGGGCCCGACAGGCTCTCCGCGTCGGTCTCCTCGAATCCGTCGTTCCTCCGGAAGGCCTCTCGAACCGCCTCTTCGGAGGGCGCGGCGCTCTCCGTCCGGAACTCGACGCGAAGGAGATGGCCGTGGAAGACGCCGCTGCGGGCCGAGAGGAGGCCCAGAGGGAGCGGACGGCCGGCGAGCCGGACGAGGTCCTCCGCCACGCGCGCCTCGAAGTCCCGGCTGTCTGAGGGGAAGTGGGCGTTGAAGGCGAGCTGCGTCCCGAGGATCTCCTTCGGCGGGCTCTCGAAGCGCGCCAGGGCGATGGCCTGGCGGAAGAGCTCGTCCAGGGCACCGGAGCCGAGCTCACTGGCCGGGCGGTCGATCGCCGCCGTGAGGCCGGCGACCGGGGCGACCGATTCCACGACCGCCAGGGTTTCGGCGAGGACGAGCGCCACCGGTTCGAACGTGAGAAACAGGTTTCCTTCCGGCAGCGGAGCGCCGCCGGGTCCGCCCTGCGGCCGCGCAAAGACGCCCCCCGACCGGACGCCCGAGAGATCGATCGCCAGGCAGCCGTCGTCGACGCGGCTCGCGAGGAACCGGGAGGTTCCGGCCGCGTCTCCGCAGAGAAAGGCCACGTCGGCCGACTCGAGCGCATCCGGGGTCAGCGGTGCCACGAAAGCCGCCCCGTCGTCCTCACCGGTGACGAGGCCCTCCTCGCCCGCCGTGTGGAAGAGGAGAATCTTCGAGGAGGGAAAGCTCCGTTCGGAGAGCACGGCCCGGACGTCCCGGCCGAGGAGCGTCGTCGAATCGACAAGGGCCACGGCGAGCCCGTGGGGCGTGGAGGACCGGGTCCGAGGCGGGCGTCGTCCGGCCTCTCTCACGCGGGGGGCCGTCGTGTCGGAACCGCCGGAATCTCTTCGGCCGGTCGAGGACGGGCGAACGGCCGGAGCGAGACGAGCTTCGCGAGCGGGGCCGAGACGGCGTACCCGACGAGGAGCGCGCCAAAGGTCCAGTGGGGCTGCCAGAGTCCCGCCGCCAGGACGAGCCCGACGATCGGGACGAGGATCGCAGAGCGGCGTGACCGGAGGTCGACGTCCTTGAACGAACGGTAGCGGAACGTGGAGACCATCAGGAACGACAGGAGGATCGTCACCCCGACGAAGACGGCCTTGACCTCTTCGGACGGGTGTTCCGCGAAGACCCAGATCAGGCCCGAGAGCGTGCAGGCCGCCGCCGGGATCGGGAGCCCCACGAAGAAGCGCTTGTCGACGACATGCGCCTGCACGTTGAAGCGCGCGAGGCGGCAGGCGCCGCAGACGAGGAAGAGGAACGACGCGGCGAGGCCGAGCCGGTCGAAGCCGGAAAGCCCCCAGCGGTAGACGAGGAAGGACGGCGCGACGCCGAAGGAGATGACGTCGGCGAGGGAATCGAGCTGCTCGCCGAAGGCCGACGTCGTGCGGGTCATCCGCGCCACCCGCCCGTCGATCCCGTCGAGAAAGCCGGCGGCGAAGACGAGGGCGGCGGCGGTGACGAAGCTCTCCTTCAGCGCGAAGTCGAGGGAGAGGTAGCCGCAGAAGATGTTGCCGACGGTGAAGAACGCGGGGAGAAGGTAGATCCCTCTCCGCACGCCGCGGCGGGGCTTCCCGGGGAGATGCTCGACCATCAAAACGGGGGAGCCTTCGCGGCTCGCCCGAGGAAGTTGCCTAGTGAGCCGAAACGCGCGCCCGATGTTCGCGCGCGATCTCTTCCATCCGGTCCTTGAGGTGGAGCTTCTCCTTCTTCAGGCGCTTCTCCTCCATCTCCTCGTCGGTCGTCAGGAAGTTCTTGGACGCGAGTTCCGCCAGCCGGCGCTCGTGGTCGCGGTGGCTCCTCATGAGGTTCTTGAACTCGTCGTGGCTGTCGGAGAGATGACGCTTGAGCTCTTCGGTGAGTGTCGTCATCGGCACCTCCTTCAAGGGGTCTTGTTGGACGGCCCGGAGTCTCGCTTTTCGCGGGGGACCGCGTCAAGGAGCGATCGGGTGAGGCGGCAGACCATCACCAGGGCGTCTTCGCCGTCGAGGTAATACCGGGGCCTCCGGCCGGCTTCGACGAAGCCCAGCCCCTCGTAGAAGAGCCGGGCGGGGTCGTTGGAGACCCGGACCTCGAGGTAGATCTCCTCGGCGGCGATCTCCCGGCCGTAGGAGAAGACGTCGTCCATCAGGCGGGTGGCGAGGCCCCGGCGCCGCGCCTCGGGCGCCACCGCGATCTTGTTGACGTGGATCTCGCCCCCGGCGAAGGCGCAGAAGACGTAGCCCGAAAGCCGGCCCCGCTCGTCCCGGGCCACGAGGTTCAGGCGGAACGGGGCTCCGATCTCGGCTTCGAAGTACTCCCGCTTCCAGGGGACCGGAAACGAAAGGCGCTCCAGCTCCGCGATGGCGTCCAGATCGGAGCGCCGGGCCTCCCGGACGTCGAGGCGCCGCATCAGGGCGCTCACGGACGGCTCCCGTCGAGCTTCTCCTCCGCGGCGCTCTTACGGCCGTACGCGGGGTCGACCGGATGGACTCCGGCCTCCGGCAGAAGGGCGAGCCGCCCGGCCGCCGCGGCGAGAGAGCCGCGGGCGGCGTCGAGATCGATCACGGCGACCCCTTCCTCGCGACAGGTCTGTCGCGCAAGGGCGGCCGGTAGCGGCGCCGGGTCCTCCGTAAGGACCCCCCCGCGACGCCGGGCGCGATGGACGTCCCCCCGGCCGGCGTCGAGGAGGAAATCGGCTTCCGCCGGTTCCGGAAAGGCGTTGGAAGCCGCCCGGAAGGTTCCGACGGGCTTGAGGGGCACCTCGAGAGCCCGCGCCAGGCCGCGGGCGAAGGCGAGGCCCGCCCGGAGGCCGGTGAAGGAGCCGGGGCCGGAGAGAACCGCAACGCCGTTCAGGCTCGCCGGGGACAACCCGTTTTCCCGGAGCAACTCCGCGAGCTCGGGTGCGATCGCCTCGGCCGCGGCCCGCGGCAGCGGACGGAGCCGTTCGGACTCCCGACCGGTGTCCGACACCTCGACCAGCGCCAGGGCCGGGAAGGGAGAGGCGGTGTCGAGGGCGAGAACCCGCATGGGGCCGCTGGTGCGATGCTAGCATCCCGTCCCCTCCCCATGCGCGTGACGCCGATGCTGGAGCAGTACTGGAGCCTCAAGCGCGAGGCCGGGGACGCGATCCTCCTCTACCGGCTCGGCGACTTCTTCGAGATGTTCTTCGCGGACGCGGAGACGGCCGCGCCGCTCCTCGGCCTCGTCCTGACGGCCCGGCATCGCGACTCGGACATCGAGGCGCCGATGTGCGGCATCCCCTGGCACCAGCTCGACACGTACGTGGCGCGGCTCGTTGCCGCGGGAAAGAAGGTCGCCATCGCCGACCAGGCCGAGCCGGCGACGAAGGGGCGGACGCTCGTGGCGCGGAAGATCGTCCGGATCGTCACGCCGGGGACCCTTCTCGACCCGAACCGGCTCGACGCCCGTCGGGCGAACGAGCTGGCCGCCGCGGCGCTCGCGGAGGGCGAGGCCGCCCTCTCCTTTCTCGATCTCTCGACGGGCGAGTTTTCGGTGGTGCGTCTCCCCGGCGCCGCGGCCGCCGCGGAGTGGCTGAGGCGCCGGGTCCCCGCCGAAATGGTCTGCTTCGAGAGCGACCGGAGCGTCGTGGAGGGCTGGCTGGGCTCCCTGGCCGCGGAGCCGCCGGTCCTCTCGGCCCTGCCGTCGGCGCCCCGCGGGCGCAGCGCCGCCGAACTGCTCTGCCGCCACTTCCGGACGACGACGCTCGCCCCTTTTGGCCTTCCGGACTCGGGGCCGGCGGTGGAAGCGGCGGCGGCCCTCCTTCATTACGCGCAGATGACGCAGCGTTCCGACTGCGCCCACGTGACGTCGCTCCGGAAC
>Ga0335085_10014909_pt1 | contig 11316 bp, 6 predicted proteins | sample Lox_Sample_45_FD_206712 | JGI IMG/M metagenome (GOLD analysis project Ga0335085, IMG submission 206712) | Soil microbial communities from Loxahatchee National Wildlife Refuge, Florida, United States - Lox_Sample_4.5 | ecosystem: Environmental > Terrestrial > Soil > Wetlands | place: USA: Florida... | reverse complement strand
AAGTGTTGCCATACTTTTCCAAGTTGACAAATATCTTGCGCCGGTCGATATCCAATTCCTCCGCCGCCGCGTCCAAAATCCGCACATTCGCCTGGTGCAGCACCACCAAATCGACATCGTCGGTCGTCAGCTTGGCGTGCTCCAGCACGTCGCGCACCGAACGGTCGATCACGCGAATCGCCCATTTGAACACGCTTCGGCCTTCCATCCGCATGTAATGCTCGCGCCGCTCCACGGTTTCCGCACTGGTGGGCCGGCGCGAACCGCCCGCTTTCATGCACAGCACGTCTTCGCCGGAGCCGTCGGAACCCATCGTGTAAGCAATCAATCCTTGCTCCTCGCTGCCGCGCGCCAACAGCACGGCGCCCGCTCCGTCGCCAAACAACGGATAGGTTTTTTTGTCCTGCGGCTCCACAATCCGCGACGTGGTGTCGGCCCCAATTACCAGCGCCGTCCGGCTGCAGCCGGTGCCCACGAATTGCGAGCCGGTCACCAAGGCGTACACAAAGCCAGCACACGCCGCCGATACATCGAACGCCGGGCAGCGCAACCCCAACTTGTGCTGAACTTGGCAAGCGGTCGACGGCACCGGCAAATCGGGCGTAAAGGTGCCCAACACCAACAGATCGATGTCCCCCGCCGCCACGCCGGCGCGGTCCAGCGCCTTACGGGCCGCAGCCACCGCCAAGTCGCTGGTATAAACACCCGGCGGTGCGTGTCGCCGCTCGCGGATGCCACTGCGCTCGAAAATCCATTGTGGGTCGCATCCATACTGCGTCAAATCTTCGTTCCGCACCACGGGCTCGGGCAAAAAGCTGCCTGTGCCGATCACCCGCACGCCGGTCAACCGCCGCAGCGGAGCTTTCAAATTTTGTTCAGGAGCATCGGCCATGGGCGGGTAGGCGGTAGGCAGTAAGCGGTAGACGGTTGGAAAGAATAATATTGTATAAATCGCTTGCGGTTTAGCATTAACTGACCACTGACCACTGGCCATCGACCACTACCTCTCCCCCAGCGGCGTGTCGATCCACCGGCGCTCGGCGTGCGATTGCAGCACCGCGTCGGCCACAATCTGCGAATTCAATCCGTCGTAAAAACTCGGCACGGCGTCGCGCCCCTCGACAATCGCCGAAACAAACTCCCACATCAAATCGTAACGAAACACCGTCACCGGCTCCCCTTGGCCCGGATCGCGCGGGCTGCCGGCCGGTTTCAGCAGCTCGGCTGGTACCGGCTGCGGCGCTAAGTCGCTGCCTGTTTTCCCAAGAAGAATGGTGTTGGGCAAGTGCAGTTGATACACCGCGCTCCCTTCCGACCCGTTGATTTCCGCCCATTCGTGACCGAAGCCGTTGCGCCCGTACCCCTTTGCTAGCGTGGTCCCTTCCCACACGCCCGTTGCGCCGCACGAAAATTCCCCCAACAGACTGGACCAATCGTCCACGTTCGACGCCGGGCACGGCTGTCCATCCGCCGTTATCGTGCGCTCCGTAAATCGCGCCACCGCGCCGCACACCCGCTCGATCGGCCCCAAGAGATCAATGGCAAAATCGATCCGGTGAATCGTCATGTCGAACAAATCGCCCGCCCCGGCTTTATCTTTGTATTGCCGCCAGGCCCAGCTCGTTTCGGGCCAGTCCAAAAACCGCTGACTGCGAAAGTGCCGCGGCGTGCCCAGCGCCCCGTTTTTCACAAGCTGCCGCAAATACCGCATCGCCGGCGCAAAGCGATACGTGAACGCCGTCATGTGTACCACGCCGCAATCGCGCGCCGCCGTATACATTTCGCGCACTTCGGCGGCGTTCAAGCCCAGCGGCTTTTCACACATGATGTGCTTGCCCGCCCGCGCGGCTGCCAGGGCGATTGGCCGATGCGTGAAATTCGGCGTGGCGATAATCACCGCATCGATTTCCCGATCGGCGCAGATTTTTTCAAAATCGGTCGTGATTTTGTCGATCTGCCATTCCCGACGCCGCGCTTCCAGCAATTTCGCATCGGCATCGCAAGCGGCGACCAGCTTCGCGCGCGAATCAAGCCGGATGCCCGGCACATGATGGTAATCGCTCACCTTCCCCGCCCCGACAATCGCAATCCGCACCGGCGGCTGGGTAGAACGAATGGGCATGGCTGAGTATGTGTAGGCAGAAAGCGGTACGTATGCCGCGAGTTGGTCACGTTCAGTGTTCTTGCGCAGGACAATAAAGTCGCGCTCCGTACCTGCATTTAGCCCCCGGTCTGCGGCCGGGGGTGCTGCAGTTGGACTAAACTTAACCCGGGCCAGTCCCGTAAGCTACGGCTTTTCGCCCCCTGTCACAAGACCCGCTAACGCCGCCAAAGTTGCGAAGAAATCGCCACAATCTGGGCCTATTCGCCTACTCCTTATCCCCCGATTCCAGCACGGCCAGAAACGCCTTTTGTGGAATGTCGACGCTGCCGATCGATTTCATCCGTTTCTTCCCCTCGCGCTGCTTGGCCCACAGTTTGCGCTTGCGGGTGATGTCGCCGCCGTAGCATTTGGCCGTTACGTTTTTGCGCATGGCGGAAATGGTTTCGCGGGCGATAATGCGGCTCCCAATGGCGGCTTGCAGCGCGATTTCGAACATGTGCCGGTCGATTTCGGTGCGCAGCTTTTTCACGATGGCCCGGCCCCGGCGGTCGGCATCGCGACGATCGCAAATGATGGACAGCGCATCAACCTTTTTGCCGCCGACCAAAATATCCATCCGCACCAAATCGGCCGGCACATAGCCGATCAACTCGTAATCCATCGTGCCATAACCGCGCGTCACGCTTTTCAGTTTGTCGTGCAGGTCGTAAATCACTTCGGCCAGCGGCAGATCGAAGGTGATCATCGCCCGCGTGGGACCGAGATATTCGGTGCGTTTATACGTGCCCCGTCGATCGGTGCATAACTGCATCACCGGGCCAATGTATTCCACCGGCAGCACAAAATTTACGCGCACCACCGGCTGGCGGAATTCCTCAATTTGTCCGGCGTCGGGCACATCTTGCGGGTTGTGAATTTCCAGCTCCTCGCCGTTGCGAGTGGTAATTTGATACGTCACGTTCGGCGCCGTTTGCACTAAATCTAAAATCGCTTCCTGCTCCAGCCGCTGCTGAATAATTTCCATGTGCAACAGGCCCAGGAAGCCGCAGCGAAAGCCGAAGCCCAGTGCTTCGCTGGTTTCGGGCGTGAATTCGAAGCTGGGATCATTGATCGCCAGCTTGCCCAGCGCATCGCGCAGCTCCTCGAAGTTTTCGCCATCGGACGGATACAAACCGCAATACACCATTCGCTGCGGCGGACGATAGCCGGGCAGGGCGGGGGCGGCGTTGTCGCCGGGCACCGTGACTGTATCGCCGATGTGAATATCTTTGATGTCTTTAATGTTGCAAATCAAATAGCCCACTTCGCCCGCCACCAACTTGTCCACCGCTTTGCGTTCCGGAACAAACTGGCCCAGCTCCAGAATTTCGTAGGTTGCTTCGGCGCGCAAGAAGCGAATTTTTTGCCCCTTCTCGGCCGTTCCTTGCATCAGCCGCACATAAGCGATGGCCCCGCGATAATCGTCATAGTGCGAATCGAACAACATCGCCTGCAGCGGCGCGGCGGGGTCACCCTGCGGCGGCGGAATGCGCTGCACAATGGCTTCCAACAGTTCTGCCACCCCGACGCCGGTTTTGCCGCTGGTGTGCAGCACTTCGTCCGGCTTGATGCCCAGCACCTGCTCCATTTCCAGCGTCACTTCATCGGGCCGGGCATTCTTGAGGTCGACTTTATTGAGCGCCGGCACGATCACTAAATTATGCTCCATCGCCGCCAAGGCGTTGGCCACCGTCTGAGCCTCCACGCCTTGAAAAGCATCGACCAGCAGCACCGCACCTTCGCAGCAGCTCAGACTGCGCGAAACTTCATAATGAAAATCAACATGCCCCGGCGTGTCGATCAAATTCAACTCGTATTCTTCCCCCCGATACTGATAACGCATCGACACGGCCCGGGCTTTTATCGTGATGCCCCGTTCGCGCTCGATATCCATGTCATCCAGCAGTTGCTCTTGCATTTCGCGCTTTTGGACCGTGCCGGTCAGTTCGATCAGCCGGTCGGCCAGCGTGCTTTTGCCGTGATCGATATGGGCGATGATGCAGAAATTGCGAATATGGGCGTTATCGGGCATGGCACAGGCGCAGGTTGCGGAAATTCATTAGCCCCGGCGGCCACGCCGGGAATCGCGGTTGTACATCAATGTTATCAAGCCGCGACCGATGGTCGCGCTGGCTTACATAACCATTGTCTCACAAATCAATTGCCAAGACATCTTACGGACATTCACTCGCCGGGCCAACCCGTTTTTGCGTACCTCGGTACAAAGCATCATGCCACAGGCTTGAAAGGCCGCCGCAACCGATGTCGAATGAATGCATTGCCTCGCCGTCGACGATGCTGGCGGCGTTCGTCAATATCGCACTAATTTCTCGACAGCCGGTCGAGTGATCGCAGTCAAGTTTCACAGGAGGGTCAACATGCACATCGAGAACTATCAAAACCTCGTCATCGGCAGCGGCGTAGGCGGAAAACTCATCGGTTGGACACTCGCCAAGCGCGGTCAAAAAACCGCCGTCGTCGAACGTTCCATGATCGGGGGCTCTTGCCCGAATGTTTCCTGCCTCCCCAGCAAAAACGTCATCTTTAGCGCCAAGGCCGTGTCCCTCGTCGATCCACAAACAGGCTTGGGTGTTACCACGGGAAAACTTGAAGTCGATATGCCCGGCGTCGCTCGCCGTAAACGGAAAATGGTGGCTGATCTGGTCCAGATGCACCTACAAAACTTCAAAGCCAGCGGTGCCGAACTGATCATGGGCAATGCAAAATTCATCGCCCCTAAAACCGTCGAGGTAACGCTCAACGACGGCGGCTTGCGACAAATTCGCGGCGACCGAGTTTTTCTCGGCCTTGGTTCGCGTGCCGCAATTCCCCCCGTTCCCGGACTGGTCGACGCCGCCCCGCTAACTCATGTTGAAGCTTTGGAGTTGGAGCGCGTGCCCCAACATCTGGTCCTTATCGGCGGCGGTTACGTCGGCTTGGAGTTTGCCCAGGCCATGCGCCGCTTCGGCAGCCGTGTCACCATCGTGCAAATGGGCCAGCAATTGCTCGAACGGGAAGATGCCGACATCGCCGCCGCGGTGGAACAGCTGATGCGCGATGAAGGCATCGACGTATTACCGCAGGCACAAATGCTAGAAGTCGCCGGCCGTTCCGGCAGCGGTGTCAAAATTCGCTTGCGTGTTGGCGGATCGGAAAAAACTTTGGAAGCTTCCGACATGCTCGTGGCCACCGGCCGCACGCCCAATACCGATAAAATCGATCTCGCCAAAACCGGCGTGGAACTCGATCCGCGCGATTTCATCAAAGTCAACGACCGGCTCCAAACCACCGCCGCCGATATTTGGGCCGTCGGCGATTGCGCCGGCAGCCCCATGTTCACGCACGTCGGCGAAGACGACTTTCGCGTGGTCATCAGCAACTTGGATGGCGGCAATCGCACGACCCGCGACCGCCTCATTCCGTATTGCTTATTCACCGATCCGGAACTGGCCCATGTCGGCCTCAGCGAGCGGGAAGCGCAGGCCAAGAACGTATCCTACCGCCTGGTCAAATATCCCATGGCCGCCGTGCTGCGAAACTTCACCCTGTCCGCCATGCGCGGATTTGCCAAAGCCTTGATTGGGCCCGACGACCGCATTCTCGGCTTCACCGTGTTCGGAGCCGAGGCCAGCGAAATGATGGCCGTCGTCCAAACCGCCATGATCGCGAATTTGCCGTACACCGCGCTGCGTGATGCCATTTTCACGCATCCCACCGCCGCCGAAGGCCTCATCGGCATGTTCTCCAACACGCCGCTGGAGCCCATGCGAAATTAGCGCCGCACGAGCGTGGAATTTTCCACGGTCGCTTATTATTCCTTGTCGCACACTACGACCGGCTAATCTGTCCCGGCGCCACAATGTCCCCCCGCCGCAGCAACTTCAGCGTATAAATGGTCGGCGGGCAAACGTAGCGCCGCACCGCGTCGGCTATCGCCAGCGTGATGATAATCGGCAGCACCACGTTGTAATCGCGCGTCATTTCAAATAGCATCACAATGGCCGTCAAAATGGCTCCCGTGGCGCTGCCCACCATCGCCGCCATGCCGACCACTCCCATGGCAGCCGGAGTAAGCGTCATGTGCGGGGTGAAGTTCCCCGCCAGCGCTCCCAGCGAGGCCCCGGCCGTCGCACCCAAAAACAACAATGGCGAAAACACCCCGCCCGACGCCCCCGATCCCAGCGTCAAGCTCGTGGCTAATAGCTTGGTTGCAACCAGCAGCAACAGCAGTCCCGGGGCAGTCAACGTACCCCGCAGCACGTCGTCAATCGTGGCGTAACCCACGCCTTGCACAAAATAATGCCCGCCGCCTTCGAATCCCGTGGTTCGTGTCATCATCGCATACATCAACAGGCCCACACATAACATCCCCAGCATGTGCCGCGTGTAATAATTGCCCGGCAGCGAGTCGAAGCGGTCTTCAAACCAATAAATCGACCGCACAAACAGCGCGGCCAATAGGCCCAACAACACCCCCGCCACAATCAGCACCGGCGCCAAGCCCAAACTATCCAAGGTGAAATCGGGAACCCGTAGCGCCGGCACGTTAAACGAGGGAAACGTCCCGAAGAAATACCGCCCAATGTGCGTCGCCACGGCCACGGCCAGCGCCACGGGCATTAACGTGGCGGCACTGACGATCGGTAGCAAAAGTTCCACGGCAAACAATACGCCGCCAATCGGAGTGTTGAACGTAGCCGCAATGCCTGCTCCCCCGCCGGCAGCGATCAGCGTAATCCGCTGCTGCGGCGTCATCGAAACAATCTGCCCCAACGTAGAACCGAAGGCGGCCCCAATCTGAATAATCGGCCCTTCACGTCCCACCGAACCGCCGCTGCCGATCGACAACCCCGATGCCAGCGATTTCACCGCTGCCACCACCGGCCGAATGATTCCGCCGCGGTAGCCGATGGCTTCCATCACTTCCGGCACGCCGTGCCCTTTGGCTTCCGGAGCAAAATTTTGCACCAGCCACGCCACGCCGACCGACCCCATCACGGGAACAAAAATCACCAGCCATTCCCAGCCGCTCAGCCAAAATGGCGGCGTGTGCAAATTGGCGTCGTAATACAACGACAACTTTCCCAGAAACAGCAAGTTATGAAACAGGCTGATCAGCGCCCGAAAAAACACCGCCCCAAACCCGGCAATCACCCCCACCCCAATGGCTAACCCCGCCAGGAGCAGGCCGCTGATCGGTGGCAATTCGATCCGGGGCGGTTCGGCCGGCGTCGGTTGAGCTGCCGGCGGTTGAGATTGCGGCGCATCCATTCGATATTTCGACTTGAATTACTGCGACAGTACCGGCACGCCTTTGCGAAATTCAATTTTGCTGCGTTCGCCCGAAGGCGTCCAGGTGGTCCACACACCGTCCATTTGCCCGTCCACGTACTTCCCTTCCATTTCCTTTTGGCCGTCAGAATACCAAAACGTCCACGGCCCTTCTTCCTGGCCATGATTGTAGCTGCCGAAGCTCAGTTTGTTGCCGTTCGAATGATACTCAATCCACGGCCCGTGCCGTTGATCGTCTATCATCATCCCTTGCGAGGCCATTTTGCCGTTGGTGTGCCAACTCAGCCATAAGCCTTGTTTCATCCCGTCGCGGTAGCTGCCATCCGCCGCCAGGTGCGAAAGATCGTCGCCGCCGATCAATTTATCGTCGCCAATGTCGCCGTCACCGCGCGAGAGTTTGCCGTCTGGGAGATGATTGTCACCCGTCGACCCCGGTTTTTTGCTGACGGGCCGGTCGTGTTCGTCATACCAATACCGTACATGCTCGCCGCGTGGGAACTCGCCATAGTCAGTGTATTCCCGGCCGTTCATGCCGTGGCTTTCGGCCCACGGCCGCGGATCGTGCACAATCATCACGTCCCCCGGCTGCCGCACTTTGTCGAAGTACGCCTGCAATATACTGTGCGAGGGGGAAAGCGGAAAATTCACCTCTTCGTATCCCATGAACGTGACCGCTTTCGGCTCTTCCCCCGGCCGGTACAAAACCGCAAACGGATTGTTGGGTACGTACACGCAGTAAGACAAATACGCTGCCATGCCGTTCACATAAAACGCGGCCGGAGAAACCAGCAAAAACACGGCCCCGCCGCGGGCCAGCCAGTTGCACCTCCGCCAGGTTTGCAGCCGAGATTCGCGCCACGGCAAAAACAGTGCAAAGCCGGCCAGCGCCAGCATCACATTCCATCCCAGCAAATTGCAGTGCGGACCCAGGCAATTCCAAATCACAATCCCCGTGTGCAAAAACAGCGCTAAAAAAGCCACCACCCATCGTGCTCGCGGAATAAAGCACAACACCGCCAACGACACTTCCGAAACCGCGATCAACCATCCCACGGCCACGCCGAAACTATGCGTGGTAAACCAATGCTCGCCGGGAAAATGCTCCATCAGGTAATTGGGAATCACATCGGAGCGAAAGCCGTTCATTCCCTCCGGCTTGATAAAATCGATGATCAATTTGTGAAACCCGGCCCAAAACCACAGCGCAATCACATTCGCGCGCCCCACCAACTGCGCATTCACCCCCGGCAGCGTCGCCAGCAGCATAAACACCAGCACGTAATGGGGCTGCAGCCGCGTGCGATCAAACAGCACGCTCAACACCAATACCGTGCTCAGCGCCGCCAACCCCGTGCGCGGAAAAATCAAAACCAACAATAGCGAGCCCACGATCAGCCACCCGAAATCAATCTGCGGCAGCCCATCCCACACCGGCAACATCGGAGCCAGTTGCGAATCGCTGGGCCGGTTCTCCCACGAAATCGTATTCGCCGGCTTGGCAAATTCCCACGGATGCCAATTCGGACTGGACCGGTCTTGCCACACGTTCCAAGTCACCGCCACCGTGTACAAGGTCGCAGCCACCAGCAGCCAGCGGTACAGCACCAAGTACCATTGCGGACCGCGCGGCAGTGGAATCGATAAACCCACACGCGCCAGCGGCCCGGGCTCCGCGGGACGTGCAGAATCGGTAAGTTGTTCTTCTGCAATCAGCGACATGGGCGAAGTGATCGGTCGATATTCGCAATAAACGACAACTCAAACAAAAACCGACGGTGTCATCGAAGTGGTAGTGGGCCAATTTGAACATAGCCCGACTGTGTCAGTCGGGAAAAGCGGCTGTCGGAATTTCAAATTGTCCCACCACCATCGAAGTCATCGTCCGACGGTGTGAGTCAGGAAACACAGCCACCAGCATCACTTTTGGGCCTATACCTCTATTCTGTCAGCCGATTTGCCACGGTACATGGCCCGCCAATCAAAAATAGCCTGTTTTTCTTGCTTTGCCCAAAGCCCCTTATTATGCTGGAAATTGCATAAGTCGAAGCAGAAATCTATCCTTTCCAGGGCCCACAGGGCCGCAGCGGCGGCCTCGGCGCCTCAATACTAAATCAAAGACACGCTCCCATCTCACGCCTCGTTGTGATTGTATCTCGCGAAGTTAGGTGGGAGCGTACCGGACACCGTTGCGCCACGCAGGGAGAAATCAGCCACATGTCTCGCATCTGTTTGAACAGGTTTCCGTTTGCGGTCTTTCTGGCAGCGCTGGCAACCGTGGGTTGCATGCTGGTTCAGGTTCAAACTAGCCAAGCGCAGACGACCACCACGACCACCAGCACCACGTCGACCAGCACCACGTCGACCTCTACCTCCACGACCACGACCAGCACCTCCACCACATCGACATCCACCAGCTCAAATATCTTTGGCGCCGCCGGAGTCGTGGTCGATGCCAACGGCGTGTTGCGCACCGAAATGTTTCCCGACCTCACTGGCCAATTGGCACGCCAGCGCATTGCCGCCGCGCGCGCCGCCCTGGCGGCCACCAATCCCGGCGTCGTCAAGCCCAGCCCACTGCGAAAAATCTCTCTCAATCGGCTGGAAGCCGCGCTCAAACAGCGACAAGACAACGGCCTGCCCCCCAGCGAAGAAATGAAATACCTGGCCGGCCTCACCCGCCTGCAATACGTGTTCTACTATCCTGACACCAAAGATATTGTCATCGCCGGCCCGGCCGAAGGCTGGATGTCCGATCCTGCCGGCCGTGTCCGCGGCATGACCTCGCTGCGGCCGGTCGTGGAACTCGACGATTTGGTCACCGCGCTCCGCGCCTTCCCGCCGCAGGGAAAAGCCACTTCGCAAATTAGCTGCTCCATCGATCCCACCCAGGAAGGCCTGCAAAAAATGCAGCAGTTCCTCAAGGAAGTCGGCTCCCGAATCTCGGCCCAAAATCCCCAAGGCGACGCCGAATTCATCATGGCCGGGCTGAAAGAAAACCTCGGTCCGCAATTGATCCACATCAAAGGCGTCCCGCCCGACACCCACTTCGCCCAAGTCTTGGTCGAGGCGGATTATCGCATGAAGCTCATCGGCATTGGCCTGGAGCATCCCCCCGTCAAGCAACTCATTAGCTGGGTCGATCGCGTCAATCCCGTCGCCGTCAATCGCAACGCCCTGCAGCGCTGGTTTTTTGTCCCCGAATACGAATGTGTGAAAGAAACCGCCGACGACAACGCCATGCAACTGCAAGGCGACGGCGTGAAATTGGTCAATGCCGACGAAGTCGTCGCCCCCGACGGCACCCGCGCACCGTCCGGCAACATCGACGGCGCCAGCCGCGCCTTCACCGAAGGCTTCACCAAAAAATATGCCGAGCTCGCAGCCGTCTCGCCCGTGTACGCCCAGTTGCGTAATTGCATCGATCTGGCCGTCGCCGCCGCCTTCATCCAAGCCAAAGATTATTACGGCAAAGCCGGCTGGAGCATGCCGCTCCTTGGCGAAGAAGCCATCTACCATGTCGAAACGCTCACCGCCCCGCAGCAAGTCGATTGCATCGTCAACGGCCTGTGGCGCGGCCACACGCTCATGACCCCCATCGGCGGCGGCGTCAACATCCAACCGCGCCGCGCCCTCTCGCCCGACAATCTGCAGCGCGACGACGACGGCAAAGTCGGACAGGTCCACGACTCCGTTGATCTGAAAAACCTTAAGCCCGACCAATGGTGGTGGGACTGAGCTTTCAGATTTGTGAAACGTCGATTTAGCCGCTGGGCTTGCCCAGCGCTCGCTCCACCAGCACCACCCGCACGTCGCACACATTCGTTTGCGTGGGCCCCGTCTTAATCAGCGCATCCAGCGGTTCAAAAAAACGGTACGCGTCG
>Ga0335085_10014908_pt1 | contig 11316 bp, 12 predicted proteins | sample Lox_Sample_45_FD_206712 | JGI IMG/M metagenome (GOLD analysis project Ga0335085, IMG submission 206712) | Soil microbial communities from Loxahatchee National Wildlife Refuge, Florida, United States - Lox_Sample_4.5 | ecosystem: Environmental > Terrestrial > Soil > Wetlands | place: USA... | reverse complement strand
CAGGTACGGGGCCATGTGCACCTGCATGCGCACCAGCCGCTGCTTGTCGTCGAAGGCCATCTGGAAGTGCACGCGGTCGTCACGATAGACCCGGCACACGCGGTTGCGCACCGGCACCTTGCCCCGCACCAGCGGGCCGTCCGGGCAGCTGCCCACCTCCCGCGGCTTGGCCGACTCGCAGCGCTCGTGGCTCAGCACGGCGTAGGGCCACGCGTGGGCGTCGAGGAATCGCCGGGCCAGCGGCAGCGTCGGCAGCTGCGCACGCGAGCTCTCGAGTTCAGTCCCGACCGCGTCGAACTCCGCGCTGCAGGCGCCGCCGGTCAGGAAGGCCGGCACGACTGCCGCGATGGCGGCGAGAATGACCAGGACGACGCTCAGGGTGCGCATCGGGGTCGTCAGCTTTCTTGTGAAGAACCCTGTTGATCTGTCGCCCGAGGCACCGGCAACTCACCTGAGCAGCCCATGCCGGGTGCCCTGCTTTGCTATCGTGGCACCGTCATCACAGTCCCGGGGCGCTGCACATGGAACTGGTCCACATCCGCACGCGTGACGGCTCGTGCCGCGCCTACACCGGGCACCCTGCGGGGGACGGGCCGTGGCCGGCGGTGCTCGTCTACATGGACGGGCTGGGCATCCGCCCGGCCATCCTCGAGGTTGGCGCGCGGCTCGCGGGCTACGGCTATTACGTGCTCCTGCCCGACCTCTACTACCGCGCCGGACCCTACGAGCCGCTCGACGTCGCCGCGATCTTCACCGACCCGGAGGCCAGGCGCGTCCTGTACGAGAAGTACTTCGCCGTGGCCACCCCGGCCCACATCATGTCCGACACCAGCGCCTTCCTGGATTTCCTGGCGGCCCAGCCGCAGGTGCGCCCGGGTGGGGTGGCCGTGACCGGCTACTGCATGGGCGGGATGATGGCGCTCACCGCCGCCGGTACCTACCCGGACAGCATCGTCGCGGCCGCGTCCTACCACGCCGGGCGCCTCGCCACCGACGCAGCCGACAGCCCACACCTGCTGGCCGGCCGCATGCGCGCCCGCGTGTACGTCGCCGGCGCCACGGACGATGCAAACTTCCCGGATGACATGAAGGCGCGCCTGGCGGCGGCGCTCACCGCGTCCGGGGTCGAGCACCGCATCGAGACCTACGCCGCCCGCCACGGCTGGGTGCCGCGCGATACCCCGGTGCACGATGCGGCGGCGACGGAGCGGCACTGGCAGACGCTGCGTGCGCTGCTGGCGGCGCAGTTCGGCCCCTGAACTCAGGCACGCGCCGGGATCTGCAGCCCGCGCGCCACGGCCGGCCGCGCCGCGAACTGTGCGAGGGCTCGCGCCACGTTCGGGAAGGCAGCAAAGCCGACCAGGTCACCGGCGCCGTAGAACCCGATGAGGTTGCGGACCCACGGGAAGGTGGCGATGTCGGCGATGGTGTATTCGTCGCCGATCAGCCAGCGCCGTCCCTCGAGCTGCCGCTCGAGGACCCCGAGCAGCCGCCGCGACTCATTGACGTAGCGGTCGCGCGGGCGCTTGTCCTCGTAGTCGCGACCGGCGAACTTGTGGAAGAACCCGACCTGCCCGAACATCGGGCCGATGCCCGACATCTGGAACATCAGCCACTGCAGCGTCTGGTAGCGCGCCGCGCCGCTGCGCGGCAGGAAGCGCCCGGTCTTGTCGGCGAGGTACTCGAGGATCGCGCCCGACTCGAACAGCTCCAGCGGCGCCCCGCCGGGACCGTCCGGGTCGAGGATTGCCGGGATCTTGCCATTCGGGTTCACGGCGCGGAACTCGGGCGAGGCCTGCTCGTTGCCGTCGAAGCTCACGAAGTGCGGCTCGTAGGGGAGCCCGGTCTCCTCCAGCATGATCGACACCTTCACCCCGTTGGGTGTCGGCACCGAATACAGCTGCAGCCGTTCGGGGTGGCTCGCAGACCACTTGCGCGTGACCGCGAAGGCAGACAGGTCTTGCATGGGGCTTCCTTGTGTCAGGAACCGGCGCGTCTCAGTGCGCGGCCGCCGGCCAGTCGAGGTTCTTCATCAGGAACGCGTACATGTCGGCCTTCTGCGCGATGGCCTGGGACACCGTCTCCCCCCCGCCGTGGCCGGAAGCGATGTCGACCATCAGCAGCACCGGGGCAGGGCCGGCCTGCGCCGCCTGCAGCGCCGCGGCGAACTTGAAGGAGTGCATCGGCATGACGCGCGTGTCGTGGTCACCGGTCACGACGAGCGTCGCCGGGTAGCGCACCCCGGTACGCACGTTGTGGACCGGTGAGTAGGCGTAGAGGGCGCGGAACTGCTGCGGGTCCTGCGGCGAGCCGTAGTCACCCTCCCAGCCCGCGCCCTGGCCGAAGCGGTTGAAGCGCAGCATGTCCATGACGCCGACCTGTGCGATCACCGCTGCGTAGAGCTCGGGCCTTTGCGTCATGCACGCCCCGACCAGCAGGCCGCCGTTGGAGCCGCCGCGGATGGCGAGGCGCGGCGTCGAGGTGTAGTGCTGGGCGATGAGCCACTGCGCGGCGGCGATGAAGTCATCGAACACCACCTGCTTGTGGGTGAGCGTGCCCTGGCGGTGCCAGGCCTCGCCGTACTCGCCGCCACCACGGATGTTGGCGATCGCGTACACGCCGCCGTGCTCGAGCCAGGCGATCGTGGCCGGGTCGAAGCGCGGCAGCACCGAGATGCCGAAGCCACCGTAGCCATAGAGCAGCAGCGGGTTGTTGCCATCGAGGCGCGTGCCGCGCGCGTAGGCCAGCAGCAACGGGATGCGCGTGCCGTCCTTGCCCGGATAGAACACCTGGCGGGTCGCGAAGCGCGCCGGATCGTAAGCCACGCGCGGGGCGCGGAACACGCTGCTGGTGTTGCTCGCGAAGTCGTAGCGGTAGACCGTCGGCGCTGTCACGAGGTCGGCGAACGAGTAGAAAGTCTCCGCCGCGGTGGAGCGCCCGGCGAAGCCCAGCGCCGTCCCGGGGCCCGGGAGCGCGATCTCGCCCTTCACCGTGCCGTCGAGCGCATAGCGCAGCACGCGACTGTGCGCGTCGTGGATGGCGCGCACCAGGACCTGGTGGGCCACCACGCTCACGCTCGCAGCGCCGAGCTCGATGGCGTCCCTACCCTCCGGGATCACCGCCTGCCAGAGCGCCTTCTGCGGCTGCAGCGGGTCGATCGCGACGACGCGGCCGTTCGGCGCGCCGAGGCTCGTGAGGAAGTACAGACGGCCGCCGTCGGACCCGGCGTACTCGTAGGCGGCCTCGAAGCCGCCGGTCACCTGCACGGCTTGCGGTCGCGCGGCTCGGGTATCGATCAGGTAGATGTCCTCCACCCCCTTGTCCCCGACCTCGCCCTCCCCCGAGGTGAGCACCAGCCAGCGCCCGTCGTCGGACAGGTGCGGCAGGAACTGGCGCTGCGGATGCGCGGGATCTGCGAACAGCCTCCGGTCCTGGGCCGCCGGAGTGCCCAGGCGGTGGTAGTAAATGGCGTTGCCCAAGTCGGCGGTGCTGAGCTCGGCCCCCGGCTGCGGCGGCGGGAAGGCGCTGTAGTACAGCCCGCGGCCATCGGCGCTGAACACCGGCGCGTAGTATTTCGTGTTCCTCATGACATCGGGCCGGTCGTTGCCGCTTGCCACCTCGCGCACGTGCCAGTCCGTCCAGTCCGACCCCGACAGCGAAACGCCGTAGGCCACCAGCGTGCCATCCGGGCTCGGCACGTACCCGACCACGATGGGATTGCCATCCGGGGGCAGCACGTTCGGGTCGAGCGCGACCCCGACCAGGCCGTTCAGCGGCGACACCGTCAGCAGCACGCTCTGGTTCTGCTGCCCGCTGTTGTCGCTGTAGAAGTAGCGCCCGTTTTCGCTGAAGGGAATGCCGGTGCGCTCGAAGTCGTACAGCGCGCCGATGCGGGTGCGCAGCGCGGCACGCCGCGGGAGCGTGTCGAAGTACGAGGCCGTGAGCGCAGCCTCGGCGTTCACCCAACTGCGCGTGGCCGGGGAGTCGAGGTCCTCGAAGCCCCGGTAGGGATCGGCCACCTTGACGCCGTGGTAGTCGTCGACGGTGTCGCCGCGCGGGGCGACCGGGTAGTCCAGGCGCGCCGCCGGCCGCGCGGCCGGCGGCGCCGGCGCAGCGCAGGCGGCCAGCAGCGCGCCTGCGACCGCACACACCAGAAGGGCGAGCTGCCGGGCCGGGGACTTGGGGGTGTGCATCGGTGGGCTTCTTGTTGTCGGGGCGCTGATTATGCCGAACGCGGTCTCCCGGTAGAATCAGCGCATGACGCAGCACATCGGCATCGTCGGGTGCTCCGCGGAAGGCGCGGCCCTGTGCTACCGCACCGTGTGCCTCGAGGGTGAGGACCTGCTCGGCCCCTACGATCATCCGGAGGTGACGCTGCACACGTTCCCGCTGGCGACCTACATGGCCGCCATCGAGCGCGATGACTGGCCGGCAGTCGGGCAGCTGATGCTGGCCTCGGCGCGCAAGCTGCATGCGGCCGGCGCGGACTTCCTGATCTGTCCCGACAACACCATCCACCGCGCGCTGCCGTTCGCGCTGGAGCGCTCGCCGCTCCCCTGGCTGCACATCGCCGCCGTGGTGGCCGCCGAGGCACGCCGCCGCGGCTGGCGGCGGCTCGGGCTCACGGGCACGCGCTTCCTGGTCGACAGCGGCGTCTACCCCGGCGAGCTCGCCGCCCAGGGCCTGGAGTGCGTGCGGCCGGCGCCCGAGGAGCGCACGATCATCAACCACTACATCTTCGAAGAGCTGGTGCGCGGCGTGCGCAGCCCGGAGGCGATTGCCTACTTCCAGCAGGTGTTCACCCGGATGCGCGAGGCAGGCTGCGATGCCGTGGTGCTCGGCTGCACGGAGATCCCGCTGCTCATGAGCGATGCGAACTCACCGCTGCCGACCCTGGATTCGACGCGCCTGCTGGCGCGTGCCGCGCTGCGCCGCGCCACCGGCCAGGAGCCTGCGCCGCCAACTTGACTGATCATTCAAGCGGCGCTAACCTCGGCTTGAATGATCACTCAAGACTCCCATGGCTGACCCGGTCCCGGACACGCGCACCCGCCTGGTGCTGGCCGCCATGCGGCTCTTCTGGGAGAAGGGCTACGGCTCCACGAGCGTCGCCGACGTGCTCAAGTCCGCCGACGTCAACAGCGGCAGCCTCTACCACTTCTTCCCCGGCAAGCAGGAACTGCTGCTCGCGGTGCTGGACATGTACCTGGGCGGCATCCGCGGCATGCTGCTGGAGCCGGCCTGGCGCGGGGTGAGCGACCCGATCGAGCGTGTGTTCGCACTGCTCGCACGCTACCGCCAGTCCCTCGCCGACACCGGCTGCTTCTACGGCTGCCCGATCGGCAGCCTCGCGCTCGAGCTGCACGAGCCGGACCCGGCGGTGCGCGAGCGGCTGGCGGCCAACTTCAGCGCCTGGTGCGCCGCGATCCAGGAGTGCCTCGACGACGCCGGCACGCGGCTGCCGGCACAGCTCGACCGCCGCGCGCTCGCCAGCTTCGTGCTCACCACCATGGAGGGCGGCGTCATGCAGGCGCGCACGCACCGCGAGCTTGGCTACTTTGATGCGGCCGTCGGCCAGCTGCGCGCCTACTTCGATCTGCTGCTGCGGCCGCCGGCGCGGCGTGCCGCTCCGGCGCGCAAGAAATGACCCCTGAAGGAGTCCCCATGCACCACCGCCCCGCCCTGCTGCTCGCGCTGACGGCCGCCACCACGGCCGCACCCGCGGCCACCCCGGCGCCGCCCGAGGCGTACGCGCCGCTCGCGTTCCTGGTCGGGCACTGCTGGAAGGGCACGTTCCCCGGGGGCTCGGTCACCGACGAGCACTGCTTCAGCTGGATCTATGGCGGCCGCTTCGTGCGCGACCGGCACGTGCTTCACCGCGGCGGGGGCAGGCCGGAGGACCGCGGCGAGTCGATCTACCTGTGGGATGCGGGCACGAAGGAGCTGCAGTACCTGTACATCGAGAGCGGCGGCGGCTTCATGCGCGGCACGGTCACGCAGACGGCCGGCGCCCTGGTCTTCCCCGCCGCGCGGTACTCCGAGGGTGGCCAGGAACAGATGGTCCGCAGCCGCTGGCAGCGCTCGGGCGGTGATGCCTACGAGGTCGCTACCGAGTTCCAGGTCAAGGGGCAGTGGCAGACGGGGTTCAGCGTGCACATGCAGCGCACCGGCACTGCCCCGGCCGACTGAGGCGGCCCGGGGGCCCGGCTAGGACAGCTCGCGCGCCGTCGCGCCGTCGCGACGCCGCTCGGAGCGGGCGCCGCGCGGCGTGCCCCAGACAGGACGGCGCACCAGCGTGCTCTTGCCGAACAGCGACTCGACCAGGTCCACCGCCAGTGCGGCCGTGCGGTTGTGCACGTCGAAGGCCGGGTTGAGCTCGACCACGTCGAGCGAGGCGAGGCGCCGCGTGTCGGCGATCATCTCCATGCACAGCTGCGCCTCGCGGTAGGTCGGTCCGCCACGCACCCGCGTGCCGACGCCCGGGGCGATCTCCGGGTCGAGGAAGTCGACGTCGAAGCTCACGTGCAGGTGCGCGTCGCGATCGAGGCCCGCGAGTGCGTGCTCGAGCGTCTGGCGCATGCCCATCTCGTCGATGTAGCGCATGTCGAAGACGTCGAGGCCCTGCTCGTGCACGAAGCGCTTCTCGCCCTCGTCGACGCTGCGGATGCCGATCTGGCGCACCCAGGAGGGCTCGATCGCCGGGCGCACGCCGCCGACGTGGGTCAGCTCCCGGGGGCCGAAGCCGCACAGGCAGGCGACCGGCATCCCGTGCAGGTTGCCGCTCGGTGACAGCTCGCGGGTGTTGAAGTCCGCGTGCGCATCGAGCCACAGCACGCGCAGCCGCTTGCCCGCCTCGCGGCAGTGCCGCGCAACGGCGCTGATCGAGCCGATGCTCAGGCAGTGATCGCCCCCGAGCAGGATCGGCAGGCGGCCCTGGCGCAGCTGGCCATACACCGCCTCGTGCACCAGCTCGTTCCAGCGGGCCACCTCGGGCAGGTGCCGGTAGCCGTCGCGGGCGGGGCCGGCCGGGTTTCCCGGACCGTGCAGGTTGCCGAGGTCGTGGACATCGAGGTCGCGCGAGCGCAGCGCGGCCTCGAGCCCGGCGACCCGCAGGGCCTCCGGTCCCATGGAGGCTCCCCGGTCGGCGGCACCGACGTCCGTGGGCGCCCCGATGAGGGCTGCGGCGCGCCGCGGGCTCATACTGCCACCTTGGCGCGGGCGCGCAGCGGCGGCTGGTGGGCGAGGAGCGCAAACAGGTCCTTGGGGTCGTCGAGGTCGGGCACGAGGTCCACCTGCACGTCCCCGCCGCGCTCCTCCTGATGGAGGCGCATCAGGTAGCGCAGCGCGGAGAAGTCCTCGAGGGCGAAGCCCACCGAATCGAAGATCGTCACCTCGCCGTCAGCACCGCGGCCGGGCGCCTGTGCGGCGAGCACGCGCGACAGCTCGGTCACCGGGAAGTCCGCCGCGAGCTGCTGGATCTCGCCCTCGATCCGCGACTGCGGCTCGAACTCCACCACCACGCGCGCATCCGCTCGCTCGAGGATGGCGCGGTGCAGCTCGGTCTTGCCCGGGCAGTCGCCCCCGACGGCATTGATGTGCATCCCGGGACGGACCATCTCGGGAGTCAGGATGGTCGCGTTGCACTTGTCGGCGGTGACGGTGGTGACGATATCGGCGCCGGCCACCGCTGCGGCGGTCGAGGCGCAGCGGCTGACCTTGAGGCCCGCGAGGCTGAGGCGGGCCAGGTTGCGCTCGAGCTTGTCGGTCGCGCGCGGGTCGACGTCGAACAGACGCAGCTCGCGGATCCCGAGCATGTGGTGGAAGGCGATGGCCTGGAACTCGCTCTGCGCGCCGTTGCCGACCAGGGCGAGCACGTGGCTGCCGGGGCGCGCCATGTGCCGCGCGGCCAGCGCGCTGGTCGCCGCGGTGCGCAGCGCAGTGGTGAGCGTGAGCTCGGACAGCAGCAGCGGGTAGCCGGTGTCGACATCGGCCAGCACGCCGAATGCGGTCACCGTGAGCAGGCCGACGGCGGTGTTCTTCGGATGGCCGTTCACGTACTTGAAGGCGTACAGGCGCCCGTCGCAGGCCGGCATGAGCTCGATGACACCGACCGGCGAGTGCGTCGCATGGCGCGGCGACTTGTCGAAGTGCTCCCAGCGGCGCAAGTCAGCCTCGATCTCGCGCGCCAGCTCCTCGATGAAGCGGGCGGTTCCGCGGCGCGCAACCAGATCCTGGACCCTCTCGATCCCGATGAAATCGACCATGGAAGTCCCCTCGAGCGTCTTGGAAGCCGCAGCATCAGTGCGGCAGGCAGAGCATCCTCGCCGACCCTCGAGACCAAGATAAAGACAGAAATGTGACCAGATCTTCTAGCCTGTTGATCATATAGACAGGCATAATTGACGTAATGATCAACATGACCGGCGCACTCTTATTAAAGTGGACGACATCGACCGCCAGCTGATCGCCCTGCTGCGCAGCGATGCGCGCGCCTCGGTCGCATCCCTGGCCAAGTCGCTCGGGGTGGCGCGCGGGACGGTGCAGAACCGGATGGCGAAGCTCACCGCCAACGGGACGATCGTCGGCTACAGCGTGCGCCTGAAGCCCGACGTCGAAGAGCAGCGGATGCGCGCCTTCATGACCGTCGCGGTCGAGGGCACGAAGCTGGACGCGGTGATCCGCGCGCTGCGCGGGGAGCCCGCCGTGACCTCGCTCTACAGCACCAACGGCCGGTGGGACATTGTCGCAGAGCTGCGCGCCGACAGCCTCGAGGGGTTCGACCGCGCCCTCGCCCGCATCCGCCTCATCGAGGGCATCTCGCAGACCGAGACCAGCCTGCTCCTGTCGGGGTTCAAGTTCTGAGCGCGCAGCTCAGTGCGCGAGCAGGCGGGTCTCGGTCCAGTCCAGGATCAGGAAGCGGTGCTCGAAGCGCCACACCCCGTCTTCGCGCCGCCAGCGATCCTGGTAGCGGATCGCCCAGGTGAGGAGCGTGCGCCCGCCCTCGGCCACGCTCAGGTGGTCGGCCACCGAGTAGGTCTCGCCCCGGGCGCTGTCGCCGTCGATGAGCGCGATCTGGTTGTGGACGCGGTGCTGGGTCGCGACGTAGAGCTGCGCCATGAAGTCCAGCGCTGCCACGATCTCGCGCTGGCCGCGCAGGATGATCCCCGGCGCCTCGATGAGGCAGTCCTCGGTGGTGATGGCCGCCCAGGTCGCCTTGTCACGCCGGTCGGCGCCCTGGGCGTAGAGCTCGGCCGTGCGCCGCAGCGCTGCCTCATCGAGCAGCAGTCGCAGGTCGGAATCGTGCATGGGGTTCTCCTTCGGAACGTAACGCGCGCTGCGCGCTTCAGATGCTGCGCCAGCGCACCGTGCCGCCCTCGGCGAGGCGTTCAAGGCCGCCGCGGGCGTGCAGGTAGGCGATGTGGGCCAGCGTCTCGCCAAACGCCAGCAGGCTGTTCCAGCCATCGAGGTTGCGCCCGGCAAACAGCGCCCCGACCACGGCGGACGTGTCGCGCGGCTCGCGGGTGATCTCGCGCAGCAGGTCGAGGCGCTGCCGGTGGCCGCGCTGCAGCTGGCGCGCGCGTGCCGCGGCGCCGCGAAACGGCTGGCCGTGCGCGGGCAGCACGACCGTCTCCGCCGGCAGCTGCGTGAGGCGTTCGAGCGATGCCAGGTAGTCGGCGAGCGGATCCTGGGAGACCAGGCCCGGATACAGGCTCACGTTGCTGGAGATCGAGGGCAGCAGCTGGTCGCCGCTGATCATCACCCCGCCTTCCGCGCAGTGCAGGCAGACGTGGCCGTCGGCGTGCCCGAAGTGCAGCGAAGCCTGCCACGGGCCGCCGAGTTCGGCGATGCGCTCGCCCTCGGCGATCGCCGCGGCCGGCGCGGGGATGCCGCTGACCACGCTGCCGAGCACGCGGCGGGCGCCTGCCCGGCCGAAGAGCTCCGCAAAGTCGACGCCCCAGCGCTGGTGGTAGTCGCTGAGTCCCTCCGGCGTCGCACCCCCGAGCGGTGCCTGGGCACGCACGGCGGCCGCGCGTGCCGGCAGGCTCATGCGAACCGGCACCCCGAAGCGTGCGGCCAGTCGCGCGGCCATGCCGAAGTGGTCCGGGTGATGATGCGTGACCAGGATCGCCTCGAGCCTCCCGGCGAGCGCCTCGCGCTCCCCGAGCACCTCCCAGGCCGCCGTGGTCTGCGGCTCGTGCATGCCGGTGTCGATCAGCACCAGGCCGCGGTTCCCGGGCGCGAGCCAGAGGTTGATGTGCGCGAGGCTCCCGGGGACCGGCATGCGCAGCCAGCGCACGCCGGCCACCGCAGCGCCGACCTCGCCCGTGGCCGGCGGCTCCCAGGGCAGGAACTCGAGGCTCACCGCGCGGCACCGCGCCGCGTCGCTGGCCGCACCGCGATCAGCTCCGCGAGCGTGGCGGCGACGCCGTCCAGGCGACGGCGCAGCGGGTAGCGGCGGCCGACCCGCCAGGCGTGCAGGATGCCGGCATAGCTGCCGCCGACGATCTGCGCCAGCACCTCGGCGGGCACGTCCCGGCGCACGTTGCCGTCGCGCCGGCCGGCCGCGAGCAGGCGCACGAAGGCGCGGTGGGTGCGCGCGGTGCGCACGCCCGAGTCGGGTGAGGCGCCGAAGGTGGTCTCGGAGGCGCCGATCAGCACCCGCGAGAGCTCGGGGGTCTCCTCGACCTTCGCGGCGGTCCATGAGAACACCGCGGCGATGCGCTCGGCGGCCGTCCCGGGCCGCTCGCTGAGGCCGTCCATGACGTGCAGGAAGCGCGCCTCCATCTCGTGCACCAGGACCTCGAGCAGCGCCTGCTTGGAGGGAAAGTAGTTGAAGGCCGTGGCCCGCGACACCTGCGCGAGGCGTGCGATGTCGTCGACCGTGGTCTCGGCGACTCCCTGGCGGGCGAACAGCGTGCGCGCCGCCCCCAGCAGCGCGGCGCGCACGCGCGCTTTGCCGTCGGCGCGCCGCGAGGGCGGCCTGACAAGAGGCACGTGGGCGGTGGCGGTGCTCATGGCTAGGTGCCGCGCGGTTCTTTCGGCAGCCCGAGCGCCCGCTCGGCGATGATGTTGCGCTGGATCTGGTTGGTGCCGCCGTAGATGGTGTCCGAACGCGCCCCCAGGAACAGGCGCGGCAGCAGCTCCCACTCGTAGGGCGCCACCCCGATCTCGGAGCGCGGCCCGAGGACGTCGACCGCCAGTTCGCCGAGCTTCTTGCGCCAGGTGGCCCAGAAGATCTTGTAGGTGTACGCCTCGTTCGCGAGGCGCCCGGCCTGCGCCGAGGACAGCATGCGCAGCGCGCTGTAGCGCATCAGC
>Ga0335085_10014907_pt1 | contig 11317 bp, 11 predicted proteins | sample Lox_Sample_45_FD_206712 | JGI IMG/M metagenome (GOLD analysis project Ga0335085, IMG submission 206712) | Soil microbial communities from Loxahatchee National Wildlife Refuge, Florida, United States - Lox_Sample_4.5 | ecosystem: Environmental > Terrestrial > Soil > Wetlands | place: USA... | reverse complement strand
TTCTCCGCGCTGGCCGTCGTCTCCGTCGCGCTGCACCACGACCACAAAGGCGGTGACGCGTGCCCACACAAGGATTGCGTCGCGTGTGCGATCCATTTCAACTGCATCACCACCGTACCGCTGGTTATTGTTGTATTCACGAGCACGTCTGTTGAGTTTGAGACCTTCGGCTTCGAGGCCGTTTCGACGTCGCCCATCTTCTATATCTCCACCGCCAGTCGCGCCCCTCCCGCGTCCCGGCCCAATCTATCAGGATCAAAGTCGCGCCTGATCAGGCAGCGGGGCTGCGTGCTCGACATTTGAACCAAGCCGCGCACTTCGCTCCCGATGTCAATCACGGAACGACCCGTCGCTTGTCGCAGCCCGAGTCCGCAATCGTGACACGAACCTGACAGAATGCGTGGGGTCTCCTGCCCGCATTCCAAGCGCACAAGCTTGCCATACCAGGAGTGAAGATCGTTACGAGAATTTGGAGACGACTGAAAATGAAACCCAACTTAGAGGAAATGAAACCCAACTTAGAGGAGTGGATTGCGTCCCCCGCCATCCGACTAAGCCGAGTCCACACGCGTTACGCGCGTGCCTGTCTCGCACTGATAGCAGCCGCCTTGCTGGTTTGCGGTCATGCCACACTTGCCCAAACCAATAACCCGCCCGACAGTTCCGCAGGTCTGACCACCACCCCGGCGCCTGTTGCGGCTCCGACGAACGCCCCTAGTGTCGCGCCCGCTTCCGAAATGACGCAAACGAATGCTGCCGTTTTACCTCTGCCGCCGGGAAATTCGGCGACCGCCACCAATGTAACGACGCTTCCTCCGGTAACCGTCCATGGCCGATTGGACCTGGCCCGTAGCCAGATCGTGCCGGATTTGGGAGCGACTGCATACTCGATGGACCAGGCACAAATCGAGTCGATGGCGCAAGGCGAGGCCGCCCCGTTCAATCAAGTATTGCTGCGGGCGCCGGGCGTGGCCCAAGACTCGCTCGGACAAGTGCATGTCCGCGGTGAGCACGCGAATCTGCAGTACCGCATCAATGACGTGCTGTTGCCGGAAGGCATCACGGGCTTCGGACCGGAACTCGATCCGCGGTTCGTCAATAATCTGGAGTTCATCACAGGTTCGCTGCCGGCCCAATACGGCTTTCGCACGGCGGGAGTCGTGGACATTCACACGCAGACCGGCCTTGCTCCGGGCGGAGAGGTCGGCGTGTACGGCGGAAGTTACGACACGATCCGGCCGAGCTTCGATTACGGCGGCTCGGCAGACAAATGGAATTACTTCGTCACCGGCAGCTACGATCACAATGGCATCGGGATTGAGAATCCCACGTCCAGCGCAACGCCGATTCACGACGACACGGATCAATACAAAGGCTTCACGTACATGTCGTACATTTTGGATGACACGAGCCGGATCAGCGTCATGGGGAGCGCCTCGTACAGCAGCTTCCAGATTCCCAATACACCTGGGCTTCCCCCGGGCACTTCACCGGACGGGGACCAGTGGCTGCCAGGGACGTTCAACTCCGCCAATCTGGATGAAAACCAAAGCGAACAGAATTACTACGGCATCGTTGCGTACCAAAAATCAGTGGGCGATCTGAATGCACAGGTCGCGGCCTTTGGACGGGACAGCGGCGTGCATTTTACACCTGATACCACAGGCGATCTCTACTTCAACGGGGTGGCCAGTAATGTGAAACGCACGCTTTACGCCGGAGGCATGCAAGCGGATGTCAGCTACGCGATCAACGACCAGCACACGCTCCGAGGTGGTGTAATGGTGCTCCAGGAAATCTCACCGGAGAACACCACGACGACCGTGTTTCCCGTCGACAGCTCCGGAAACCCGACGAATTCTCCCTTCCCCATCGTTGACGACACCACGCAGAGAGCGCTGTTTTACGGCGTGTACCTGCAGGAGGAATGGAAAATCACGCCGAAGCTCACCCTCAACACCGGCGCGCGATTCGACGTCTACTCCTCGTCGTTCGACCACGAAAACCAGCCGAGCCCCCGCGTCAATTTGATCTACCAACCGACGGATGCGACGACGTTGCACGCGGGTTACGCGCGCTATTTCACGCCTCCTCCGCTGGAGAATGTGCCGGTGGAAAACGTGGAGCAGTTCAACGGCACATCGAATGCCGCCTCCGTCACCAACGGAATTAACTCGGTCAAGGCCGAACGGGCGAATTATTTCGACGCCGGCGCGAGCCAAAAGCTGTTGCCCGGACTGCAGGTGGGAGTGGACGGCTACTACAAATACGCGAAGAACCAACTCGACGACGGATTCTTCGGCCAATCGCTCGTCCCTTCGTCGTTCAATTACGCTCGCGGACGGGTCTACGGTGTGGAAGTCACGTCGAGCTACACGAAGGATGGTGTTTCAGCCTACGCGAACGTTGCGTATTCGGAAGCGCAGGGCGAGAACTGGAACTCGGCGCAATTCCTCTTTGATCCCGTCAGCTTGGCCTACGTCCGGAATCACTGGATTTATCTCGACCACGATCAACGCGTCACCGGCTCCTTCGGCACGTCCTACACCTTTAACGAATCGCCACGCTGCAGCACCCGCCTCTACATCGATGCGCTATATGGCAGCGGACTGAGGCAAGATGGTGGCGGGACAATCCCCGGCAGTAACCCTCCCGAGCCCATCCCGAACGGTTCGCACGTGCCCGAGTACTATTCGATTAACGCGGGCGCGGAGCAAAGCTTCAAGCTCGGCAAGAACCGCATGCTGAAAGCCCGGATTGACGTCGTGAACCTGACCGACAACATCTATCAACTGCGCAGCGGGTCCGGCGTGGGAGTGAACGCCGCGCAATACGGCGAGCGTCTTGGCGTGTTCGGCTCGCTGGCTTATTCGTTCTGAAACCACTGATGCGCCGCGTGATGACTGCCGGATCGCGGTTCAGAGACGTCGCAAGCAGTGCGTGGTTGCAATGGGCGGCGGGCGTGTATATGATGCTGGTATGCGCTGGCAAGGCGACAAAGTGATGAAATACTGCACGATTGCGGCTGGCCGAAGGTTCGCACCTACGGGCCAGGTCCCGATGAGCAAGCGCGTTCTCTCCGCTGGTCTGCTGCTGCTCTACCTCACGATCGCAGTTGTCGCCGGCGCGCTTCCGCATCATCACCATCACGGGGTGCTCATCCCTCAGGAGGACTGCGTCGCTTGCGTTCTTCACATCAATTCCACGACCGATGCGCCCGTCGTTGCGGTCGTCTTCACGACGACGCACGTCGAAGCGCCGCAACCGCAGCCGACGTTCAACTTCGTCGAGCCTGCGCTCTACACGTCGGCTGACGGTCGCGCTCCTCCGCACACCTCGGCATAACTTGTCGTTGGTGTCGTCCAAACCCTGAATCCACGCACGCAGTGTGTCGCGCGTGGCAACCATGTCCTTCAGAGGAGGATGTCGTGAAGAAGATTTATTTGGGCCTGTCGCTGGCAGCCGCTGCGCTGGCCGCGACAACCGTGTCGGCGCAGACAAACGATGCGCTCGACGCACTCAAGCAGCAGTTGCAGCAGATGCAGCAACAGATGCAACTTATGCAGCAGAAAATCAACGAGCTGGAGGCCGCGAAAACATCAGCGCCACCTTCAGCCGTCCAGGCGCCGGCTGCTCCGCCGGCGGCACCCGCGGAGGCGGTTACGCAGGAGCAAATGCAGCAACTGAACGAGAAGGTCAACCAAGTGGTCGAGGCGCAAAAGAAGACGTTGCTCAGCGAATTCAATCCCGCGATCGGGTTCGTCGGTGAAACGATCTTTCAATACACCTCGAAGAGCCAGAATGCGACGGGAACGGATCAGCCCGGTGGCTGGGACGTGAATCAGCGTTCGATGGAACTGAACATTGCGGCATCCGTCGATCCGTTTGCGAAAGGCTACGCCGTTATCAACGCCCAAGCCGATCCCGTCACCGGCGAGTCGTCGTTAGAAGTCGAGGAAGCGGCGATACAGACGACCTCGTTACCGTGGAATCTGGAGTTGAAGGCCGGCCAGTTTTTCGGCGAATTCGGGAGATTGTCGTATATCCACGACCATGAGTTACCGTTCGTGAATCGGCCGCTCGTCCTCGACCAGTACGTCGGCGGAGAATCGAAAGCCATCGGCGCACAACTCAACTGGCTGTTGCCAATCCAGCATTACGTGAGCCTGACAGCGGGTGTCGGCGATCAGTTCGGTGATATTCCGAACTATCCCGGCGGGTTTCGCAGCTTGGACGAATGGAACTACTGGGGCCGATTGTCCACGTACTTCGAGCTGACTCCTGACTGGCAAATCGAAACTGGAATCTCGGGTTTGATCAACCCGTCCACCGGTGTCGATCAAGGCGGTGCGCTGGCGCAACCCAACGGCAGCACGCTCACCGAGAAGGGACGGTTGTTGGGCGATTGGGACTTTTCGCTGCGGTACGTGCCGCTGCAAGACAACCAGTTCCGCAGCTTCACGTGGGGCACGGAAATCCTCTACAGCGACAACCGGTACCTCGACGATCCGGATGGCATCCCCGGCGATGGCGACGAGTTCAGCAAGGATGTTGGTTCGATCGGCTTGTACACGTATCTGGCGTACAAGTTCAGCCGGCAGTGGACGGCGGGTTTTACGTTCGATTACGTCGAGAGCGATCAGGACGTCAACGCCCGCACGTTCGCGTATTCGCCGTACATCACGCTGGCTCTCAGCCATTGGAATCAACTCCGGCTGCAGTACACGCATACCGACCAAAACGCCGAAACCGGGTTGAAAGGCTACGATGCGGCGTATCTGCAGTGGTGTTGGATCATCGGCTCGCACTCGCACGGCTGGCAACAGCGTTAAACGGAGAACATGACCATGAAACTATTCCGCTTACTCTTGATGACCGGCCTCGTCGCAGTATCGGCCAACGCCAAAGTTCGTGTCGTCACCACGCTCACCGATCTCGCCGACTTCACGCGCGAAATCGGCGGCGATAAAGTCGAAGTGTTCAGCCTCGCAACCGGCGTTGAAGACACGCACGGCGTCCCGATGAAACCGAGCTTCGTCCCGCAACTTAACCGGGCCGATCTCGTCGTTCTCGTCGGCTTCGACTGCGAACACGCCTTCTTGCCGGCGCTTCTCGAAGCCAGCAAGAATCCTCGCATCCAAGTCGGCCACCCCGGCTACGTGGATTGTTCCAAGGGCATCACGCCTGTGGACGTGCCGAAATCCACCGACCACACTGAGGGCGACGTGCATCCGTATGGCAACCCGCACTACATGCTCGACCCCGTCCTCGCAAAGACGGCGATTCAGAACATCTACAACGCTCTGGTCGCCGTCGCGCCGCAGTATGCCGACGAGTTCACCCGCAATCGCGACGCTTACCTGGCCAAGCTCGACGCCAAAATTGCCGAGTGGAAAGCCGAGGCCGCGCCGCTCAAAGGCGCGAAGTTCGTCTCGTATCACGAGCACTGGCCGTACTTCGCCGATTGTTTCGGCCTGAAGTATTACGGCACGATCGAACTCAAGCCCGGCATCGATCCCACGGCGCGCCACATCGAGGAGCTGGTCTCCGGGATGAAAGCCGACCATGTCAAAATCGTCGTGCGCGAACCTCAGTTCCCGGAAAAAGTGCCGAAACTCGTCGCCGCCGAGACCGGCGCGACGCTGGTGAAGTTGCCGATCATGCCGGGCGGCGTGCCGGGCACGGACACGTACATCGCGATGATGGATTACATCATGAAATCAATGGTTGCCGCCGCGAAATGAGCGACGCCGTCATCCAACTGGAGGGCCTGGTCATCGGTTACGATGGCCGGGCCGTCCTCTCCGGCATCTCACTGGCGATTCCGCACGCGAGTTTCACCGCGATCCTCGGCGCGAACGGCTCCGGCAAGTCCACGTTGCTGAAAACGCTGCTCGGCCTGCAACCGCCGATTGCCGGCAACATTCGCATCCGCAAAGTCGTCTTCGGTTACGTCCCGCAGACGTTGCAGTTTGATCCGTTGTATCCGCTGACTGGCTACGACGTGGCGTCGATGGGCGTGTATGGCCGGGTCGGCGCCGGGAGGTTTCCGTCGGCGAGCGAACGCGCCTTTGTCCGCGAATGTCTGCACGCGACCGGCGCGGACCAGTTCGCTCGGCAACGTTTCAGCGAGCTTTCCGGCGGCCAAAAACAACGCGTCCTCATCGCACGAGCCCTTGCCGCAAAACCGGACGTGCTCGTGCTCGACGAGCCGACGGCTGGCGTGGACGCGGCGGCGACACACGCGTTGCTGGAATTCATCTCGCAACTGCACGAGGATCGGCAACTGACGATTCTACTGGTGACGCATGACCTGCCGATCGTGCGCAAACACGCGCAGCAGGTCGTCTGGTTGCACGACGGCAAGGTGCTGACCGGCACGGTCGCCGAGCTGCTGACGCCGGAACGGCTGGCCGAGATCTTTGAGATGGAAATCGCGTAAATGGAATCGCTGCGACAAATTCTCGCGCCCGACTTTCTGCTGCGGAACTCGGTGTACACGAGTGTGCTCATTGGGTTCGCGTGTCCGTTGGTCGGCGTGTTTCTCGTGCTCCGCCGGCTGGTGTTCATGGGCGTGGCGCTGCCGCAAATTTCCTCGACCGGCGTGGCGATCGCGCTGTCGTTACCGCTTTGGTTTGGATTCCGGCCACACGAACACACACTCGCGTTTGCCGGCGCGATGGTATTCTCGCTGGGCGCAATTTTGTTGCTGGCGTTTCTGGAAAGCCGTGGACGCGGGTTGCCGGAAGGCCGGCTCGGTACCGCCTACGTCGTCGCGGCGGCAGCGAGCATTATCCTGCTATCGAAAAACCGGTTCGGCGAAGCCGGTTGGCTCGATTTGATGAAAGGCGAAGTGATCACGATTTCCAATTTCGATCTAACACTGACTGCTGTGGCGCTCGCGGTCGTGCTCGGTGTGCTGGCGTTTTATCACAAGGAGATTTTGCTCGTGTCGTTCGACCGCGCGATGGCGGCGACGCTCGGCAAGAACGTGCTGTTTTGGGACGTGCTGCTGTATCTGCTCATTGGCATCACAGTTTCGATGGCGGTGCTGAGCGTCGGGCCGCTGATTGCATTTGGGTTTTTGCTCGTACCGGCATTGACGGCGCACCCGTTTGTTCGCAACATGCGGCAGTTCACCATCGTCGCATCGGCCATCGGCGGCGCGACGGCATTCGGCGGATTCTGGATCGCCTACCAATGGGATTTGCCTGTCGGCCCGACGGATGTCGTGTTGCTCGGCGCAGTTTACGCGGCGGCATGGCTGGCCGCCAGACTTTTCCGACGGAGGGCTGCATAAGAACAGTCGCATATGTTCTCAGCGTTGCGATCGTGGGCGGCTCGGCGACTGCCTGGGCGCACCGGGTGGCGAATGGCGATTATGTGACGTTGGACGAAGTGTCGCGCCGGTTCAACCTCGGCAGTCAAGAGTTGATTGCCGAAGTCAACCATCGCGACATCTTGTTGAGCAGCGTACGTCACTGGCTGAACACACCGGTCATTTCCGCGCGCGGTGAGCTGTGGGTGAGTGCGACCGATGTTGAGCAGACCATTCAGCCTGTCGCGCAACCGCATGGCGTCCCTGCCGACGCGATTGTGCTGGATCCCGGTCACGGCGGTGTGGATTCCGGCACACGCGGCGCGCACAGCATGGAAAAGGAATTAACATTGGATTTGGCCAAACGCCTCGAACCGATTCTCGTCGCGCGCGGGTTTCGGGTCTATCCGACGCGGACGACCGACTGCACGTTATCGCTCGATGAGCGCGTGGAGTATTGCCGTCGCTTGGGCGCGGATTTGTTCGTGAGCCTGCATTTCAATGCGGGCGGTGACGCGAAAGGCATCGAGACGTATTGCCTGACGCCGGAAGGCGAGTCGTCGACCGCGCGACCACGCTCGAACATCCGTGCGCTCGCGCCGACGACCGCGAATCCTCACAACGCCGCAAGCGTGTGGCTCGCTCATTGCGTCCAACGCGCGCTCATGGCGGCAACGCAGGCCGAAGATCGCGGCGTGCGGCGGGCGCAGTTCCTCGTGTTGCGGCGCGCGCCGTGTCCGGCCATTCTGATCGAAGGTGGTTTCCTGAGCAATGCCAGCGAAGAACAACAGCTTCTCCGCGCCGACTATCGCGACCGGCTGGCACAGGCGATTGCGGAGGGCATAGTCGCGTATTGCGGAGACAATCACGGAGGTTCCCATGGAAAGCGCGGTGCTTAGTTTGCGCGACCTGCGCAAATCCTATCGCGATGCCGACGGCAGTTTGCTGGAGGTAATTCGCATCAACCAATTTGAGTTGGGGGCGCGCGAACAAATCGCGCTTGCCGGCGCCAGCGGCTCGGGCAAGAGCACGTTGCTCAACCTCATCGCGGGCATCCTCTTGCCGGACAGCGGCGAAGTCCGTGTCAACGGCACGGACATCACCAAGCTGTCGGAAGCCCAGCGTGACCGGTTTCGCGCGGGCAAGATCGGCTACGTGTTTCAATCCTTCAATCTGCTGCAAGGGTTCACCGCGCTGGAAAACGTGTTGCTCGGTCAGATGTTCGCGGGCGCAAGCGGCAACGGCGATCGCGCCGTGAAATTGTTGGAGACCGTCGGCCTCGGACAACGACTGCATCACAAGCCGCGTGCTCTGTCGGTTGGCGAACAACAGCGCGTGGCCATTGCACGCGCGCTCGTCAACGCGCCACCGCTAGTCATCGCGGACGAACCGACCGGCAGCCTCGACGCCGCCAATGGCGCGCGTGTGCTCGAGCTATTGCGAAAAGTCTGTGCCGACAATGGACACGCGTTGCTCGTCGTCACGCACGATCAGCAAGTGATGAGCGCGTTCCCGAAAGTTGTGCGCATGGAGGAACTGCAATGAACCTGATCACAATCGTTCTCAAGAACATGCGCCAACGCGCGCTCGCGACGTGGCTCACCACGTTGTCCGTAACACTCGGCGTGGCGTTGACGGTGGCGATTCTGTTGATTCGTCACGGGATGCAGAACCGGTTTGAGCAAAGCACGCTCGGCTACGAAATGGTTGTCGGCGCGAAAGGCAGTCCGCTGCAACTCGTGCTTAACACCGTGTTCAATCTCGACATCTCGCCGGGCAACGTGTCGTGGAAATTGTTCGAGCAATTGCGCGACGACAAGCGCGTGAAGTTCGCCGCGCCGTTCGCCGTCGGCGACAACTACAAAGGCTTCCGCATCATCGGCACGACCGACACGTACTTGAAGGACTTCGAGTTCTCGGAGGGAAAGAAGTTCACGCTCGCTGAAGGACGATTGTTCAACTTCTCCGAGGACACGTTGCGCGAGGCGTTCATCGAGGCGGGCGAGCGCGCGAAGGATCGCGAGGCGCGCGAGCGCGGCGAGACGCCGCCGCCGCGCAAGGAGCGTGAGATCAAGCGGCCGTTCGAAGCCGTGCTCGGTGCAACGGTCGCGCAGGATACCGGCTTGAAGGTCGGACAGACTTTCATCGCCGCGCACGGGGTCGAACCATCGCCCAATGCCGAAGAGCATACGGCCAATCCGTGGACAATTGTCGGCATTCTCGCGCCGACGCACACCGCCGCCGACCGCGCGCTCTACATCAATCTCGACAGTTTCTACGAAATCGAAGGCCACGAGATTCGCGAAAAGCCCGGCAAAAAAGAGGAGCCCGCCAAGCCTGAGGAGAAGGATACCGATCCGGATCCCGGACAGATTTCCGGCATGGTCCTGAAGCTGCGCAGCGAACTGCACGCGCTGCCGTTGTACCGCGAACTCAACGACCGCGAAGACGCGATGGCGGCGTTTCCGGCTGTCGAAGTGCGCAAGCTGTTCGCCATCGTCGGCAATGTTGACCGCGTGCTGCTCGCGCAGGCGGTGTTGATCGCCATCGTCGCGGGCGTGGCCATCGCCGTGTCGATATACAATTCGATGAGCGAGCGCCGCCGCGAGATTGCCATCCTGCGCGCGCTCGGCGCGAAGCGACCCACCATCTTCGCCATCGTGGTGCTGGAAGCAATTGCGATTTGCGTTGTAGGTGCAATTGCGGGATTGTTGGCGGGACACGTGATCGTGGCGGGAGCCAACACGGTGCTGATGCGCGTCAGCGGTTTCACGGTGCCGGCGGCGCAAATCCAACCCGTCGAGTGGTTGGTGCTGCTCGGCTGCGTACTGCTCGGAACACTCGCGGGCTTTGGCCCCGCAGTGCGTGCGTACCGCACCGAGGTGGCCGAGAATCTCGCACCGACGAATTGATGAAAACGACACAGCTCATTCTGCTCAGTTTGATCGCCGCGTTGTCCGCGCGGGCGGACGACACGAACGCGGTGCCGGTCAAGTTGAGTTTTGATCTGCTGAAAAGTTGGACGTACGTCGAGTCGAAGAAAACGCCGATTCCCGAAACGATCACCAAACTCGATGGCAGACGCGTCGAGATGGTCGCCTACATGATGCCGCTGACCGAAATCGACAAGATCAAGGAGTTCCTTCTCGTGCCGTATCTGTGGGGTTGTTGTTACGGCGAACCGCCCGCAGTCAATCACATGGTCGTCGCGCAGATGACGGGAGGCAAAACCGCCAAGTTCTCGAGCGACGAGATCAAGGTGCGCGGCATCTTTCACTGCGGCGAGGTCCGCGAAGATGGCGACCTGGTCGGACTCTATCGCATCGAGGTGGAGGACATCGTCAAACCATGATGTATCTGAAGCGCATCTTGATTGTCGTCGCGTTGTTTGGCGTCGCCACCGTAGCGGGCAAACTCAGCGACTGGACGATGGGCCGACCGCCGCCCATGCCGCGCGCCGTGGCCGCGGGCGCGTCCCTGGTTGAGGGCGCAACGGTGACGGAGAAAACGCAAAAGGCAGTGACGCTGGACTTCGACGTGTTGAAGAAATGGACGTACGTCGAAGGCAAGACGCCGATCCCGGGTTTCATCAGCGTTTTCGAAGGCAAGGAAGTCGTGATGACGGGCTACATGATGCCGCTCAGCGACATCAAGGACATCAAATCGTTCGTGCTCGTGCCGTCGCTGTGGGGATGTTGCTACGGCCAACCGCCGGCGGCCAATCACATTGTGCTGGTCAAGATGGCCGGTGGCGCGACTGCGAAGTTTTTTGATGACCAAGTCAAAGTCCGCGGCATCTTTCACTGCGGTGAAGAACGACAGGACGGCTTCCTGGTGAGCTTGTACCGCATCGACGCCGACGAGGTGGCGGCCAAATGACGGCACCCTTGGAGCGCATCGGCCTTTGCGCTTCGATTCTGTGCGCCGTGCACTGCGTGGTGATGCCGCTGGTGCTGATTGCCCGACCGTTGTTTCAGTGGTTCCGGATCAGTCGTGTCG
>Ga0335085_10014906_pt1 | contig 11317 bp, 11 predicted proteins | sample Lox_Sample_45_FD_206712 | JGI IMG/M metagenome (GOLD analysis project Ga0335085, IMG submission 206712) | Soil microbial communities from Loxahatchee National Wildlife Refuge, Florida, United States - Lox_Sample_4.5 | ecosystem: Environmental > Terrestrial > Soil > Wetlands | place: USA... | reverse complement strand
TACGACGGCTATTTCCTCGAATGCGACAGCGCGCGCGCCGGCGGCTTCGAGCCGCTGCGGTTTCTGCCCAAGGGCAACAAGATCGTCGTGCTCGGCCTCATCACCACCAAATCGGGCAAGCTGGAGCAGAAAGACGACGTCAAGCGCCGCATCGAGGAAGCGATAAAATTTGCCGCGCTCGACCAGCTCTGCCTGTCGCCGCAATGCGGCTTCGCCTCGACCGAAGAAGGCAACGTGCTCGCCGAGGAAGAGCAATGGGCGAAGCTGCGGATGGTGGTCGAGCTGGCGGATGAAGTGTGGCGCTGACGCGAGGGTCTGGCGTTCTAATTTCCTCTTGTCTGTTACGATTACGTCCGGGGTTGCGACGCGAGGGTGCGGCCAGTCTGCAGTCCGCCGTAATCCGCCTGCTCGACAGCGGCCAAGACGCCATGTAGCGTCGGCATTACTCGATCGGCGCTGCTATCGGAATGGCGCACCTTGGCGCGTGGCGTTTCGCCAAGAGCAAAACAATCCGTCGAAAGGGATGGCATGCACAAGGCATTGACGCCGGTCGTTGCGGCGATTTTCGGCTTGGCGATTTTCGGCACGGCGCAGGCGGCGGACGGTACGTTTCGGGTCACGCTGCTCGGCTCCGGCGTGCCGGATCCTGATCCGGACCGTTTTAGCGCCAGCACGTTGATCGAAGCTGGCGGCCAGAAGCTGCTGTTCGATGTCGGCCGCGGTGCCACCATCCGCCTTTATCAGCTTCACATTCCGCTGTCGAAAATCGATGTCGTGTTCTTCACCCATTATCACTCCGATCACACCATCGGCCTTCCCGATCTGCTGTTGACCGGGTGGCTGCCGCCGCCTTTCGCGCACCGCACCGAGCCGCTTCATGTGATCGGCCCGGTCGGCGCCAAAAATCTCTTGTCGAATCTCGCTGCGGCCTACAGCGCCGACATCAACGGGCGCGAAGAGGACCAGCATCTGCCTCCTGAAGGCGTCGCCGCCAATGTCGAGGAGTTCACCCAGGACGGCGCCGTGTACGAGAAGGACGGCGTGAAAGTCACAGCCTTCGCGGTCGAGCACGGCATCAAGCCGGCCTACGGCTACCGCGTCGATTACGACGGCCGATCGGTGCTGTTGTCGGGCGACACGCGTCTCAATGACAACGTCGTCAAGTATGGCGAGGGCGTCGATCTGCTGATCCACGAAGTTTTCGCCATCAATCCGGAATTGCTGAAGGTGGCGGCGTTCCAGAAAATCTTGTCGATCCATACGACACCGAGTCAGGCCGGAACTGTATTCCTGCGCACCCATCCCAAGCTCGCCGCCTATACCCACGTTGCCCAATTCGGCACGCCGGCGGCTCCGGCGCCGAGCCTCGCGGACATCGTGGCCGAGACACGGGCGACTTATCCGGGCCCGCTGGCGATCGGCCAGGATCTGATGACGTTCGACATCGGCGCCGCCGGCGTAGCCGTCTATGGCGCCGGCCGGTGAGGTCTGTTCGTCAGGCGGCTTTGAGGCTCGTGAGATTCAGGGACAACACCATGACCAGGCGATTTTTGCGTGATCCTCTCTGCACCGCGCTGTTTTTGCTGTTCGCATCCGTCATCTTTGGTGCGCACAAGGATGCCCGTGCCCAGAATTTTCCGGCGGGCGTCATTCGCATCATCGCGCCGGTTTCGGTCTCGACGCCGCCCGACATCCTGGCGCGCATCGTTGCCAATGCGCTGGCCGAGGGCGAAGGCTGGAAAGTCGTCGTCGAAAACAAGCCCGGCGGCGTGATGAGCATCGGCGCCATGGAAGTCCTCAAGCAGCCCGCGGATGGCCAGACGATCCTGTCCGTAAGCTCGCCGGTCGCGGCAGCGCCGGCTCTCCTTCCTACTGCGACGTTCAGTTATGAGACTGACTTCGCGCCACTGATCCGCGTCGGGGCCGGCTACAACGTTCTGGTCGTCAATCCCGCCGTCCCGGTTCACACAGTGGCGGAGCTGGTCGCGTATCTGAAGAAGGACCCCGGCAAGCATACGTTCTCGTCGGGGGGCTTCGGCACGCCCGCGCATCTGATCGGCGAGATGTTCAAGCTCGAGACCGGCGTGGAGGCGACGCACGTGCCGTACAATCAATTTCCCCAGGCGATCGCCGACCTGGTTGCCGGCGTCAACACCTACCAGTTCATCACCATCCTGCCGGTGGTGCAGCTCATCCAAACCGGCAAGCTGCGCGCTCTGGCGGTGACCGGAACGAAGCGGGTCGCGGCGCTGCCCGACGTGCCGACCATCGCCGAGGCCGGATACCCGAAGCTGACCAGTGAGGACTGGGCCGGTTTTCTGCTGAAGGCCGGCACGCCGCCCGCCACGACTGCGCGTCTGAACGCCGCCATCAACAAAGCGCTCGCGACCGACAAGGTTCGCGAATCTCTGGCCAAGCTCGGCGTCGATCCGGGCGGCGGCACGCCACAAGAGTTCGGCGTGACGTTGCATTCCGAGATTGCGCGCTGGGGCAAGATCGTGAACGAAGCCGGCATCAAGATCGCGCAATGACGGCCGATTTCAGGGTGACCCTGCTCGGGACCGGCGTGCCGATCCCGAGCCCAGCGCGGTTCGGGCCGTGCACGCTGGTCGAAGCCGGCGATCAGAAATTCCTGATCGACGCCGGCCGCGGCGCGACGATCCGGCTCTATCAGCTCGAGATTCCCATCGGCCGAATCGATGTGCAGCTTCTCACGCACTATCACTCCGATCACACCTCGTGCCTGCCGGATGTATGGCTTACCGGCTGGCTGGAATCCTTCTTCGGCACGCGCAAATCGCCGTACCGGGTTATCGGGCCGACCGGCGCCAGGAGGTTGATGAAGAATCTGGAACGCGCCTATGCCGACGACATCAAGATCCGCGTCGCCGACGAACATCTGCCGCTGGAGGGCATTGCCACCGACGTCAGCGAGTTCGATTGCGACGGGCCGGTCTACGAGAAGAACGGCGCCAAAGTGATCGCCTTCGAGGTCGACCACGGCGACGTCATCAAGCCGTGCTACGGCTATCGCATCGAGTACGGCGGCCGCGTCGCGGTGTTCTCCAGCGATACGCGCTATAATCTGAACGTCATCAAATACGGCAAGGGCGCAGACCTGCTGGTGCACGAGGTCGCGATGGCGCGGCCCGAGCTGATGAAGGAAGCTTACATTCAGCGCATCATTGGCCACCACACGACGCCCTATGACTGCGGACGCGTGTTCGCGCAGACCAGGCCGAAGCTCGCCGCCTTCACTCACGTAGTTCAATTGGCGAGTCCCGCGGTGCCGCCGCCGACGCTGGAGGAACTCACCGCCGAGGTGCGGCGGACCTACCACGGTCCACTGGTGGTCGGCGAGGATTTGATGTCGTTCGAGATCGGCGAGATGGTGACCGTGAAGCGGTTGATGCCGGCCGGACAACGTGATCGCGATGATCAAGCAAGGCGTGATAGTTGGACCAGCAAGCGAGCAGACTGCGGAAATCGGCCGCAAATTCACCGGGCGTAAAATGCCTTGGTAGCCGGGTGGATTTGGCGAACGGTCGCGAGCGAGGGGTCGGCGCCCGTAAAGCGCCAAAACCGCCAATATGTGACGGTCGTCACTGGGCCGGCTGGCGGGTGACAGTATTGTGACGCTTATCAGGTTTATGCCGAGAGCCGAGGATAATCAGATGCTGGCCGAAATCTTCATGATCCGCTTGGAAGCTGCAATGACGGCAACCACCGCGCAAAGGCCTGCAGCAGCGCGGTTTGTGCCTTTCGATAGGGGCTCCTTTGGTGGCTTCAAAGCCGACCGGGCCAGGCTGCAAAGACCTGCTCGCTAGGCCCTATTTCTTGGCGTTGGGGTCTTTCTTGGCGTTGGGGTCGGCTTTGGGCTTGATCTGCGCGAGTTCGCTGCTGAGCTTCTCCACCGTCGACTTCAGCGCGGCGATTTCGGCCTTGGCGGCAGTCAGATCGCGATCGGCAGCAGCCATCTTGTCCTGGGTTTCGCGGGCCAGTTTGTTCAGCGCCTGCTGAAGAAACTCGACATTCGCCTGCAGGCATCCGGTGCGGCGATCCATCTGTTTTTCGGCCGTGCAGACTTCCATGCCGCGAATGTCCTGCGCGGCTGCCGGCGATAGCATTGTCGGGAGCAGCAGGCCCGCAAGGTGCAGATATCGCGCCAGCCCGGGCCGTGGCCGCCAAGAGTGCTTTGCGCCCGAGAGCTTGCCCGATTCGGAGCCCATGGCATCGAGCCTATGCCATTACTCGTTCGCTGTCCGCTTCCGGTCGGACAGGAGCGCAGGCGTTTTTAGTGTGATCGGACTACAAGCCAGACCAGGATCGATCGTTTTTCGTCGGATCACGGCCGCGCGGCCGGCTCACCGCCGAGGACGACATTCTCTTTCAGGATGCGCGAGCGGCTGACGGACGGGGTCGCGGCCGGCCGCAGCGGGAACGTACCATTGTCGACGGCTGCCGCGAGGGGCGGCGCTTCCTCGGCAAAGGCCTGCTTGGCAAGGCTCGCGCCGCGCCATCGCGCGATGATCGCCTCGACCAGGTCGCGCGGCTCCGTCGGGCCGGCGCCGTCGTGGGTGTTGCGCACCGCGTCGCTGCTTGGAACGAGGTCGGCGGGCAATGGGCCGAAAATCATGCGCGCGGGCAGCGCGACGCCTTCGCCGAACGCCAGCACCTCGCGGTTTCCAAGCGACGGCACCAGCGCGACGAGGCTCGCCGCCGCGTCGGAAACCGCCGACCGCACGATGTCCTGATCGCGGTCGTTCGCCATGCGCATGACGAACAAGGTGCTGCACTGAGAAATGATGGTTGGATCGAGCTCCGCCGGCCGCTGGCTGACCAGCGCCAGAAAGACGCCGCACTTGCGGCCTTCCTTGGCGATCCGCGACAGCGCGCGCCGCGTCGGGCCGAAACCGAGCGAGCGGTCTGCGGACGCATAACGGTGCGCTTCCTCGCAGACGAACAGCAGCGGAAACGCGCCTTCGCTCCACAGCCCGAACTCGAACGCCATGCGGCCGAGAACGGATACGACCGCATCGACGACCTCAGCGGGGAAGCCGCCGAGCTGCATGACGGTCATCGGCTTGCCGGACGGCGTCACCCGGAAAAGCTGGCAGATGGTATCTGCCATCGTGTCGCCGCCCACATTGGCGTTCTCGAACATGAAATTGTAGCGCGGATCGTTGCTGATCGTCTCGATCCGCGTCATCAGCTTGAAATACTTCATGCGCGAAGAACGGTTTTCGAGCTTGCCCATGCGCTCGTCGATCAGCGTCAGAAGGTCCGCGAGCCGATAGGGCACCGGCGTATCCATGGTGAAGCCCGAGGCTTTTGGATCGGGCCTCTTCAGACCGGGACGCACCGGCGCGGTCTGGTACTGCGCGTACATGAATTTCGCGATCGGGATCACCTCGGCGAGAATCTCCAGCGCCTCCTCGAAGCCGGGACGGCCGCCGAAAATGACGTCGACGATCTCCTCGAAGTTGAACAGCCAGAACGGCAGCTTCAGGTTTCCGGGATTGATGACCTGCGCCCATTCGCTGAAGCACTGGCCGTATTCGTTGTGGCCGTCGAGCACGAAGATGCGCAGGTTCGGGCGCGCCTTGAGCGTCTCGCGCAGGATGGTGGCGATGCCGCTCGATTTGCCGACGCCCGTGGTGCCGAACACTGCGAAATGCCGGCTCAACATTTCGTCGACCTGAACGCAGGCCGGCAGAGTGGCGTCCTGTTGCAGCGTGCCGATGACGATGCTCTGCGTTCCCCGCGCGCCGAAGATGACGCTCAGCGTCGCGCTGGAGACGGTGACGACCGGATCGCCGATCAGCGGATAGTCGGTGATGCCGCGGTTGAAGCGCGCCCCCTGCGCGCCCGTTTTCAACTCACCCATGAGGTCGAGCCTGGCGGTTCCGACATAGCCCTGCTGGCGGACGATATCCGGCACCTCGACGGAGACCTCGGTGACGAAGCCGATCAGGGTTGAGGCCTTGCTGGTGATCGCGAGAAACCTGCCGACGGTGGGCTTGGCGGCCTCATCGGGCGCGCCGCTGCGGCGCAGGACGCCGATCGTGGCCTCGGAGCCGCGCACCGACAGGACGCTGCCGACCGGCTGCTCGCGCAGCGGCGTCGCGTTCGCCGAAGTCGCTCTTGCGCGATCGAGGTCCAATGCCGCCTCCGTTAGCTTCAAATCAAGGAGCAGCGAGCAGACCCAATCGATAGGAGATCAAGATATCCAGCCCTTTAAGGCGATCGCATAAAGTGGTCTCCACGCGCTCTATGCTGAATAATGGATTGTGTAGATTGTTAAGATTGCAGCGATGGACGAGGGACTTCGCGCCCGCCAAACACCGTGCTGATCGTCATTCATTCCGCGGACGATGATACCGTACGCCGCGCGAAGCCTCTGTTGTCGCCTCGATAAACATGCTTTCATGGATGGCGGGTAGGCGCGAGCGTCGGAGCGTCCGATGAAAAAGCTGAAGATGGAGTTGATCGCGAGCCTGTGCTGCGGAATGGTTCTGTCAGCCGCGAGCGCAGCCACCGCCGAGACGCTGCACGTCAATGTTGCGACGCCGCACGTTCAGGTCAAGACGGCGCCGCCAAACGTCACGTCCTCCGCGCGATCGTCGATCGGCACAAAGTTGAGCGTTCCACCCGTGGGCTCGGTAAAGACATTCTCCGGCGCCAAAGGCCTATCTTCAACGGGAGCGGCCGGTTCGCAAAGCGACTTGTCGCAGCAGAATCAGTTGAAAATCCAGACTCTGATGCAACAGAAAGGCCAATTTGATGAGACGCTCTCAAATGTTGAGAAGCACAATTCAGACACGCAGACAGGCATCATTTCAAACATCAAAAACTAGCGAATAACGAGAAGCCGTTTTTTGCTCTTCGGTCGGCATCGACACCCGACGCCTTCGACATCGAGTGTCATTTAATTGTGCCGGCGCCGCCGGCCGACGAGCCGCCCGCGCCCGATCCGTTGCCGGGGGCGCCGCCCGCAGACGATCCGTCAGCGCCCGATCCCTTGCCGGCGCCAACACCGCCGGCTGATGAGCCATCAGCGCCCGATCCCTTGCCGGCGCCAGCGCCGCTTGCCGACGAGTCGGAGCCTGATCCCTTGCCGGCGCCAGCGCCGCCCGCCGACGAGCCGGAGCTCGATCCCTTGCCGGCGCCAGCGCCGCTTGCCGATGAGCCGTCAGAGCTTGATCCTTTGCCAGCGCCGGCGCCGCTTGCCGACGAGCCGGAGCCCGATCCTTTGCCGGCGCCGGCGCCGCTTGCCGACGAGCCGTCAGAGCTTGATCCTTTGCCAGCGCCAGCGCCGCTTGCCGATGAGCCGGAGCCCGATCCCTTGCCGGCGCCGGCGCCGCTTGCTGACGATCCGCCTGCGTTCGAGCCGGCGGCCGGTGAACCGAGGGTCGTGATCGCTCTCTGATGAATGCCCGAATTGATCTTGACTCCCGTCAGCGCACTCGATGCCGGCGCGAGCTTTGTTGCGCCGAGGCTCGGCGTGATGTGCGGAGCAATATGAGGCGTCACCATGTGGGGCGTCGATGTCTTGATCTCGAGCGCGTGCGCCATTCGAGCGGTCGTCATCATGACGAAGCAGAGAAGAAGACTGATTTTCGGAAACGAGGTGTTCATCGCGCCCATTCACTCAGCATATCACGGTTCAAAATGGACTTCGCCCCAGCCGATATCGAAGAATGAGGCTGCCCGAACCCGCCGCGGTCGGGCGCCTCTTTGGAGGCCGCTTGGTTCCCGCGAGAAAATTGACCTACGTCAAATGGGTCTCGCGCCTCATTGGATAGCTTGATTCATCAACATCGGATGACGGCAGGGATTCAATAAAGGTGTGAGCCATGACGCAATCGCGGCCGAACGTGGTCATCGTTGGAGGTGGAATTGGCGGTCTGTTCGTAGCGAACGCGCTCACGACCCATGGAATCCCGGTGTCGGTTTACGAGCAGGCGCCCGCTCTCGGTGAGGTGGGAGCCGGCGTATACATTACCCCGAACAGCGTGCGTCATTTGCAGCGGGTGGGACTGGGCCCGGCCGTTGAAAAATGGGGCGCCAAGGTCGGCAGGAATTCGCGATACTTCCACCACGACGGCAGCCTGATCGCCCCGGTGCAGGTCACGGATTCGTCGGGCTGGAACGCCACTTACGGCATGCACCGTGCCGATCTCGTCGACATTCTGGCCAAGGCTTTGCCTGCCGGCGTGGTGCATACCGGGCACCGCTGCACCGGCTTTGATCGGGACGGCAACGTGGTGCGCGTGTCGTTCGCGAATGGAGCCAGTGTCGAGGGCGATATGGTGATCGGCGCCGACGGAATTCACTCGGTGCTGCGACCGAATGTGTTTCCTCCCGCACGGCCGGTCTTTTCGGGAACGGTTGCCTACCGCGGCGTGGTTCGGACCGAACTCGTGCCGGAATGGCCGGCCGAATCCTGGGAAATGTGGCTCGGCAAGGGTAAGCATTTCCTGACCTATCCGCTGCGCGCCGGGTCGCTGATCAATTTTGTCGGCTTCGTGCCGGCGGACGAGGCGATGAAGGAGTCGTGGTCGGCCCCCGGCGATCCCGACGCGCTGCGCCGCGAATTTGCCGACTGGGATCCGCGCATCGTGTCGCTGCTGCGCCAGGTCGAAATAACGTTCCGGTCGGCTCTGTACGATCGTGACCCTAGTCCGGTCTGGACCCGAGGAAGGCTGACGCTGCTCGGCGATGCCGCGCACGCCATGCTGCCTCACCTCGGACAGGGAGCAAACCAGTCCATCGAAGACGGTATGGCGCTGGCGACGATTCTCGCCAATACCACCCGCGAAAATATTCCGGGGGCTCTTCTCGCCTATGAGCGGCTTCGCCGTGAGCGGGCAGCGAAAGTTCAGTCCGGCGCGCGCGAGAATGGTCTGCGCTACGATTCATTTCACGCCGACCTCGATGTTCGCGACGCCGAAATCAGCGCTCACGCCGAATTTCGCAAACGTCTCTACGATCACGATGTCGTTCCGGAGGCGCGCGCGGCGGCGACGGAGTTGATCTGATGGCGCCGAGCCGAGGACGAAGTTAGCGGCAGTTTGGCCGAGGGTTAGTCCAACTTGATGTCGGCGGCCTTGATCACCTTGCGCCATTTCTCCGTTTCGGCCGCGAGGTGCTTGCCGAACGCCGCAGGCGTCATCGGCATCGGGACCGCACCGACGTCGGCCAATTGCGCCTTCATCTTCGGATCGTCGAGACCGGCGCCGATTTCCTTGTTGAGCTTGTCGATGATCTCGGTGGGCGTGCCTTGGGGCGCGCCCAGGCCGTACCAGCCGCTGGCCTCGTATCCCGGCACGAATTCGGCCACGGTCGGCAGGTCCGCCAGCGCCGTCTGGCGCGTCACCGTGGTCACCGCGAGAGCGCGCAGCTTGCCGCTTTGGATATAGCTGATCGTCTGCGAAATCGGGCTGAAGACGACCTGCACCTGGCCGGCGAGCAGGTCGGGCAGGAAGCTCGCGCGGTAGGGGACATGAACCATCTTGATTCCGGTCATGGCCATGAACAGCGCGCCGCACATATGGCTCAGGCTGCCGTTGCCGGACGACGCCATATTGATCTTGCCGGGATTGGCCTTGGCGTAGGTGATGAACTCCGGAACGCTCTTGGCCGGAAAAGACGGATTGACCACCATGACGTAAGGCGCAAGGCCGATGCCTGCGACCGGCGCGATATCGCGGAGGAAATTGAAATTCAGGTTGTTATAGAGCGAGGCGTTGGTGGTGGTCGATGGACTGACCAGAAGCAGCGTGTAGCCGTCTGGGGCCGATTTCACGACGACTTCGGTGCCGATATTGCCGCCGGCGCCGGGCCGGTTTTCGACGACGAACGATTCACCGAGCCGTTCCGACAACCTTTGCGCCGTCAGGCGCGCGACGATGTCGGACGCATTGCCGGCCGGAAATCCGACAATGATCCGCGTCGGCCGCGTCGGATAGTCGAGCGCCAAAGCGTTGCCGGCGGCGGCCGGCAGCGCCGCGGCGGCCGCGGCAAGATGAAGGAAGTGGCGTCGGTGAAATTTCATGGCGTTGCCCCGTTTGCCCACGCCTGAAAGACGTTCACTTTATGCTTGATCGCTAAGCGCGTGACTATTTGTTCGTGCCCAGCGCATTTTTAGCCGCATCCATCACCGTCATTTCAAGGTTCAGGCGGCAATAATCTTCCACCTTGTCGATGTCGCGTTCCATGCGGCCGAGGTCGACAACGGTATTGTGCTGCCTGCCGTTGTAGAAGCCGCTCAGCCAGACCGCGATCGATTTTGTCGGGGCGATCTTGTCGAACAGAAATTCGTTGCAGGAGATCTTTGCTACGTCGACTTTCGCCTGCGCCCGCGCCGGGACTGTGACGAGCACGGCCTGCGCACCGAGGACGACCGCACCGAGCACGATATTCAACGCCTTCATCACTTCGCTCCGAATGTCAGAATCCGCGATCACACCTCGTTAACGGATCACGCAACGAGGCTTATTTCTCCGAGCCAAGCTCGCTTCGAACCGCATCCATGAGCGTTGCTTCGAGGTTTGACCGGCAATAGGCAGCGACTTTGTCCGCGATCTTTTGCACCGTGCTGGTCTCAACGACGGTATCGTTGCGCGTGCCGTTGTAATAGCCGCTCAGCCACAGCGCCAGATGATCCCTGCGGATGATGTCGCCGATCAGAAATTGCTTGCACGAGAGCTTTGCAATATCGATTTCCTGCGCCGGTGCGGCCGTGGCCGCAAGAAACGCGAATATCGAAAACGACATAAAACGCAAAGCTTTCATGAGACGGTCTCCGATTCCCTCAAGGCTCCTGGCACGCCAGCCGCCGAGGCGCATTTCGGCACATGATTCACGCAAGATCAACGCGTATAAGACCAATACGGCACCTATCCCAACATACCTGTCCCTGAATTGAGGAGTGCGCCGACGATGGGCTTTTTGGACATGCGGCAATGGATGGCGCAGCTCGAGCAGCACGGCGAGCTGCGTCGTATCAAGGCCGAGGTCGACTGGGACCGCGAGATCGGCGCGGTGACGCGCCGCGTTCTCGAGAAGAAAGGCCCCGCGCTCTTGTTCGAGAACATCAAGGGTTATACGGACGGCCGCTGCACGAAGCTCTTTGCCAGCGGCCTTGGCGCGCGGTCGCGCCTGGCGCTGGCGCTCGGCTTTCCGGGCGATACGCCCAATCGCGAGCTCGTCCAGCACGTGATGAAGAAAAATCGCGAGACCCTCCCGCCCAAGATTGTCGGCACCGGGCCGGTGAAGGAGGTCATCGTCCGCGGCAACGACATCGACCAGACGG
>Ga0335085_10014905_pt1 | contig 11317 bp, 10 predicted proteins | sample Lox_Sample_45_FD_206712 | JGI IMG/M metagenome (GOLD analysis project Ga0335085, IMG submission 206712) | Soil microbial communities from Loxahatchee National Wildlife Refuge, Florida, United States - Lox_Sample_4.5 | ecosystem: Environmental > Terrestrial > Soil > Wetlands | place: USA... | reverse complement strand
ATGGACCCCCGGTGGGGGATCATCCGCGAAGACGGGACCCCGTTTCCGGTGCCGGAGCTGCCGGCCGAAATCACGCTCCGCACCGGGATGCCCTGCTCCAACGTGGTGATGGGCGTACATCGTCCCGACGGGACGCTCTGCTGGATCTCGGTCAACAGCCAGCCGCAACTATCCCCAGGCGAGGATCGGCCCCAGGGGGTCGTGGTCTCGTTCACCGACATCACCGAGCGGCGGCGCCTGGAGGACCAGTTCCGGCAGGCGCAGAAGATGGAGACGGCGGGTCGGCTGGCCGGCGGGATCGCGCACGACTTCAACAACCTCCTCACCGCCATTCTGGGCTTCACCGACTTCCTGCTCACCGACCTCCCGGCCGGCGATTCCCATCGCGGCGACGTGGAGGAGATCCGGCGCGCCGCGACCAGGGCGGCCAATCTCACTCGCCAACTCCTCGCCTTCAGCCGCCGCCAAGTGCTGCGCCCCAAGGTCCTCGACCTCAATGGCGTGGTCCGCGGCACCGAGAAAATGCTCCGCCGCCTGATCGGTGAGGACATCAACCTCACGCCCAGGCTGGCCGAAGACCTCGGGCGGGTCCGGGCCGACGCGGGCCAGATCGAGCAGGTCATCGTGAACCTGGCGGTGAACGCCCGCGATGCCATGCCGCGCGGGGGTGACCTGGTGATCCAGACCGCCGACGAAGTGGTCAACGAAGTGGCACCGGGAACTCCGGGACTGGCGCCCGGGTCCTATGTCACGCTGATCGTCTCCGATACCGGTGTCGGGATGAGTGCCGAGACCCAGGCGCATCTCTTCGAGCCCTTCTTCACGACCAAGGAGCCCGGCAAGGGCACCGGTCTGGGACTGGCCACCGTTTACGGCATCGTGAAGCAGAGCGGCGGGTACATCTACGCCGCGAGCGAGGTGGGCCGGGGCGCCTCCTTCAAGATTCTGCTCCCCAGCGTCGAAGAGCCGATGGAGGCTCCCGAGCTGTCCGCGCCGGTTCCAGTCACCGCGCGGGGCCAGGAGACGATTCTGCTGGTGGAAGACGAGGAGTCGGTGCGCCGGCTGGCGAGGAAGGTGCTGGAGACGGCGGGGTATCTGGTCCTGGAGGCCCCGCACGGCGGCGAGGCGCTACAACTGGCGATGAACTATCGGGGGCCGATCCACGCCCTGGTGTCCGACGTGGTGATGCCGGGCCTCAGCGGTCAGGAGCTCTCCACGCGGCTCCAGATGAACCGGCCCGGTCTCAAGGTGCTATTCATTTCCGGCTACGCCCAGGAAGCGATCGCCAGTCATGGCATCCTGGGTCCCGGCGCGGCCTTCCTGGAGAAACCGTTCACACCCGTCGCACTGACTCAGAAGGTCCGGGAGCTGCTCGGCGCTGCGACTGCGACGTAGCTCGCGCCAGCGCACCTGGACCCGGTCGCGACCGGGCTCCTCGCCGTCCAATCCGAAATAATCGTCGGCCGCGTCCTGGAGCTCTTCGTCGCTGGAGCCTCCGGTGATGACCTGTTCGGGAAACCCCGGATCGATCATCACGTAGCCGTAGGGGTAGTCCAGGCCCACCAGCATCACCAGTCGCCGCGGCCCGTTCGGCACCTCGATCCAGATGCTGTCCGACACGCTTCCCACCACCGTGACTTCCTGGTCCTTGAGATAGTTGGCGAGGTGTCCGCTGCCGGCGCGGAGGTCCTCCAGCGCGTCGCTGGCATCACCCTCGTCGAGGGTGTCCGCCCCGGGGAGCCAGAAGGCCACCACGGTCGCCTTGCGGACCACCAGAGCCGGTCGCGCCTTGGACCCGCCTCCCTTGGGGGAAGTCGGCAGCCCGCCGAGATGGCCGGTCCGGGACTTGGACCGGGAGCTCGACGCGTGGTTGGGCCGGGCCCGCTCCGCCTTGCAGGCGGCGAGGGCGAGGACCAGGAGGAGCCAGGATCGCATGGGAGAAAAATGGCGAGGAGGGGTGGGTAAATAGAAGCGGGGGCCGGAAGTCGAAGGTGGTTCGAGGGGGGTTATTGACTGATACGGTTGTATGAAATAGATCAAACGGCCGTATGACGGCCCCCCCGACCCCCGACCGCCTGCGCCTCGCCGCGCGCCGGCTCTTCGCCGAGCAGGGATACGCCGGGACCTCGATCCGGCAGATCGTGCGCCGGGCCGGCGCCAACCTGGGCGCCGTCACCTACCACTTCGGCGGGAAGCAACGGCTCTACCACGCCGTCCTGGCCGAAGCGATCGCTCCCCTGGTCGAACGCGTCACCCAGGCGGCGGAGGGCCCCGGTTCTCCGGTGGACCGGCTGGAAGCGGTGATGCGAGCCTACTTCACGCATCTGGACGAACGGCGGGATCTCCCCGCTTTGATCAGCCGGGAGATGGCCCAGGGGCGTCCCCTTCCGCCTCCAATGAGAGAAGCGATCGGGCGGATCAGTCAGACAATCACCGGCCTCGTCGCCGACGGTCAGGCCGAGGGGCTCATCCCCCCCGGCCCACCGCTGCACTTCGGGCTCAGCCTGTTGGCTCAGCCCATCTATTTCGCCCTGGTCCGGCCCGGCCTGGCCAGGTTCACCGAGGGGGCCACCGAACAGCCGGCCTGGCGCGCGGCGCTGATCGAGCACGCGGTGGCGTTTGCCCGCCGCGGGCTCGAGTTCCCAGTCACCGTGGAGCAGCCATGACTGCCCGTCAGCGTATTCCCCTGGTGTTGGGTTTGGTCCTGGTGGGAGTGGGGATCTGGTATTTCGGCTTCCGGAATCGACGCGGCGCCGCCGATCTGGCCGCATCAGGGACCGTCGAGGCCACGGAGGCCGAGCTGGGTTTTCCCGCGGGTGGGCGGATCGTAGTGCTCAAGGCGCGCGAGGGCGACTCGGTCAGTGCCGGAGAGCCGCTGGGGCGGCTCGATACGGTCGAGGTCGCAGCCCGGCTGTCTCAGATGCGGGCCCAGGCGGCTGCGGCCCGCGCCCAGCTGCAGGAGCTGACCCGGGGCTCGCGGCCCGAGGAGATCGCCCAGGCTCGCGCCGCGTGGGAGGCCGCGCAGCACTCGAAGTCGGACGCGGAGATCGAGCTGCAGCGGGCCAAGTCCCTGGCCGCCACCAACGTCGTGAGCCGGCAGGCCCTCGACAAGGCGCAGGTTACCTACGACGTGGCGGTGGCGCAGGAGGCGCAGGCCAAGGCCCAGCTCGACCTGATGGAACAGGGTCCGCGCCAGGAACGGATCCAGGCCCAGCGGGCGCAGGTGGCCGTCGCGGACGCGCAGATCCGAACGATGGAGGCGTCGCTGGACAACCTGACGCTGCGGTCGTCCTTCGATGGCGTGGTCACGGTACGGCACCGCGAGCCGGGAGAGACGGTCGCGCCCGGCGCGGCGGTGCTCACCGTGATGAATCCGAATGACCGATGGGTCAGGATCTACATCCCCGAGAACCGGATGGGCGCCGTCCACCTCGGCATGCCAGCCACCATCCGGGCCGACACCTACCCGAAAAAGGGGTACGCCGGCGAGGTGATGTACATCGCGAGCGACGCGGAGTTCACGCCGCGGAACGTTCAGACCACCGAAGAACGCGTCAAACTGGTCTACGCGGTGAAAGTCAGAATCACTGGTGACCCCGGCTTCGAGCTCAAGCCCGGCACGCCGGCGGACGTGGAGCTGGGCGAGACCACCGCCACCGCCGCGAGCGAGAAGGGGAAACGCTGATGGCGGGGGCATCGATCGAAGTACGGGAGCTGACCCGCCGGTTCGGCGACCTCACCGCAGTGGATCGTGTCTCCTTCGAGGTCCCCCAGGGCGGCTTGTTCGGATTGGTGGGTCCCGACGGCGCCGGGAAGACCACGATGCTCAGGATGCTGGCCGGCGTGTTGCGCCCGGACTCGGGAGACGCGGTACTCGATGGGTGCAGCGCGGTGACCGATCCCGAAGGCGTCAAGCGCTCCATCGCGTACATGCCACAGCGGTTCGGCCTCTACACCGATCTCACCGTCCGGGAAAACATCGAGTTCTACGCCGATCTGTTCCGCGTCCCCCGGGGCGAGCGGGCCAAGCGCCGGGAGCGACTCTACCAGTTCTCCCGCCTGGGGCCCTTCGAGCAACGGCGCGCGGGGCAGCTCTCCGGCGGGATGAAGCAGAAGCTGGGGCTCTGCTGCGCCCTGATTCACCAGCCCCGGATCCTGCTGCTCGACGAGCCCACCTTCGGCGTGGATCCGATCTCCCGGCGGGACCTCTGGCTCATCCTCCATCAGATGGTGGCGGAAGGGGTGACGGCCCTACTCTCCACCGCCTACCTCGACGAAGCGGAACGCTGCGATGAGGTGGCCCTGCTGAACCACGGGCGGATCATGGCGCGCGACACCCCGGCCAATCTGCAGGCCGGGCTCAAGACCGAGATGGTGGATGTCGTGGTGCCCGATCCGCGGCGCGCAGTGCAGATCCTGGAGCAGCTGCCCCAGGTCCGCCGAGCCTCGCTGTTCGGCGACCGGGTTCATGTCAGCGTCGAGCGGCGGGAGCGGGACTGGCCTCCGGCAAGGGCCGCGCTCGAGCAGGCGGGGGTGGTCGTCAGCTCGGACCGTCCGCTGGCCCCGTCGCTCGAGGACGTGTTCATCGAGCGGGTAAGCCGCGAGTCCAACGCGGCGGCCTGACCAGGCATGCCGGACGCCGTTCAGTTCGCCATCGACATTCAGGGCCTCACTCGCCGGTTCGGCGACTTCACCGCCGTGGACCACCTCACCTTCCAGGTGAAACCCGGTGAGATCTTCGGTCTCCTGGGTCCCAATGGCGCCGGGAAGACCACCGCCATCAAGATGCTCACCGGCCTCCTGCTCCCGACCGAAGGCAACGGGTGGGTCGCGGGGCTGGACATGGTGACCGAGACGGAAACGATTCGCAGCCGCATCGGCTACATGTCCCAGCTGTTTTCGCTCTACGGCGATCTCACGGTGGGGGAGAACGTCAGTCTCTTCGCCGGACTCTACGGGGTGACCGGGTCCGAGCTTCGCGAGCGCAAGCAATGGGCGCTGGAGATGGCGGGCCTCACGGACCAGGGCGATAAGCGCACCGCGGAACTGGCCCTGGGGTGGAAGCAGCGATTGGCGCTCGGCTGCGCCGTACTTCACAAGCCCGACATCCTCTTCCTCGACGAACCTACTTCGGGCGTGGATCCGATCTCCCGTCGCCGGTTCTGGGACCTGATCTATTCCCTGGCCGAGGGCGGCACCACGGTCCTGGTCAGCACCCACTATATGGAAGAGGCGGAGTATTGCCACCGGATCGCGCTGCTCAACCGGGGGAAGCTGATCGCGCTGGATCAGCCGGCGGTGCTACGCGAGTCGAACCCACATCCGATTCTCGAGCTGGAGGCCGATGATGTGCTCAAGGCCCTGACCGAGGTCCAGACGTCTCCCGAGGTGCTGGATGCGGTCCTCTTCGGCCGCAGCCTCCACGTCACGGTGAAGGACCAGGACTCGGCCGTGAAATCGCTGGGGCCGTTCCTCGCGGCCCGCGGGATCACGGTGCACAGCATCGAGCCGGTGACGCCCACCCTCGAGGATGTGGTGGTCTCGTTGGTCACCGCGGCGGGTGGAGCGCGGGAGGACTAGCGTGTTCGGCCTTGACGTCAATCGGCTCTGGGCCATGGCCCGAAAGGAGGCGCTCCAGCTGCGGCGGGACCGCCGGAGCCTGGCCCTGGCCTTCGTCCTGCCGGTTCTCCTGGTGCTGATCTTCGGCTACGCGATCAGCTGGGATGTGCGGGATATTCCGCTCGCCGTGGTGGATCAGGATCGCACCCAGCGAAGCCGGGCTCTGGTCGAGGCCTTTACCAGCTCGGGGTACTTCCACCTGGTTCCCTCGCCACCCACTTACGAGGAGGCCGACGGCTGGCTCGAGCGCGAGCGGGCCCGGATGGTCCTGGTCCTCCGTCCCACTTTCGCCGCCCGGCTCGAAGCTGGGAGACTGGCGCCGGTGCAGGCGCTGGTGGACGGCGCCGATGCCAACACCGCCGCCATCGCCCTCAACTACGCGCAAGTGATCGTCGGCGCCTACTCGGCGCGGGTGGCGGCCGAGCTGCATGGCGCGGTGCTGGGCCAGGCGCCGCTCACGCCGCAGGTCCGGATCTGGTACAACGAGACCCTGGAGAGCCGGAACAGCATCGTGCCAGGGTTGATCGCCGTGGTGATGATGATCATCGCCGCGATGCTGACCTCGCTCACCATCGCCCGCGAATGGGAACGGGGAACCATGGAGCAGCTGGCGGCCACCCCGGTGCATCCGCTGGAGGTAGTGCTGGGCAAGCTGATCCCCTACGTGGTGATCGGGTTGATCGACGTGCTGATGACCCTGGCGCTCGGTCTCCTGGTATTCCAGGTGCCGCTGCGAGGCAGCATGGCGTTCCTCCTGCTCTCGAGCCTCTTCTTCCTGCTGGGCGCTTTCGGCGTGGGACTGTTCATCAGCGCGTCCCTGCGCTCTCAGCTGCTGGCGACCCAGATCAGCATGCTGGCGACCTACCTGCCGTCCTTCCTGCTCTCGGGATTCGCCTTTGATCTCGGCAACATGCCCCGGATCCTCCAACTGCTGAGCCTGGTCATTCCGGCCCGCTACTTCGTGGTCATCATCAAGGGGGTCTTTCTCAAGGGCATCGGTCTCTCGGTGCTGTGGCCCGAGCTGCTGGCCATGGCCGCCTTCTCGGTGATCGGCCTCGGGCTCGCCACCCGTTCGTTCCACAAGGAGCTGGAATGAACTGGCTCCGTCTCCGGGAGATGGTGCGCAAGGAGCTGCGCCAGATGTTCCGGGACCCCCGGATGGCGAGGCTCGTCTTCATGTCGCCGATCATCCAGCTCGTGGTCTTCGGCTACGCCGTCACCACCGACGTGCACAACACCCCGACTTACGTCGTGGACCTGGACCAGACCCAGGAGTCACGATCGCTGGTGGCTACGCTGACGGCCGGCGGCTACTTCCGGGTGGTGGGACACAGCGACCGGCCGGCCGACCTGCGGAAAGTGCTGGACCACGGCGACGCCCTGTTCGGCCTCGAGATCCCGCGCGACTTCGCCAAGGACCTGGCCCAGGGTACGGCCGTGATCCAGATCCTGGTGGATGGGACCAGCGCCAACACCGCCACCACCGCCCAAGGGTACGCGGTCGGAATCGTGAACGACTTCGGAAGCAAGGCGATCCCGATCCGCGGCACGCCATCGGGGGTCGAGCTGCGGGCCCAGGTCTGGTACAACTCCAACCTGGAGAGCCGGGTCTACAACGTTCCCGCCACCGCGGGGATCATCATTCTCCTGATGTGCCTGATGCTGACCTCGCTCTCGATCGTGCGCGAACGCGAGCTGGGCACCCTCGAGCAGCTGATGGTGAGCCCGCTCAAGCCGGCGGAGCTGATCCTGGGGAAGACGCTGCCGGTGGTCGGCGTCGCGATGGTGGATCTGTTCCTGGTGAGCCTGGTGGCCACGCTCTGGTTCGGGATCCCGATTCGCGGGAGCATCTCGCTGCTGGTCCTGAGCAGTCTGTTCTACGTGCTGGCGGGTCTGGGCATGGGACTCCTGGTCTCCACCATCTCCGATACCCAGCAGGAAGCCTTCATGAGCATGTACCTGATCTTCCTGCCGGCCATGCTGTTGTCGGGCTTCATGTTTCCGGTGAGCAGCATGCCCGAAGTGTTTCAGAAGGTCACCCTGCTCAATCCAATCCGGTATTTCCTGGAAACCCTGCGGAGCATCTTCCTTAAGGGAGCGGGAATTTCAGTGTTGTGGCCGCAGGTCATCGCCCTCGCCGTCATGGGAGTGGTGGCGCTTGGCTTCGCCACCCGCCGGTTCCGCAAGCGCATCGGCTGACCCGTCGTTACGGATCGAAGCAAGCACCTACTTGCCACACCGGTGCGGACGGCTTAGCCTTTCGCGCCCTATGAAGATCCGCGACAAGATCCTGCACGCGGCCGCCCGGGTCTACGCCGAGACTGGCTACCGGGGGGCCACCACCCGCCGCATCGCGCGCGAAGCGGGCGTGAACGAGATCACCCTGTTCCGCCACTTCGGCACCAAGGATGTCCTGCTGCACCAGGCCATCGAGAGCGCCGGCACCGAAGAGCCGGCGGCAGCGCTGCCGGAATCCCCTCAACATCCCCGGCAGGAGCTGATGGAGTGGGCCCGGGCTCACCTGGCCGCGCTCCGCGCCCGAGGCGCGCTGATCCGCACCTGTCTGGGCGAACGCAACATTCCGCGAAGCGAGAGCGGGCCCGCCGCGGCGACGCATCGGCTGGCGGTCTACCTCGACCGGCTGAGAAGCCAGGGCCTGGCGCGTGACGACTTCGATCCCGGTGCCGCCGCCGCGCTCTTGATGGGAGCCCTGTTCGCCGACGCGGTCGGGCGCGCGATCATGCCGGACATGTACGGGAACGACCCGGAGGAAGCGCTACGGGAGTATCTCGACCTCTTTCTCCGCGCCATCGGAGCCGACTTCGAGGAGAGTACCGAATGACTGCGTCCTATCACCTGACCCGCACCGGGCGCTTGGCGGCGGCCGTGGTCATCCTGACGCTGGTCGGCCTGGGGTCGGCTCCGCTGCTGACGGCGCAGACCCCGGCCCGCCGGCTCTCGCTCGAGGAAGCCGTGAGCCTGGCCAGGCCCAACAACGAATCGGTGGGGATCTCGGAGGCCGGGGTACTGCGGGCCGGCGGGGAGCTGAAACGATCCTATTCGGAGTTTCTGCCCCAATTGAGCACCAACCTCTCGTACACCTACCAGATCAAGTCGCAGTACGAGATCAAAGGGGCCACCAACGCGAGCGGGACGCCCAGCTGCCCGATCTTCACCCCGGATCCGACTCTGCCGGATCCCCAACGCATCGATTCGCTCGAGCAGTCGGTTCGCTGCCTGTCGGCCCTCTCGCCCTTTGCGGCCTTCAGCTCCCTGCCCTTCGGACAGAAGCACCAGTACAACTTCGGGCTCTCCGCCTCGCAGGTGCTGTTCAGCGGGTCGATGATCAAGGGGAAGACCCGGGCGGCCAAGGCGGGGCGCCGGCTGGCGGAGATCGGAGTCAACTCGGCCGAGGCGCAGCTCACGCTCGACGTGACCCAGGCCTACTACGATGCGATCCTGAGCGACCGGCTGGTGGAGATCGCGCAGGCCGCGCTGGACCAGGCCGATACCACGCTGCGTCAGACCAAGGCGGCGCGCGAGGCGGGCACTCAGCCCGAGTTCGAGCTGATCCGGGCCCAGGTGACGCGGGACAATCAGCGCCCCGTCGTGATCCGCCGGCGGTCGGACCGGGACATCGCCTACCTGCGCCTGCGGCAGCTGCTCAATCTTCCTCTGAACCAGCCGCTGGACCTGACCACGGAGCTGGGAGACAGCATCCCCGGCCTGGCACTCCAGGTGGACTCCGTAATGAGCGAGATCACGGTGGCCCAGAGAGCGCCGGTGCGGCAGGCCAGCGAAGCGGTCACCATTCAGGAGACGCTGCGGGGTCTGGCCACCGGGCAGCAGTTCCCGACCATCAACCTGACTTCCAAGTACGCCAAGCTGGCCTATCCCCAGACCCTGGTGCCGGACACCAAGGCCTTTCTCACCGACTGGTACGTCGCGGTCAAGCTGGAGATGCCGCTGTTCACCGGCGGGCGGATCAAGGGAGACAAGATGGTGGCCCAGGCCAATCTCGACGAGGCGCGGTTGCAGCTGAGCCGGGCCCAGAAACTGGCGGCGGTGGACAATCAGAGCACGGTGGCCGTCCTGCAGGCGGCGGCGGCCAGCTGGGAGGCCAGTCAGGGGACGGTCGAACAGGCCACCAAGGCGTACAAGATCGCGGAGATCCGCTACCAGGAGGGGATCTCGACCCAGACCGAACTGCTCAACTCGCGATTGCAGCAGCAGCAGGCCGAAGCCAATCGCGCCACCGCCGCCCGCGATCTCCAGGTGGCGCTGGTACGGGCGCGCCTGCTCCCTGACCTTCCCATTGGTGCCGGGGAGGCAGGCGCCGCGGCACAGGCGGCAGGATTCCAGCTTACGCTGCCCACCAGCGCGGCCGACGTGGTCCCGGTGGCCGCAACCTCATCTACCGGAAACACCGGCGTCGGATTCAATCCATGAGCCACACCATGACCCGATCCCCACTCGTGCGGCGGCCTGCTGCCGCCTTGATGCTCGCCATCACCGCCCTTGCCGGGGCCTGCGGGCGCAAGGTCAAGACCGAGCCGGCCGTGGCGGAGACACCGCCGGTCACCCTGGGGCGAGAGAACATCGTCATCGCGGAGCAGCGCGAGCTCAAGAACGGCCCGGCGATATCAGGCGCTCTCTCCCCCACACGGGAAGCCACGGTGCGCGCGGAGGTGAGCGGGACCGTCCTTCGCAACCTGCTTCAGCGGGGGCAGCACGCCGACAGCGGTGTCCTGGTGATCCGGATCGACGATGCCGGCATCCGGGACGCCTACGCCTCGGCCAAGTCCAATCTGGCAACGGCCCAGTCGTCGCTCGAGCTGGCCAAACGCAACGCCGATCGCTCGGCGGCGCTGGCCAACGCGGGAGCGATCGCGGATCGCGACCTCGAGTCCTCCCGTCTGGCAGTCGAGAATGCGCAGGCGGTGGTGGCGGAGGCCCAGTCGAGGGTGGCGGCGGCGGAGAAGCAATTGGCCAAGACCGAAGTGCGGGCGCCGTTCACCGGGATCCTGAGCGAGACGATGGCGAAGGAGGGAGACGTGGTGCTCCCCGGCAACCCGCTCTTCACGCTGATCGATCCGGCCAGCATGCAGCTCGAGGCCTCGGTCCCGGTCTCCGCGCTGACCAAACTCAGAGTGGGAATGCCGGTCGAGTTCGGGGTCAGCGGATACGACGGCCGCAACTTCAAGGGGCGGATCGATCGCATCAATCCCACGGCTGATCCCGCCACTCGGCAGGTCCGGATCTATGTCACGATTCCCAATCTGGGCGGAATGCTGGTGGCGGGCCTCTACGCCGACGGACGGGTCGCGATCGAGACCAAGGATGCGCTGGCCGCGCCGTTCACGGCGATCGACACCCGCGGCACCGGTCCGGCGGTGATGCGGCTCCGGGGATCCAAGGTGGAGCGGGTCCCGGTCGAGCCCGGGCTCAGGGACGAGGCCGCCGAATGGGTGGAGATCCAGGGCAACGTCGCGGCGGGGGATACGTTGTTGCTGGGAACGGCGCAGGGGCTGACCGAGGGGACGATAGCGAGAGTGGTGGGAGAGTAGGTCGGGACTGAGGACTGAGGACTGAGGACTGAGGACTGAGGACTGAGGACTGAGGACTGAGGACTGAGGACTGAGGACTGAGGACTGAGGACTGAGGACTGAGGACTGAGGACTGAGGACTGAGGACTGAG
>Ga0335085_10014904_pt1 | contig 11317 bp, 13 predicted proteins | sample Lox_Sample_45_FD_206712 | JGI IMG/M metagenome (GOLD analysis project Ga0335085, IMG submission 206712) | Soil microbial communities from Loxahatchee National Wildlife Refuge, Florida, United States - Lox_Sample_4.5 | ecosystem: Environmental > Terrestrial > Soil > Wetlands | place: USA... | reverse complement strand
AGCGCATCGTCACCGAGCTCAAGGACAAGGCGCCGGCCTATACGCAGATCGATCCGGCGCTGGTGCGGCTCTCGGGCGCCATCGACGAGAAGCGCGCGCCGCAGCCGATGGCCGAAGCGGTGTCGGCGCTGGTCAATCTCGGCTACGGGGTGCCGCAGGCGGCGGCCGCCGTCGCCGCCGCCGCGCGCAGCGCCGGCGAAGGCGCCGACACCAAGACGCTGATCCGCCAGGGCCTGAAGGAACTGGCGAAGTGAAACGTCCGGGCAAGCTGAGCAAAGCCGACCGGGAGTTGATCGCCGCCGCCACCGCGGCGATCAAGCAGCGCTACCGCGACGAATGGCAGGAGGTCGGCGCGGCGCTGCGCACCCGCTCGGGCCGGATTTTCACCGGCGTCAATCTCGACGCCTATTTGGGCCGCATGGCGGTGTGCGCCGAAGCGGTCGCGCTCGGCCGCGCGCTGGTCGACATCGGCGACGACGGCATCGAGACCATCGTCGCGGTGCGCCATCCCGCGCCGCAGGACAAGGGCAAAAAAATCGCGGTGGTGTCGCCGTGCGGGGCGTGCCGCGAGCTGATCTTCGATTATGATCGCAAGGCCCGCGTCATCGTGCCGAGCGGGCGCGCGCCGAAGGCGGTGCCGATCGGCGAGCTCTTGCCGAACAAATACAGCCGGGGGGCGGAACGGTGAGCTTAACTCCGGGACGCAAGCTGGTTTCGGCGGAGCGCCGCGACGAAGACGTGGCCGAAGCCTCGCTGCGGCCGCAGCGCCTCGCCGAATTCATCGGCCAGGAACAGGCACGAAAAAATCTCGCCGTCTTTATCGAGGCGGCGCGCGCGCGCAAAGAAGCGCTCGACCACGTGCTGTTTGTCGGCCCGCCCGGCCTCGGCAAGACCACCTTGGCGCAGATCGTGGCACGCGAGCTTTCCGTCAACTTCCGCGCCACCTCAGGCCCGGTGATCGCCAAGGCCGGCGATCTCGCCGCGCTGCTCACCAATCTCGAAGAGCGCGATGTGCTGTTCATCGACGAAATCCACCGCCTCAATCCGGCGGTCGAGGAAATCCTCTATCCGGCGATGGAGGATTTTCAGCTCGACCTGATCATCGGCGAAGGCCCGGCGGCGCGCTCGGTCAAGCTCGACCTCAACAAGTTCACGCTGATCGGCGCCACCACCCGCGCCGGCCTCCTCACCAATCCGCTGCGCGACCGCTTCGGCATTCCGGTACGGCTGAATTTCTATTCCGAGGCGGAGCTTGAGCTGATCGTCAATCGCGGCGCCAAGGTGCTCGGCATCGGCGTCACCGCCGACGGCTCAAACGAGATCGCGCGCCGCGCCCGCGGCACGCCGCGCATCGCCGGGCGGCTGCTGCGCCGCGTGCGCGATTTTGCCTCCGTCGCCGGCGCCGCGGCGATCGACCGGGCGGTGGCCGACAAGGCGCTGGCCGCGCTCGAAGTCGACAGCGCCGGGCTGGACGCCATGGACCGGCGCTACCTTTCCACCATCGTGCTCAACTACGGCGGCGGCCCGGTCGGCGTCGAGACGCTGGCCGCGGCACTGTCGGAGCCGCGCGACGCCATCGAGGACATCATCGAGCCGTATCTCATTCAGTGCGGCTTTCTGCAGCGCACGCCGCGCGGCCGCCTCGTCACCGGCCACGGCTTCCGCCATCTCGGCATCCCGGAGCCGCAGCGCGATCCGGCGCAGTTCGGGTTGTTCAATTCGGACGAAGGTGAATAGGTATGGCTAGAACCTACGTCGGCGGTTGCCATTGCGGCCGGGTGCGCTTCCGCGTCACTGCGGATTTATCGCGCGTGACTTATTGCAATTGCTCGATCTGTGTCAAAAAGGGCTTTCTGCACTTGGTCGTGGCGCCCGAACGGTTCGAGATTCTCAGCGGCAAAGATGCATTGACGACCTATCAGTTCAATACCCGTATAGCCAAGCACACGTTCTGTTCGACCTGCGGCATCCATCCGTTCTACGTGCCGCGCTCCGATCCCGACAAGATCGACGTCAATGTGCGCTGCCTCGACGGCGTCGATCTGAAATCGCTCGACATTAAGGAATTCGACGGCCAGCACTGGGAGCAGGCGATGGCAGGCCGCGTGCCGTGGCGATAGCGCCGTGACCGATGCCGTGCCCCTCGACGGCGAGATGTGCGACGGCCGCCATTGGCTCACCGTGCGCGTCTATTACGAGGACACCGATTTCACCGGCATCGTCTATCACGCCAACTATCTGCGCTTCATGGAGCGCGGGCGGACCAATCATCTGCGGCTCCTCGGTGCCGATTACCGCGCGCTGTTCGAGGAGACCGCGAAGGAAGCGCCGGGCTACGCCTTCGTCGTGCGCTCGATGAAGATCGAATATCTCAAACCGGCGCGCATGGACGACGTGCTCGACGTCATCACCGAGCCGGAGGAAGTGAAGGGCGCCTCCATCACGCTGCGCCAGCGGGTGATGCGCGGCGAGGAGCTGCTGGTGGAGGCCCACGTCCGCGTCGCCTTCATTGCCGACGGCCGGGCGCGGCCGATCCCAAAGCCGCTGCGTACCGCCATGCAGACCGATTGGGTGCGGCTCAACAACTCGACCGACTCGGCGGGATAATGTAAAGCTCATTTACATGAGCTGGTCGAAGCAAGGCCCGGAAGGCCAACAGCGCGGCTATCACCACGGCAATCTGCGCGAGGCGCTCATTCGCGCGGCCTTGGAGCTGATCGCGCAGAAGGGGCCGGCCGGCTTCACCTTTGCGGATGCGGCGCGCTGGGCCGGTGTCAGCCCGGCGGCGCCGTACCGCCACTTCCGCGACCGCGACGATTTGCTCGCCAATATCGCGCTGCGCGGTTTCGAGCAATTCGAGCTGGCGCTGGCGCGAGCCTGGGACGACGGCCGGCCCGACGCGTTGGCCGCGCTCGACCGCATGGGCAAGGCCTACCTCGCCTTCGCCCGCACCGAGCCGGCCTACTACTCGGCGATGTTCGAGGCCGGCATTGCGCCGGACTCCACGGCGGAACTGCGCGAGGCCGGGGATCGCGCCTTCGCGGTCTTGCGCAACGCCGCGGAAAAACTCTGCGCGCAAATGCCGCCGCAGGGCCGGCCGCCGGCGCTGATGGTGGCGCTGCACATCTGGGCGATGTCGCACGGCATCGCCTCGCTGTTCGGCCGCGGCGATGCGGCGCGGCGCACGCTGCCGATGTCGGCGGAGGAACTCTTGGAGGCGAATGTGCTGGTCTATCTGCGCGGCCTCGGCCTGCCGACCGGCGCTTCCGGCCGCCCCGGCTAATCCCTACATCAGTCCGCGCAATCGTCCGTCCACAGGGTCCCGATCCGCCATCCCTTGACAGGCCCGGGATCGGAATGTAAATGTTATTTACATTCACACGGGAGATGTCCCATGCCCATCGCAGCCAAACTCGACGAATTCGGCAAACCGGCCTGGATCCTCTTGATGATTCTCGGCTTCGTCTGGTGGTGGCCGGTGGGCTTGGTCCTCCTCGCCTTCATGATCGGGAGCGGACGCATGGGTTGCGGCAATCACTACGGCATGGGCCGGTGGCAAAGCAAAATGGACCGCATGCAGGAGAAGATGGATCGCGCCCGCCGCGGCGGCTGGAGCGGTTGCGGCGGCTGGTGGAGCGGTGGTCCGCCGTCGAGCGGCAACCGCGCCTTCGACGACTATCGCGCCGAAACGCTGCGCCGGCTCGAGGAAGAGCAGCGCGAGTTCCGCGACTTTCTCGACCGGCTGCGCTTTGCCAAGGACAAGACCGAGTTCGATGCGTTCATGGCGGAGCGGCGCAATCGCGCGCAGCCGCAGGACGGCGGTGGCGCCGGTGCCGGCGGCCCGCAGCCGCAAAGCTGACGCAGCAACGTTTTCTGAGGCAACAGATCGGCCGTCCGCTGCCGCGGGCGGCCGATTTTCTTTTCGCAAATCGGGTGGGTTGCGCGCGCGGCGCACATTATAGTCTCCGCTCATGAGCGAACTCGGCTTTGCATTGTTCGACACCGCGATCGGCCGCTGCGGCATTGTTTGGAACGCGAGCGGGGTCGTCGGCGTGCAGCTTCCGGAGCGGAGCGAAAGCGCGACGCGGCAACGGCTGCAGCGGCGCTTTGCGGCGGCGCACGAAGCCGCGCCGTCCGTGCAGGCGCAACATGCCATCGACGGCATCATCGCGCTGCTCAACGGCGAGCGGCGCGACCTCGACGACGTGACGCTCGATCTCGACGCAGCGCCTGAGTTCAACCGGCGGGTCTACGCGGTGGCCCGCAGCATTCGGCCGGGCGCGACATTGTCTTATGGCGAAGTGGCGGAGCGGCTCGGCGACCGCCAGCTCGCCCGCGACGTGGCGCAAGCGCTGTCGGAAAATCCGTGCCCGCTCGTGGTGCCGTGCCATCGGGTGCTGGCGGCCGGCGGCAAGACCGGCGGCTTTTCGGCGCCCGGTGGAGTGGCCACCAAGCTTCGCCTGCTCTCGATCGAGGGTGCACAGCCCGAGGGGCCGATGCTGTTCGAGGGGCTGCCGCTGACGGCGCCGCGCCGCCGCCGGGCCTGAACCGGTGCGAGCCGCTTGCGGGCTTTCAGCCGGTCGAAAGCCTTAACCTCCCATTAAGCACAGTCGGGCTTGGTTAGGCCCGGTACGGCCGGCGTTTATGCCCTAGTTTGGCCAAGTTTCGCGATGAATCCGGTCCGGCCGGTGGCGGGTCCGGCTCGGGGTCTTTCGCGAAATTTCGGCTCTTGGTCGGCGCGCCTGAAGTGGCTGCCTGTTGGCCCCTTCGGCCGCGGCGTGCGCGTTTGAGCCGGTCGGCCGTCGCTCCGGCCGGAGCGCTGAAAGGACGCCCCCCATGGCCCTTGGCGAAATCAATCCTGCCGACATCGCGCAGTCGGTTGCCCCGCTGACCTCGTCGAACCTGTCGCTGTTCCACCTGTTCTGGCACGCCCACTGGATCGTCGAGTCGGTGATGGTCGGCCTCCTCATCGCGTCCGTCTGGGTATGGGCGATCGCCATCAATAAGACCTTGTTATTCAAGCGGATTCGCAAGGCGGGCGACCATTTCGAGCAGGCCTTCTGGTCGGGCCAGTCGCTCGAGGAACTGTACCGGACGCTGTCGGCCAAGCCCGAGCACTCGACCGGGGTGCTGTTCGTCGCCGCCATGCGCGAATGGAAACGGAGCTTCGAGGGCCACGCCCGCTCCTTTGCCGGCCTGCAAATGCGCATCGAAAAGGTCATGGACGTCGCCATTGCCCGCGAAATCGAGCACATGGAGAGCCGGCTTCTGGTGCTGGCGACGGTCGGCTCGGCCGGGCCGTTTATCGGGCTGTTCGGCACCGTGGCCGGAATTATGACGAGTTTTCAATCGATTGCGGCGTCGCAGAACACCTCGCTGGCGGTGGTCGCCCCCGGCATTGCCGAGGCGCTGTTTGCCACAGCCATCGGTCTCGTTGCCGCAATTCCGGCGACAATTTTCTATAACAAGTTCACCAGCGAGGTGAACCGGCAGGCTCAGCGGCTGGAGGGGTTCGCCGACGAGTTTACCGCGATCTTGTCGCGCCAGATCGACGAACGCGGCTAGGCTTTCGGGGGCGGGTGAGGGGACGATGGCGGCAAGCGTGATGGAAGCGGCCTCGAGCGGCCGAAGCGGCCGCCGTCGCCGCGCAGTCATGGCCGAGATCAACGTGACGCCGTTCGTCGACGTCATGCTGGTGTTGCTCATCGTCTTCATGGTGTCGGCGCCGCTGCTCACGGTCGGCGTGCCGATCAACCTGCCGCAGAGCCAGGCCAAATCGCTCAGCCAGAACACGGATCCTCTCACTGTGGCCGTCGACGCCCAGGGCCAGATTTTTCTGCAGGACGCAAAGATCACCGCGGACGATCTGGTGCAGAAGCTGCAGGCCGTGACCGCAAGCCGCGGCGGCGTCAATGCGCCGATCTACTTCCGCGCCGACCGCGCACTGAACTACGGCACGGTGATGCGATTGTTGGGCCGCTTGAACAGCGCCGGCTACAGCAAGGTCGAGCTGGTGACCGATTTCGAGCAGGGGACCTGAGGCCACGGCGATGCGGGGCAGCCTGACCATATCGGCGATTGCGCACCTGGTCGTGCTCGGCCTGTGCCTCATCGCGCTGGCGACGCCGATGGAGGCGCCTGCGCTCGCGACCGTGAGCGTCAACACGATTTCGGTGTCGGACTTCAACAAGCTCACCCAAGGCGTCAAGGACGCGCCCGAGCCGAAGGTCGACAATCCGAAGCCGCTCGCCGACAAGATCGATACGCCGAAGCCGGCCGATCAGACGGCCGACAAGGTCGCGGACAAAAAACCCGAGATCAAGACCGAGACGGCGGCGAAAGAAGTGAAGCCCGAACCGAAACCGGCGGAAAAACCGGCCAAGGCCAAGGCGCCCGACTACAAGCCCGACAAGATCGCAGAGCTGTTGAAGAAGGACGCCGCCAAGCAGCCGCCGAAGACCGACACCAAGCCGGCCCCGGACACGCCGGCAAAGAACACGCCGAAATTCGACGCCACCAAGGTTGCGGAGCTGCTCGATCATCGCGATCCGCGGCGCCAGGTCGCGTCGGCCGATGCGCTCAACAGTCAGGTCGCGCTCGGCGCCGCCGCCGGCGCCGCGGCGCAATTGTCGCAGGACGAAATCAATGCGTTGCGGGCGCGCATCTCGAGCTGCTGGAGCCCGCCGCCCGGCATCGATGCGACCAGCAAGGTCATTGTTTCGCTGCGCATCCTGTTGAAGCCGAACGGCTCGCTCGCCCAGCAGCCGGCGCTCGTGGAGGCGACGCCGTCGCCGCTCGGACCGCCGCTCGCGGAAAGCGCGATGCGCGCGGTGCTCAGCTGTCAGCCGTTCACCATGCTGCGGCCCGAGCACTACGAGCAGTGGAAGGACCTCCAACTCGACTTCAATCCCAAAGAGCTGCTCGGCGGCTGAACGCGTTCGACGTGATGGTGCAGTGGCGAATACCCGATCTGTCCGTGACCCGCCGCGGGGCGTTGGCGCTCGGCGCGGCGACCGGCTTGGCGCTGTCGGCGGGCCGGGCCCGCGCCGTGGTCCGGCTCGACATCACCGAAGGCAATTTCCAGCCGCTGCCGATCGCCATTCCGGGTTTCTTCGCCGGTTCCGATGCCGACAGCACCACCGCGGCCGGGGTGACGCAGATCATCACCGCCAACCTGAAAGGCTCGGGGCTGTTCCTGCCGATCGACCCGGCCGCGTTCCTCGAGCAGCTCGCCAGCGTCGACACCGTGCCGAACTTCCCCAATTGGCGCACCATCAACGCGCAGGCGCTGGTGACTGGGCGCATCACCCGGCAGAGCGACGGCCGGCTGAAGGCCGAGTTCCGGCTGTGGGACGTGCTCGCCGGCCAGCAGCTCGCCGGCCAGCAATATTTCACCACGCCCGACAATTGGCGCCGCATCGCCCACATCATCTCCGACGCCATTTACGAGCGGCTCACCGGCGAGAAAGGCTATTTCGACACCCGCATCGTGTTCGTCGACGAGACCGGGCCGAAGGAGCGCCGCATCAAGCGGCTCGCCATCATGGATCAGGACGGCGCCAATGTGCGCTACCTGACCCGCGGCGACGAACTGGTGCTCACCCCGCGGTTCTCGCCGTCGACCCAGGAGATCACCTACATGGCCTACGGCCAGGGCGATCCGCGGGTTTACCTGCTCAACATCGAGACCGGGCAGCGCGAGATCGTCGGCAATTTCCCGGGCATGAGCTTCGCGCCGCGGTTCTCGCCCGACGGCCAGCGGGTGATCATGAGCCTGCAGGAGGGCTCCAACGCCAACCTGTTCATCATGGATCTGCGCTCGAAGTCGACGACGCGGCTGACCAACACGCCGGCGATCGACACCGCGCCGTCCTACGCGCCGGACGGCCAGCAGATCTGCTTCGAATCCGACCGCGGCGGCCATCCGCAGATCTACGTCATGCCGGCGGCCGGCGGCACCGCGCAGCGCATCAGCTTCGGCGACGGCATCTACTCGACGCCGGTATGGTCGCCGCGCGGCGACTACATCGCCTTCACCAAGCAGGCCGAGGGCAAGTTCGCCATCGGCGTGATTAAGCCGGACGGCTCCGGCGAGCGCATCCTCACCGAGGGCTTCCACAACGAGGGGCCGACTTTTGCGCCGAACGGCCGGGTCATCATGTATTTCAGCGACAATGTCGGCAGTCCCGGACCGTCGCTGTTCACCATCGACATCACCGGGCGCAACCAGCAGCGGGTGCCGACGCCGAGCTTCGCGTCCGATCCGGCGTGGTCGCCGCTGTTGTCGTGACCGCAAAACGCGCGACCACAGGGTCGCCGCATTGAGGCCCCATTAACCATTGCCAAAGCTTTCAGGAAGTTCCGCTTGTTCGAGGCTTTTTTGCAACGCCGCATCAAGGTTGACGGAACGTTCGTTTAACGAAGGCGCTGCTAGACCCATTGGCAAGCGGTCCCTGCGCGACGCGGGGAAGGGGGCAGAGTTTAAGACGGAAGCAATGGAGGCACCCGAATGAACGTCGTGAGCATCGTCCGCGGCGCCAAATTCGCAGCCGTTATCGCCGCCGGCCTGATGATCGCCGGCTGCGCCAAGCAGCAGGTCGATCAGACCGGGGCTTCGGCCGCGCCCGGCAGCCAGCAGGATTTCGTCGTCAATGTCGGCGACCGCGTGTTCTTCGAGACCGATTCCTCGGAATTGACCGAGCAGGCCCGCGCCACGCTCGACAAGCAGGCGCAGTGGCTCAACAACTACAACCGCTACTCCTTCACCATCGAGGGCCACGCCGACGAGCGCGGCACCCGCGAATACAATATCGCGCTCGGCGCGCGCCGCGCGCAGACCGTGCGCGAATATCTGGTGTCGCGCGGCGTGGCGGCCGCCCGCATGCGCACCATCTCCTACGGCAAGGAGCGGCCGGTCGCAGTGTGCGACGATATTTCGTGCTGGTCGCAGAACCGCCGCGCCGTCACCGTTCTAGATCAGAGCTCATAGCGCGCAGTCGATTTTCGCCAGCTTCGGGGGAACGATCGGTGCCGTCACGGCGCCGATTGTTTTTTGCCGTCACCGAAGCCGCCGTGACATTTCACGTCAGAGCGTTGGGTGCGGCGAGGCAATGCGCTGTCGTGTTTCCACAATTTTCAGAGCGGATCGAGCAGCTTCGCGACCTTTCTCAAGGAAGTGAGTCGTGAAGATACCGCGATGATGCTCGGTCTCTTGAAAATGGTGTGGCGTCAACGAGACTGACAGGACAGGAATTCCGCTATCCAATCCTGCGCGCATGAGGCCATTGACAACGGCCTGGGCCACAAACTCATGCCTGTAGATACCGCCATCAACGACAAAGGCAGCCGCAATTATAGCGGCATACTTGCCTGAACTTGCCAAGTCTCGCGAGATCAAGGGTAATTCAAAGGCGCCTGGCACCTCGAAAACGTCTACATCTTCTTTTGGCACCAACTCGAGAAAGCCGGCCAACGCTTTTGTGACGATTTCCGAATGCCAGTTCGCCTTAACGAACGCAAAGCGGGTGTGTGCCATGTGATCTCCCTTCGGTGTCGACACGTCACCCAAGGCGATCACGCACGTGCACGGCCTGCGTACAGGACCGCACGTTCGTTCTCTTCCGTCCGGACTTTGACCGTCGGCTCAGGAGTTGCACCTGATCTGCTGACCCTTCCACTTGAAGGCGCTCGCGGGCTTGCAGCGTCGGCCGCTTACCGCCGGTGAGGACTTCCACCTCGCCCTGAGAACGAGGCAGTTATGACTAATTTTTGGCACGTAGGCAAACGTCCCTGTCTTTCGTCCGCTCGGAAGTACCTTCTGGCGTTGAACCGGGCGAGGCCATGCCTTCTCGGTGTCGTAGATCAAAGGAATAACGGCTAGCGACACCGCCGCTTGACGTTCGTGGTTGGCACGTTGCGTCGGTCTTTGAATGTCCACAGTTCGGTCGCCGGCAGGGGATAGCGGACCAGCAAATCGACGAGCACATGGCCTTGTTTAGGGAGCCTCCGTTCCATCGGAGTTGAGCCAGCATGCGATTGCGCGCCTGCTGCCGACCTTGCACAATAACGCCCCGACGAGGCCCACCTGCATGACCCCCGTAGCCGTGCTTCGCGCATCGCTCATGCTCGCCGCCGTCTTGGCGCTTTCCGGCTGCGGCCGCGGCAACGAATATGCCGCGCCGCCGCCGCCCAAGGTCACCGTGGCGCTGCCGCTCGAGCAGCAGGTGACGCATTATTTCGACGCCACCGGCAATACCTCCGCCGTCAACTCGGTGCAGCTCGTCGCCCGCGTGCAGGGCTTCGTCCAGGCCATCAGCTATACCGACGGCGATTTCGTCAAAAAGGGCACCTCGCTGTTCACCATCGAGCCGGAGCCGTACCGGCTCAAGGTCGAGGCCGCCAAGGCGTCGGTGACCAGCGCCAAGGCCTCGCTGACCCAGGCGCAAGCCGAGTATCAGCGCCAGGCCGATCTGGTCAGCAAGCAGGTCTCGACGCAAGCGAACTACGACAAGGCGCTGGCACAGCGCGATTCGTCTCAGGCCGACGTGCAGTCGGCGCAAGCCAACGAGCAGCAGGCCGAGATCAACTACAGCTACACCAACGTCACCGCGCCGTTCGACGGCACGGTATCGGCGCGGCAGGTGTCGATCGGCGAGCTGGTCGGCGCCAGCGCCACGCCGACCGTGCTCGCCACCATCGTGCAGCTCGATCCGATCTGGGTCTATTTCAATGTCAGCGAGCGCGACGTGCAGCAGGTCCGCGCCAACCTGGCGCGCGAGGGGCGTTCCACCGCCGATCTGATCGGCCAGCAGGTCCAGGTCGCGCTGCAGACCGAGACCGACTATCCGCACATGGGCAAGCTCGACTACGTGGCGCCGACGATCGACGCCTCGACCGGCACGCTGACGGCGCGCGCGAGCTTCGCCAATCCCAACCGCGCGCTGCTGCCCGGCTATTTCGTCCGCGTCCGCGTGCCGTGGAAGTCGCGGCAGCCGGAGCTGCTGGTCCCCGACGTCGCCATCGGCGCCGACCAGGGCGGCCGCTACGTGCTGGTGGTCGACAAGGACAATGTGGTCGAGCAGCGCAAGGTCGAGGCCGGGCAGGTGGTCGGCGAATTGCGCGTGATCAATTCCGGCCTGACCAAGAACGACCGCGTCGTGGTCGGCGGCATCATGCGCGCGATTCCGGGTCAGAAAGTCGACGCCGAGCTCAAAGCATTGGCGGCGGCGCAGTAGCGGCGGACATGATCGGTCGCGGCATCAATGTTCCGTTCGTCCCCGCGAAAGCGGGGACCCAGGAGCAAGTATCAGGACGAGGC
>Ga0335085_10014902_pt1 | contig 11318 bp, 13 predicted proteins | sample Lox_Sample_45_FD_206712 | JGI IMG/M metagenome (GOLD analysis project Ga0335085, IMG submission 206712) | Soil microbial communities from Loxahatchee National Wildlife Refuge, Florida, United States - Lox_Sample_4.5 | ecosystem: Environmental > Terrestrial > Soil > Wetlands | place: USA... | reverse complement strand
CGCGACCGAAGGCCTTGAATACGGTCTCGCACTGATGGTGCGCGTTGTCGCCGCGCAGATTGTCGATGTGCAGCGTCACCTGGGCGTGGTTGACGAAGCCCTGGAAGAACTCGCGCACCAGGTCGGCGTCGAACTCGCCGATCCGGGCGCGGGTGAACTTGAGCTGGTACACCAGCCCGGGGCGCCCGGAAAAATCGATCACCACCCGGGACAGCGCCTCGTCGAGCGGCACATAGGCATGGCCGTAGCGGCGCAGGCCGCGCTTGTCGCCGACCGCCGCGGCCAGCGCCTGCCCCAGGGCGATGCCGACGTCCTCGACCGTGTGGTGGGCGTCGATGTGCAGGTCGCCCTTTGCTGCGATCTCGAGGTCGATCATGCCGTGGCGCGCGACCTGGTCGAGCATGTGATCGAGAAAGGGCAGGCCCGTCGCCAGTTTGGACGAGCCGGTGCCGTCCAGGTTCAGGCTGACGCTGATCTGGGTCTCGTTGGTGTTGCGGGTAACCGAGCCATTACGCATAGATTGGGGGCGGAACGTATCGCCGGAATTTTCCGCATTCTAACCCAGCGCGATCGGCAGGCGATACGGCGCGATTTGATATACGCGCATTCTAGGCCACAATCGCCCGCAGGGCCGAGATCAGCGCCGCGCATTGCGCGTCGGTCCCGACGGTAATGCGCAGGAACGGCTCGATGCGCGGCGGCTTGCTGAAATGGCGCACGATAATGCTGCGCTCGCGCAATCTCGCGGCGAGATCCGCGCCGCGATGGCCGCGATGCCGCGCGAACACGAAATTCGCGGTGGAAGGCAGCACTTCGAAGCCGAGCGATCCGAGCTCGCTCACGAGCCGGGTCCGCGTCGCGATCACCTTGGCGCAGTTCTCCTCGAAATGAGCGCGGTCCTCGATGGCGGCGGCCGCCCCGGATATGGCGAGACGGTCAAGCGGATAGGAGTTGAAGCTGTCCTTTACCCGGTTCAGCCCCTCGATCAGCTCCACCTGGCCGAGCGCGTAACCCACGCGCAGCCCCGCCAGCGAATGCGATTTGGACAGCGTGCGCACGACGAGGAGCTGCGGATGGCGCGCGATCAGTCCCACCACCGACTCGGTGCCGAAATCGACGTAAGCCTCGTCGACCACCACCGCCGACCCGGTGCTCGCGCGCAACAGGCGCTCGATCTCGGCGAGCGCGAGCGGCCGTCCGGTGGGCGCGTTCGGATTGGGAAAGACGATGCCGCCGTTGGGCCGCAGATAGTCGTCGACGCGGATCTCGAACGACTCCGTCAGCGGCACCTGCCGGTATTCGATGCCGTACAGTCTGCAATAGACCGGATAGAAGCTGTAGCTGATATCCGGAAACAGCACTGGATGCTCGTGTTTGAGCAACCCGAGGAAGACGTGCGCGAGCACCTCGTCGGAACCGTTGCCGACGAATACCTGGGCCGGCTCCAGCCGGTGGAAGGCGGCGATGGCTTCCTTCAGGCGATCGCAGTTCGGGTCGGGGTAGAGCCGCAGCATATCCCCGACCTCGGCACGCAGCGCCGCCAGCACCCGCGGGCTCGGTCCATAAGGGTTCTCATTGGTGTTGAGCTTGACCAGGTTGGGCAGCTTGGGCTGCTCGCCCGGCACATACGGCGTCAAACTTCTGACCGTGGCGCTCCAGTAACGGCTCATGCGCTCCCCCTAGGATCGACGCAAACGGTATGCGGCGGAACGGGCGTGCGCCTGCAGCCCCTCGCCTTCGGCGAGCGTGGCGGCGATGCGCCCGAGCGTTTGCGCGCCCGCCTGCGACACCTGGATCAGGCTCGATCGCTTCTGGAAGTCGTACACCCCCAGCGGCGAGGAAAAACGCGCGCTGCGCGACGTCGGCAGCACGTGGTTGGGCCCGGCGCAGTAATCGCCTATGGCCTCGGAGCTGTATGCGCCCATGAATATGGCGCCGGCGTGGCGTATGCGCTCGACCAGCGGCCCGGGCTCGGCCACCGCGACCTCGAGGTGCTCCGGCGCTATGCGGTTGGCGATAGCGCAGGCCTCCTCCAGGTCGCGCACCTCGATCAGCGCGCCCCGTGCCGCGAGCGACGCAGCGATCACCTCGCGCCGCGGCATCTGCGGCAGCAGCCGGGCGATGCTCGCCGCCACCGCTTCGATGAAGCGCGCGTCCGGGCAGATCATGATGGCCTGCGCCACTTCGTCGTGCTCCGCCTGCGAAAACAGGTCCATCGCGATCCAGTCGGGGTCCACCGAGCCGTCGCAGATCACCAGGATCTCCGACGGGCCGGCGACCATGTCGATCCCGACCACGCCGAACACGCGGCGCTTGGCCGCGACGACATAGGCGTTGCCCGGGCCGACGATCTTGTCCACCTGGGCGAGCGTCTCGGTGCCGTAGGCGAGCGCGCCCACCGCCTGCGCCCCGCCGATGGTGAACACCCGGTCCACGCCGGCGATGGCCGCCGCCGCCATCACCAGCCGGTTCTTTTCGCCGCGCGGCGTCGGCACCACCATCACCAGATCGCGCACGCCCGCCACCTTCGCCGGCAGCGCGTTCATCAGCACCGATGACGGATACGCCGCCTTGCCGCCGGGCACATAGAGGCCGACGCGGTCGAGCGCCGTCACCTTCTGGCCCAGCACGGTGCCGTCGGCCTCCGTGTACTGCCAGGATTGCGCCAGCTGCTTCTCGTGGTAGGTGCGCACGCGCAGCGCCGCCTGCTCCAGCGCCTCGCGCTGCGCCGCGGGCAGCGCGTCGCGCGCGTGCAACAGCTGCTCGCGCGGCAGTTCGAGTTCGGCCAGCGCAGCGGCGCTCACCGCATCGAAGCGCGCGGTGTATTCGAGCACGGCGGCGTCCCCGCGCGCCTTCACCGCCGCCAGGATTTCGGCCACGGTGCGGTCCACCGTCTCGTCCTGGGCCGCGTCGAAGGCGGTCAGGCGCGCGAGCCGCCCGTCGAAATCGTCGTCGCGGGTGGACAGGCGAGCGATCTGGTCGGTCATGCCGCCGCCTCCGCAAATGCATCGATCAGCGGCTGGACCGCGGCGCGTTTGAGCTTCAGCGCCGCGACGTTGACGATCAGCCGCGCCGAGATCGGCACGATCTCCTCTACCGCGCGCAGGTCATTCGCCTTGAGCGTATTGCCGCTGGAGACGAGGTCGACGATGGCGTCGGCCAGGCCCACCAGCGGCGCGAGCTCCATCGATCCGTAGAGCTTGATCAAGTCGACGTGCACGCCCTTGGCGGCGAAATGCTCGCGCGCGGTCTGTACGTACTTGGTGGCGACGCGCAGGCGCGCGCCCTGCTTCACCGCCTGCGCATAGTCGAATCCCCGCGGCACCGCCACCATCAGGCGGCAGGCAGCGATGCGCAGGTCGAGCGGCTGGTACAGGCCTTCGCCGCCATGCTCGAGCAGCACGTCCTTGCCGGCGATGCCCAGGTCGGCCGCGCCGTATTGCACATAAGTCGGCGTATCCGAGGCGCGCACGATGATCAGCCGCACATCGGCCCGGCTGGTGGCGATGATGAGCTTGCGCGAGGTTTCCGGATCGTCGCGCGGCACCACGCCGGCCGCCTTGAGCAGCGGCAGGGTCTCTTCGAAGATCCGGCCCTTGGACAGGGCTATCGTGACTGGGGACACGGGGAATGCCTGATCAAAGAAGCGATTTTACCGCGTACTCCGCGGCAACTGCGGCCTGCGAATTTCCCGGAGAATTGCCGCGCCGTGCGGCAATTCCGCCGCGCGCTCAATGAGCGCGCTTGATGCGCGCGCCGAGCTGGGACAGCTTCTCTTCGATGCACTCGTAGCCGCGGTCGAGGTGGTAGATGCGTTCGACCACGGTCTCGCCGCGCGCGACCAGACCGGCGATCACCAGGCTCGCCGAGGCGCGCAGATCGGTCGCCATCACGGTTGCGCCGTCCAGCTGCGGCACGCCCTTGACCACGGCGGTGTTTCCTGAAATCTCGATATTCGCGCCCAGGCGCTGCAGCTCGAGCGCATGCATGAAGCGATTCTCGAAAATGGTCTCCGTCAGCACCGCGGTGCCTCGCGCGATGCAGTTCAGCGCCATGAATTGCGCCTGCATGTCTGTGGGAAACGCCGGGTAGGGCGCGGTGCGCAGGTTGACGCTGCGCGGCGGACCGTCCATTTCGAGGACGATGACGTCATCGTCCGCGGTGATTTGCGCGCCGGCGTCGCGCAGCTTGTCCACCACCGCCTCGAGTATGCGCGCGCTGGTGTTGCGCAACCGCACCGCGCCGCCGGTCGCGGCTGCGGCGACGAGAAAGGTGCCGGTCTCGATGCGGTCCGGCATGATGCGGTGCGCAGCGCCGCCGAGCGCGCTCACCCCCTCGATCGTGATCATGTCGCTGCCCGCGCCTTCGATGTGCGCGCCCATCGCCTTGAGGCAATTCGCCAGATCGACGACTTCGGGTTCGCGCGCCGCATTCTCGATTACGCTGGTGCCGTCGGCCAGGCAGGCGGCCATCATCAGATTCTCGGTGCCGGTGACGGTTACCAGGTCGCTGAAGATGCGCGCGCCCTTCAGGCGCTGCGCACGCGCGATGATGTAACCCTGCTCGACGCGGATTTCGGCGCCCATGGCCTGCAGACCCTTGATATGCAAGTCGACGGGGCGCTGGCCGATGGCGCAGCCCCCGGGCAGGGAGACACGCGCCTCGCCGCAGCGCGCCAGCAGCGGTCCCAGCACCAGAATGGAGGCGCGCATGGTCTTGACCAGCTCGTACGGGGCGAGCGGCGTGTGCAGACGCCCGGCGTCGAGTTCCAGGCCGAGCTTTTCGTCGAGCGACACTGCGACACCCATGCCGCCCAGCAGGTTGAGCAGCGTGGTGACGTCGCGCAGATGCGGCACGTTGGTCAGGCGCAGCGGTGCCGCCGAGAGCAGCGCCGCGCACATGATCGGCAGCGCCGCGTTCTTGGCGCCGGAAATGCGCACCTCGCCCGATAGCGGCACGCCGCCGCGTATGAGGAGCTTATCCATGTTGCGCGTCCCCGGCCGGACGGCTCACGCCATTCCTGCGGCGCCGTTCAGGCAGCATCGGCGGGCTGTTCACGCCACTCCTCGGGGGTAAGGGTCTGCATCGACAGCGCGTGAACTTCCTCGCGCATGCGTTCGCCCATCGCCTGATACACGCGCTGATGCCGTTGCACCCGGTTCCTGCCGCGGAACTCGGCAGAGACGATCAGCGCCTGGAAATGCTGGCCATCGCCGATGACCTCGATATGCTCGCACGGCAGGCCCTGCGCGATGTAGCTCCTTACGTCCTCCGGTGTGACCATGTTTGCCCTTTCAATGTTCATCTCACTTCTTCGGGAGGCGCCCACCTCATGCTCTCCCAAATTCGCCGTCGCAAAAACGGGCTTTGCGACGGGCCTCAGTGCCTCAGTTTATAGCCGCGCTTCAGCAGCACGAGACTGACGGCCGTGAATACGAGCAGGTTGGCGAGCGCGATCGCCAGGCTCAAGGCCGGATCGATGTCGGACACGCCGAAAAAGCCGTAACGAAAGCCGTCGATTATGTAGAAAAACGGGTTGAATTGCGATAGTCCCTGCCAGAAGGCGGGCAGCGAGTGTATCGAATAGAACACGCCTGAAAGAAATGTGAGCGGCATGATGAGGAAGCTCTGGAATGCCGCCACCTGGTCGAACTTCTCGGCCCAGATGCCGGCGAGCAGGCCGAGCGAACCCAGTATCGCGCTGCCGGCGAGGGCGAATGCGAGTATCCAGAACGGGTGCGCGAACGCCAGCCCGACGAAGCCAAACGATACCAGCAGGACCCCCAGGCCGACAACCATGCCGCGCACCACCGAAGCGAGCACATAGGCGGCGAAGAAATCCCAATACGACAGCGGCGGCAGCAGCACGAAAATGATGTTGCCCGTGACCTTGGACTGGATCAGGCTGGACGAGGCATTGGCAAAAGCGTTCTGCAGCACCGACATCATCACCAGGCCCGGCACCAGAAACGCCGCATAGGGCACCGCGCCGTAAATCGGCGCGCGCCCCTGCATCACGTGGGAGAAGATGAGCAGGTACAACAGCGTGGTGAGCACCGGCGCGGCGATCGTCTGGAACGCCACTTTCCAGAAGCGCAGGAGTTCCTTGTACAGCAGCGTGCCGAAGCCGGACATTTCAGCCGTTCGCCTCTTTCATGATCTGCACGAACACGTCTTCCAGGTCCGGTTGCAGCAATTCCATTTCCTCGATCTGCGCGCCCGCCGCGCGCACCTGGGCAAGCACGCCTTCGACTTCGGCATAGCTGCGCAGGCGCAGCCTGTGCACCGCTTCATGGCTGTCGCGTACCCGTTGCGCCAGCGCCGCGGGCAGCGGCGCGCCGGCGAGGCGCAGCCGCAGATACAGGCTGTCCCTGCGGTTCATGAGGTTGCTGGTCGTATCGAGCGCGACGACGCGCCCCTGTTTCAGCATCGCAATGCGCGCGCACAGGGCCTCGGCCTCTTCCAGGTAATGCGTGGTCAGCACGATGGTGTGGCCGTCCCGGTTCAGGCCGCGCACGAATTCCCACAGCCCCTGGCGCAATTCCACGTCGACGCCGGCGGTGGGTTCGTCGAGCACGATCACCGGCGGCTTATGCACCAGCGCCTGCGCCACCAGCACACGCCGCTTCATGCCGCCGGAGAGTGAACGCATGTTGGCGTCGGCCTTGCCGGTGAGGTCGAGGTGGTGCATGACCTCGTCGATCCAGGCGTCGTTGTGTTTGAGGCCGAAGTAGCCCGACTGGATGCGCAGGGTCTCGCGCACGCTGAAGAAAGGGTCGAACACCAGCTCCTGCGGCACCACCCCCAGCGCCCGGCGCGATTCGCGGTACTGGCTGACGACATCGTGCCCGAGCACGCGCACGCTGCCGCTGTCGGCGCGCGCGAGGCCGGCGAGGATATTGATCAGCGTAGTCTTGCCCGCGCCGTTGGGGCCGAGCAGGCCGAAGAACTCCCCCGGCGCCACCTCCAGGTCGACGCCGCAGAGCGCCTGGACTGCGCCAAAGCGCTTGTGCACCTGCTGGATCTGGATCGCGGGAGTCATGGGCGGCGCCGGATTGCGACCGGCAGAAGATCAAGCAGCGTCGGCCTGCAGCAGTTCGGATACGGCGTAGAGCTCGGCGAGATGCTGCATCGCTTCGGGCAGGTTGGCGAGAGACAGGGTGAGATTGCGCCGGCGCGCCTCGCGCAGGCACTCCAGCGCCAGCGCCACCGCCGCCGAGTCGACCTCGGTGACGCCGGCAAAATCGAGTGCCGCCACGCCCGGCCCGAGCAACGCGCGCAGCTGCGCCAGATGCGCCGAAACCGTGCCGATGGTCACCGGCCCGCGCAACAACAGCCGGTCGCCTTCGCGTGCGATCACTTGGGCTTGCCGCCGCCCTGAACATCCAGGGAGCGGTTCTTGCCTGCGAGCGACTTGATCAGGCCGTCGACGCCGTGCTCGCGAATCTCGGCGTTGAACGTGTCGCGATAGTTGGTGACCAGGCTCACGCCGCCGACGACGACGTCGTAGACCTTCCAGCCGTTCGGGGTCTTCTCCATACTGTAATCGATGGCGACCGGCTCGGTGCCGGGCCGCTTGACCTGCGTGCGCACGGTCACGTCAGTGTCTCCGGCGGCGGCGCGCAACGGCTTGAACTCGATCACTTCGTTCCGGTAGGTGGACAACGCGCCGGAGTAAGTGTGCACCAGCAGCGTGCGGAATTCCGCGATCAGCTCCTTTTGCTGTTCGCCATTCGCCTTCGGCCAATTGCGCCCCATGGCGAGCGCCGTCATGCGGTTGAAGTTGAAATGCGGCAGGACCTTGGCCTCGACCAGGTCGTTGATCTTCTTCCGATCCCCGGCCTTGATGTCCTTGTCCTGCCTGACGATATTGATCACGTCATCGGAAATGCTCTTGACCAGCGCGTCGGGCGCAAGCTCCTGCGCGCCGGCCGGGATCGCCAGCAGCAGCAGGAAAAGTGAGGAAAGCAGTTTGATCATGGCCTTGGACTCACACCTTGGAGGCCGGCGTTAACCTGTCCGGAAAGTCCTGGCGGCGCTTCGACACTGCGCGCGGCCTGCGCTCCCGCCGCGGCCGCGGGCGTCGAATTCGACGTGCGCTCGGGATCCGGCTCGCGCGGCGGTTCCCCGTCATAAATCAGGCTGCGGCGGCGCTGCAGGTAGGCGCTGCGCGCATAGCTGTAGGGGTCCAGCGCCGCGTCGTCGATCAGCTGCGTCGCGCCGAGCAGGTTGGCGCGCTGGTCCACGACGCGTGCGCCCACCAGTTCGTTGCGCGTCGGAATGTTGCCTACGTGCCAGACCGGATCGCCGCGCCAGTCCACGGCCAGCAGGCTGATGCCGTCGCGCACGTCGCTCGGCCCGAGGATCGGCAGCACCACGTAGGCGCCGCTGCCCACGCCCCAGCGGCCCAGGGTCTGGCCGAAATCCTCGTTATGCTTGTCCAGGCCGGCGCTGCTGGCGATGTCGAACAAGCCGAATATGCCCACGGTCGTGTTGATCGCGAACCGGCCGAAATCGCTCGCGCCCGGGCCGATCTTGCCCTGCAGGACATTGTTGACGCCGATCCAGACATCGCCCAGGTTGGCGAAGAAGTTGGTCACCCCGGTGCGCGCGAACTCCGGCATGACCTTCTTGTAGCCCGTGGCCGCGGGCTTGATCACCGCCTTGTCCAGGCTATCGTTGAAGCTGAACATGGCGCGGTTGTAGCGTTCCAGCGGGTCGTCCGGGTTGCCGCCGGCCGTGGCGCAGCCGCCGAGGCCGGCCAGCGCCCCCAGCATGAGCAATCCGATGAAACGCCGCAGCATGATCGTCGTCATTGTCATTTTGCATCTTTATTGTTGCCGTCCGCGGCCTTGCTGAACAGGAACTGGCTGATCAGGTTTTCCAGCACCACCGCGGACTGCGTGATCTTGACCTTGTCGCCGTTCTTCAACATCGCGGTATCGCCGCCAGCGGAGAGGCCGACATACTGCTCGCCGAGCAGGCCGGCGGTCAGAATCTTCGCCGAGGTATCCTTGGGAAACATGTAGCGCTTGTCGATCGACAGCGTCACTGTCGCTTCATACGTTTCGGTGTTGAAGCCGATGTCTTCCACCCGGCCGACCACCACTCCCGCGCTTTTCACCGGCGCGCGCTTCTTCAACCCGCCGATGTTATCAAAATCCGCCTTGACTTGATACGTTTCGGCAGCGGAGAAGGACGCGAGATTTCCCACTTTCAGCGCCAGAAACAGCAGCGCGCCCAATCCCATGGCGACGAATACGCCGACCCACAGGTCCAGTGCCTTACGCTTCATCATCTTTAAGCCCCTCGAAACATGAACGCAGTGAGCATGAAATCCAGCGCGAGAATCGACAGCGACGAGGTTACCACCGTGCGCGTGGTGGCACCGGATACGCCCTCGGCGGTGGGGGGCGCATCGTAGCCCTCGAACACCGCGATCCAGCTGACGGCGATGCCGAACACCACGCTCTTGATCACGCCGTTGAGGATGTCCTCGCGGAAATCGACCGCCGCCTGCATCTGCGACCAGAACGAGCCTTCGTCGACTCCGATCAGCCGCACCCCGACTAGGTAGCCGCCGAACACGCCCATCGCGGAAAACATCGCCGCCAGCAGCGGCATCGAAATTACGCCGGCCCAGAAGCGCGGGGCGATCACACGCCCGATCGGGTCCACCGCCATCATCTCCATCGCCGCCAGCTGCTCGGTCGCCTTCATCAGGCCGATTTCCGCGGTGATGGCTGAACCCGCCCGGCTGGCGAACAACAGGCCCGCCACCACCGGCCCGAGCTCGCGCACCAGCGACAGCGCCACCAGCACGCCCAGCGCGGAGGACGAGCCGTATCGGACCAGCGTGTCGTAGCCCTGCAGGCCCAGCACCATGCCGACGAACAGGCCGGACACGAGGATGATGATCAAGGACAGCACGCCGGCGAAATAGATCTCGCGCGTGACCAGCGAAAAGCGGCGCAGGCATATGCCCGAGTTGCGCAGCGTCAGCAGCAGGAAGCGGCTGGCGAAGCCGAGCCGGTGGACCGCGCCGATCGCGCGCCCGCCCAGATTCTCGAGAAACACGACCAGCGCGGACATCAGCCTTCACCGGCGCGCAGGTCCTGCGCGTAATCCTCGGCCGGATAGTGAAACGGCATCGGCCCGTCGGTCTCGCCGTAGACGAACTGGTGCACGAACGGTTCGTCCGATGCACGCAGCGCGTCCGGCGTGCCTTGGGTGACGATCGCGCCGTCGGCCATGAAATAAACATAATCGACCAGCCCCAAAGCCTCGGCCACGTCGTGCGTGACGATGATGGAAGTGGCGCCGAGGGAGTCGTTCAGGCGCCGGATCAATTGGCCGATGACGCCCATGGATACCGGGTCCAGGCCGGCGAAAGGCTCGTCGTACATGATCAGCATCGGATCGAGCGCCGTCGTGCGCGCCAGCGCCACGCGCCGGGCCATCCCGCCGGAAAGCTCCGAGGGCATGAGTGACTTCGCGCCGCGCAGGCCCACCGCCTGCAGCTTCATCAGCACCAAGTCGTCGATCAGCTCGTCCGGCAGATCGGTGTGCTCGCGCATCTGGAACGCAACGTTGTCGTAGCACGACATGTCCGTGAACAGGGCTCCGAATTGGAACAGCATTCCCATCCTGCGGCGCAGCGCGAACAATTCGTCGTGGCGCAGCTTGGCCACCGCCTTGCCGCCGACGCGCACCTCTCCCCGCATCGGACGTAGTGCGCCGCCGATCAGGCGCAGCAGCGTCGTCTTGCCGCAACCGGACAGCCCCATGATCGCCACCACCTGGCCGCGGCGGATATTGAGGCTCACGCCCTTCAATATCTGACGGCTGTCGTAGGCGAAGTTTACGTTTTCAACCTCGACGAGATTGTCGGTTGCGAACATCGTGGGCACGGAACAGCGCCGGATAATTGCGCGGAGCGCGCATTCTACCAGACGGCCGCAGTGGCGGGCTCCGGCGCCGGCCGCCGCCTCGCGGCGCGTACGGCTCTGTTATAGTATTTCCTTTCAATCGCGTGTTCCGTTCCATGGCGCAGTCCGCTGTACATTTCGAGCAGGTGCGCAAGAGCTACGGCAGGCAGGCCGTGCTGCAGGGAATCGACCTCGATCTACCCGCCGGCATGACCTTCGGCCTGGTCGGCATCAACGGCGCCGGCAAGACCACGCTGATCAAATGCCTGCTCGACTTCTGCCACGTCGACGGCGGCAGCATCGAGATCTTCGGCAGGCGCCACACCGACAGCAGCGCGCGCGCGCGGCTGGCCTTTCTGCCGGAGCGCTTCATGCCGCCCTATTTTCTCA
>Ga0335085_10014901_pt1 | contig 11318 bp, 9 predicted proteins | sample Lox_Sample_45_FD_206712 | JGI IMG/M metagenome (GOLD analysis project Ga0335085, IMG submission 206712) | Soil microbial communities from Loxahatchee National Wildlife Refuge, Florida, United States - Lox_Sample_4.5 | ecosystem: Environmental > Terrestrial > Soil > Wetlands | place: USA: Florida... | reverse complement strand
TTATGCGGTCGTCAAACTGCTGCCGCTTGCCGTTGATGGAAAGTGCAATCACCTTGTGACTATGCAAAATGGAATACCAAAAACTCATTTTATCACGCGGCAATACCCCATAGGTAAACAGAAAACAGGCGAGCTCGCGCACGCCGGGGTCATTTTGCAAGGATTTTAGGTCTTGAAAATGGGGCGTTTGAGGGAACAATTCTGGCATTTCAAGCTCTAGAGTATAGATTGACGGCGATGAGTGTCTGTTGCGCCAATGGGCCTTGAGTTGAAACCGGACTAAAAAATTTGACTGCGGGTCGTGGCGCGGCGGAGGAGCTTGATGGCATTGCCGCACATCAAGAGACGGTCATGTTTAAATTCAATAATTTGAGGAGAAAGGCATGCTTGGGCGCGTAAACAAAACCAAGTTTCTTGTAATTTTTCTATTATCGCTTGCAGCGTGCACACAGCCGAATCAGGGGCAGACGCGGCAGGTGCCGCCGCAGGTTTCATCGTCTAGCGCGCCGGCCAGCGCCGCATCGCTCCCGGATTTCACTTCATTGGTGCAAAGAGAGGGTCCGGCGGTGGTCAATATCAGCACCACCCAAACCATACACGAGCAAATGGGATACGGCCCGATGTTCAATCTTCCAAAGGACGATCCGTTCTACCAGTTTTTCCACCGCTTTTTCCCGCCTACGGTTCCTGGCCCGCAGGAATACCAAGGCCATTCGCTGGGTTCGGGATTCATCATTAGCGGCGATGGCTATATTTTGACCAATGCGCACGTGGTGAACGATGCCGAGGATATAACAGTTAAATTAACCGACAAACGCGAGTTCAAGGCGAAGGTAATTGGACTTGACCAGCGCAGCGATGTTGCCCTGCTCAAAATTAACGCCACCGATTTACCGAAAGTTGAGATCGGCGATTCGTCCAAGCTCAAGGTCGGTCAGTGGGTTGTCGCAATCGGTTCGCCGTTCGGTTTTGAGAACAGCGTGACTGCCGGCATCGTAAGCGCCAAGGGCAGAGAGCTGCCCGATGAGAACTACGTGCCATTCATTCAAACCGATGTACCGATCAATCCGGGCAACTCCGGCGGACCCTTGTTTAATCTTCAAGGTCAAGTGGTCGGTATTAATTCGCAAATCTGGAGCCGTACGGGCGGCTATATGGGATTGTCATTTGCGATTCCCATCGATGTCGCTATGGAGGTGGGCACGCAGTTGCGCGAGCACGGCAAGGTGACCCGCGGCAGGCTGGGAGTGGGCATTCAGCCGCTCACTGCGGAGCTGGCTCAGTCATTCGGTTTGTCGAGTCCTTCCGGAGTGTTGATCGCTTCCGTGGAGAAGGGCAGTGCTGCGGAGCGGGCTGGGCTTCAGCCGGGTGACGTGATACAGAAGTACAATGGCAAGACGCTGGGGGATCCGGTTGACCTATCACGGGTGGTTGCCGCAACACACCCGGGAACGCGGGTGCAACTGCAGATTTGGCGTAAAGGAACTTCAAGGACATTGAGCGCAGTAATCGGCGAGATGCCTTCCGAAACGGTTGCCGCGAACGGCGAGCAAGAGAATCCGAGTGCGAACCGTCTTGGACTGGTGCTGAATAATCTTAATGCCGAGCAAAAACAGGAACTGGACGTAGACCACGGCTTATTGGTGAAGGATGTCTCCGGTCTCGCAGCCAAGGCCGGTATTCAGCCGGGGGATGTGATACTCGCGCTTAACAACAACGAAGTCAAAGATACCGCGCAATTCAAAAAGCTGCTCGGTGAAGCGGGTACAGACAAGACAATCGCGCTGTTGGTAAAACGCAACGACGCGACAATTTATATACCTATCAAAATCAAGGAAGGTTAATTCGCTGTTGACTACGGAACGTCTGATCAAGTCCCGCAGGGTTGCGAAATTTTTGGTTAGACGGCCCTGAGCGCACATCGAGAACTTCCACACAGTGAGCAACCATCAAGATTAGGAGTACAACATGAAAATCGTCGTCATCGGTGGCACTGGACGTATCGGAACTAAAGTCGTGAAAAAGCTTCGCGACAAGGGCCATGAGGCCGTGGCCGCTTCACCTTCGAAGGGAATCAACTCAGTCACCGGCGAGGGGCTTGCTAAGGCGCTCGTCGGCGCGCAGGTCGTCGTCGATGTCGCGAATGCGCCTTCGTGGGAGGACAAGGCCGTCCTGGAGTTCTTCGAAACGTCGGGACGCAACCTCCGGGCCGCGGAAGCAGCCGCCGGGGTCGGACATCATGTGGCGTTGTCCGTTGTCGGCACCGACCGCTTGCTCGCGAACGGTTACTTCCGGGCGAAGATGGCTCAGGAAAACCTGATCAAAGCGTCCTCGATCCCTTACACGATCGTTCGTTCCACTCAGTTCTTCGAGTTCGTGAACGGCATTGCCCAGTCGGCCACCGAAGGGCAGACCGTCCGGCTTCCAGCGGCCATGATGCAGCCCATCGTGTCGGACGATGTCGCCGACGTCTTGGTCGATGTGGCTCTTGCGAAGCCGTTGAACAGCACCATCGATCTGGCGGGTCCTGAACCGATCCGTATGGATGAGCTGGTCCGGCAATTCCTCAGCGCAAACGGGGACGCCCGAAAAGTGATCACCGACGCCCGCGCGCTCTACTACGGCATAAACGTGAACGATCAAAGCCTCACTCCGGGTAAAAACCCTCGACTTGGAACAACGCGCTTCGGCGACTGGCTCAGCCACAGCGTCTAACTAAAAATGGACACCAAAAGTGGTGCCTAATCTGTCGAATTCTGCCTTTTGCGTTGTCATCCTGCAAGTAATTCAAGTCAAGCTCGAGAAGCGGGGGTGGGAAGTATCGAATTGTCGTCTCAGTGCCTTACAATGGCTACAGTGGTGAGATATACGATTCAATGTGAGAGAGTCTTCGACCAGCTAACCGGGAATAACCAAATTTGGTAGCGGCCGTTTAAACAGCAGTTCAGAGACAGGCGTATTCAATATCAAGGCAGTCACAACAGTTACCACCCCTACCGTCTGTAATTGTTCGACAGTTAACACCCGCTGACTGTAACACTCTAGTAATTGCCCCACCGTTTGTAACTGTGAATTGCCCTGTGGGGTGGTCTCCCCGTAGAATTAATAGGGTAGGCGGGTGTAGTTCAATGGCAGAACGACAGCTTCCCAAGCTTTAGACGTGGGTTCGATTCCCATCACCCGCTCCATCGCTTGCGTCCGATGCGAGTCAGATCGGCAAGCGCGCGCTGTTCGGCACCCGTCTCAACCGCAAAAGGGGGTTCCCGTCATCATCGGGCTCGGCTCCGGGCCACGGCGCTGCGCGCAAAATCAAAAAATGAGCGTCGTCGCCTACGGCGTTCCGGCAGACAGTCCCGTATTCACCGGCGTTAATATCGGATTGCAGTCGACTTCAGATGAAGCCGGGCGGAAGTTAGACGCCCCGGCTTAGCGCGAGCTTTGTCAGGTCAAACGGCGACCACAAGCCGGAGTTTCGCTTATTCGCGTTCTTTCTTTTCAAAATGCGAGCGCGCCTTGGAGAATGCTTCGCTTAACCTCGTCCAAGCCTCGTCTGCACCGTGCATCACGTCCATCCATGCCTCGCCCGATGCTGCCTGAACTTTTCGTAGCTGTTGCATCGCTTCGTCGCGACGCGAGCGAAAAGCCTTGAGCTGCTTATCATAATCAGCCTTTAACTTGGTTTGAGCGGCTCGGGACTTTTCTTCCCACTTGGCGATTTCACCGTTCCATTGGTCGAGCTGAGCCTTCAATTTTTGCACATATTCATCGCGCGTCATCATAGCGTTCTCCTCGTCGCTGAAAGGAAGGGAACAATTAACTGACCACTGAATTATATACCACGCTCCGACAAGCGTAGAAGATAAACGCGGAGCCGCGGCGACTTTTCAATTTCTGTTGTGGAACAGCCGCTAAAGTCCGGGTTATTTTAGGCTGTTATAATGTTAATTTAAGAAACATACACCAAGCTTTGCTATCCATTTAACCCTGTCCGCGTAGACCATGAACAAAGTTCTCAAAGAAATATTGCTCTCCATCGCCGCCCTCGTCGTTGTGCTGATAGGTGTTGCCGCCTATATCGCCCTAACTTTTGACCCCAATCAATACAAGCCGCAAATCGTGCAGCTGGTAAAAGACAAGACACAACGTACGCTGCAATTAGGCGACATCAAATTAAGTTTCTTCCCTAGCATTGGGGTCAAGCTGGGTGCCCTGTCTTTAAGCGAGTACAAGAGCGATAAGGAATCCATCGCAGTAGACACCGCACGCGTCTCGCTCAAGCTTCTTCCTCTTCTCAGCAGGCAGGTGGTGGTGGACGAAATCGCACTTCGAGGCGTGCGTGTGAACCTGATTCGCTTTAAGGATGGCGCGACAAATATGAGTGATCTACTGGGCGTGCCGGCGACGGGCGGTTCCCCAGGCGGACAAGCAGAACCCGGGAAACCCGAGCAGCTCAAGTTCGATATCGATCATGTCAGCGTGGAAAACACCACTGTTAACTACTTGGACGAAAAGACCGGGGCAAAATACGCTTTACACGGTCTCACTCTAACGACCGGAAGAATCGCCAACGGTGTACCGTTTAATGTTGAACTGGGTTTCAACGTGCAGGGTAATCGGCCGGCATTTGACTTGTCCACCCAGATCAAGACGCGGCTGACATTTAATCTCGATAATCAGCAGTATTTGCTGCAGAGTCTGAATTTGGCGGTCAGGGGTAAGGCCGCGGGGATCAGTGATGTCGCAATTAATGCTTCCGGGAACGTCAACGCCAAGCTACAAAGCAAGGAATTTGCCGCCGACAATTTCAAACTAGAGGCGACCGGCGTGCAACAAGCGAAGAATCTGAATGTCCGACTCGAGGCGCCCCGCCTGCGCCTGCTGAATGAGAAATTTTCCGGCGATAAGGTTACGCTCGTCGCAAAAATGACCGGCACCGATTCCAATGTGGTCGCGAGCTTGGCTATTCCCGGACCGGAAGGCACGCCGCGGGCGTTCAAGACGGGTACAGTTAATTTGCAATTGGATGCCAAACAGGGCGAGCGGACGATGAAGGCCAAGCTCACCACCCCTGTATCCGGCAATGTTCAGGCGCAGCAGTTCAACCTTCCCAACATTGCGGGCAGCTTCGTTCTTGTTGCGCCCGATCTGCCGGTCAAAAATTTAAGCGGTGGACTCAAAGGTTCTGCCGTAGCGGATCTGGAAAAACAAAATGTCCAAGTCAATCTTTCCGGAAAAGTAGCGGACAGCGCCCTCAAGGCCAAGCTCGGTGTCGTGGGATTTTCCAAACCGGCGATCAGCTTTGACCTGGATATCGATAAGCTGGATGTGGATCGCTATATGCCGCCGAAACAGGCTACACAGCAGGCGGAAGCCAAGCCGGCCGAAACGAAACAGCAGGAAAAACCGCTCGATTTCTCCGCGCTGAGAAAATTTAACGCCAATGGCAGCCTGCGAATAGGCGACTTAAAGGTAGCCAACGTCAAGGCAGAAAAAGTCCGGGCAGATCTCAAAGCCGTTGACGGCAAGCTTGAAATTAATCCGCTCTCCGCCAATCTCTACCAGGGATCGGCTGACGGCAACGTTGGAATTAACGCGCGGACTACGCCCGCGGTATTAGTCCGGCAAAATCTCAAAGGCATTAACGTGGGCCGGTTACTCAAGGATGCAACCGGTTATGACATGCTCGAAGGCAAGGGAAGCGCGTCGCTTGATGTCAGCACCCGGGGCGACACGGTGGAGGCCATGAAAAGGGCACTGGACGGCAAGGCGGCGCTCAATCTCACTGACGGTGCTGTGAAAGGCATCAACATCGGCGAGACGATACGCGTCTTCAAGGCCAAACTGGGCGTGCTCAAGGGTCAGCAAACGCAGGTTGCGGACAAAACACAAAAGACTGATTTCACCGAGCTGAAAGCAAGCTTTATTATCAAGCGGGGCGTGGCGCATAATGACGACTTGTTAATGAAATCCCCACTATTGCGTCTGACGGGAGCCGGCGATATCAATATCGGCACAGACAGCCTAAACTACTTGGCCAAGGTGTCCGTGGTGGCGAGCGGCAAAGGTCAGGGCGGGGCGGAACTCGCTTCACTCAAGGGGGTGACCATTCCGGTGCGTATTTCAGGACCGTTGAAATCCCCGCAATACAGTCTTGATTTTGCCGGAGCGGTTACTGCAGTTGTGAAACGGAAAGCCGAGCAGGCGGTTAAGAAAAATCTTGAGAACGAACTTAAGGGTCTTTTTAAATAACAAGCGCCTGGAAGCCAAGATGACGCCGCCCCATAGAGCCGCATCTCATTAACTGGATCCCAGGATCTGATGGTTTCAAATCGCTACAAGCGCGGAAATCGTGTTCATTTGATGTTATCGTGTTCCTTATCATCAGTTCTGCTGCAATTGATTTAATCGGTGTCTAACTTCGCGCTTCGCATAATTAGCTGGCAAAAACGCCACGGCCGCCATAATTTGCCCTGGCAAGACACCCGCGATCCCTATCGCATATGGCTTTCCGAAATCATGTTGCAACAGACCCAGGTCGCAACCGTCAGTTCATACTACTTGCGATTTGTTGCCCGTTTCCCCGACATAAAATGCTTGGCGCGCGCTCGTCTCGACGACGTTCTCGCTGTGTGGAGCGGTTTGGGCTATTACGCCCGCGCCGTAAACTTGCACCGCGCCGCGCGCATCATCATGGAAAAACACCACGGCCGCTTCCCGCGCAATTACGACAGTATTTTGGAGCTGCCCGGTGTCGGCCGCTCTACCGCTGCAGCGATCGGCGTTTTCGCCTATAAGCAAAGGCGAGCCATACTTGATGGCAACGTGAAAAGAGTCCTGGCACGTTGCTTCGGCGTCGTCGGTTACCCGGGCGAAAATAGCGTGCAAGAGAGACTGTGGCGCAAGACTGAAGCGCTACTCCCGACCAAAGCTATCCGGACTTACACACAGGGGTTGATGGATTTGGGCGCCGGCGTTTGCTTGAGACGCAATCCGCGGTGTCACGCGTGCCCGTTGAACTGCGACTGCGTCGCATTTAAAGCCAACAAGACAAACGCATTGCCAACGCCCAAACCCGCGACGGCGCTGCCGCGCAGGCAAACGGTGATGCTGATCATGTTGCATAACGGCGAGGTGTTGCTGCAAAAACGGCCGCCCGCGGGAGTCTGGGCAAGCATGTGGAGCTTTCCGGAAATTGCGGCCGAAGAGGAAGTTCGCGCCGCCTGCGTGGCGCGATTCGCGGCGCGTGTGAAACGCCAGAAGTGGTTGCCGGTGCTTAAGCACGGCTTCAGCCATTTTGAGCTTGATATCCGGCCGGTGCTGCTGCAGGTCGACGGCGTGAGAGTGCAAGCGGCGGAACCGGGACAGCTGTGGCTCAGTCTCGAAGACGCCCAGCGCGCAGGGGTTCCGGCGCCGGTGCGGAAACTTTTGTTGCAAGCCGCCGCGCATGCTTAAGGACCAACAAAGCGTCAAGAGAATGAAACGCCCAGGAAGACGCTAATCCAGCAATCCTTGCTGCGCCAGGAACCCGCGGATGAACCGCATGCGGGTAATCGGGTCATCGATTTCGAGAATTTCTTGTTTTTCGCTGAGTTTAAGCGGCAGCAGTTCGGCGAGCCGGTAGCCCACCCAGGACGGTTCATCCAGTTTAAGTGGCAATCGGAAATGCCCGGTACCCATTTTTTCGATAACACGCTTTAGCACGTTTGCGCACTCGCGCAGTTCGGGGAAAAGGGGTATTTGTTTATCCCTGGGAAGCATCTGTACGTCGGCACTGATAAGGCAGCTTTTTACGACCTGCCAGTTGATGATGCGGAAACGCTGCACGCCTTCCGTCCTGACGCGCAGCACGCCGAGCTGCTCCATATCCCATTCGATAATAGACGCAGTGCAGCCGGTGGCCTCAGGTACAGCCGGCGCGCCGACTTCGTTTCCTTCCTTGATCAAGCATACTCCGAAAGGCCGATTGTCCCGCAAACAGATGGCCGTCATGTCGAGATAGCGCTGCTCGAATATTTTGAGCGGGAGTACTCCGCCCGGGAATAGCACCGTACCTAGCGGAAAAATCGACAAGGTTTCCCGCGTCACCATACAAACGGTGCTGTCAGTCGCCGGCGCCCCACCGCGGCACTAAATTCTGGGCGATGCCGAGGTGATCCAGTATTCTCGCAACCACGAAGTCAACAAGGTCTTGAACGCCTGCCGGACGGTGGTAAAAGCCGGGATTCGCGGGCAGAATTACGGCCCCGCTGCGCGCGAGCTTCAACATGTTCTCGAGATGCACGCCGGAAAGAGGGGTCTCGCGCGGCACCAATATCAGCGTATGGCGTTCTTTAAGCATGACGTCCGCCGCACGTTGTATCAGGTTTTCGCTCAGACCCGCGGCGACCGCTGCGAGCGTCCCCATGCTGCACGGGCAGATTACCATGGCGGTACCGGGATTGGAGCCGGATGCGATCGGCGCAAACCACTCCTCGCGCCCCAACACCTGCAGCTGTCCGGGGCTGGCGCGATACTTATCGCGCAAGAAAGTCTCGGCCTCTTTGGATTTGGAGGGCAATGCCAGGCTCATCTCCTGCTGTGCCACGATTTGTGCCGCCTGAGAGTACAGCAGGTAAATATTCGCGCCGCTTTGTAGCAGGCACTCCAGAAGGCGCAATCCATACGGCATGCCGGAAGCGCCGGTGAACGCCAGAGTAACGGTTTTAGCAGGATTCATTACAGCCATGGCGGAGCGTTCACTCCCGTATTGTAGAACAGCGTGGGGCACCGTTAAAAACTGCCACGCGAATCAGGAAGGTATATTCCCTAATTGTCAGAGCTCCCGGTGCCTGACCAGCACTTGATTTTTCGGGCGGAAATGCTCGGCAAGCGTTTCCGCGAAATACACTGAACGATGGCGCCCACCGGTACAACCGAAGGCAATGGTTAGGTGATCGCGGTTGTCGCGCGCGTAGCACGGCAGCCAGTTTTCTATGAACAGCCTGATGTCGGCGAGCAGGCCGCGCACATCTTTGTTGTTCTGCAAATACTCGATTACCGCCGCGTCATTGCCTGTCAGCTCGCGCAATGCGGGGTCGTAATGCGGATTGGGCAGACAGCGCACATCAAACACCATATCTGCATCCAGCGGGATCCCGTTTTTGAAGCCGAACGACTGGAACAGCAATGTCAAGCTCGAACGATTTATATTGATCAAATCCTTGATCCAACCGCGCAACGCGTTGGGGTTGAGATCGCTGGTGTCAATGTGTTGTGCCAAATCCCCGATGTCGGCGAGCTTTTCGCGCTCCAGCTGGATTGATTCCGAAAGCGTGTGCGTATCGTCGTTTAACGGATGGCGCCGGCGAGTTTCGGAAAATCGCTTCATCAAAGTTTCGTTTTTCGCTTCGAGAAATAACAAGCGCACGTCAATGCCTTGACGTTTCAGCTCCGCGACATGCCGGGGTAGCTGATTAAGGGTTGCGCCGCTACGCACGTCGATGCTTGCAGCAACCCTCGAGTAGCCTGCTTCCTGCAGGAAATGCGTGACATCGGGTAACAGCTTCGCCGGGAGATTGTCGACGCAGTAAAATCCGCTATCTTCGAGAACGTTGAGGGCGATGCTTTTTCCTGAACCGGAGAGGCCGCTGATCAGAATAAGCTGCATATTGTCTGGCGACCGGGCGTCGAGATCAAAACCCCAATCATTGCTTGCCGTCCGGCGGCTTGTCCATCATTTGTTCGTGGCGCTGGATGAATTCCTTGGTGCTGTCTATACCCCGCAGCTGCAAGATATAGTTACGTACTGCGGCTTCTACCAGCACCGCCAGGTTACGGCCTTCCGCCACAGGAATGGTCACCTTGCGAATTTTTACGCCCAGCACGTTCTCGGAACTGGCACCGAGCGGCAACCGTTCCAGTCCAGGAATATGGGATCCCTTTGGTCGTTCTAGATGTGTGATAAGTTTCAGGTTCATTTTCGGACGCACCGCGGTTTCACCGAAAATGGTCCGGATGTTCAACACGCCAAGCCCGCGCACTTCAAGATAATCTTTAAGGAGTGGCGGGCAACGGCCTTCAAGCGTTTCCGGTGCTATGTGGTAAAGCTCCACGCTGTCATCCGCAACCAAGCCGTGCCCGCGGCTGATGAGTTCCAGCGCGAGCTCGCTTTTTCCAACGCCGCTTTCTCCGGTCAGCAACACGCCCATACCCAACACGTCGAGAAACACGCCGTGGAGATTGGTAGATTCCGCCAGTTCTTTGGAGAGATATACCCGCAGAACGTTCATCAATTGCAGGCTGGACTGGGCGGAACGAATGAGTGGTATTCGTTTCTCTTCAGCAAGCGCTTGCACGGTGGGCGGCACTGCGGCATTGCCGGCGATAATGAAGCAAAACGGCGGGTTGGCGGACAGGCTTTCTAAAGCTCGGTCCAAGGAAGGCGGATCAAGCTTGCTCAGATATTGGAGTTCAGCACTGTCCAGTACCTGCACCCAGTTGGGATGGATGAAATTGAGATGGCCGACCACTCCTTTGGACGAGCGGCTAATGTCGTCGCTGCTCAGGCTCCGGTTTTTATCCCCGGCGATCCAGGAAAGCAGCAACCTGTCGCAGTTATCCTGAAACAGCTGAGCCGCGCTCACTTGGGGCATGGGTTTGCCATTCGCTCAAAAGCTGATAGGCCTGCGAGGCATCTTGGCATGCGAGCAAGGCTTCGCGCAGATTCCTGTCACAGAAAATTTGAGACAACTCGCTCAAGATTTGTAGGTGCAATTCCGAGGCGCGTTCCGGCACCAGCAGTACAAAAATCAGGTTAACCGGAATGCCGTCCGGGGCATCGAATGGTATTGAGGTTTTCATTCTAATCAGCGCGCCGACCGCTTCTTTGAGCGATTTGATTCTGCCGTGGGGAATGGCAACGCCTTGTCCCAAACCGGTCGAACCTAGTTTCTCGCGCGCAAACAAGCTGTCGAACACTTGTCCTCGCGCAATTCCCTGATTGTTTTCGAACAGCAGTCCCGCTTGTTCGAATACGCGCTTTTTACTTCCCGCGTCCAGGTCGAGAATGACATTCGAGGGTGGGAGCACTTTCCCTATCAAATTCATGCTTTGCGCTTTCGCAGTTTCGTAAATTGGCCGGCCATGCGGCGCAGAAACAGTGCGTGCGTCAAGTTCCAAACAACCACGGGTGCTCGTCAGCAGCATCGCAGCAGTTGACGGAACCTTCTTTGTCGTATTTAAGTATTTGCCGGTGGAATTCGCCCGCCGGCGTTTTAATCGCCAAGTACACGTCGCACTCGTAACACTACGTGATCCTTGCTGCCCGGGTACACGTTGCG
>Ga0335085_10014900_pt1 | contig 11318 bp, 5 predicted proteins | sample Lox_Sample_45_FD_206712 | JGI IMG/M metagenome (GOLD analysis project Ga0335085, IMG submission 206712) | Soil microbial communities from Loxahatchee National Wildlife Refuge, Florida, United States - Lox_Sample_4.5 | ecosystem: Environmental > Terrestrial > Soil > Wetlands | place: USA: Florida... | reverse complement strand
GACATTGAATTTGACCCGCAGAAAGACCCGGACCATCCGGTCTTGCGGGTTCATTCCGTCGACGTAGGTGCCCGCGGCGCCATCCGACGCCTGTTGCGCGGCTTGGCGCCTAAAACCGCATTGGAGGTATTGCTCGGGAAGATCCCTCCTCGCACGATTCCCTGGGATTTTATCGACTTGATCGAAACTGACCCGGCACGTCGGGTGAAGCTCAAGATTTCCCACGAAGGGCTCGCCAAGTTGCACCCGGCCGACATTGCCGACATTGTTGAGGAACTGGCCCCCGACGAGCGCCAGGCAGTATTCCAGACTCTGGACGAGGAGACAGCAGCCGAAGCCCTCGAAGAAGTTGAGCCAAAGGTCCAGAAGGCGATCGTCGAATCCCTGGATTCCGGGCGAGCAGCCGATATCGTGGAGGAGATGAACCCCGATGCGGCTGCCGATCTTCTAGCCGATCTGCCGGAAGATCGGACCGAGCAGATTCTCATTCGGATGGAGCCTGAGGCCCAGCAGGACGTCGTCGAGCTGCTGGAGCACAAGGAAGAAACCGCCGCTGGACGCATGACGACCGAGTTTCTCGGCCTCCCGGTCAACGCCACCGTGCGGAATGCGATCGACTCGCTGCGGGAATTCGAGGGCGGGGTCGAGGTCATCAGCACAATTTACCTCGTCGACAGTCAGGGAACTCTGGTCGCCGCTGTTCCTTTGGCGAGAATTGTGCTGGCAGAGGCCTCTACCCCAATGCTTTCCCTGGCACAAGAGCCTCTCGTCCTCGCCCATGAGGAAGCCACCGAAATGGAAGTGGCCGAACTATTCGACAAATACAATCTGCAGACTCTTCCAGTGGTCAACGAGAACAACAGGCTGACGGGCGTCATCACCTCCGACGATGTGATCAGCATGCTTCGCGCCAAACTGTGAATTCACAGAAGTTACCCCAGGGTTATAATGCCCGGACATGCTGGGGTAGAGAACACATTCGCCGCATCGAGTTGGGCTAGATGGCTACTACGGTTTCTCAAGCGCCCGGTTGCCCATCCGGTTGTCGGACCTCCGGGGCGCCGTTTTGATCATTACTTCTTTTCGGGCACCGCTTGGCTGATGCTCGCCAGCGTTGTTCTCGGCTTTGGGCCGACTTACTACTTCGCGGGCCTTACCAGCGCGCCACTACCCAGCCGCATTATCCACATTCACGGAGCCGTCTTCTCCTGTTGGATATTGTTGCTCATTGCCCAAAATTCGCTGGTATGGGCACGACGGGTGGATATCCATCGCAAATTGGGTTTGGCTGGTTTCGCGCTTGCGTCCCTGATGGTCATCGTCGGCTGGATGGCCGCAACTGACAGGCTCGCGCGCGGTACTGCTCCCGCGGGGCTAGACAGCTATTTTTTCTACATTGTCCCAATGACCGACATGGTCATCTTCGGAACTCTGATCTTCTTTGCCTTCCGGAGCCGGCGTGATTCCTCCACTCACAAGAGGATCATCTACATCGCGACCGCTGGAATGGGGCTCAATGACTTAGGGGCAAAATCTTGAGCCGCAATGACTTAGCTGGATGCTGACCGACTCTACCCGCACCGCCTTCGCCTTGGTTAGGATTGTGCTTTTACGAGAGCGAGCGCAAGGGCGTGGATCACAGCGGAGTGTGATTCTCCACTGTTCCGCAAACTGATCAGAAAGAACGTCCTGTCCGTCCTGCTTTTTCCCTTGGTCGTGCGTGGCGTCACTGACAGCCCGCCCACGTCCAAATACGCTCAGCATCAACACCAGGCTATTGATGTACGTTTGGTCCGCCGGGATGAATTGCGATGCAAACCATCACGCAGACGGACATCCGTGATTTCGGCATCCGCGGCAACTATTACAGGCAGGTCCCTCTTTTTCGTCAGAATTGGCGTACTGACAGCAGAGAGGTCGTGCCGAACTATCCCGGCTATGCGCCTCCTGTTGTCGATTTCGAACTGTATGAGGGCGGAAGCGGCAGCATCGTCGTAAGCGAATCTGATATTCCGCACTTGTGCAACGACGACACTGAGAAAGCGAAGAGTTATCTTTCTCTCATCCTAGACGCTTGTAAAGGAGACTCCCAAGCCGCAGCGGAATTGGACCTGACCCGGAAGGATTACGCAACGGGCAGGACGAGCCTATCAAAGGCGAGTGAAAGCCCCTTCGTGGTTCCTTTCACAAGCTCGGAATCGCACTCTGAGCAGGACATCAGTCAAAAAGCGGCCACGTTGCTCAAACTGAGTCAACTCGGCTATCCGGTTCCGGAATTCGTTGTCCTGACAGCGAAGGCTTATGAAGCTCCCAGCGGGGAGCTTGAGAAGCATCTGTCAGATGCCATCAAGGCACTTGAGATTCTGACGACTCAGAATTTGGGGTCCGGGAATGACCCTCTGGTTTTCGCTGTCCGGTGCGCGACAAGTCGCTACATCCCCGGAGTCATGGACACTTATCTCAATGTGGGGGTGTCGGACCGCACATTGCCGCGTTTGGAAGCGATCTATGGGAGCTTCCCAGCCCGGAAGATGTTCCTGAACAACCTCCGCAACCTCTGTCAACTGCTCAACCTTGAGGGATTTGGCGACGTTCTCGATACCGTGAGGCCCGACCTTACTTCTGAAAGAACCGATCTTCTGGTAGACAAGTTGTCTGACATCCTGCGGAAAAACGACAAAAACCTTCTGGAAGATCCGTACTCGCAGGCATTGTTTCTTGCCAAACAATCCTACAAACACTTCGAGCAGAATCTAGAACTCGTGGTCACACTTGGACGCGGAACAGAACACTACCCCAGTCTCATTCTCCAGAAAATGATTTGTACCGTGCGGCATGAAAATGCGTATGCCGGAGTAATCTGCAGCCGACACACGCAGATGGGGACTGGTATCGAACTCCAGACTGCCCACAACATCTTCGGAGAAGAAATGATGACTGGAGACGCGGACATTGAAACCACGGCGTTCGACGATCGAGAAGCCATCAAGAGCCGGTTCCCAGCCGTGTACCATTTCGTCCCGCAGTTGCTGGAACTCGAAAGAGAATTTGAATCTCCGGTGACGATTGAGTTTGCTGTAGAGGCAACGAAAAGATCTCAATGGTTCGCTCTGTTGCAGCTCAATGAAACTGCAATGGCGGGACGAGCGGCTTTCACCGCTGTCGTGGATATGCACAAGTCCGGAATAATATCGCGACGACGCGTCACTGAAATAATTCGCCCCTATCACGTCAAGCAACTCACCAGCGACACGATCGACCAGGAAGCAATCGAGAAGTTGAAGCCGTTCTGCTCCGGAGTCTCCGTTCTGCCTCGAACCGCAGTATCGGCGCAGGTTTATTTCAGCAGCGAAGCTGCACTGAAGGCCAAGAGCATAGGCGAGAAGGTGTGCCTTTGCAAAGATACGTTTGTCCCCACAGATACGGTGGTGATGCGTGAGATGGACGCAATAATCAGCCTGACGTCAGCGGCCATTCATGTCGTCACCATCTGCCACAGCCTCGGGATACCGGCCCTATTAAGCCTGGAAAGAAACGGTGTGCGATTGCAGGCGGAAGGGCGCCTCGTGAATTCGCAAGGCATGGAAATCCGCGAGGGGAATTGGATCACACTCTCCTCGAAGCGGCACACGATGTTCCTAGGACAAGGAAAGTTCGTGCCGGGCAGGCTCCTGCGCTACATGAAAGGAGAGCCGGTCGAATTGGAAGAGGATGAACGGACGACATTCGCTTCGATTGCGTACGCCTACCGTTACTACCAGCAACTCACGAAAGATCTGGCAGCGGATCAGACCTCGACTCTTAGTGAAGTAACACGGCTCGTCAATTTCGAACTGCAACGCGAATCCGAAGAGGCTAGACGACTCGTCAATGGCTGGTTCGACGAGCGAGAGAGTATGTACACGGAAGAAGTCCTTAACAGCGACATCGGCGACCATCTAGGTCAGAGCAATGTCTTCGAAATGCTGACACTAGATCGGAAGATCAGGTTTTTCAAACTTGCTTTGGAGAAATGTTCTCGTGAACAGATATCGGGTTACCAAGCCGGGGCGTTCATGCTGGGGCGTTTTCTCTGTATGCGATATCCCGCCGCATTCTGGAGGGCGTTCGGTCCCGCAGAGATTGGACTGCTGGTGAATGAATGGGTGCTGTTCGAAAAATACATGCAGGTACTGCATAACGTCGGCGAGCGAAAAGTGCTGATGGCTCGAAAGCAGATACTCAAGGGAGGACTTGAGCAGTTGTCGCTTCATCCCGGCAACGTGCAATCCCTAATAACGCTGAAGCTGAGTGGAGCGCCACTGCAGGAGGCGAGGGAGAGTCTGCCGGAGTGGACTGATCCGCAATGCGCAAAAGTGCTGGAGCTCTTGGAGCAACCTTACCGCGCATTCTATGACTTCAAAGCCGTTTGGTCTGTGCGGCAGTTAGAGAAAATCTGCCACGAGGAAAACCTAACCATGCCCGGACCAGACGACGTGTGATCAGAAGAATAGAGGTGATATCGCACGCTTGCGGGATATCACCTCTCAAGACTTGATCCAGGAGTTCACTACGCAACTACCGCATGTTCCTCTTCATGGACTGGAGGAGTTGGCGCCGATTTGATTCCGTAGAGATAGCCCCGGTCGAGAGTTGACTCCATCTCCCGAAGCACTTCCGGAAGTTCCCTGCCGTCGCGAGCTGCAATCAAACGTCCGAGCGCGAGAGACAGAGAGAGCACCGCATTCATGCCAAGATTAGCTTTCCGCTGCATGATCTGGATTTTCTCGTCTGCCGCTGCGTTGGGACTGATCTTGGCGCGCTTTGTGGCCAGATCCAGTTCCATCAACAGAAGCTCACGATCGATCTCGGCCAGCGTGCCCAGCGACGAAATCTTCTGTCCCAGGAAGCGTGGTGCGACCACTTCCGTGACGTTTGCGACCGCGTTCAGGCAACCCTTGCCGCCGTAACGCTTGGCTTTGATCCAGAGATCGGCAAGCTCGCGGTTTTCCTTCGTGACAACCTCCGCCTTTACGTCGGGGGCGAAGCGGTATGTTTTTTCCTTTTCCTTGTAGACAAAATACTTCGGGAATTTTCGTCTGAGCGGACACTCCTCGATGATGCTGTCTACCAGATGAATCGCCTCGTCGCTTCCGGCAGAAACGCCAAGCGGCGTGGCGGCTGAGAATTTCATTCCATTGTCCAGCATTATGACGACGCCAACGGTTGGAATCCCGGCATTCGTGGGTTCTTCATGTGCCGAGATGTCGGAAATGACAAGATCGGGATCGAGCTTTCGGGTAATCTTCACACCCTTCTTCGCCATTTCCATGAGTTCGACGACTCTTCCGTACTTCACCAGCCTCTCCGTGTTGGCGCCACCGCCACACTTCAAGCCCAAGGCGCCAACGGCGAAGCTGATATCAGCCTCCATCACTTCATTGGGAGACTTCGATCGATGGGAGACGACTAGCGCGAGTCCCTTTTGCTTTGCGATACGAGTTGCCAGGAGGGTTTCGCTGAGAGTGCCGATCTGGTTGGCCTTAATGAGCGCAGTGTTGATGAGACCCTGCTCTGCGCATCGTTGAATGGTTGAGTCCTTGGTTGTAACCAGATCGTCGCCGATAATCAGGATCTCCTGATCGAGGGCCTTCATCAGTTTTTTCCATCCCTCATAGTCATCTTCTGCGAAGGGGTCCTCAAGGGAAACGATCGGGTATTTCTTCACCCAGCGAACGTACAGATCAACCATTTCATCCGTGCTCAGGATCTTCGGATCCTCAGCCCTCCAGAATAGGTATTGCCCGATGGACTCTTTCTCGCCTGTCTTGTCTCGGTAAGCATTGCTAAGTTCGCTGGCAGCAGAGTCGAGTGCGAGACAGACATCCCGGTCGGGGACGAACCCGCACTCCTCAATGGCTTGAACCGCCACTCGCAAGGCTCTCTCCTCCGGCAGGAAGTCAGATTCTTGCTTGGCGTAGGAAGCGACGATGCCTCCCTCCAACCCGATGCCAACGAAATTAAGTCCCTCGGTATCCTGGATGATCTGAATAGCCCGGCTTTGGAGCATGTTGGTGACACGTTGAGCTTCGATATAGTCTTTAGCGGTCAGGGGCAGGAACATCAACTCCTGAAAGCTCAAGTTCCCACCCATGTCTTCCGTGTGACGGCCGCCCTGGATCGAGTTTCTGAATTCCCATGGGGCGAACACAATTCGTCCGTCGGGAAGTTCCAGTTCCTGGAGTCGGTGCAAGCGTAGCTTGCGGCGCAGTTCCGACGGCTTCACGGCACGACTCTCTGCCGTCTCGCGGGCGGGCTCTGCTGCCCTGACTTCAGCGGCCTTGGCGGCTGCCTCCTGCTGTCTCGCCTGGAATGCCTTGTATTTGCCGGGGTCTGACAACAGAAAATCGAGGAGGGCGACGGCTCCGATCGTGAACAACGCCCTTCCTGCGTAGACTGCAACTGGGCTCGTAAAATAGAGACCCAGCCCAATCAGGATCATTCCAGGGGCAAACGTGATCTGACTGAGAATCTTGCTCGCCCCCGGGCCGGCTGCGGCTACGGCTAGATTCTGTGTCTTCACGGCGGGATGGAAACTTCCCGCTTCCTTGTGGACTCCCTGGAACGTTCCGTACGGTATCTTCAGGAACATCTCCAGATACCAGAGCCATCTCCTCAGAGTGGGTTGCGCTAACTTCTGCTCGGCCGGCGCGGCAAGCTCAGGCCTTAAGTTGTTTGTCTTAACCGCGGTGACGTAGTGTCCCATCTCATGAATGGCGATGTTGATGTGCCACGATGCATACCAGATCACCGACGAGATCATGACCTCAACGGTCAGAAACATTTCCCGCATCACAGCGAACTTGGACGCGACATGTAAAGGAATACTGAGCAGTGAGGTAAGGAACGCGGCGTGGAAGGAGACCAGTTTGTGGTTGGCGATAATCCAGCCACGATCCAAGTGAGGCACTCCGTTCGCGGTCAGAGTTGGAACGGGAAGGTATTTCTTGCAGAACGTAAGAAACGATTCGATTGGATCGCTGATGAGTTGTTTCCGACCAATAGCGGACGTTTGATGAGAACTAAGAGTGACAAAATTCTGAAAGAGTCCTGGGTGCTTTTTCATGGCACGCTCCAGTCAAATGATGTGGTGGGCCAATATTCGCCACTCGAAGGCCACGGTGCTGTCCCTTTGAGGAACGCAGAGTCGTAGCTCTGATTCGAGAGCCATTTTTGAATGACGGCGGAATCACCATGGATTCCTGTCGAATTCTCTATTTGCCGAGCCTTTGGGGTCAGTGACTCCAATCACCGTCATTTAGATTTCGAGATTGAAGCCTGTTTTCGAACACCCTCGGTAATCGACCCGTCCCCAACTAGCCTAACGCGTCGAGCCGGTTCGAGGCCGCGACTCGACCGTACCATTAGTACGAATCTTTAATGGTGTGCGTTTCTGGTTTCGGAAGTTGGTAAAGATCAAGCCATAACGCTCGTATAGACCTCCGCCCATTGGAAATTGTCGAGCAGGGCCCATGCATGGAAGGCGCGGATGCGGGCTCCGTCGGCGATGGCGCGAGCCAGTCCCGGCGCGACCGCCAATCAGCAGTTGCTGGAAGGACCGTGCGCCAGCTGCCCCAGCCTTTTGACTTTGCTGGTTTCCATAGCGGCGAGACGAAAATTTCCGACTGAACGAATGTGTCGTGTCGATTCTTCATGCACGGCAAACCGAAGCTTGGACCAAGTAGCTGTCAGTTCTGAGGAGATAGAGTTACGATTGATTCACTGATAATTGAATCCGCCAACGGAGCACACCGTTACTCCCACTGCGTTGCCAGCCTGGTCTCTTATCGTTAACTTGCCCATCTGGAAGCTAACGGATGCGTTCGCGGTGCCGGTACCGGCCGGTGAGTGAGGTGGGCATTCCGCATCGGCGCTGTTGCAAGGATATGCAGTCAGCACATGGAAGCTGCCAAGAACCTCCATTGGGGATCCGAAGAAGAGGCCCAGTGAAGAAGTGGTAGAGAGAGTGGCCTGCCCATTCTCCCCAGAACTTTGTCCCGGCAGAGTCGAGAGATCGACGACGTGACTGGCGTTGCCGCCCGCGGACAAGAAGCCGTCCCATTCGGCGCGGGCGCGCTCTCCTGTTATCTCCGCATTCCCAGTTACGGTGGCGGTAGCTGTGACCGTCATGGGTTTCAGCATCAAGCTGGGATCGTCCGGCACGACCACTACGAGATCGTCAAAAGATGCCTCGGCCGAAGAACCGGTAATCGTACTGACATTGCCTGTATCTGGGCTGTTCGTAGACGCCGTCCCGCTACCATAGTTCACGGTTGCCGTAGCCTCTGCAACATCACCGGACAAAGAGTCCGTCAAGGTTGTCGCGGTGCTGGATTTCTTGGTAGTCGAGTGTGGGGCGGCATCGAGATCGATTCTCAGTTCAGTTTGGAGTCCCGCCAGCACACTGGCGCAGTCGGCATTGCCCGGAATGGTCAGAGTCGCAGTGCCGGAAGCGTTCGGATCGACAACACTGGCGGCGCGAACCGTGAAGGTTCCCGGAGTGCTGCCTGCGGTGAGCAAGCCATTGGCGTCGATGGTGTTGTTGCCGGTGACGGTCCATGTGACCCTGGGATCTGAAATGCCGTGGACAGCAGCGGCGAATTGTTGCGTCCCGCCCACATGAACAGTGGCTTGCGCCGGATCAACCGTAACCGTGATCGGAGTACAGCGCCCGCTCAACATCTGGTCGCGGGTTGGATTGTCTCCGGTGAAGAGATCGGAATAGGCGTAGTAACAAAGGATCTGGAGATCGGTGAGTTGGATTTCGTCGAATGGAACGTCGGTACCATTAATATTCTGCAGCACCGGAGGATTCGTGGAGTAGACGCTGGTGCCGTATTGTGTGGAACCGACGCGGTCGAGATCGAAGCGTTCAGTGGTGCTGCCGCCGGTGAAGCCATCGCCGTTGAGATCGAGAAAGGTGAAGTCTGCCTGAGTGGGAGCGACGGGCTGGTCGGTGATGTTGCCCTGAGCGTCTTCCTCGAAGTAAGCGCGGAGGAACAAGTCGATATCGCCTTCTGTGAAGCCGTTAATACCGTCGATGTCAAGCAGATTCATGCGAATTTGCGCTGTGTCGGGAGTAGGCAGCGTGGCCTCATCAAGGGAAAGCACGGTGGCATAGGCGTCAATGAATCTGCTGCGCGCGTTAGCCACGATAGCGCGCTTGGTGACGGAGATGGGTTGGAGGTCGCGCAAGTCAGGGGAAATCATCCAGAGGAATGAGGCCAGCCCTGTGACCTGTGGCGCGGAGAAACTCGTACCGTCTTTTCCGTCATTGAATATATTTTCGCCCACCGCGAGAACGTCAGGATTGTTTTCAGAGAAGTCAGATTCGCGAAGGTTGTCTCCCGTGACGTGCGTCAAGGCAGAATTCGGATTCTGTCCGATGGTGCTGCCTACGACAATCACGTTGTCAGCGATAGCGTCGGGACCACTCAAGCCAGCATCCTCGATCGCGAGTTCCAGTTGGGTCTGCTCACTTTCCGTGGGCTTGATCGAAACGAAGCCTTCAGCGAGGAAATCCGGCGAGGGACTCCACAGATCATCCTCGGAAACGAACTGGAATCCTGTGTCGGCGAGCTGAGAAATGGTCATGGCCGACTCGAAACGAGAATCGCCCATACCGGAGTAGATCTGCGCACTGTCCTCGTCATTGTCATTGCCGGCGGCCACAACCATCAGAAAGTCGGGCCAGCGGCTGCGAGTCATTTCCTTCCAGTGAAGGGCTTTAGTGGCGAAAAACAGTGGATCGAGCACATTACCAAAAGGGGGCTGGCAAGGTGAGGTATCGCAGGACTGCCTGATGCCCGCCGAATAATTCACGATAAATCGACCCTCGGGCATGTGGATGAAAAGGTCATCAATCTGCAAGTCCATATCGAGGAAACGGGCCAACTGAACCAGGCGCAAATCTATACAGCCGCTAAAGGGGAATGCATTGGAGCCGATAGCGTTGGCACCCATCACAGTAGTGGTCGTGATGCCGTGCTGGAGGTCGCTGGCGAAAAAGTCGGGAGCAGGTGCGTCTGGTGGTTCAAACCTGGGAAATGAATTCAGAAAATCGGAGGAGAACTCGGTTGGGAAATGGTCGTCCATAAGGACGGGGATGGGGACTACCGGGCAGAGTTGAGAGTGGGGGTGCGCAGGGTCGCCGAACACGTCGAGGCGAGCGGCATTCCAGGCAGCCGGGAAACGGGCGGGGAGTAGGTGGATGATGTCTTCGGCAGCGCTTTCCCCGCTGCCGTTGAAAATGGACTGAGGCTTAGGAAGTGCAGCTAAGGTGGCCAGACGGATGCCCGGGGATGTCTCGATATGTTGCGCCAATGCTCGCAGTCCGGCAACCGAACTCTGCTGGGGAATTCCGATCGAGAGCAGCGGGATGCCCTTTGACATGGATGCGATCCCAGCGCCGATGCTGGCCAGCGCGTCATTGACTTGCCCGACGGTGGCATCCTTGGCAAAGCGGAGACTGAGCCGGTTCAGGATGACGTTGTTCTCGACGTCACCGGCAGTTCCCGTGACCGGCGGCACGTCCGAAAGGGCATTGATGGCAAGGTAGTTTGAGTCTCCGGGCAGCCCGATGCCGTTGGCAATTTGAGGGGCGATGCTGAAACTCAGGGCAGAGGAGTTGCCCCCGCCGGGTGCGGGCGTTGATACGGATACCTGGGCGCTTCCAGCAAAGGCAAGATCGGACGCACTGATCGTGGCCGTAAGCTGCGAAGCACTGCCGAAGGAAGTAGTGCGGTTGCTGCCATTCCAGAGGACCACGGACGAGGATACGAAGTTTGAGCCGGAGACCGTCAGGGTGAACTCGGCGTTCCCGACGACCCCGCTGGAAGGCGAAATGGAGCTCACGTTGGGGGTGGGGTTATCATTGTTGCCACCTCCACCGTCATTGGATGAGTTACTTCCGCCGCATCCCGCAAAGAAAGTGCTGGCCAATAGAGTGAGAACCAGGAATGTACGGTTTGCCTTCATCGAAACTTTCGCCCTGAGATGATTTGCTTAGTACGGATGGCCGGAACGGATGCCCTCCCCCTCAAGACCTACAATTTTGGGCGACAATCCCGGCCGAGATTGCTGGAGGGTACTGTCCGGCCACCGCAACCCACAAGGGACAAAAGAGGACATGGGCACATGTCCGTCGATGTCCATCGGGAAACAGCCCTGTTGATGCAACGAGAAAATGTCGTATTAACTGCAACGAGACTCTGTCACCCCTTGTCGTTTAAGTAACGGCCGCCAGAGCGGGGCGGCCGGAGAGGTTGTAGATGCGCGGC
>Ga0335085_10014898_pt1 | contig 11319 bp, 12 predicted proteins | sample Lox_Sample_45_FD_206712 | JGI IMG/M metagenome (GOLD analysis project Ga0335085, IMG submission 206712) | Soil microbial communities from Loxahatchee National Wildlife Refuge, Florida, United States - Lox_Sample_4.5 | ecosystem: Environmental > Terrestrial > Soil > Wetlands | place: USA... | reverse complement strand
CGATCCTCTACGGCGTGTGGTTGGGACCCGTGCTGATCTGCGCTGGAGCGCTGCTCGGCGTTCGGCGCGTGGTCCGGGGAGGCGTCCTATTTGCGCTGGGGGCCATTGCGGCCATGCTCGACATCGCCAGAAGCGAGGTGGTCCCGGGTGCAAACGACAACCTCGCGGCGGTTGGCATGCTTGTTGCGCTGGCCGAGCGGGTTGCCACCGTCCAGCCGACCGGTGTGCGGGTGCTGCTGGTGTCCACTGGGTCCGAGGAGTCCTTCAGCGAGGGAATGCAGGCGTTCCTCGAACGCCACCGCCATGAGCTCGATCCCGCGAGCACGGAGGTGGTCTGCCTGGAGTGCCTCGGCGGCACGACGCTGGCCGTTCTCGAGGGCGAGGGCATGCTGCGCATGCGCGACTACCCGAGCGAGGTGCGCGAGTCGCTCGCGCAAGCGGCAGGACGTGCGGGAGTGGCGGTCAAGCGCGGTGTGCGCACGGTCGCTGCCACCGACGCCATCATCGCCCTGCGGGCCGGCTATCCCGTCGCGACGCTGGCGTCAATCGAGCGCAATAGGTTGCCCCTCAACTACCACTGGCCGACGGACGTGCCCGCGAACCTCCACTGGGACACGGTGGAGCAGGCGTTAGCGGTGTGCGAGCGCTTCGTTCGCGACCGGGCCGAGGTCGCTGGGGCGAGCGTTCCTGTGTCCGCCTGATGGCCAAACGGGCGGTGGCGACGGCGCGCTCGCGGCTGCCCAGCCGCCTGGCGCGTCGAGGCTTGCCTTCAGGCGAGCTGCTGCGCGAGCCGCTCGCCGCCGCCGTTCAGTCGCCTCTTGGCGAGCCTGGCGCTCATCGCATGGTGTCTGCGCTCGCGCCCGGGAACCGGCGCTCGACCTGTCGCCTGCGGTAGCCGAACACGCGCTCCAGATCACGCCGGATGATCGCGGCATGCGCGACGGCGCCGAGCGGCCCGAAGGGCAGCTCATAGCGCACGCTGTCACGGATCAGCGTGCCCCGCGGATCGGCTGCGAACTCGTGTGCGTGGAGCCAGAGCCGGTAGGGCCCGCGGACCTGACGATCGACAAAGCGCCGCCCCGGCTGCCATTCCTCGATGCGGGACACCCAGCGCAGCGGCACCCGGTGCACGCACAGGCGGTACTCGATCAGCGTCCCCGCGCGCATCTCGATGGGTTCCGGCGAGACCACCGAGAAGCGCAGCCACGGTGGCGTCAGCTGCTCGAGGTTGCGCGCACGCGAGAAGAACTCGAACACCTCCTCGAGCGGGGCCTGCACGAGCTGCTGGCGGTCGATGCGGTGGCTCATCGCTCGGCGAGGCCGGTGCGTGAGGCTGTCGTGCCATCGGTGGGGCCGGCGCTGAGCCGCTCGCACTCGAGCCAGAGCCGTCCGCGCTCCTCGGCGCTCTCCTTGGTCCACGGCACGCGGTTGGCCGGGCGCGCTCGGCGGTCGTGCCAGAACCTGCCTGAGCTATGCCCCGGCTCGGACGCCGCCCCGAGCCAGACGATCGTGTCGGCGCCCTGCTGCGGCGTGCGCAGGAGCGGACTTGTGAGGCGATGAAATCGCGGCAGCGACGCCGCCAGGCCCGGAGTGTCGACCCAGCCGGGATGCATGGCGTGGACCACCACACCCGTGTCCCTCAACCGCTCGGCCCACAGCTCGGTGAGGACCACCTCGATCCGCTTGGTACGTGCGTAGGCGACGGTGCCGTCGAACTCCTCGCCGGTCATCTGCAGGTCGTCGACGTGGAGTCGCTGCGTGTACATGCCGCCGGAGGACACGTTGATGACGCGCGAGGGCGCGCTGTGTTCGAGCAATCCCGTCAGCATGTTCGTGAGCACGAAAGGTCCGAGCACGTTGGTCGCCAACGTGAGCTCGATCCCATCGGTTGTGAGCACTCGTTCGCCGGTCAGCACTCCGGCGTTGTTGACCAACACGTCCAGGCGTGACGCCTGAGCGCTGAAGCGCGCGGCGAACTCCCGTACAGCGGCGAGATCGCTGAGGTCGCAGAGCTCGACCTCGACCCCGACGTTGCCCGAGCGCGCGACGATCTCAGCCCGGGCGCGCTCGGCGCGCCGCGGGTCGCGGGCGAGCATCTTCACCGATGCCCCGAGCCGCGCAAAGCCCTCCGCGGCCGCGCGCCCGATGCCCGAGGTGGCCCCGGTGACTAGAACAACCCGGCCGTCCATCGGCGCGAGGTCGCCGGCGTTCCAGGTGCGCTCGCGCATGCGGTATCCGACGCTCGAGTAGCCGACGACCACGCTGCGGTCGAGGACGGTGTCGATCAGGCCCATCCCGTTCATGGCACGAGTGCGGCCGCCTCAGCCACGGCATCTCCTCCCAGCAGCTCGACGCCGAGCCGACCGGCGAGAGCCGGGGTGGCCCCAGCGCCCCCGATCGCCACTCGCACATCCTTGCCGAGGCCGACGATCTCCTCGGCGGACCTGCGGAATCGCTCCCGGTTGACGGCGCAGAGCACCGCTATCGCCGGCAAGAGCTCGCCGCACACTGCGAGCACATCCCGCACGGGCGTGTCCGCCCCGAGGTAGGTGATCCTCCAACCCTGCTCGCGGAGCGTGAGCCCGAAGCAAAGCAGCCCCAGGTCGTGTCGCTCGCCCGGTTGGCACGCGAGCACCGCGCGTGGCCCGACGCCGCTGTCCCAGCCGCGAGCGAGCGTGCGCAGCCGCCCACCGATCAGGTCGCTCGCGAAGTGCTCGTGCGCGACCCCGATCTCCCCCGCCGCCCAGCGGTCTCCGAGGTGGTGCATGTACGGGAGGATCACCTCGGCGAGCGCCTGCGGCAGCGCGAAGCTCTCCAGCAGCCGATCGAGCGCCAACTGCGTCATCGCCTCATCCAGCGCCCCGACGCCTTGATCCAGCGCGCGCTCGATCTCCTCTTGGTCCTGCGCGCTCTCGTGGGCGCTCGGGCGCCCGCCGAGCACGGCGAGCCGCGCCGCCTCGGAGGCGGGCATGCCGGCGGCGAGGTTCTCGCGCATGAGTTGCACCCGGTGCTCGTCACCCTCGGAGAAGAGTCGAAGACCGCCGGCGGAGCGTTCGGGGCGCAGCAGCCCGTAACGCGTCTCCCAGGCGCGCAGCACCTCGGGGCTCACCCCGACCCGTCTGGAGAACTCCCCGATGCGCAGTCGCGGACCGTCGGCCATGGGCGCAGTCTAGCTCATCTAGACAAGAGCTATACAGAAGCTAGACAGATCCTCTATACTCACCTGCATGACCCGGCACGCCATCACCGGCTCGACGCCACCGATCCCACGGAGCAGAGGATGAGGATCGCGATCATCGGCGCGGGCGTCTCCGGACTCGTGTGCGCGCACGTGTTGGACCGCGAGCACGAGATCGTCGTCTTCGAGGCGGGCGAGCGGCCGGGTGGGCATGCGAACACGGTTCACGTGGAGACCGAGGGCGGTGCCTACGACATCGACACGGGCTTCATCGTCTTCAACGACCGCAACTACCCGGGCTTCGAACGCCTGCTGGACGAGCTCGAAGTGGCCTCGCAGCCCTCCGAGATGAGCTTCGGGGTGAGCGACGGCGCGGACTTCGAGTACAACGGCTCGTCGCCCAACGGGCTCTTCTCGGTTCGCAGGCATGCGCTCACGCCGAGCTTCCACCGGATGATCGCCGAGCTTGCACGCTTCAACCGCGAGGCTCGCGAGCTGCTCGGCTCCGACGAGGACCCCTCGCTGCGCCAGTGGCTGGAGCAGCGGAGCTACTCGCGTGAGTTCATCGAGCACCTGATCGTCCCGCAGGCGTCCGCCGTGTGGTCCGCGGACCCCGGGCAGATGTGGTCGTTCCCGGCGCGCTTCCTGCTCGAGTTCTTGGACAACCACGGGATGCTCGGCTTCGCCAACCGTCCGCGCTGGCGCACGGTCACGGGCGGCTCGCGCAGGTACGTCGATGCGCTCATCGCGCCCTGGCGCGAGCGGCTCAGGCTCTCGATGCCGGTCACGGGAGTCCTTCGACATCCCGATCGTGTCGAGGTGACGGCGCGCCGTGGCGCCCCGGAGTGCTTCGACGCCGTGGTCTTCGCAACGCACTCCGACGAGGCACTCGCGCTTCTTTCCGACCCCAGCGAGCTCGAGGTGGAGCTGCTCGGGGCGATCCCATACCAGCGCAACGAGGCGGTGTTGCACACCGACCGATCGCTGCTGCCGCGACGCCGGCGCGCGTGGGCGAGCTGGAACTACCACCTGTTAGCAGAGGAGTCCGGACGCGCCGCGGTGACCTACCACATGAACCGCCTGCAGTCGCTCCGGGCCGACCGCGAGTTCTGCGTGACGCTCAACCGCACGGAGGCGATCGACCCCGCGCAGGTCATCGCGACCTTTCAGTACGCCCACCCCGTCTTCACGCCGATGGGCGTCGCCGCACAGGCACGCCATGGCGAGATCAGTGGGCACAACCGCACGCACTACTGCGGCGCCTACTGGGGCTGGGGCTTTCACGAGGACGGCGTCAGCAGCGCGCTTCGCGTGGCGCGTGAGCTGGCCGTTGGCGGGGTACAGCCGGTAAGCGCATGACCGCGAGCGCCATCTACGAGGGAACGATCCGCCACCGGCGCCTCGCCGTGCGCTCGCACGAGTTCAGCCACCGCTTGGCGCTCGCCTACCTCGATCTCGATGAGCTGGACACGCTGCTCGGCGGACGTCTCGTGGCACGGCGCCCAGGGCTCGCCCGTTTTCGCCGCGCCGACTACCTCGGCGACCGGGCAACCGATCTGAGGGCGGCGGTGCGCGCCTGCGTCGAGCGCCACACCGCAAGCGCGCCGACCGGCCCGATCCGGGTCCTGACGCACCTGCGTACCCTCGGGCACTGCTTCAACCCGGTGAGCTTCTACTACTGCTTCACCCCGCAGGAGCGCCTGCAGGCGATCGTGGCGGAGGTGACCAACACACCTTGGGGGGAGCGCCACGCCTATGTGCTCGAGGGCACCGGCGATGACCGTGTGCTCGCGGGCGAGCTCGCCAAGCGGTTGCACGTCTCGCCGTTCATGGGCATGCAGCAACGCTATCTGTGGCGCGCGGCCACACCCTCGGAGACACTGGCCGTTCACATCTCGAGCAGCGAGCGTGGGCAACGGGTATTCGACGCGACGCTCGCGCTGCGCCGCGTGCCCCTGACGCGCGCCAGTCTCGCCGGCGTCACGGCCCGCTATCCCGCGGCCACCCTGCGCATGCTCGCGCTCATATACGGCCACGCGGTGGCGCTGAAGCTGAAGGGCGTGCCGCTGCATCCCCGTCCGCAGGTGCAGACGTGACTGTGGGCGAGCGGGTCTCCCGTCGCATAGCCCTCGGCCTGCTCGCGCGTCTGCGCTCGGGCCAGCTCACAGTCATCGAGGACTCGCGACCGCTGGTCCTCGGCCGCGGCAGCCCGAAGGCGGTCGTGCACGTCCGCTCGCCGAGGCTATGGCCGCTGCTGGTGCACGGCAGCCGTGGCTTGGCGGATGCCTACAGGGACGGGCTGTGGGACTCCCCGGACCTGACGGCCGTGGTGCGCCTCGCTGCCCGGAACGTCACGGGGTTCGATCGCTGGCGAGCACGGCTGGCGCCACTGCGTGTCCCGCTTCAGGTGCTTCGCGGCCTGCGCCTGCGCAACACGCCGGAGCGCAGCCGCCGTGCGATCGCGGCCCACTACGACCTCGGCAACGAGCTCTTTGAGCTGATGCTCGACGAGACCATGATGTACTCGTCGGCCTATTTCCCGCGCTTGGATATGACGCTCGCCGAGGCCCAGGCGGCGAAGCTGGAGCTGATCTGCGACGAGCTGGCACTCGGCCCCGAGGACCACGTGCTGGAGCTGGGCACGGGATGGGGCGGGCTCGCACTGCACGCGGCGCGCACCCGCGGCTGCCACGTCACCACGACGACGATCTCGCGCGAGCAGTACGAGTATGCCCGCGCCCGCGTGCGAGCGGCCGGTCTGGAGGATCGAGTGACCGTGTTGTGCGAGGACTACCGCGACCTGAAGGGGCGCTACGACAGGCTCGTCTCGATCGAGATGATCGAGGCGGTCGGGTGGCGCGAACTCGGAACGTTCTTCGCTCACTGCTCGCAGCTGCTGCACGAGGATGGAGCGATGCTCCTGCAGGCGATCGTGATCGACGACCGCGCCTACGAGGTCGAGAAGGCCTCACGGAGCTTCATCCGCACCCACATTTTCCCGAACGGCTCCCTGCCCTCCCTGCAGGTCATCGCGAGCGCTCTCGCGCGGCGCACGGACATGCGGACCGTCGGCCTCCGTGACCTGACGCCCCACTACGGCGAGACGCTGCGGCGCTGGCGCGCCAACTTCGAAGGTGCGACGCAGCTCGAGCGCCTGGGTTACGACGAGAGCTTCCGGCGACTCTGGCGGCTCTACCTCGCCTATTGCGAGGCCGGCTTCGAGGAGCGGCGCATCGGCGTCGTTCAGCTGCTCCTAGCCAAGCCGCAGCGGCGTGGCAGCAGCGGATCCACGATCGCCCGACAACCAGCGACGGCCTTGGCGGCGTAGCCACGGCCGCGATCAAAGGCGAAGGAGAAGGCAATGGCCCGGTACAAGGCAACGTTCGAAGCACCACTCCCGCGAGAGCGGGTATTCGACTATCTCAGCGACTTCTCCAACACGGAGGAGTGGGATCCGGGGACCGTCCGGGCCGAGCGCGTCGGCGAAGGGCCGATCGGAGAGGGCAGCGAGTTCCGGCTCGTAGCCTCCTTCCTCGGGCGCGAGACCGCCATCACATACCGCGTGATCGGGTACGAGCCGACGAGTGCCGTGAGCTTCTGCGGCGAGAACGCGACGGTGGTCTCGCTGGACCACGTCTCGCTCGCGCCGGCGGCCAACGGGACGCGCATCACCTACGATGCCGAGCTCACCCTCAAGGGCCCGCTGAAGCTCGCGGACCCGTTGCTGGCGCTGGCCTTCAAGCGTGTCGGCGATCGGGCGCTCGCCGGCATGCGCGACACGCTCGCACGCAAGCAGGCTGAGACCGGGGACCGCGTCAACGTGTGGCAACGCACCTGATGGCGCCGCGGGCATTGGTCACGGGAGCGACCGGTTTCGTCGGGCAGCGGTTGGCGCAGACCCTGCTCGATTCCGGCGCGCGCGTGCGCTGCCTCGTGCGCGACCCGGCCGCCGCGGCGGCCCTGGCGCGAAGTGGTGCCGAGATTCGCCGCGGAGACGTCACCGACGAGTCGAGCCTGAACGGGCTCGGCAACGACATAGACGCCGCCTATTACCTCATTCACTCAATGGCCGACGGGCCGGGATTCCGCGAGCGCGAGCGCCTGGGTGCCGTCAACTTCGCGCGCATGGCGCGGCACGAGGGGGTCTCGAGGGTCGTCTATCTCGGAGGCCTCGGGGATTCGCCCTCATCGACTCATCTGCTCAGCCGTCACGACACCGCCGCCGCCCTCGCACACGAGGGGCCGCGGCTCACCTACTTCCGCGCCGGCATGATCGTGGGTGCCGGCAGCGAGTCCTACCGGACGCTCCGCTACCTCGTCAAGCGGCTTCCTGTGATGATCGCCCCTCGGTGGCTGCGGACCGCGACCCAGCCGGTCGGGATCGACGACGCGGTGGCCTACCTCGCTCGCGCGCCAGAGATCCCCGGATCCGCCGGTCGCGAGGTCCAGATCGGAGGCCCCGACATCCTCAGCTACGGCGCGATGCTGGACCGCATGGCGCTCGCGATGGGCGTTCGCCCTCGTCCCAAGCTGCCGGTGCCTCTCATCACTCCCTGGCTCTCGGCCCTCTGGCTCGGCCTCGTGACACCGGTCGACACCAAGGTCGCGCGGCCGCTCGTCGAGGGCCTGACCACCGAAACGGTCGTCACGGACCCGTCCGGGGCTCGACTCTTCCCGATCGAGCCGCTCGGCTTCGACGAGACCCTGCGCATGGCCCTCGCCGAAGAGCTCCCGCCCGGTGCGGATGCAACCTCGTCTCGATGGAACTGAGCGCTCAAACGGGCGGGCGTTGGGCAGGGACGGCTCCGCTCGGCCTGCCGGTGCCAGCGGGCGGCCGGGTAGGTCCCTCGCCGTCCCCGCGCGCTTCCGTGCCACGAACGCGGCGCTCCTCGGCCTCGGCGGTGTGCAGGCGCGCTACCGCATACTCATAGTTCCGTTGCAGCTCGCGCGTGCGTGCTGAGCTGACGGGTCGCGGTCCATAGGCCTTCGCCCTGTACAGCTGGTAGCGCTCGCGCGCGTACCGGGCCTCCGCTCGTAGTTCCTCAAGGTGATCGCCGGACATATGGTCGAGTGTTGTGGGGCAGGTGCAGTGGGCCCCGTCGCGGAGCCGATGCCTCAGCGCCTGGCGAGCCGGCGTCCGCTTTCGGTCTCGGGAGGGGTGTAGTTGCGCTCGAAGTGGTGGTAAAGAGCCGACTCGTCGGCCTGGGAGAGCTCCTCACCGTGCTGCTCGATGTTGGGCGCGGAGTCGACCTGCTGCTTGGTGACGTTCACCTGCAGTTCGTCGGGAGCCACCTTGATCCCGACGAGGGGCACGAAGGTCAGGTGTCGACTGATGAGGCCCTCCTTGACCGTGGCGAACTGCGGCTCGTCGTTCTCGACGTCCACATAGACGTCCTGAAGCTTGCCGATCCTCTCGCCGTCGCGGTCGACGAGCATCTTGCCGTGCCACTCGGCGACGTTCCACTCGGCGTCCTGCGGATCGCTCATCGCGGTGTCCTGCTGATCGTTCATGGTGGATACCTCATGTCAGGTTCGTGGGTGCTGGGGCAATTCGTGCTGGCGGCGCCCTCGTCAACCAGCGCTCGGCGTCGATGTCGTCCAGCGCGGTCGGCACGCCGGGCAGCTCAGGTGGCGCGCGGAAATCACACGGCCACCAGCGGACGATCCTCGTCCGAGCGAGGCTCGAAGCGCGCCGATCCAATGCCGTCGCGCGCATGCTCTTTGTTGCGGTGGCCATGGCCAACGCCTTTCTGCTCCTCTGGAGGAAGACCTCGCCCGGAAAGCGAGAAGAGCATGAGGCTCGCTGAGCGCGCTACCAACTCCTTCGAGTCTAGCGCGCTCCGAATCGGGGACTCTTCCAAGACGCCGTCCGAGTGCTGGCACCCGCCCCGGGACAAGGGTGGCGCAAGCTGCAGTAGTCTCGCTGTCTTAGGGTCAATCCAGGAGAAGGAGCACGAGCATGCCTGAGAGCGTCTACCGAGTCACCGAGGTGATCGGCGTCAGCAGCGAATCGTGGGAGGCTGCGGCCCGCAACGCGATCGAGGTCGCCGCAAAGACCGTCCGGGACCTGCGCATTGCGGAGGTCATTCGCCAAGACGTCACGATCGAGAACGGGCGGGTGACGAGTTACCGCGTGCGCTTGAACGTTTCTTTCAAGTACGAGTCCGGCGACTGAGCCATCAGTCGCAGTTGGCGCTAGCCGGGAACAGACGGGGAACGATCCGTGGCGAGACTCGCCCGGCTTGCCGGGGCGACGCCGATGTGGGAATGGGTGGGCGGGGACCCGGTCACCGTCTTCGGCTGCCGCGGGGAGAACCGCGGCGCGCGCCGGAGCGGCGGCCGAGCCCAGGGTCAGCGCTTCTGCACCAACTGCGGCTATCTCACGGCAACACCGAGGATGTGCGGGATCGACGGCTCGAGGCGCGCCGCGGAGAATCCGAAGCGCTCGATCTGCTTGATCTCGAAGCCGGCCATCTCGATGGCGGCCGTGGTGTCGCGGGCGGGATGACAGCCACCGGCGATCGCCGGCCACAGGCCGCTGCGGTCCACGAGCTGGAGCATTGCGCGCTTGGGCTGACGGTGCGGGATGACGTGCTCGTAGAAGCGCAGCTCACCGCCTGGACGCATCACTCTGCGTAGCTCGCCGAGCGCTCGACCCTGGTCGTGGACCGAGCAGAGCACGAGGCTCGCGATCGCGGCATCGACGCTCTCGTCCTCCAGCGGCAGCTTGTCGGCCACGCCTGCGATGACGCGGATCGAGACGGGGGCATCGGCCGCGGCCTCGCTCGCGCGAGCCCGCAACGTCGGCTCGGGCTCGACCGCGATCACCTCGGTGACCTCAGCGGGATAGTGCGCGAAGTTCAGGCCGTGCCCGGCCCCGACCTCGAGCATCGTCCCCCTGAGCCCTGCAAGCAGCCGGCGGCGGTGCTCGGCGGCGCCGCGTCGCTCGGCGGCGCCGCGTCGCTCGGCGGCCCCCGACGCCCGCTGGTACATGCGGGCGAAACGCGGGTGGGGGAGATCTCCTCCCGCGGTCATGGAGCGATCGCTCCCGAGGGCTCCGGCAGAGCCTCGGCGCGCGCAGCGATGCCGTCGGCGAGCAGCGCGAGCGCCTTCGAGAAGAGCTCCCGTGGAACGGCGCGCGAGCCGTGGAGCATGTGGTGCGCCCAGAGACCGCTGCCAAGCGCGTCGATTACGACGGCGAGCTCCTCGGGCCTCATGCCGAGAGCCTGCGCCACGGGACGCGTCCGCTCGAGGACCACCTCCTCGAGCGCGCCTCGCATCTCGTTGGTGCGCTTTGCGAAGCGGCGGCGGAAGGCCGGATCGCGCGCCGCGTGGGCGAGGAACTCGAGGTAGAGGGCCCGCCACTCGGGATCGCCGGTCATCGCCTGTAGCGCCTGCTCGGCGGCGATCTGCGCCTGGCGGCTCGTCGCCTCGACGTCGGTCTCGTCGGTGCCGGCAAAGACCTCGCGCAGATCCTCGGCACGCTCGGCGCAGCGGCGGTCGAGGAGCTCGAGGAAGAGCTCCTCCTTGTCGGCGAAGTTGTAGTACACGGCGCCGCGGCTGAAGCCGGCCTCCTCGGCGATCGCGTCGAGGCTCGTCCCATGAAAGCCGCGCTGTGCGAATACGCGCGCCGCCGCCGCCAGCACCTCCTCGCGTGTCTCCTCGCGTCGCTCCGCCTGGGTTCGCCGCTTGCGTTTCATGCTCAGATGTAGTTATATACGACAACGTAGGTTTATTCAATAGCGTAGGAGGTCGAGATGATCGAGCCAATCCTGTTGGGCCTCCTCGGTGCGGTGGGCATCGGGACGATCGGCGTCGCGGCCACGCGAGGGAAGCGGCGCATGCTCCGGCATCCGGAACCGACCTTCCTCTTCGCCGACCTCGCCGGCTACACGGCCTTTACGGAGCGCCACGGCGACACGGCCGGCGCCGATCTGGCGCGCTCGTTCCGGCGCGCGATGTGTGCATTGAGCCGCGAGCACGGCGCCTGGCAGGTGAAGTCGATGGGGGACGGGGTCATGATCTGCTCACCGGACCCGGCCGCGGCGATCGCCCTCGCCGCCCGTGCCGTGCGGGACGTGGGGAGCCGTCCGGAGCTCCTGCCCGTGCGGGTCGGGGTCCACACCGGGCCGGCGGTGATG
>Ga0335085_10014897_pt1 | contig 11319 bp, 11 predicted proteins | sample Lox_Sample_45_FD_206712 | JGI IMG/M metagenome (GOLD analysis project Ga0335085, IMG submission 206712) | Soil microbial communities from Loxahatchee National Wildlife Refuge, Florida, United States - Lox_Sample_4.5 | ecosystem: Environmental > Terrestrial > Soil > Wetlands | place: USA... | reverse complement strand
GACGTGCTGCCCGCCCTGCGTGAACAAGCCGGCACCATACCAGCCCCAGACGCCCGCTGAGGAACCGGATCACATCAGGATGCCCGCCGGGCCTTCAGGACTTCGGTCATTCTCATTACCTGAGACGCAGGGCTACGACGGGCCTTACGAGCTGCGCGCGGCCCAGCGTCGGCCTGACGCCGCGGCGGTGAACCCGGCCAGCAGAGCCTGGCAACCGCCGCGTTGCGGAGGGCAGCCATGACCTGGGCGGATGAGCCGGCAACGCCGGACAAGCCGCCGTCGTCGACCGCGTCTTCGACTAACCAGTGAGCACAACCCGCCCACATCGGAACGCTGAATGACGGGTTACTCCGTCTCCGCAGACCCCGCTAACGCCACTGGCCGTTCGGTTGTTGCTCGAACCCCCACTCCATCTCCGCGCTCACCGGCCGGGACATGCGCCTGCGGTGGGGCAGCAACTGGGACGACGACCTGGCCGGGCCCGCGAACGCCGCCGCCGACCCGGACCTGGCCGGGCTGAGTGAGCAGGTGCAGCTGGCGTTCGAGCAGGTCTTCATGTTCTACCTGCCGCGGATCTGCGAGCACTGCCTGAACCCGTCCTGCGTCGCCTCGTGCCCGTCCGGGGCGATGTACAAGCGGGAGGAGGACGGGATCGTGCTGGTCGACCAGGACCGCTGCCGCGGCTGGCGGTTCTGCGTGTCCGGCTGCCCCTACAAGAAGGTGTACTTCAACCACCGCACCGGCAAGGCCGAGAAGTGCACGCTGTGCTTCCCGCGCATCGAGGCCGGGCAGCCCACCATCTGCTCGGAAACCTGCGTCGGCCGGCTGCGCTACCTCGGGCTCATGCTCTACGACGCCGACGCAGTCCTTGCCGCCGCCGCGACGAATGATCCGCGGGATCTGTATCACGCCCAGCTCTCGGTCTTCTTCGACCCGGACGACCCGGACATCCAGGCCGAAGCCGCCCGCCAGGGCATCCCCGCCGACTGGCTGGACGCGGCGCGCCGATCCCCCGTCCACGCGCTGATCGCCCGGCACCGGGTGGCGCTCCCCCTGCACCCGGAGTACCGGACGCTGCCGATGGCATGGTACATCCCGCCGCTGTCCCCGGTCGCCGACGTCGTGCACGCCGCCGGGTACGATGCCACCGACCCGGACCAGGTGTTCGCCACCATCGAGGCGCTGCGCGTGCCCTGCGAGTACCTGGCCAACCTGTTCACCGCGGGTGACCCCGGCCCGGTCCGGCGCGTGCTTCGCACGCTGGCCGCCGTCCGCACCCAGATGCGCGCCGAACAGCTCAGGCTGGACGCCCCGGAGGGGCTAGCCGGATCGGTCGGCGCCACCCAGGCGGACCTCGCCGACCTGTACCGGCTGCTGGCCATCGCCAAGTACGACGAGCGGTACGTCATCCCGCCCGCGCACGCCGAAGACGCCGGGCGGCTGATGGCCCAGCACGAGCAGCTGTTCTGCGCCCAGCCCGGCGGCCCGGACTCGTTCCATCCCCGGCCGCCCGCGAGTTCCGTGACGGCGACGGCCGACTCCACCTGAACCTCTCCCCGCGGAGTGAGTCATGAGCGTCAGCCCGCACAAGCTGGCCTCGGTGCTGCTGCAGTACCCCACCGTCGCCCTATTCGACGGCCTCGGCGTGCTCGAGGCCGAGGCGTCGAGGCTTCCGCGCCCGGCCGCGGCCCCGTTCGGCCGGTTCCTCGGCTGGCTGCACGCTACGCCTCCAGACGAGGTCGCCCGGCAGTACGTGGCCACGTTCGACCTGCGCCGCCGCTGCGCCTTGTACGTGACCTACTACCGGTACGGCGACACCCGCAAGCGCGGCATGGCCATGCTCGCCTTCAAGGCCGCCTACCAGGACGCCGGGTTCGAGCCGTCCGGCCGCGAACTGCCGGACTACCTGCCGCTCGTGCTTGACTTCGCGGCGCTGCACCCGCGCGGCGAGAAGCTGCTCCGCGCGCACCGCGCCGACCTGGAACTCCTGCTGCGGGCGCTGCGCGACGTCCCCTCCCCTTACGCCGACGTCATCGAGGCCGTCTGCGCCCAGCTCCCCGCGTTGCGCCGGCCAGACCAGGCTCTGGTGCGGCAATTCTGGGACTCCGGACCGCCGGCCGAAGAGGTCGGCCTGGAGCCGTTCGCGCCGCCCGGGTACCTGACAGGAACGGAGGTCACCCGGTGAGTAACACCAGCGCCTGGCAGGTCTTCGTGTGGGTCGCGTTGCCGTACCTGGCGCTCGGCATCTTCGTCGTCGGCCACATCTGGCGGTGGCGGTACGACCAGTTCGGCTGGACCAGCCGCTCCACCCAGCTCCAGGAGCGCCGGCTGCTCAAGTGGGGCTCACCGGTCTTCCACTACGGCACCTTCGCCGCCATCGTCGGCCACGCCATCGGCTTCCTGATCCCCGAGCGCTGGACTCATGCCATCGGGATACCGGAGACCGCCTACCGGTGGTTCTCCGCCATCGCCGGGACGCTGGCCGCCGTGCTGATCATCGCCGGAGTGGTGATCCTGGCCGGGCGCCGACTGCTGGTCCCCCGGGTCCGGGCGACCACCAGCCCGGTCGACTACGTGGCGCTGATCCTGCTGCTGATCATCATCTTGACCGGGATCGTGCCGACCTTGTTCATCAACCTGCTCGGCCACGGCTACGACTACCGCACCACCGTCGCCCCCTGGTTCCGCGGCCTGTTCAGCGGCTCACCCGACGTCACCGCGATCGCGAACGCGCCGGTCGTCTACCAGGTGCACGCGGCCTCCGCGTGGCTGATCTGGGCGGTGTGGCCGTTCAGCCGCCTGGTCCACGCCTGGAGCGTCCCCCTGTGGTACCTGTGGCGACCCTACGTCGTCTACCGCAGCCGCGTCGCCACCCATCCCGCCGAGCCCGGCACCAGCGGCCGCAGATGGCGCAAGATCGGCGTCCCCTACTAGACCGCCGGCGAACCCCGGGAAGAAGCACGGCTGTGAGCACCGATCCGGTCGGGCAGGCACGACCCCTTGGCCGGACGGCGACGGCTGTCCGGGACCTGCACCCTGGCTACTTCGCGTTCGTCATGGCCACCGGCATCATTTCGGACGGAACTTCGGCGCCGCCTGGATCGCTGGCAGGTTGCCCTTCAAGTAGTCGACCGATGACACCGCCAGCGGCGCAGCCGCCCACGGGCTCACCGAGGCCGGGTAGCTACGGCGCAGCTCCAGCCACTTGCGGCTGTCGACCTTGGTGAAGTCCAGGTTGAACCGGAACCGCAACTCCTCGGTCCACTGATCTTGGAGCCCGGCCGGGCAGGCGATCAGCACCCGGCCCGCCCGCCCCCGCCGAGCCAGCTCCAGCAGGATCAGCCCAGCCTCGATCGTCTTGCCCAGACCCACGTCGTCGGCGACCAGCAGCCGCACCCGCGGCTGCCGCAGCCCCGCCAGCACCGGGACCAGCTGGTAGGGCTCCACGTCGATCCGCCCGTGCTCGACCGCCAGGAGATCCCCCCGGCCATGCGCCATCGTCAGCGCCAGAGCGCTGTGCAGTTCCGCGAGATGAACCGGGTTCCCGATCTCGAACCGAAGCTCCGGCGGCGGCTCCACGGCCAGCGTAGGCTCCGCGGACCGCAGCACGATCAGCCGCCTCGGGCCAGGCCGCTCATCCGCCAGCCGCAGGTCCAGGAACGCATCTTTGCCGGCCCCCCGGACGTCGAGGATCTCCCACAGACGGCCGCGCAGGCGCACCCGCATCCCGCGCTCGTAAACCCCGGCCACAGGCCCCGCATCCACCGTCGTCACGGCCAGAAAGCCTAGCCTTAAGTGGGTGGCGCCGTTTATTCGTCGGGGGTCTTTAAGGGTTCGAGGTCGGCCAGGTGAACGGTGCAGGCGGTGTCGAGGGCTTCTTGCGGGTGCCGGTCGGGAGTCCGGTGCGCAAGAGCGCGTCCGTGTAGCGGTCGCTGGCGGCGGAGTAGATCGCGAAGCCGAATGAGCTGACGGAGCCGAACCAGGTGGCAACAAGCCTGCTCAGCAACCGTTCAGGTCGCGGAGCCCATCGCGAACCCGACGCAGAATATCCGGATCCTTCACAACCTCAGCTGGTCGTACCAGTTGCGCCGCGCGCACTCTCCGCGGCAGTGATGGCTGCATAGCCGACTCGCCGCCTTCAAGCAGTTCCGGCCGATCGGCCGCAAGCTCGCACCAGACGACTTTGCCCGTGGGATTCTGCGTGAGGTACCAATTCCAGCGGCGGCTCAAGGCCGCTACCAGGAACAGGCCGCGTCCTCCCTCTTCTTCGAGGTCGGGGATGCCGCCAGCTCCGAGGTCTTTCGGTGCTAGCGGCCGCGGGTCGACATCCCATACTTCGATTAGGAGCCGCGCGTTATCACTCGACAACCGCAGGCCGACAACTGCCTGCTTCTCTTGCCCCGCCATGGTCTGCACGGCGTTGGTCACGAGTTCTGAGACCAGCAGCTCGGCATTCTCAGCCAGGCCGTCCAGCCCCCACTCCCACATGAGCTGTCTCGTGTGCAGGCGGGCGCACGGCACAGCGGACGGCAGCGAGCCGAGTCCGAGATAGCTGCGGAGCGGCCACGAGTAGGAGGTCACGGCTGTGCCCGTCCGCTGAGGCCGAAGCTGGACCGGCACCGGCGACGGATTCAAGACGGCTCACAGCCAGGTGCAATCCTGGCCACGCCGCCGAGGAACCGCAGCAGTGCCGGCGGGGATGAGCGCAGGCTGCGCCAGGCGCCGACATCCACGAGGCCGGGCTCTACCAAATCCAGGCCGCCGAAGAATGCCTCGATCTCCTGGCCGGCCCGAAACACTGCCGGGGCGCTGGCCTCCGCGTAGACGTCCTTAATGGTCTCCTGGACATCCGGCGGCGTGCCGTTGGAGGTGATATGCGAGATCGCTACCATGCCGCCGCCGACCATCCGCCACCGGAACGCCGCCACCCGTTCCCACGGCTGATCCTCATCGGTCAGGAAGTGGAGCACGGCGACGAACAACACGCCTACCGGGCGGCTGAAATCGATCAGGGACTGCGTAGCCGGATCGCTCAGGATGGCCTGCGGGGCGCGGACATCACCTTGGATCGCCGCGACTCCGTCATTCGTCGCCAGCAAGGCTCGGCATGGGCGCAGACCATAGGGTCGTTATCGACGTACAGCACGCGGGCACCCGGCCGGATGTTGCGGGCAACCTCATGGACATTGGGCCTGCTTGGTATCCCCATACCGAGGTCGACGAACTGATCGATCCCGTTACGAGCCATGAACGTCACGGCGCGCGCCAGGAATTGGCGGTTCGCCAACGCGACCTCGCGGCCGAACGGCACCACCGACAACGCCTGCTCGGCCGCCTCGCGATCGGCGGGAAAGTTATCCTTGCCGCCGAGGTAGTAGTCATACATCCTGGCCGGGCTGGGCACCGAAGGATCGAAGCCCAGCGCGGCCAGTCCGTCATAGCTTTCAGCCGACGTGCCCGATGCGGGTTGTCCGGCAGCCGACGCGTTCATACGCTGTCCTCCACCGTACGCAGCACAGTCATGATCTTGCCGACAACGGTCTCCAAGTCGTCGACCGAACCGATCGGCTGGCGCCACGGCCACCAGAAGCGCCAAGTGCCGTCATCGGCTGGCCGACAGAAGACCCGCTCGTTCAACTCCCTGTGATCAGGGTTCTCGACCATGAGATATTGACCGCTTCCGCCGTTCTCAAGGCGGGCGGTAAACTGCCATTTGCCCAACTCGTCCGCGAGCCGCCTCAGGTATTCCTGCTGATCGTTTGTGGCTGTCACGAACCAAAGAAAGTAGGCGGCCCTCGTCGCTGAAACTTCACCATCGTGAAGTCATCGGAAACAGCAGCGTAAACGCTCTATTCGATTCCAGGCGAGGAGGTTGCTCGGCCGTCGGCCTGAAGCGACCCTATCGTTGGCACCGGCGGACCGTGCCGGGGCGACAGGAGGCAAGTACCAGTGAGGTCAAGCCGAACACAGCCGGTGTTGTATGTCATTGCCTGCGGCGGGCGCCCGGCCGGACAGCTCCCCGAGTTCGTCCGCTTCGCACGAGAACAGGGCTGGGACGTGTGCGTGATCGCCACCCCGGATGGGACCAAGTTCCTCGATGCAGACCAGCTGAGTGAGCTGACCGGTCACCCGGTACGTGCGCACTTCAAGCACCCGGACGAGCCGGACGTGCTGCCGCCGCCGGATGCGTGCGTCATCGCGCCGGCGACTTTCAACACCGTCAACAAGCTGGCCGGGGGTATCAGCGACACATTGGCCCTGGGACTCGTCAACGAAGCCGTGGGCTTGGGCCTGCCGATCATCGCCGTACCCTGGCCGAGTATCCAGCTCTACCGTCACCCCGTGTTCCAGCGCAGCCTCGTTGCTCTCGGGGACTGGGGAGTAACGATTATCATCAATCCCGCAAACTTGCCGCAGGCCAGCGAGCACCCCCCGGTGTTTCCTTGGGGAGAACTGCGTACGGAGCTGGCCAAGCTCAGCGGCGCTGGAACCGATGCGGCGAGCACAACGACGCACGACGAGACGTAGCAAGTTGGCGACTGTCGACGACGCAGATTGGCGCATAGCCGCCTACGCTTGAAATGAGCGCTCCTCGAGGAGGTGCTGAGAGTCTTGGACGAAGTTACCATCGGCGCCAGGCTCCGCACGCTGCGCCGCTGGCGCGGTAAGAGTCAGGTCGAGTTGGCCGGTCTCGCTGGCCTGTCGCCGTCGTTCCTCTCGATGGTGGAAACCGGGCAGCGTCCGCTTGATCGCCGCTCGCACATTGCCGCGCTGGCCAGCGCCCTCAAAGTCTCAGAAACGGACCTCGTCGGCGGCCCTCACCTGACACCTGATCCGCTCCAGTCCGACCCGCACATGGGTATTCCCGCGCTGCGCGTAGCGCTCCAGACCAACACGCTTACGACCCCGGCGGTGAACCAGGCGCGCCCGTTGCCCGAACTAGCTCAGCTGGTAACGGACCAGATTGAGCCCATGCGCCGGGCATGCAGCTACGTCGCGGTCGGCCAGTTGCTGCCAGACGTCCTTGACGAGCTGCACTATCACGTCGCCGCAGCTGCTGACGAAGCCGCTGAGCGCGTGGCCCTCCAGGCACTCGTGGAAGCCTGCGCCTGTGCGACGTTCACTGCCAAGAACCTCAATTACACCGACCTGGCGCACCTGGCTGCTCGTCGCGCCAAGGAAGCAGCCGCACTCCTCGGCGATCCGGTCAATACAGGCAAGGCCGACTTCGTGTGGCTGCACACCCTGCCTCGAGCCGGTTCCTGGGACCGTAACCTGATTGCAGCCGAACGAGCCGCTAACGAACTCGAACCATATGCAAGCGAGCCGCTCGGTTTGCAGGTACTCGGCATGATCACGCTCTCGGCGTCCCTGGCGGCTGCCTCGTTGCAGCGCAGCGACACGGCGCTGCACTGGCTAGATGAAGCATCCGGTATCGCCCGACGCCTGCCTGATCAGCCCATGGACAACTGGCAGTCGTTCTCGGCCACCAACGTGAACATCTGGCGCGTCTCGGTGGGCGTGGAACGTGGGGAAGCCGGCGCGGCCATGCTGGAGCTGGCGAAACCGGTCAAGTTGGATGGCCTCGCCCACCGGTCGTCACGCCGGGCAGATTTCTTCGCCGACGTGGGGCGCGGACTGGCTCGTGACCCCAGAACCAGAGCCGAAGCGGTGCGCTGGCTCCGTCGCGCTGAAGACGCCGCGCCACAGCGGGTGCGCAACAGCGGACCTGTCCGCGCAAGCGTGGCGTATCTACTCAACCGAGCGAGGGCAGCGGCGGGAGGTCCGGAGCTACGCGGCATGGCGGCACGCATGGGGTTGCCGCATTAGCAAACCGGCTCACTCAGTACGCCAAGAGCCCGTCAGGGAATAGACCGCCTTACGGCACGCGACCGCCCAGCCTTAGCTGTTGGCGGCCGCCGTGCTGTCGTGATCGTCGTTTCTTCCGGCTCCCAGGGCCGCTTCGAGCCACACGCCGATGTCGATGTGCGACGCCTAGGTCTCGGCAGCCTTGGCAAGCTGGGTACGGACTAGGCGTCGAGAGCTGCGATGCGGGGGCCCTCGCCGCCAGTCACCTCGTGTACCTGCTCATGACCGGATTTCCGGTAATCAAGGGAATTCCGACACAATCACCCCTCCCAGGGCCACGTCCGCGACCTGCCTGCACTCCTGGACCCTCGATGAAACCAGCCGCTCGCGCGGCATATTCGGCCCCAAGGCCAGCTCACTGGCATGCGAGGCACGGTATTCCGCTGTCCCGGCGGAACAACCGGGTGGGCGGAATGCGCCGCGTTCGTCCACCCGGCACAAGGCTTCGGCTGCGTGCAGTGGCGCGGGGAACCGGAAGGCGGGTCCATTCCGCCTTCCGGTTCCCGTTCCGGATCCTCGACAGCCTCCGGCCCGTCACCGCCAGGTTCGTCGCCGCGCTGAGGTCCGGGGAGTGTGCTGCGCGAGGCAGCCGGTCTGGAAGTGGTCGCCGCGCTGACGGCGAACCGGATGGTGACCGCCGACTCGGGTCATCACGGGCGGCTGGCTAGAGGTCCCGCCGTGGGATGCGTCAGTGATCGAACGTAGGGACGGTGATGCTACGAGAGAAGCGGGCAGGGGTCGGTGTGGTGCGAGTGTTGAGCCCGCCTCGGTCACGGCGAGTGCTGCCGCAACTCGCGCGAGGCAGCCGCGAGTCCAGGTTGCGAGGAGCGCAGTCTTGCGCGTGCCGCGTAGTGCCATTTTACTGCCAGTGATGGCCGATGGTGTCTGGCGTGGAATATCGCTGTCTATGTTGGTGCATTTTGCGGCGGCGACGGGAATAGCGGCTTAACGCCTTTCCAGAGTTACGCTGAGGCCGGGTGCTGGCCGAAGCAAGATGTGCTTAAAACAGCTTTATGTATTGACCGTGCGCGGTCTATACATACACTGATTCCGATACTCCGGTCATGCCTGAATTCCCTAGTGGGATATTGCGCCGATAGGCGCGGCGGGCCTGGCGCGGAAACTGGAAGCAGCCAGGGAGTGTGGCATGGCTAGCAAGGTCGATGACAAGGCGGGCCGTGGTGAGGCGCAGGGGTCACGCCGGCCGCGGCAGCAGGCCAAGCGCAGCCGTCGCGTGGGGTTCTCGCTGACGGGCGAGGAGTACGCGCTGCTGGAAGCTGCGGCCGGCAGAGCCGGGCGGGCCACGGCAGCGTATGCCGCCGAGGCGGCGCTGACGGCCGCGCAGGGCAGGTCAATGGAGCAGGACACCCTGTTCCATGAACTGCTCCGGGAGCTTATGCGCGCCTCCGGGCTGGTGCGCAGGATCGGCGTGAACCTTAACCAGGCGGTAGCGAAGCTGAATGCGACCGGTCAGCGGTCTGGTGATCTCGTCCCGTACGCCGTGGAGAGCTTCCGGCGCGGGGAACGCCTCGATGCGGTCGCGGAAGAAATCCGGAAGGCTCTCCGGTGACAGGCGGAATGCGTCCCGCCGGCCTGGAATACGTTCCGCATGCGCGGAATGCTCTCCGGCTGGCTCGCGAAATGCATTCCGCTGATGTGGAAGGGCATGCGGCGGGGTCCCGGAAGGCGTGGCGGTGATCGGGAAGATCAGCGCGCCGCGCGGGGAGTGCGTCGAGCCGCTCATCTACTACCTGTACGGTCCCGGGCGGCGAGAGGAGCACACCGACCCGCATATCGTCGCGGCCTGGCGGCACCCGGCCGAACTGGAGCCGCCGCTGCGCGAGGATGGCAGGCGGGATTTCCGGCGGCTGTCCGGGCTGCTCAACCAGCCGCACGCCGCGATGGGCACGTGGGGGTTCGCCCGGCCCGTATGGCACTGCTCGATGCGCGCCGCGCCCGGGGACAAGACGCTGTCGGACGACGAGTGGGCGCAGATCGCCTGCGACGTGATGCACCGCACCGGCCTGGCCTCGTTCGGCGAGGAAGACGATGCCGTCCGCTGGGTAGCGATCCGGCACGGCGATGATCATATCCACCTGGTCGCGATGCTGGCCCGGCAGGACGGGCGGCGTCCCCGGCTCAGCAACGAGCGGTACCGGGTCCGGGCTGCGTGCCTGGCTGCGGAGCAGCGGTACGGGCTGCGGTCGACCGCGCCCGGTGACCGGACGGCCGCCCGCTGCCCGTCGCGGGCCGAATCGGAGAAGGCGGCCCGGCGCGGCCTGGAGGAAGCACCGCGGGTCGTGCTGCGGCGGCAGGTCAGCGCCGCCGCCGCGGCGGTCGGCAGCGAGCAGGAGTTCTTCGCCCGGCTGCGGCAGTCCGGCGTGCTGGTCCGCACCCGGCACAGCATCCGTGACCCTGCCCGGCTCACCGGGTATGCCGTCGCCCTGCCCGGCGACACGACCAGGGCCGGGGACCCGGTCTGGTACGGCGGCGGGAAACTCGCCGCGGACCTGAGCCTCCCGCCCCTGCGAAGGCTCCGCGTGATCACCTATCGTGTCACTCTTGACGTCCCGCTCCAACTCGTGATCAAGGTTCGAACCTCCTGAGGAAACGCCGGAAGGAACTCGGCACCAGGAACGGAACCCGCGCCCTGACCTGCTACCAGCAGGCCGTCTTCATCCTCGCCTGGTTCCGCGACAGGCCGGGCCTCTCCCGCCTCGGCCAGGGCTTCGGGATCTCGCAGACCACCGCCTACCGGTACAAGGACGAGGGCGTCGAAGTCCTCAGGGCACTGGCCCCCACCCTGCACGACACCCTGGAGAAAGTCGCTGAGCAGGGACTTCCCTACCTGATCCTCGACGGCACCCTCATCGCCTCCGACCGCTGCTCCGACAAGAAAACCCAGCGCTCGGACCGCGAGCCCGGCATCGGGCCACTCGTTTAGCCCGCCCGGGCCCGAGCCGGTAATCGAGCCTCACAGGAGGGGCGGGGAACGGGCGAAGAACCTGCTGCGGGCGGCGGGCAAGCTCGCGGGTCACAGATCGAGGAGCGCTCCGGCCCACCAGGGCGGGGGGGCCGGCTGCGGATCGAGTGCGGGGCTGGTCTGCGAGGGCCCGTGCACGGGCGGGGCGGCATCGTTGACCTTGGCCTGGCGGGCGGTGACCGCGTCGGGGGTGACGTTGAAGACGGTCAGGTCCTGGGTCACCGTCACCGGCCCGGTGTAGCTGGCGCTGATCTCCTCCAAGACGGCATCGACGCCGGGGGTCACGTCCAGGTGCCACAGCGCTGCCATCCGGGGCCTGGCCAGATCCAGGATCTTGCCCATCTGCTCCGGGACCGTGTGGGCCAGCCGGGTGATCCGCTGCGCCGTCTCCAGCGGGAGCCCCTCGGCGCGCGCGACCACCGCGGGGGACTGGAAGCACTCATGGATCAGCAGGTCCGCGCCGGTGG
>Ga0335085_10014896_pt1 | contig 11320 bp, 10 predicted proteins | sample Lox_Sample_45_FD_206712 | JGI IMG/M metagenome (GOLD analysis project Ga0335085, IMG submission 206712) | Soil microbial communities from Loxahatchee National Wildlife Refuge, Florida, United States - Lox_Sample_4.5 | ecosystem: Environmental > Terrestrial > Soil > Wetlands | place: USA... | reverse complement strand
CGCGCCGGCGACGGCTCGGCGCGATGGCCGCGAACATCCTTGGCGGTTTTCTCCTGACCGGGGTTTTCCTGGCCCTGAGCGCGGCGGCCTTTCCCATCGCCGCCGTCTACAGCTTCATCTGGTGGGCGCAGCACTGATCGCGTTGCGGGATCGGGACGGCGCTGGCGGATCGCGCGCGCCAGATCGATGGCGCTCATGCCGTTGGGCCCCGCGATATCGGTAAAAAGGGAAGTGAATCCGGATCGCGTTGCGCAGCACCGGGCCGATCGCTGTCCGTCGACGCGTCGAACGTCGAGCATGGCCGTGTTCAAATGCACACCTGGCGGGGTTACCGCGTTTTCACGCTAAAATCGCGCCGATCAAACTCGCGCGACCGGTGATATGGCTCAGCTGATCTCAGCCCTGCGCCGCGGTTACGGCATTGCCGCCTCGACCGTGGTCTATCGCGGCAACCCGCTCAAGCGGCGGCGGGCCAGGGCGTTCTATCGCCAATTCATTCATCCGGGCGACCTCTGCTTTGACATCGGCGCGCATGTCGGCGACCGGCTTGGCCACTTCCTCAGCCTCGGCGCGCGCGTCGTCGCGGTCGAACCACAGCCGCGGCTCCTGGCCGGGCTGAGACGCCGCTTCGGCGACAACCCGCGCGTCACGCTGATCGGCGCCGCGCTCGGCGCGACCGGCGGCAAAGCCAAGCTCGCGATCGACCCGGCGCATCCGACGGTCGCGACGCTCTCGCCCGATTACATCGCGCAGGCCGGCGAGAGCCGCGGCTTCCGCCATGTGCGCTGGCGCGAGGAAGTGGAAGTCGAGGTCACGACGCTCGACGCGCTGATCGCGGCGCACGGCGTGCCGGATTTCTGCAAGATCGATGTCGAGGGCTACGAGCACGCGGTGCTCGAGGGCCTGTCGCGGCCGCTGCCCGGCCTGTCGCTCGAATATCTGCCGGCGGCACTCGACCCGGCGCTGGTCGCGATCGCGCGGCTCAACCGGCTCGGCACCTATCGCTTCAACCGCTCGGTCGGCGAGAGCATGACCTTGGCCATTCCGCGCTGGCTCGGCGCGGCCGAGATCGGCGCCGAGCTCAAGCGCCTGCCGCGCAACGACAAGGCCGGCGATGTCTATGCCTTCCTCGACGATCGCGAGACCGGCCGATAGATTACGGCACCGACCATGAGCAAGGCCTTCACCAAAGAGAGCGATGCCGCCGCGGATGAGGATGCGCCGGAAGGCGGCGCGCCGCTGCCGAGCGGGCTCAAGAACTACATGACGCCGCAAGGCTTCGCCGCGATGCAGGACGAGCTGAAGAAGCTCGTGCGCGAGGAGCGGCCGAAGGTCGTCGAGACCGTCGCCTGGGCGGCCGGCAATGGCGACCGCTCGGAGAACGGCGATTACATCTACGGCAAGCAGCGGCTGCGCGAGATCGATCGCCGTATCCGCTATCTCACCAAGCGCCTGGAGAGCGCCGAGGTGGTCGATCCGATGCGGCAGACGCGGCGCGATCAGGTGTTCTTCGGCGCGACTGTCACCTATGCGACGGAAGACGGCGCCGAGAACATCATCACCATCGTCGGCGTCGACGAGGCGACCGCGGATGCGAAACGCGTGAGCTGGGTGTCGCCGATCGCGCGCGCCCTCCTCAAGGCGCGCGAAGGCGACACGGTCGATCTCAACACGCCCAACGGCGTCGAGACGATCGAGGTGGTCGCGATCGAATATCCGGACGCGCCTTGACGATGGCGAAAGGTCGCGTCGTCCTCCTGCATTTCGTGGCGCAGATGCCGATGGCCGGCATCGCCTGGCAGGCGCTGCAATATCTCGTCGGGCTGCAGAAGCTCGGCTACGACACGTGGTATGTCGAGAATCACGGCGCCAATCCCTACGATCCGCGCGCCAACAGCGTGATGATGGATTGCAGCTACAATATTGCCTTCCTCAAAGACTCGATCGAGCGTTTCGGCTTCAAGGATCGCTGGGCCTATTGGGACGCGATCAACGACGTCTATCACGGCCTGCCGCGCGAGCGCGTGTTCGAGCTGCTGAAAGGCGCCGACGCGCTGATCAATCTCTGCGGCGCGACCAAGCTGCGCGACGAGCACATGGCCTGTCCGGTGCGCATCATGGTCGATACCGACCCGGTCTACGAGCAGATCAAATACGCCAAGGCCGATCCCGGCGCGCGCGCCTATCTCGACGCGCACACGCATTTCTTTACCTATGGCGAGAATGTCGGCGGGCCGGGCTGGATCGTGCCGCTCTGCGGCATCCCGTGGCAGCCGACGCGGCCGCCGGTCGAGGTCAGCCTGTGGCCCGAGACCCCCGGCGCGCCCGACGCCTTCACCACCATCGCCACCTGGGAGAACAAGGGCAAGAACATCGAGTTCGAGGGCGAGCACTATGTGTGGTCAAAGCATGTGAATTTCCTGCGCATGCTCGATGTCCCGAAAGCCGCCGGTGTACCCTTCACCATGGCGATGCTGCCGCCGACGCAAGAGATCGAGGCACAGGTGACGGCCGCCGGCTGGCGCCTGACCGATCCGCGGCCGGTCTCCGCCAGCATCGACGCTTATGGCGATTTCATCCGCGGCTCGCGCGCCGAGTTCACCGTGGCGAAGGACATCTACGTGCGGCCGAAAAGCGGCTGGTTCAGCGACCGGAGCGTCTGCTATCTTGCCTCCGGCCGGCCGGTCGTCACCATGGCGAGCGAGTTCAGCCGGTTCATTCCCGTCGGCGAAGGCCTGTTCCAATACGAGGACAAGGCCGGCGCCCTGGAAGCGATCAAGGCGGTCAACGCCGATTACCCAAGGCATGCCAATGCGGCGCGGCGGGTGGCGGAGGAATTTTTCGCCTCCGAGCGCGTTGTCGGCAAAATGATGAAGGACGCCGGGCTTTAAGCCTCTTTGCTTGGGGAACCGGCCGGTTGTAGGCGCGTTTTCGCGCGTGGAGAACGGGTTCGGGATGAGTACGACGGAACTGCCGCCGCGGGCGGCCGGTGCCGAATTTGGCGCTGCGCAAAGCAAATTCGGCGCGGCGCGCTGGGCCGTCCCGTCTTCGGACGGGCTTGCCTGCATCCTGTTCGGCGCCGTCGCCATCATCGCCCTGCTCACCTTCCAGGATTACGGCGTCACCTGGGACGAGGACGGCCATAATTGGTACGGCGTCTTCGTCTTGAATTACTACGTGTCGGGCTTCAGCGATCTGCGCGCCCTGCACTGGATGGATTTTTATAATTACGGCGCGGTGTTCGATTCGATCGCCGCCGCGATCAACACCGTATCCCCGTTCGGTACCTACGAGACGCGGCATCTCCTCAACGCGCTGGTCGGCGTCGTCGGCCTCATCGGGACCTGGAAGCTCGGCCGCGTGCTCGGCGGGCCGCGCGTCGGCTTCCTCGCCGCGCTCTTCCTGGCGCTGATCCCCAATTACTACGGCCAGATGTTCAACAACCCGAAGGACATCCCCTTCGCGGCCGGCGCCGTCTGGGCGCTCTACTACCTCGTCCTCATCATCCCCAGCCTGCCGCGGCCGCGCTGGCAGCTCGTCGTGAAGCTCGGCCTCGCCTGCGGCCTGACGCTCGGCGTGCGGGTCGGCGGGTTGCTGCTCTTCGGCTATCTGGGGCTTCTCCTCACGCTCTTCGCGCTGTGGCGCGCGCTCGAGACGCGGCATGTCGGCGCGTTCTTCCGCGACGGCATCGTCAGCGGCTTCCGCGTCTTCATTCCGGTGATCGCCATCGCCTATCCGGTGATGCTGCTGTTCTGGCCCTGGGCGCAGCGCGGCCCGATCGCCAACCCGCTGGCGGCACTCGCGACCTTCTCGCATCAGGAATTCCCGTTCCGCACGCTGTTCGCCGGCCATTACATCATGGCCGCGGATCTGCCCTGGACCTATCTGCCGGTGCACATCCTGCTGGCGCTGCCGGAGCTCGTGCTGCTGCTGCTCGTCGCCTCGCCTTTCGTCGCGCTTTATCTGCTGTGGCGCGATTTCGGCGCGATCGGCCGCAACCGCGTGCTGATGCGTTTCATGGTCGCTTTCGCAATCCTCTTCCCCGTCGGCTATGCGATCGCGATCCACGCCGTGCTGTTCGACGGCATGCGCCATTTCATTTTCGTGCTGCCGCCGATCGCGGCGATGACCGCGCTGCTCGCCGATCGCGCCTGGCAGAAGCTCACCGCGCCGAAGCTGCGCCACGCGACCCTCGCGGCGCTCGCGCTCTACGGCGTCGTGCATATCGGCACGATGGCGCAGCTCCATCCCGACGAATACGTCTACTACAACGCCTTCATCGGCGGCACCAAAGGGGCGCAAGGCCTCTTCAAGCTCGATTATTGGGCCAATTCCTACGACGAGGCGGTGCACGGGCTGCGCGATTATCTGAAAGCCGAATACGGCGCCGATTTCATGGATCGCGACTTCACCGTCGCGGTCTGCGGGCCGCCCGGCTCCGCCGCCTATTACTTCCCGGCGAATTTCATCTTCACCGAAGACCGCCAGAACGCGGATTTCTTCATCGCCTTCACCAAGGACGATTGCGACAAATCGCTGCCCGGCACCGAGGTCTATCGCGTCGAGCGCATGGGCACACTGCTGTCGCTCGTGCTCGATCGCCGCGCCATCGTCGCCGGCGCGCGCCGGCCCGGCCTGCTCGCCGGCGCCCATTAATCCGCGCACCAGCGGGCGGCCATGGAACGCCGCGAATACGAGCGCCTCGCCGCCGTCGAAGAGCGCGGCTGGTGGTTCCGCGGCCTGCACGCGAACCTCATCAGCGCTTGGCGCGGCTATGCCGCGCCCGCAAAGGATGCCATCCTCCTCGATGCCGGCTGCGGCACCGGCGGCTTGCTGACGCGGCTCGGCGAAGCCGCGCCCGCGGCGCGGCGCTATGGACTCGAATTCGATCCGGGCGCGGCGGCCACCGCGCGCGATAAAAGCGGCGCGAGCCTCGTCGTCGGCTCGGTGCTGGCGCCGCCCCTCGCGCCGCGCTCCTGCGATGCGATCTTCAGCGCCGATGTCCTCTGCCATCGCGGCGTCGAACCGGCGGCGGCACTGGCGGCGCTCGCGCCCTGTCTCAGGCCGGGCGGGATCCTCCTCCTCAACCTGCCCGCCTATCGCTGGCTGCTCTCGGGCCATGATCGCGCGGTCGACAATGTGCGGCGCTTCGGCGCCGCCGAGACGCGCGCCCTGCTGCGCGCCGCCGGCTTTACCGAGATCAAGCTAGGCTATTGGAACAGTTTGCTCTTTCCGCTGATGGTGGCCCAGCGCATGGTCCATCGCGGCGCCAAGAGCGACGTCGAATTGCTGCCGCCGCTCGTCGAGCGGCTATTCGGCGCCATCCTCGGCTGCGAGCGGGCGCTTGCCGCCTGCGGCTTGCGTTTGCCCTTCGGTGGTTCAATCTTAGCGACAGCCATAAAGCCATGACCTACGCCCTCAGCATCGTCATCCCGGTCTATAACGGCGCCGACAGCGTCGGCGAGCTCGTCAACGCGCTCGAAGCGCTCGATGTGCCGGGCGGACACGAGATTATCCTCGTCAACGATGCGAGCCCGGATTCGAGCTTGCTCGAATGCCAGCGTCTGCAGGCGCGCGCCAAGGTGCCGATCACCCTTGTCGACCTGGCGCGCAATTTCGGCGAGCACAACGCGGTGATGGCCGGGCTGCGCGAGGCGAGCGGTGCGCATATCATCACCATGGACGACGATCTGCAGAATCCGCCGGGCGAGGTGCTGCGCCTGCTGCATTACGCGCAGAAGACCGGCAAGGACGTGATCTACACCCATTACGCCAAGAAGCAGCACGCCGCCTGGCGCAATTTCGGCAGCAGCTTCGCCAATTGGTGCGCCGACAAGGTGCTCGACAAGCCGAAAGGCCTCTACCTCTCGAGCTTCCGCTGCATCAGCGCGTTCGCCGCGCGGCAGGTGACGCAGTATCGCGGGCCGTTCCCTTATGTCGACGGGCTGATTCTGCAAGCGACGCAAAGCATCGGCACGCTGCAGGTCGAGCATCTGCCGCGCCACGCCGGACGCAGCAATTATACGCTGTCGCGGCTGGTGCGCCTTTGGACCAGCATGTTCATCAATTTCTCGGTGATGCCGCTGCGCATCGCGACCTTCACCGGCTTCGTGATGAGCGGCCTCGGTCTCTGCGGCGCGATCTGGGCGCTGTGGACCGCGATCTTCGAGGGCACGCCGCCCGGCTGGGCCTCGCTCACCGTCGCGACGCTGCTGCTCCTCGGCGTGCAGCTGATCATGCTCGGCATCATCGGCGAGTATCTCGGCCGGCTCTATCTCACCGTGAACCGCAAGCCGCAATCGGTGGTGCGCTCGACGACGCGCGCCGAGCCGGTCGAGCGGCGCGGCGCGGCGCAGCCGGCGATCATCAGCCGGAACTGATTTGTTTCAGCGCCGCGACGACGCGCGCGGCCCGATCCTCACCCAGCTCCGGGAACATCGGCAGGCTGAGCACCGCGCGCGCCGCACGCTCGCTTTCGCCGAGGCCGCCCGGGCCGATCGCGACGCGATTGTCATAGGCCGGCTGCAAATGCACCGGCACCGGATAATGGATGTTGGTGCCGACGCCGCGCGCCTGCAGCGCCGCTTGCAGCGCATCGCGCGCCCGGCAGCGCAGGACATATTGATGGAAGACATGCGTGCCGCCCGCCCGCCGCGCCGGCAAGCCGATGCCCTCGCACCAACGCAGCCCATAATCGTAGATGCCGGCGATCGCCTGGCGCTGCGCGTTGTCGCCGTCGAGATGGCGCAGCTTCACCCGGAGGATCGCCGCCTGCATCTCGTCGAGACGCGAGTTCATGCCGGTGCGATCGCTGATATAGCGCCGGCGCCAGCCATATTCGCGCAGCTCCTTGAGCCGCGCAGCGAGCGCCGCGTCGTTGGTCAGCACCGCGCCGCCATCGCCGATGCCGCCGAGGTTTTTCGTCGGATAGAAGCTGAAAGCGGCGAGATCGCCGATGCCGCCGAGCCGGCTTCCGTCGAGGAACGCGCCGTGGCTCTGCGCGCAATCCTCGATGATGCGGAAGCCGTATTGCTTCGCGAGCGCAACGATCGCGCCCATATCCGCGCCGAGCCCGTAGAGATGGACCGGGATCACCGCCGCGATTTTCCCCGGCGGCTTTTGCAGCGCCGCTGCGAGCTTGCCCGGGTCGATCGTGTAGGTCGCCGGATCGATATCGATCAGCAGCGGCTTGGCGCCGGCGAGCTCGATCGCGGCGACGGTCGCGACCGCGGTATGCGACACCGTCGCGACATAGTCGTCGGGCTTCAGATCGAGCGCTTTCAGCGCCAGCACCAGCGCCTCGGTGCCACTGGCCGCGCCGATGCCGTGACGCGTCCCGATATAGGCGGCGAATTCCTGCTCGAAGGCTTCGACCTCGGGGCCGAGGATGTAGCGCCCGCCCTCGAGCATGCGCGCAAGCGCGGCATCGATCTCGGCTTGGTGTGCGCGGTATCCGGCGCGCGGGTCGGCCTGGGGAATGAATTGCTCAGACATAATGACTTCCGTGGGCGCGGAAATAGGCGAGCGAGCGTTTCAGCCCGTCTTCGAGCGGCACGCTGTGCCGCCAGCCGGTGGCATCGCGGAACAGCGCGTCGGCCGCATAGTAATCGCCGATATCGATGCGCCGCCGCTCGGCCGGGAATTCGTGGCGCGCGAACGTTCCGCCGCCATTGGCCGCCACCAGCAGCTCAGCGAGCTGATCGAGGCTGACCGGCCGCTCGCCGCCGAGATTGAACACCTTGCCTTTGGTCGCCGGCGCCAGCGCCGCGAGGAGAAACGCATCGACGGCGTCGTCGACATAGGTGAAATCGCGCTTCTGCTCGCCGCCCCAGACCTCGAACGGCTTGCCTTCGAGCACGGCTTTCAGCCACACGCCGACGAAAGTCTGGCGCGCGTCCTTGATGCGCATGCGCGGGCCGTAGGTGTTGGTGAGACGCAGCGCCGTCGCCGCGATGCCGTACACATCGTGATAGAGGATGTGATAGGCCTCGCCGGCCATCTTGTTGACGCCGTTGACGTCGACCGGATGCAGCAGATGCTTCTCGTCGACCGGCAGATAATCGGGCCGGCCGTAGATCTGGCGCGTCGAAGCGAAGACGACGACGGCTTTCGGGCAGACCGCGCGGCAGGCTTCGAGCAGGGTGAGCTGCGCCAGGCAGTTGATCTCGAGGTCGGTTACCGGATCGTGCATCGAATCGAGATGGCTGGTCTGGCCGGCGAGGTTGAAGAGATAGTCGCAGCCGGCGAGCAGCGCGCGCATCCGCGCCGTGTCGCGGATATCGGCGATCTCGACCCGCACCTGTTTTTCGATGGGCGCGATGTTGAAGCGGTTGCCGCCGTAGTTCGGCAGCAGACTGTCGATCAGCAGGACGCGGCACCCCAACCCCACGAGACGCTCGGCCAGGTTGGAGCCGATGAAGCCCAGCCCGCCGGTGACGACGACCTGGGCTCGATCGAATTTCGCTAAATTTGTTTGAGTTAGATCAAGTGCCATTGAGCAATATTTGTGATTCAGATTGAGATTTAAGGTATAAGCTACCGGAATCGTGCTGCAATTTCACCGATGACCGGTCCGCTCTCTTGTCGCGGCTTGATGCGCCGCTCGCTCGCCCTGGCGGCGCTGTCGCTGCTGGCGGCCTGCGCCTCGCATGTCTCGGCCCCGCCCGCCCCGCCGCCGCTCAGCCGCAGCGACCAGCAATGCTTGGCCGAGCTCAACCGTCTCGGCGTCCAGTATCAGGTCGAGCCGCAATCGGCAAGCACGAGCAAGGCCTGTCTCGTCCAGAACCCGATTCGGGTCTCCGCCGCGACCATCCCGTTCAGCCGGCCGACCGTCGCCGCCTGCAGTTTCGTGCTGAAATTCGACGAGTTCGAGCGCGAGGTGATCCGGCCGCTCGCCAAACGCACCTTCGGCCACGACCTCAAGGAGATCGTGCATTTCGGCGCCTATAACTGCCGCCCCACCCATGCCGGGCGGGAGAGCGAGCATGCGCATGGGCTGGCGATGGATATCGCCGGCTTCGAGCTGACCGACGGTACGATGATCTCGGTGAAGCAGGAATGGACCAAGCGCGGCAAAGGCCGCGACTTCCTACACGCCGTCGCGACCAAGGCTTGCGGCTATTTCAACGAAGTGCTCGATCCGGACACCGACCGCGACCATGTGGATCACATCCATCTCGACCTCGGCCGCTACAAATACTGCATCCACCACAAGACGTAGTCGCTAGGTCTCGTAGGCCACATCGTCATCGAAGAGCGAGACCCAGCCGGCCGCCGGAGTCTCGATCGCGACCGGCGGCGTCGGCTCGTCGTAGAGCAGCTTCGCTTCCGCCGGCGGGCCGCGCCGCTCGCCGAGTGCGCGGACGATGAGCCGCCGCCGCTGATGCGGCAGCTCGACCACGATCACATCGCCGACGCGCACCGCCTGATGCGGCTTCACCCCGTCGCGGCCGCCGATACTGACGCGGCTTTCGGCGCAAAGCCGCGCCGCCAGCGAGCGCGTGCGCGCGAGCCGCGCGAACCAGAGCCATTTGTCGAGGCGCAAGGTCGCTTGGGTCGGGGTTTCCGTTTTCATCGGGCGAAGGTCAACGCTGCTAGTTTCGCGAAAGGAGAATCGGCGCGCGGGCGGTCGGCGGCGGCAACGCGTTTCTTCGCCGGGCGCGCGTGGAAGCTGGTGCCGCTTTCTTCATGGACGGCGCGATAGCCGAGCTCGGTCAGCATCGACGCGAGATCGTGGCGCGAGGCGCTGGCCAGCGCGAGCAGCTCCGGCGTCACGCCGAACGCGCCTTGGCGCGCGAGACGCCGCGCCGCCGCGGCGAGGCCTTCGACCTTGTCGACGCGCAGGACGCGCGGCCCGAGCACGCGGTAGCCGATGGCGCGATAGGCCTCCTCGCCGATCGCGCGATCGCGCGGCGCGGCGACGCCGCCCGGCAGCTTCGGCGCGTCTTGCTTGCTATGGATCGACCAGAGCAGAGCGGCACCCGCCATCGCATCGCGCTTCAGCATGCCGTCGAGATAGACCGTCTCGGTGCCGAGCCGCACGCCATGCTTGGCGAGGAGCTTGCGATCCTTGCCGCTGAGCCCGGCGCATTGGGCGGCGACCGCGCTCGCCGGCAGCATGCCGAGAGCCTCGCAGAGCTGATAGACGAGGCCGCGCGCCGCGCCGTCGAATTCGCCGTTGCGCAACTTCACCAAAGGCGCGAGGCGGCGGCGCTTCTCCATGCCCCAGAAGGAGGCGAGCCGGCGGCGGATGGTCTCGCGCAGCGGCGAATCGAGCGAATGGCCGGCGAAGACATCGATTTGCGGATCGAGCGCGCTTTCGCCCGCGACGAGCCGCCCGACCACGCCGCCGCGCCACAGCAGCTTGCCGTCGGGCCCGAGCGCGAATTCATCGTCGGGCGCGGCCGCGAGCTCGCTCACCCGCGCCTCGATTTCGCCGCGCAGCACGCGGTTGGCGGCGGCGAGCAAGGTCTTGCTGGAATCGGTATTGGGCACGGCGTCGGGCACGAAGCGGAAGCCGTCGAGCCGTCCGACGGGATGGCCTTCGACCTTCACCTCGCCGGCGCGGCTCACCGAGGCGAGCAATTCGCGCGACGAGGAAAGCTGCTTTACGAGGAAGGCCGAGCGGCGATCGACGAAGCGCTGGGTGATGCGGTCATGCAGCGCGTCGGAGAGATGATCCTCGATGGCGCGCGCTTTCTCTTGCCAGGTCGCCGCGTCGGTCAGCCAGTCGGAGCGATGCGCGATATAAGTCCAGGTGCGGATATGCGCGATCCGCGTCATCAGCGTGTCGATATCGCCGTCGCTGCGATCGAGCCGGCTTACCTGTCCGGCGACGAAATCCATCGGCAGCCGGCCGCTGCGGCTCACCAGATGGCGATAGATCGAGGCGAGGAACCGCGCATGCGTGTCGCTCATGATCTTGCGGAAATCGGGGATCTGGCAGACTTCCCACAAAAGCCGCACCGTCTCGGGATTGGTCGCGGCGGCGGCGATATCGGGGAGCTTCGACAGCGCCGCGAGCGCCAGATGATCGTCGGCCTCGCGCGCCGGAACGAGGCCCGGATGATGCGGCTTTTCCTCGAGGCTCTTCAGCAAGCCGCCGACCGAGCGATAATCGAGCCGCGCATTGCGCCAATAGAGCCGCGGCAGCGGATCGAAGCGATGATTCTCGACCGCCTCGACGATCTCCTCGTCGATGCCGGGGAGTTCACCCGTCGTTCCAAAAGTCCCGTCGCTCATATGCCGGCCGGCGCGGCCGGCGATCTGCGCGATCTCCGCCGCCGCCAGGCGCCGCGGCGCGCGGCCATCGAACTTGGCG
>Ga0335085_10014895_pt1 | contig 11320 bp, 12 predicted proteins | sample Lox_Sample_45_FD_206712 | JGI IMG/M metagenome (GOLD analysis project Ga0335085, IMG submission 206712) | Soil microbial communities from Loxahatchee National Wildlife Refuge, Florida, United States - Lox_Sample_4.5 | ecosystem: Environmental > Terrestrial > Soil > Wetlands | place: USA... | reverse complement strand
GCTCGATGACCCTTGGCGTCCTCTGCGTCTCCGCGCCTCTGCGGTTCAAAAAACGTTCGAATGCGCTTCGCGCGTGTTGATCCACCCGCCTCCGTGCTCTCCGTGCCTCCGTGGTGTATTTTCATTTTCTCCGAGTCTTCTCGGCCCTTTTTCGCGCGCGGAATTTCTCCGCCCAGCCGGCCTTCTCCTTCTGCTCGGCGCGCGTGACGGCAAGCGCATCGGCGCCTACGTCGTCGGTGATGACGCTGCCGGCGCCGACATAGGCGCCGTCCTTCACTTGCACGGGTGCCACGAGCGACGAATTGGAGCCGATGAAGACGCCCGCGCCGATGTCGGTGACATGCTTGTCGAAGCCGTCGTAATTGCAGGTGATCGTGCCCGCGCCGATGTTGGCGCCGGCGCCCACGCGCGCATCGCCGAGATAGGTCAGGTGATTGGCCTTGGCGCCTTTTTCGATGCGGGAATTCTTCACCTCGACGAAATTGCCGATGTGGACATTCTCTTCGATGCGCGCGCCCGGCCGCAGCCGCGCGTAAGGCCCTATGATGGCGCCGGCTCCCACGTCCGCGCCTTCCAGATGCGAGAACGCGAGGATCTGCGCGCCGCTCCGCACCGTGACGCCCGGTGCGAACACCACATAGGGCTCGATCTGCACGTCTGGTTCGATGAGGGTATCGAATGACAGATGAACCGTTTCCGGCGCGGTCATGCCGACGCCCTGCTCCAGCAGCCGGTTGCGCAGGTGCCGCTGCATCTCGGCTTCGGCGCGGGCCAGCTCGGCGCGGCTGTTGACGCCCATCGTCTCGGCTTCGTCCGCTTCCACCGGCGCACAGCGGATGCCTTGCGCCTTCGCAAGCGTGGGAACGTCGGTGAGATAGTATTCGCGCTGCGCGTTGTCGTTCGAAAGCCGCTGCGCCCACGCGAAGAACGCGCGCGCGTCGGCGCTCATGATGCCGGCATTGCAGAGATCGACGCGGCGCTGCTCCTCGTTCGCATCCTTGTATTCGACGATGCGATCGACGAGGCCGTCGCGATCGAGAATCACGCGGCCATAGGCGGGATTGCGCGAACGGAAGGCGACGATCGCCATGCCGGCTTTCTCGCGCGCCGCGAAGGAGGCCTCGAACGTCGCCGACGAAAACAGCGGGTGATCGCCGTAGGTGACGACGATCACGCCGGGGAAATCGCCGAGCACCGTGCCGGCGCACGCCGCCGCGTGGCCGGTGCCGAGCTGCTCGGCCTGGATGACGCACTCTCCGCCCTCGCCCGCCACAAAGGCGCGGACCTCCTCGGCATCGGGCGCGGTCACCACCACGGTACGCTCGACGCCTGCGCCGCGCACAGCGGCGATGACATGGCCGAGCATCGGCCGGCCGGCGACGGCGTGCATCACCTTCGGCCGCGCGGACTTCATCCGCGTTCCCTGGCCGGCAGCAAGTATGACGGCGGCACGCACGCTCAAGTCCTTGGCTCTCCGGTTTCGTCGCAGCGATATCCTGGGGGCGAATCGCGGCAAAATGACGATTTACAACGATATATTGCCTTGGGTCTGGTCAACAATTCTTCACCACGGAGACACGGAGGGCACTAAGACGGTTGCGCCCTGGCGCAAAGCGCATTCAAGCGCCTTTAAACCGCAGAGACGCAGAGGACGCCAAGGATCATCGAGCTCCGAGAACCTCTGCGCCTCCGCGCCTCTGCGGTAAAAAAGGAATGAACTTGCGCTTCGCGCGGGAACTTCACCATCTCCGTGCCCTCCGTGTCTCCGTGGTGAAAATTACCGGGGCCACCACCAATCTGGACAGCGATTCATGCCTTCCTCTCCCGCCCTCGTCTTCGACCTCGACGGCACCCTCGTCGATACCGCCGCCGATCTGCTGGGCGCCCTGAACCGGGTGCTGGCGCGCATGGGGCGCCGCAGCGTCGAGCCGGCTGAGGTGGGTTATCTGGTGGGCCAGGGTGCCCGCGCCATGCTGGCCGAGGCGATGCGGCGCACCGGGGAGGCCGTGGCGCCCGAAGACCTGCCGCCGCTGCTCGACGCATACATCGCCCAATACGGCGCGCACGTCGCCGACCACAGCCGCAGGTGCTCGCCGATCCGTTGCTCGCCACCCTCGACCTCACCCACTTCTTCACGGCAATTCATGGTGCGGGACGTTTCTCCTACACCAAGCCCGATGCACGCGTGTTCCATCATGTGCTCGACGAACTCGGCGGCAGCGCGGCAGGCGCGGTGATGATCGGCGACAGCGCCACCGACGTGGCCACCGCGCGCGCCGCCGGCGTGCCGGTCGTGCTGGTCTCCTACGGCTACACGGTGGCCCCGGCGCGCACACTGGGAGCAGATGCCGTGATCGACGACTTCGCCGATCTGCCGCGCGTGCTGGACGAGCTGCTTTAATTTTCACGACGAAGTTTGCATCTGCGGCAGGCCATCTTGGCCGCCATTGGACCGCACGCCTCCGAGCGCGCACTCTGGACGCGCAGAGGTCGTGGCCCGAACACCCACTGGCGTCGGAGCCCGCGAGGATGCTCGGGGCCGCGGTCCCAGGGCGATGCCATCTTCTTTTTTCACCGCAAAGGCGCGGAGGCGCAAAGACCCTCGGAGCTCGATGATCCTTGGCGCCTCCGCGCCTTTGCGGTTCAAAATGTCTGGACGCCCTTCGCGCCGCGCCGGGGCTGGGCGACCCGCCCGGCGCTTGACCGCCCGGCCGGGCTCCGTTAGAGCCGCTGTCCACCCTTTCAGGGCGCGTAGCTCAGCGGGAGAGCACTCCCTTCACACGGGAGGGGTCACAGGTTCAATCCCTGTCGCGCCCACCATCCCCCATGATGAGCGACTACAGTCGGAGTCGCTTCAATGAGCTCGGCGCCATAGGTGAATGCATCTTTGAGCAACGATGTACCCCGCTTCGTGCAACCCCGCCTGGTATTGCCCGATCATAGTCCCGAAGAATGACTTTCGCTCCGCACTGCTATTTCGACGATTTCCGTTTGACCGCGCCCCTCAGCATGTCTTTCATCTCGTGGATGAGCATCCGGCCGGCATGGGTATCGCCGGTCTTGTCTTCGGGATCCGCTTCGAATAGCGCCCGCATTTTATCGGACAGTGCCTTGAGCGCCGCGAAGTGTTCTTCGCCAAGTTTCTTGCGGATGCCCAGAAGGCCCTCGTTCAATGAAAGAAACGCTGTATCGATGTTGTGCCAAGGGAAGTAACCTGTCTTGTCTTTGAATGTCGGCGAAAAGAGCATCATGTATGACAGATGCTCCAGAAGCTCGCCGACACCCCGAGGAATACAGGGCTTGCGCTCCATGATCATTCTCCTTCGGGCGCCAGATGATGTACGAGCTATTGCTTCCCAGCTTATTCGGCCTGACAATTACTACGGCTGTCGGTTTGAAATCGGCGCGGAAGAACGCTTTGATCTGGCCATCAGACGGTTTTTTTGCTTCCAACGAAACCTCGAAAGCCAGATTGCCCACGCGTGCATCGGGAAGACGGTAGGACGCCGGCAAATCTGAAGTGTTATAAGCTCTTCTGTTGACACGGATAGCTGACGTTGAATCCGTTGGAATTCCAAGCCCGTCGTAAAATTCGCGAAGAAGGCGGCGAACGGCGCCATCCACGTCGTTACCTATGGCCAATTGCAGAGGTTGCCGCGGATTCAACTTTCCCGCATTATAACGCCGCATGGCTTCGTCATATGCGGCGTTTGTCGTTCTCTGCAGGAAATTGAGCGTTACCTCCTGAAGGGGACGGATGTCCCCGCGCACTCTGTAAATTGCTGCTGCGAGCTCTGCCCGTAGGCGGTTTATGACTTCGAGCCGTTCTTGCCACGACATCCCGGCAAGACCGCCCGGCGGTTCGATGCTCGCATATACGTAGCTCGGATCGATTTCGTGAATTCTTCGCAACAGAGCTCGCATTTCGAGCTCCGACAGGCCCAGATTGAGTTCCTCTGCGGGAGCAGTGATGCCGAGTATATTGTCGAGGAATTGTATGGGGAGGCCGGCGGGAGATTGTTGCAGCCTCTCCGGAATGAGCTCCTCCGGCGGGTGGTTGCCCCCCAATGCCGAAGCGGGGATCATTTTCCTCTTTGTCTTCAGCGGCTGCGAGAACGATGTTCGGCGGACTGTCGCGTTCGCTGCCCTCGATGGCACTGCCACTCTGCGCGAGCATACCGGCGCGCGATGCCGCTTCAACTATGGGGTCATTGGCAGCATCGCTCATGCCGGCGTCGGCAAGTTGAATGCGAGTGGTGCGGTCACCCGCGTCGGGGGCGGCCGCACTTGCGCCTGTTGGCTGTCGCCTTGAGCTATCGCGCGGTTTCACGGTCTTGGCTCGGGTTGATCGATCATCCGCATCCGACAGTGATGTTTGCGAAGAGTTCCCTTCTCCGCCGTCGCCTTTCGGGGCAAACCGTCCACCTTGACTGTCGGGCGCACCCGCGGGCCAACGTGGATGCTCGTCCGGATCCCAGTCACCCTTGATCATGCCGCTCCAATGAAGGTCGCGGATGAACTTGATAAGATCGTTACACGAGCTGACTCCCTTTTTCATTGATGGTGGCTCGGGAATGGCCAGGAGAACGGTCGCCACCTGCGCTCACGCAATGTTGCCTTCGTTGAGCGCGCGCGCGATCACCCTTAGGCCTTCCACCTTGGATGTCATGTCGATCGGAATATCCCACTGGGAACTGATCTCTTCGGAGAGCTCGCAGCAACTCCGCGGGATCCAAATCTCCCCATCCTCTGTCCGAATTCGCTTAAGAAGGGGAATGGTCCCGATGAGCGCTCCCCTCACATCGCACGACAGACCGTTTCCCGCTGACAACCGAAATTCTCGCGCCAGAGACATTTGCCTTCTTCCTACTTGGAGAACGTAAGAAGAACATAAATCATGCTTCCGATATAGTCAACAGGAAACCGATACGGTCTTTGTCTGAGCAGCGCTGAGAGCTAAGCAATTGAAAGATTGAAGATAACACGCGAGCAGGGCCGGCTCCCCGCGCGACGGCTCCGGATCGTGACTTTGGCAAAATGCTCTGCGCACCGATACAGTATGAACATAATGGACACACTGAACAAGATGGGTTATGGTTCGTCGCAGATGATGGAGTGTGAAGCGTGGCGTCCTCGCTAAGAGCATCCGGGAAAGTGTTACTGCCACTTAAGCAGCTGCCACCCCTCTCGAAATCCGCTGAGCGGTTCGTTCGAGAGCACCCAGCCCAGGCGCGCAAGCTGGTGGCGGCTGCGCTCGAGGCCGCCGCTGTGCAACATGTGCCGGCGACAGGCGCAGAAGAGATTGGGGAGGCACTGAAGCCATTTGTGATCCGCGAAGAGCCAGGTGCGGAATTGATTACGATTTCGGAAGCCGCGCACAAATTAGGAATATCGCGCACCACCGTCTACGATTGGATCGAGAAGAAGCGGATGATCGGTTGGAAGGCCACAAAGGCCGGCATGATCATTCCGACCGAACAGATTGCCGGTCCGGGCGAACTGGTAGCGGGCATTGATCGCGTCCTTGATGCAATTGGTAACGCGCGTGTTGCTTGGCGCTTTTTGAGTCAACCATCGGCTTTTTTCGACAGACCGGCTCGCCCGATCGACATGCTTAAAAAGGGTAATGTCGATGGCGTGCTCTCCGCCGTAGCGGCGTACGGCGAGGCGTTTGCGTGACGGATCGCCCTTTCGCGAAGGCGCGAATTGAAGCACGAACCCTCGTCAGCAAACTCTCTTCGGCGTATCGAATCGTTTGGACCAAGCACGCGGCTACTCCACTTGCAGTCCGTCCGGCTCCATCTCGCTTTTGCGACGGCTTCAGTTACGGCGTGCTCTACGCCGCCGAATCCTTCGAGACAGCCTTTATCGAAAGTTGTGATGCGAGACCGTTTTGTTCGAAAAACAGAACGCATCGTGCCCTACGGCGAGCTCTCGCTTCGATCTGTGGTCTCACTGTCAACAAAACCGGACCATCCGCTGTCTCTCCTCGATCTGCGGAACGCAGGATGCGTTGACATCGGCGCGCCGACGGATGCCGTACGCGCAAGAAATCAATCCGCTGGTCGCGCACTCGGATTAGCCATCTATAAGCACCATCCGCGCATTGACGGGCTCATCTACCCGTCGCGGCTCACCGGCGCGGATTGTTTCGTAGTGTTCGATCGCGGTTTGTCTAAGCTGAGTGCCACCCAAGTCACGCCCCTGCCGCGCCAGGGTTCGCTCCCCGAGATTCTCGATCGTTACACCGTCAAGCTGCTGGCGGAATAGAGGAAATCGGCGGCGGCGCGATTGTGCAAAATCCGTGCATTAAAAATCGGAGCCAGCTAAGTGCATGCACTACAAGGCAAATTTCGCTCGTACGATTCCCTTCACACGGGAGGGGTCACAGGTTCAATCCCTGTCGCGCCCACCACAAAACCCAATGTTTCTGCAGATTTTTTCGAGTTCCGATTTGTTCTATTCGGCACAAATCGGCATACAAAGGCAGAACTAGGCACCAAAATCCGTGGAAAATCCGTGGAAAAGTCCGAACGGCAAAATCACGTTCTGTCTCAGAAGATTTCCAACAAGTTCCGCCGGACATTTGACCACTGAGTGGGCAACAAAATTCTGCGCTGCTCCGCGGGGTAGGTATCCAAATTCCGACGCGCACTAGGAAGCTCGTCGGGCCTGCGCAGGCCGCCGTTCGCTTTCGGCGGCGCCTCTAACTTAAACAACGACGGTCGCTAATTAAGCGGGAGGCAGTTTTCTTTATTAAGGGTGCAGTGATCTTCAGATCTTGGAGATCGGTAGGCTGACAATGTGGCGATCGATAATGGATCGCAGTTCGGATGTGATGGGCAGATCGTTGGAACGTGGCCACGCTTCGTGAAAGCGCGTGACGGTGTCTTTGACGGTGTGGAGGGTCAGCGTTTTGGGCAGCCCGGCCTTGGCCGCGAAGCGGGTGAATTGATCGAGTGTCAGCGATTCAAAGGCTTTCGAATCCACGAAGGTAAGCCCCAGCCGATCGCCGGGGATGTAGCCAATGGTCGAGATAAAGTCGTAGGCGGGCGAAAGTTGCGGGTGGATGCGATTGGGATAGATCAGGGACCAGTTCTTGGCGTGCATGTCGCCATTGCCGATCAGGGCGTTGAAGACCAGGCGCCGGATGAATTCCGCGGCTCCGATCTCGCCGGTCTCGATCCAAAGCACCTGGGCGATGTTGCGGTAACTCACCTTGCCGTACTTGTCGTCGGGATAGAGGCGAAAGACCTGCGCAAAATCCTCGATATGGATGGGACCGCCCGTGTCGGGACGGTCGAACCGCTTGATCACAAAAGCATCGGTGCCGACTGCATCGATGCCGGAAGGCAGTCCCTTGATCTTTGCCAGAGGCACGAGCGCCGTTTCGGGGACATCGATGCCGATACGGCGGGCGAGCTCCATCATGGCGAATCCGTTTTCCGGAAGTCCGCGATGGGTGGCCGAGGGCAGTTTGACGATCCAGGAACCGCCGATGCCTTCGACGGGGATCGTCAACCCGCCCGCGGCTTGCTTGACGGCTGAGAATTTCAGCTGAACGCCCGCCAGCGAAAAACGCAGGACAGCATCTTCATCGGTCGGATCGTTGCGCCTGTAATCGCCATCATCGTCGCGTGCCGGTGGAAGTGTGTCGCCGTCAACAGACTTGATGGTGAGCGCGCCAGGCAGATCCAGCCCCAACGCCCAGATGAGAAAGAACTCGCGCGCCGGATTCACGCTAGCGCGATCCGCGAGATAGTCGCGCATCGCGCCTTCCGGCAGGAGATTGCTGAAGAATGGCGGCAGACGGGTTTGAGTCGGCTTGGTGTCGGTGATGAGAGCGCCGAATGCATCCTTGTAAGAAAGGCTGAGCGTCGGACGCGCGGCGTCGGCGACATAGTCGTCGTTGAATGCAAACAAGACCCGGTCACCGGGGAGCAGTGTGATTGTGCCGATCGAGCGATCGTAGAGTCGAACATCAAGTACAGAGACGTCAGCCATGATCGTCCTCCGTATCGAGACTATAAGCCGGGACCGGCTGGGACGGTTGTTCGGTAGCCGGGTGTGCCAGCCCATTGCGGATCGCACGCAGCTCTCTTGCGAGACGGTCGATGGTTATGAGCGCTTCCTTGCTGATCTGTTTGTCGACCGAAGGATGGGGACTGCGGCGTATCTGTTTGAGAACGGTGCCGACCTGTTCAAGGAGAGTTTGGATTTGTACGCCCGCCAGCGCGCCGAAGCGCAAGGGGAGAAGTTCTCCTATGACCTTGTTAAGAAAGGTGAGTGCCTTGGGGTCGCCGGCGAAGCCTTCGATCGTCTGGATCTGGCGGCGAAGGCGGTGAAGATGATCGCGAATGCCGTCTTGGAATTTTGCGAAATCGTTTGGCTCCTCCTGACGCTGCAAGGCCTGGACGGCCGGAAGCAGCCGACGCGGAATCAGCACAAGCTCCAAGTCCAGAGCGCGGGCAATTTCGGTCAGGCTGGAGGCTTTGGGGTCGATCGAGGCGGTTTCAATGCGGGATACATAGCTTTGGCGGACGCCGAGTTTGGCCGCCAAAGCGCGCTGGCTCAGCCCTTTGCGCTCGCGCGCGGCCAGCAGGGTTTGGGCAAGAGCTTGAGTGGTGGCGGTAGGCATGGATGATCCAATACTTTACATCAGTACGGCCATTTGATGCCATAAATTGTATCGATCTTCAAGACGGATGATGCCCTATAATATATCAAAATGCCACATTGATCCATTATAGTGGATCAAAAGCTAAGAATTCCACTCTTTGACGCATGACGCCCCCCAGAGCTGGCCCGGAAAATTCGGACAGTAGGATAAGTGGATTTTCTGCCTGAGAGCGGCGAGGTTTGCCGCGTATTGGGAGGAGAATCATGACGAGACGGACGCGCCGGAATCACTCGGCGGCATTCAAAGCGAAGGTGGCGCTGGCGGCGCTGAAGGGCGAGAAGACCCTGACGGAACTGGCGCAGTTCTTCGATGTGCACCCCAATCAGATCACGAGCTGGAAGGCGCAGCTGCTTGAAGGCGCGGCGGGGGTGTTCGACGGCGGCGCTGCTGGACAAGGCGCTCCGGTGGTGGACTTGAAGGCGTTGCACGCCAAGATCCCCGCATAGGGATAAGCGCCGTCACTGCATCCGGCCTTTGAACAGAAGTTATAGATTACCTTCTCAGTCGTTGCGCCCGGCGCAGCAGACGCGTGCACGAGACTAGCGCTCGCAACCGCGGCCGCCCATCGAATGAAAGAATTGGATTTCACACCGCACCCCTAGCGCAGCTCCCACATATTCCCAGACCATACGGTGTGACATCTGCCAAGAGCAATCACATCGCACGATACAAACACAGCGACAGCGGCAGCGTTGACACGCGTCTCAAATTACCCCCGGGGGGCATTGCCGCTGTCACCGCAATACGCGGCCTTCCCGAGTACCCTCGACGCGTCCTTAATTCCCAATAGCCGCATATTTCACTGCCAAATGTCTGTCATTTAACTTCCAATCGCCAGACAGGATTCGGCGATGTATCGACCGTCTCGGCGGCCTAGGGAACGTTGCCGCAGTCACCGAAATCGTTTTTCGTGATCGGTCGCAACAATGACCTATACTGTTTTGAAGGCGGCCGGACTGCCCGCTGCCGAAACCATTATCGACATTCTTCGCAAAGGCGGACTCGCGCATGAACTTCGATCTGGCAATGACCGACGAACTGCTCGCCACCACGCGGGCGGTGCGCAAGGGGCTCGACCTGGACCGGCCGGTGCCGCGCGAAGTGATCCTCGAACGCCTTGCGCTGGCGGTGCAGGCGCCCACGGCAACCAACAGCCAGACCTGGCGGTGGATCGTGGTGGACGATGCCGGCAAGCGCAAGGCGCTGGCCGAGCTCTACCGCTCCGCGGGCGGCGCTTACTTCGCGCATGCCAAGGATGCTGCGATCAAGCGGGGCGATGCACAGACCGGACGCGTCTACGACTCCGCAACGTGGCTTGCCGAAAATCTCGAGAAGGTGCCGGTGTTCGTGATCGCCTGCGTGGAAGGGCGCCCGCCGGCTGATGCGCCGGCGCTGATGCTGGCGAGCCTCTACGCATCGATCTATCCGGCGGTGTGGAGCTTTCAGCTGGCGCTGCGCGCGCGTGGCCTGGGCTCGACATTGACCACGCTGCACCTGATGCGCGAGCAGGAAGCGGCGCGGCTGCTCGGGCTTCCCGACACGGTGATGCAGGCCGCCCTGCTGCCGGTCGGCTACACCAGGCGCAGCGATTTCAAGCGCGCGGCGCGGCCTCCGCTCGATACCATCACCCACTGGAACGGCTGGTGACGAGCCGCAACAGCGCTCTCCGGCCGGCATCGCCGATCCGTCGCCGCAACGTCACGGCAGCGACATACCTGCAAGGTGAATGCCGGGAGCGCTCCTGCCGCAATCCGATCGAGACAGCGAACGCTTCGCGACCGCGTCAGCTTGCCGGTTTGAAGAACCGATATGCTATCAACACTGCCCGTAAGCGGTGAGTGCGTTAATCAAGTGCGATTCGATCCGGCCAGTCTGGGGGCCGCGATCCCTGGGAAATCAAAGGCGCTTCACTTTCGCCATACGGCCGCGAGCCACGGCTGCTGGTCGCACGGCAGGCCGGCGGGGCGGTAGTAGTGGGTTATTTCGGTAAAGCCGGCAGCGGAGAGAAATCTGCGCCATGTGTCGAGGTCGTGGTACACGCCATAGCGTTCGCGGCTCCAGCCTTCTTCGTTGTGGCCGCGCGGGTTGGAGCTGAACAGCACGCCGCGCGGCATGAGGCACGCATGCAATTCCCCCAAGACGCGTGGCAGCTCCTGACTGGGAATATGAAACAGGCTCGCGTTGGCGAACACGCCGTCGAATTGACGGTCGGGCAGATCGAGCGCGAGGAAGTTCTGCTGCCACACATCGCATCCGCTATGGGCTCTCGCCATCCCGGCAAACGACGCGACGCCTTCCAGGCCGACAGCGATGTGACCGCGCGCGGCAAACGCCTTGAGGTCGCGCCCCGGGCCGCAACCGAAATCGAGAATCCGGAACGGCGGAACACCCTCGATGTACCGCAACAGCGCGTCGATGTTCTGGCTCACGTCGTGGTCGCGCGTACCTTCCCAGAAGGCTTCGGCACGCACATCGTAACTTTCGAGCGTGCGCCGCGTGATCGCCTGCAAATCCTGTGGTGTGTGCTTCATGGCCCGGCCCAACGGTCAAGCTCAAGCGCTGGCCCAACCATCTTTATTGCCGACCGCGTGTTCTACTGGGCGAAGACGGCACGATCACAGCAAGGTTCCTCCGTCGACC
>Ga0335085_10014894_pt1 | contig 11320 bp, 12 predicted proteins | sample Lox_Sample_45_FD_206712 | JGI IMG/M metagenome (GOLD analysis project Ga0335085, IMG submission 206712) | Soil microbial communities from Loxahatchee National Wildlife Refuge, Florida, United States - Lox_Sample_4.5 | ecosystem: Environmental > Terrestrial > Soil > Wetlands | place: USA... | reverse complement strand
CGCGACTGCGCCTCTTGCGCGCGCACCTTCGCGACGGCCTCGGCGACGCGCGGATCGCGCGAGGCCGCGTCGTCGAGCGCCTGCGACAGCGTCGGCACGATCAGGGTCGTCGGCATCTCACCCGACGCGTCGAGCGTGAGATCCGGGGCGCCGACGGCCGCGGCGAGCACCGCCTGCGCCGCACGGACTCCGCCGCGCGCGCGGATGCGCCCGATGTCGAAGCGCGCGAGGTCCGCTTCGGCGCGCGTGAGCTCGATGGGCTGGAGCAAACCCGACGTCACGCCCGCCTTCGCGTAGTCGCGGTGCGTGCGCGTGCGGTCGTACGCCTCCTCGGACGCCTTGAGGACGCCCTTCGCCGCGAGCACCGCGTAGAACGCCTCTTCGACGTCGTAGTCCACGTCGAGCGTCGTCGCGTCCGAGGCGTGACGCGCGGCGACCGCGAGCGCGTCGGCCGCGGCGCTCTGCGCGGCGATGCGACCGAAGTCGAACACCTCCTGCGAGATCCCGATCGCGGCGAGCGTGCTCCCGAACGGCTGCATCGACGCGTGCCCCGCGTCGACGACGGTGGTCCCGCCGATGCGCGGGAGGTCGACGACGTTCGTCGTGAGGTACGACGCCGTCGTGTTGTTCTCGCTCGCGACGAAGATCTGCGCCGTCGCGCCGAGCTGAGGCAGCCACTGCGCGCGCGGCACGGCCGCTTGCGCCTCGGCAGCCGCGATGCGCGCGAGCGCCGCGCGAACGCTGGGCTGGTGCGCGCGCGCGTACGATCGCGCCTCGGGCAACGTCACGGCGCGCGGCGACTGCTCTTGCGCCAACGCGCTCGGGCCGGCGCACGCAACGACGAGCGCGACGACGCAAACCCACCCCCAGCTTTTCGAGTCGAACATGCGGGAACTTTCTCGCCGGAGGCTCCGCCAAAGCAAGCGCCGCGCCGCGCCGGGGCCGCTGCGGTCGAAAACGCCTCCGGACCAACCGCGCCGGGAATTTCTCCCAGCGTGGCCCGAAAGATTTCCTCGCGAGCGGCGCCTCAGTCCTCGTCTTTTTCGCGCAACTTCGCGAGCACGCTGAAGTCCTCCAGCGTCGAGGTGTCGCCTTTCGTCTCGAGCGCGCCGCTCGCGATCTCCTTGAGGAGGCGCCGCATGATCTTGCCACTCCGCGTCTTCGGCAGGGAATCCGTGAAACGGATCTGATCGGGCCTCGCGAATTTTCCGATCTCCTTGTCGATGTGGTTCGCGAGCTTCTCCTTGAGATCCTTCCCCGCGGTCTGTCCGCTCTTCAGCGTGACGAACGCGACGAGCGCCTGGCCCTTGAGGTCGTCGGGCTTGCCGACGGCCGCGGCTTCGGCGACGGACGGGTGGCTCACGAGCGCGCTTTCGATCTCGGCGGTGCCGATGCGGTGGCCCGCGACGTTGAGCACGTCGTCGATGCGTCCGACGACCCAGTAGTATCCGTCCGCGTCGCGCCGCGCGCCGTCGCCGGTGAAGTACATGCCGGGGAGCTGCGACCAGTACGCTTGCTTGAAGCGCTCGTCGTCGCCGTAGAGCGTTCGCGCCATCGACGGCCACGGCCGCTTGAGCGCGAGCTTGCCGCCTTCGTTCGGCCTCGCCGGGGTGCCCTCGTCGTCCGCCACGACGACCGGATCGCACCCGAAGAAGGGAAGGCCCGTCGAGCCGGGCTTGCTGAAGCACGCGCCGGGGAGCGTCGTCAGCATGATGCTGCCGGTCTCGGTCTGCCACCACGTGTCGACGATGGGGCAGCGGCCGCCGCCGATCGTCTTGTGGTACCAGACCCACGCCTCCGGGTTGATCGGCTCGCCGACCGAGCCGAGCAGACGCAAGGACGACAGATCGTACTTCTTCGGCCACTCGTCGCCCGCGCGGATGAACGCGCGGATCGCCGTCGGCGCGGTGTAGAGGACGGAGACGCCGTGGCGCTCGACGATGTGCCAGAAGCGGCCCCAATCGGGGAAATTCGGCGCGCCCTCGTACATCAAGCACGACGCGCCGCACGAGAGCGGCCCGTACACGATGTAGCTGTGCCCGGTGACCCAGCCGACGTCGGCCGTGCACCAGTAGAGATCGCTCGGGCGCAAGTCGAAGATGTACTTGCAGCTCACGTGCGCCCCCGCGAGGTAGCCCGCGGTCGTGTGCAAGACGCCCTTCGGTTTCCCCGTCGAGCCCGACGTATAGAGGATGAAGAGCGGGTGCTCCGCGTCGAACGCGTCGGGCGTCTTCGCCCGCGCGAGGGCGGCGTCGCTCGGCTTGCGCGCGATCGCGTCGTTCCACCACACGTCGCGCCCTTCCTTCATCGCGACGCGCTCGCCGAGATGGTGGAAGCCGACGCGCTCGTGGACGACGACCCTCTCGATCGTGGGCGTCTGCTCGAGCGCTTTGTCCGCCATCTGCTTCAGTGGCACGACGTTGCCGCGGCGCCACGCCGCGTCTTGGGTGATGAGCACCTTCGCCTTGCAGTCGTTGATGCGGTCGCGGAGCGCCTCCGACGAGAAGCCGCCGAAGACCACGGAGTGCGTCGCGCCGAGCCGCGCGCACGCGAGCATCGCGATCGCCGCCTCGGGCACCATGCCCATGTAGATCGCGACGCGGTCGCCCGGTTTCACGCCGAGGTCCGCGAGCGCGGCGGAGAAGCGGACGACCTCGCGGTGGAGCTCGAAGTACGTGAGCGTCCGGACGTCGCCCGGCTCGCCCTCCCAGACGAGCGCCGCGCGCGTACGCACGTCGGTCGAGAGGTGGCGGTCGAGGCAGCTCTCGCTCACGTTGAGCTTGGCGCCGACGAAGAACTTCGCGCGCGGCAGGTCCCACTCGGAGAACTTGTCGAAGGGCTTGCGCCACACGAGGTCCTTCGTCTGCTCCGACCAGAAGGCCTCCGGCGCCGCGAGGGACTTCTCGTACATCGCGAGGTACTCGTCCTTCGACTTGATGCGCGCGCGCGCCGTGAACTCGGCGCTCGGCGGGAATTTCCGGTCTTCTTTGAGGTGCGAGACGATGGCGTCGGACATGGTCACCTGCTCCGCGGCTGCGCCGCGATGGGCAGAACCCTCCGAATTCGCGCGGCGCTTGTCAAGGCTCGGGGTGCTAAGGTGGTCCAGTGATGAACCGACTCGCCGCGGCCGCAGCGCTCCCCGTGCTCGCCGCTTGCTCGCTCATCGTCCAGTCGAGCGGCGTCCAGTGCAACACCGACCAGGACTGCCTCGCGCGCGGCTTCGACGCGGGCGGCGCGCCGATCGTGTGCTCGAGCGACCACGTCTGCGTCGGCCCCGGCGTCGGCGGCCCGTGCTCGACCAACGCGGAGTGCATCACGCGCAACGCCGGCGCGCCGGCCATCTGCCGCAAGGACACGCAGACGTGCGTGAGCCTGCTCTCGCCGGACTGCCCGAAGGTCTACGGCGATCCCTCGAACGACGACGCGATCGTCCTCGGCGGCCTCTACACGCTGAGCGGCGTGAACCAGTCGAGCGGCGTCGCGCGCATGCAGAGCATCGAGCTCGCGATCGACGACTTCACGCAGACCGTCGTCGGCCTCCCGGGCGGCTCCGACGGCAAGCCGCGCCCCCTCGTCCTCGTGGAGTGCGACGATCAGTCCGACAACGGGCACGCGACCGACGCCGCCAACCACCTCATCGACGTCGGCGTGCCCGCCATCCTCGGCCCCGGCGGCAGCGGCCTCGTCACCGCCGTCATCCAGAACGCGACCATCCCCGCCGGCGTGCTCGTCATCTCCGCGTCGGCGACGAGCACGTCGCTCAGCGGGATCAGCCCGCTCTTCTGGCGCACCGCGCCGTCGGACAACATCCAAGCGATCGCGATGCAGGATCAAGTGGGCGCGCTCGAAACCGCGTTCAAGGCCGCGAACCCGACCATCACCAAGCTCAAGCTCGCCGTCGCCTACCAGAACAACACGTACGGCACCGGCCTCTTCGGCGCGCTCAGCGCGGGCCTGACGCTCAACGGATTGCCCGTCACCGATCCGGGCAACAACGGCTTCTTCACCCCGCTCAGCTACGACGCGACCACCCTCGACCCGAGCGCCGCCGCCGCGACCGTCCTGAGCGACGAGGACAACCTCATCGTCGGCATCGGCACGACCGAGATCATCACGCAGTTCCTCACGCCGATCGAGACGAACTGGAACGCATCGGCGCCGCGGCCGCTCTACCTCTTCTCCGACGCCGGCGAGAAGCCGGAGCTCCTGACCGCGGTCACCGGAAACGACGCGCTCCGCACGCGCGTGCGCGGGACCGTGCCGGGCACGGACAACCCGCTCTTCGGAACGTTCAGCCTCCAGTACGAAGGAAAGTACGGATCGACCGCGGACGTCTTCGGCATGGCCGGCGCCTACGACTCGCTCTACTTGGTCGCCTACGACATCGTCGCGCTCGGCACCCAGCCCATCACCGGCATGAACATCGCGAACGCGATGGCGAAGATGATCGGCGGCCAGAAGCTCGCCGTCGGCGCCGCGAACATCAAGACGGCGATCCAAGTGCTCGAGAGCGGCAACGCCATCGACATCGACGGCGCGTCCGGCCCGCTCGACTTCGACTTGAACGCGCACGAGGCCAAGAGCGACATCACCGTCTGGTGCATCTCGAAGGACGGCTCTGGAAACCCCATCTTCGCGTCGTCGGGCCGCTACTACGACTCGCCGTCGGGGACGATGAAGGGCACGTTCAGCTGTCCATGAGCGGCGCCTCGCCTTACACGGTCGGCCCGAGCTACTTGCGGATCGTGTTTCCGGCGCCGGGTTTCTTCCTCAACGACACGCGCCTGCGCGTCACCGTCGACGGGTACCCCGCGCTCGACGCGAGCTTCACTCAGGGCTTCGACTGGTGGACCGAGGCGCAGCCCGGCGTGCACGCCGTCGAGACGAGCATCGCGGCGCCCCTCGGGTTCGCGCGCAAGAAGTCGTACCAGCTCGAGGTGAGGCCGGGCCTCGTGACGCTCGCGGTGCTCGAGTACAGCCGGATTTGGGGCAACCTCACCGACGCGCCGCGCGTCTCGTTCGTCCCGCGTTGACGTCAGAGCGGCCGCATCGCGCCGCGACCGCCGCGCTGCTGATCGAGGATGCGCTCGAAGCGTCGACGCTGCTCGGGGCGAAGCACCTCGCGGATCTCGTCGTTCACCTGCCGCTCGTGCACGCGGAGCGGCTGCCCGCATCGCGCGACCACGTCGCGTCCGATCGCGGCCGACTCCGTGTCGTCGCTGTCGAGGATCGCCGCGACGCGCGCGCGCTGCTCGCGATCGAGCTCGAGCTTGCGCGAGAGCGCGCGCAGGCGGTGCTTCGACAGGCTCTTGCCGGCGCGCACGTTCGCCGCGCGATCCGACTGCATCCACCCGTACGTCACTGCGCCGCCGGCGACGCTCCCGAGCAGGAACACCACGGCGAGGATCGCGAGCCCGATGCCTCGGAGCTTCATTCGACCTCCGCGCCGGCGATGGTCGAGACCACCGACTGCTCGGGCTCGCCTTGCGTCGCGAGGCTCGCGTCGTCGAGCTCGTGCGCCGCGACCACCGCCCAGGCGACGCTCGCCGCGGCCGCGAGCGCCGCGACCGGCACGAAGAGCTTCGCTGCGCGCGGCAGGCCGGCCCAGAAGCGCGACGCGATCGGCTCGGCCTCGATCGCAGCCATCACGCGCGCTTCGAACGCGCTCTTCGCGCCGACGCTTTCGGTCGCGCCGAGGAGCCGCGCGAGGCGCTCGTCGATGTCGTCTCGTTCGTCCGTCATCCCGTCCTCCGTTTGCGCAGCGCCGCGCGCGCGCGCACGAGCCGCTGCTCGACCGCGCCCTCGCTGCACCCGAGCACCTCGGCGATGTCCGCCGCGGGCAAGCCTTCGGCTTGGAGGAGCAGCGCGGCGCGCTGATCGTCCGGCAGCTCGTCGAGCCACCCCGCGAGCTCGCGCAGCGCCATCGTCGCCTCCGCCGGGCCGTCGACCGCCACGTCGTCCGCGAGCGCTTCGGTCCGCGAGCGCGCGCGCCTGCGCCGCGCGTCGAGCGACGCGTTGACGACGATGCGGTGCAGCCACGTCTCGACGCGGGCGCGCGCGTCGAAGCGCCCCTCGCGGAGCGCGCGGTACGCCTTCACGTACGACTCCTGCACCACGTCCTCGGCCTCGCTCGTGCTTCCCATGATCCTCGCGCTCAATCGGACGAGCCGCGCCGCCGTCGCCTCCACGACGATTCGAAACGCGGAGGCGTCGCCGCGCTGCACGCGCTGCGCGGCGTCTTCGAGGTCAGACACTGGCTCCTACCCTTCGACGACGCGGCGAGCGTAATCCCTACGGCCCTCCGTACGATTTTCTTTTTCCCGTTTTTCCGTAGGGAGGAGCCGCCCGCCGGCGTCCCACGAGCAAGGAGGCTTTTCCTCATGTTCACGAAATGGCTCGCTGGTGGTCTCTTGGCTCTCGTGGTGACTGGTTTCTCCGGCGCGGCGCTCGCGCAGACGCAGCCCAACCCGCACGCACGTCGCGTGCCGCATCGCATCCAGCGGTTCGATCAGAACCACGACGGCGTGCTCGAAGCGAACGAGGTGCCGGCGCGCCTCCGCGCGTGGTTCGTCGCGTGCGACACCAACAAGGACGGCGTCGTCACCGCGCGTGAGATTCGCGCCTACAACCGCACGCACCGGCGCATGCACCACTACGGCGTGCAGCCGCAGCCGCAACCGCAGCCGCAACCGCAACCGCAGCCGCAACCGCAGCCGCCGCAGCAGACGAACCTCTGATCGAGGCGGGTCGGGAATACGTTCGCCCGCGTGGAGCGTTTCCATGCGACGCGTGATCCCCGTCGCCTTCCGCACGCCCCGCGCCCTGCGCGCGCTCAACGTCGCCGCGGTGGGCTCCGCCATCGCGGCGATGACGTCGGCAGTCTTCCTGCACGCCGAGTCCACGTCGCTCTTCCACTCGTGGATTTGGGCGGTCACGGCCGGCGCGCCGTCGCTCGTCGTCGGCGTCGTCTGGGCGATGCTCCTTCGCGTGCGCGCGACCGTCGGGACGCGCGGCGTCCCGGTCGGGTGGGTGCTCTCGGTGCCACTGGCGGCGCTGAACGGCGCGCTCGCGTGCGGTCTCGCGCTGTCGTTCGACAGCGGCGCGTCGGCGTTCTTGCCCGGCGTCGTGCTCGGGGCCACGTTCGGCGCGCTCGCGTGGGTGCCCGGCCTCCTCGCGGTCCTCACCCTGTTCGGCTTGCCGATCGCGTGGGCGCAGCGCCTCGCGCGCGCGGGGCTCGCGGGGGAGGAGCGCGGCGAAATCGTCGTCGGCTTCGCGTGCGTGGTCCTCGGAGCGCTCTCTTTCGTGATCGCTCCGAGCCCGTGGGCGTCGCTCCGCGACGCGCCGTCGGTCATCGGCGAGGCGATGCTCTTCTGCGCGTACGCGACGGTCGCGGTGGCATGCGGCGCGATCGCGACCTTCGCCGCGCTGCGCCGCGAAGCGCTTCGCCGTCGCTTCATCGCGCGCGTCGAGCGCGAAGAGGTGCCCGGCCTGCGCGTCGAAGAGCGCGTGCTCGCGAAGATGCTCGTCCGCGTCGCGCCCGAGATCGAGACGTACCGCATCGCGCGCGCCGAAGACGAAGAGCTCGTCGAGCTCGACAGCGACGGCCGCGCCGTGCGTGCGCTGCAAGCAGAGCGCTAGAACCGGCCGACGACCGCGACCCCGGTCGGCCCGACGTACACGTGTGCGCTCCTCCGGCTCTCGACCGGCACGGGCTTCTGGAGGATCGTGAGCACCGTGGCGACGCCGATCGCCACGATCGAGCACCCGAGGAGCGCGTCCGACACGCCCGCGAACGCCTTCGCGCCGTTCTCCGCGCTCTGGATCTCGTTCGCGGTGACGCCGTACGTTTCGAGCTTCGCGCTCGCGTCGCCCGAGAAGGCGAGCGCGACGATGCCCGTCACGCCCCACGCGACCGCGAGCCCGCCCGCGACGCCCCACGCGATCCACGGGATCGGCCGGCGCGTCGCCACCGGCGCCGGAGGGGGCGGGGGAGGGGGTGGCGCCGTCGGCGCCTCCTCCGTCTCGATGTCGAGCGAAACCGTGGTCGAGTCGCCGCCGGCGATCTCGATGGTCTTGCTCGCGGGCGGCTTGCCGTCGACCGCCGCCGAGATTTTCCGCTTGCCCTGGCTGACGGTGAGCGGGTGGTCGAGCGGCGAGGTGCCGACCTTCTCGTCGTCCACGAGGACGTCGGCGTTCGGCACGTTGACCTTCACGGTCACCGTCGCGACGCGCGTCTTGAGCTTCGAGATCTCGCGATCGACGTACGTGCGCCGATCGCGCGGCAAGCTCGCGCCGCCTTGCGCCGCGTAGCGTTGGAACGCGTCGAGCGCGCACGCGTAGTTCTGAAGCTGGTAGCAGGTCTGCCCGACGTTGTAGAGAAGGTGGTAGTCCTGCGCGATGTCGTACGCGCGCCGGAACTCGATGAGCGCGTTCGTGAAGTCGTTCTCGTCGTAGAGCTCCACGCCGCGTTGGAAGTGCGGCATCGCCTCTTCGATCTTTTGCTTCTTCGGCTGGCCTTGCGCCTGCGCGCTCGCGGCGCAGAGAAGGACGAGGAGGAGGAGCTGCGCGATCTTCGCGACCCTCGGCATCGGCCGAGGATGTCATCCATCGCGGCGGAAGGGAAATGCGAGCTGGCCCGCGAACCGCGGCGGAACCGGCGCGTCGGTCCCGAACGCCGGCGGCTGCACGCCGCGCGGGCAGTGGAACGTTCCGAAGAGGAGGTCCCAGAGCGGCAAGAGCCCGGCGAAGTTCACGCCGTCCTTCGAGCCGTCGGGGAGCGCGTCGGGGTGCGCGTGGTGCCAGCGGTGAAAGAGCGGGGTCGTCACGACGTAGCGCAGCCCGCTCGAGCCGAACGAGACGTTCGCGTGGAGCAAGATCGCGTAGAGGCGAAGGGGCGCCGCGACCGCGAGCACGCGCGGATCGAACCCGACGGCGAGCATCGCCGCGCCGACGACGAGCGTCGTGAACGCCTCGCCGACGGGGTGGTTTCGCGCGCCCGCGAGAAAATCGAGCGCCCGCGACGAGTGGTGCACCGCGTGCAGGCGCCAGAGCCAGCCGTGGTGGAGCGCGCGGTGCGCCCAGTACCCGACGAGATCGGCGAACACGATCGCGAGCGGGGCCTGCACGGCGATCGGCAACCCGGCGAGCCGCGCCTCGCGGTGCCACGCCTCCGTGAGGCGCGCCGGATCGTGCGGCAACCGGAAGACGAGCACGAACGCGACGAAGCCCGCGAGGGCGAGCCCTTGCACGACGTGCTTCGTCACGACGCCGTTGAACACGACGTGCGCGACGTCGGTGAGCCGATCGCGCGCGAGGAGCTTCGTGCGGATGGGCGCGCCGTCTGCGCTGCGCGCAGGAAACCACCGCTCGAGCCCGCGCAGGAACAGCACCGCGCTGGTGACGACCAAGACGAAGACGAGCGCCCGCATGCGCCCTATTCGCCCGAGCCGGCGACGTTATTTCACTGGCCGGTGACTTGGCGGCAGCGGTCCATGCACTGGATGTCGTCCGAGCAGGACGTCGCGCAGTCGTTGTAATTGCCCGCTTTGTGCGCGCATTTGGGATCGAGCTCGCACTTGCGCGGGTCGTTCGCCGCCCCGCGCTCGATCGTCCGACAGCCCACCGAGGCGACGAGGCACAGCGCGAGCGCGAGGAGCGAGGGACGCATGACCTCAATCTAATGCCGTCGCCGGCCGGAACAATGGGTCGCGACCGCGCGTGAGCCACAGGAAACGGACGAGGAAGACCATCGCCGCGACGATGAGCGACGCCGAGAGGCCCCACCACATCCCGACCGCGCCGCGCGCGCGCACGAAGCCGAAGAAAAGCGCGAGCGGCAGACCGACGACCCAGTAGCTCACCGCGCCGCCCGCGAAAGCGAAGCGCACGTCGCCCGCGCCGCGCAGCGCGCCCGCCCCCACGCACTGCATGCCGTCGAAGAGCTGGAAGACCGCCGCGATGCGAACGAGCGCGGCCCCGACCGCGACGACCTCGGGATCGTGCGTGAAGATTCGTACGAGCGCCTCCGGAGTGGTCGCGAAAAGGATCGCTCCAGCCGCCATCCACGCGGCGCCGAGCGCGATGCCCGTGAGACCGGAGCGCCGAGCGCCCTCGCGATCGGAGCGCCCGACGCAATGCCCGACGCGCACCGCGGCGGCGCCACTCACCCCGAGCGCGCCCATGAACGTGAAGCTCGCGAGGCCGAGCGCGATTTGGTTCGCCGACACGACCGCAGCTCCGAAATGCCCGGTGAGCACGGACACGAGCGCGAAGACGCCGACCTCGGCGAGCAAGTGCGCGGAGCCAGGCAGCCCCATGCGCACGACCTCGCGTCGCGAGACGGCGGGTGATCCTTCGAGCGAGGCGGGCCGCATCGACCACGACGCGCGGAGCACCATCGCCGCGAGGAGCGTGCCCGCGATGGTCAGCGCGAGCCCGCTCCCGAGCGCGCCGAGCCGCGGCAGGCCGATGGGGCGCAGGCCGACCGCGACGAGCGCGTCGTCGCCGCGCACGAGCAGGTTGCACGCGACGACGTTCACCGCGTTCGCCACCACCGCCGCGACGAGCGCGGGCCGCGTGCGCGTGTGCGCTTGGAGGAACGTCTTGGCGGCGATGAAGCACGGGAACGCGAGGAGACCGGGCGCCCACGCGACGAGGAACTGCCGCGTGCGCGACACGACGTCGTGCGAGACGCCGATCGACGGAAGCACGAGCGTCACCGCGAGCGCGGCGAGTATCGTGGGCACCCACGTGATCGCGATCGTCTGGAGCGTCGCTTCGAGCGCGCGCCACGCGCGCCGCTCGTCGCCCGCGCCGACGGCTTGCGACGCGAGCGGCTCGAGCGCCATCGCGAGGCCCATCGAGAGCGTCTGCGCGGCGAAGCCGATGTTGCGACCGAGCGCGGCGGCCGCGAGATCGACCTCGGACACGCGCCCGAGGACGGCGGTGTCGACGAGCGCCATCATCATCAGCCCGAGCTGCGCGAGGGCGATGGGCGCCGCGAGCCGACCGAGCGCCCGTGCCTCCGCCACTACGCGGTGCTGTGACGGCGGTGTCGCGGCGGTCATGCGGAAAATCGACGTTTCCACGCGGTTGAGCCTGACGCAACGCGTCTTTTCGGGAAGAAACCGCGCATTTCGAACGTCTTTCCCAAGGCGGCATTGCGATTGCAATCCAATTCAGGAGTCATGGCTCTCCCGGCTCGCACCCTCACCCCCAAACCTCCCGCGCCCCCGCGTGACGACTACGCCGGGCTCGAGGAGCTCGACCGTTCCGAGCTCGACGAGCAGCCGGACACGGATCGCGAGCCCCTGCCGGCGCT
>Ga0335085_10014892_pt1 | contig 11321 bp, 8 predicted proteins | sample Lox_Sample_45_FD_206712 | JGI IMG/M metagenome (GOLD analysis project Ga0335085, IMG submission 206712) | Soil microbial communities from Loxahatchee National Wildlife Refuge, Florida, United States - Lox_Sample_4.5 | ecosystem: Environmental > Terrestrial > Soil > Wetlands | place: USA: Florida... | reverse complement strand
GGTGGAAGGTGCCGGAAGTGCTTATCGGGGGCCATCACGCCGAGGTGGCTAAGTGGCGGCGGGAGCAGGCCATTGCAAAAACCCGCCGGAATCGGCCTGACCTCTCCGGAGAAACCGGCTAGGCAAGAACCCCGAATTTTGGCTATAATCAGTGTTTGGCTTAGAAGTGCTGGCCCCGCCTGAGTGGGTCTGCAGGGAATAAGAAAATGAATCCGGTAATTCGTAAGTTGCACGAAGCACAATTGCGTAAAGACCTCCCCGAATTTCGTCCCGGCGATACCGTCCGGGTAAATGTGCGCCTGCTGGAAGGCGAAGGCGAAAAAGTAAAGGAACGCATCCAGTCCTTTGAGGGCGTAGTGATCTCGAAGAAGGGCCGTGCGAGCAGCGCCACGTTTACCGTGCGACGCGTGAGCTTCGGCACCGGGGTGGAACGCATTTTCCCGCTGCACTCTCCTTCGATTTCTTCAATTGACGTGGTCGGCAAGGGCAGCGTCCGGCGCGCGCGCCTCTATTATCTGCGCGATCTGCGCGGCAAAGCGGCCCGCATCAAGCGCGCGGCGCGGGAAGAAGAAGCACCGGCCGCCACGACCAACGCCTAAGACACCGCCAACAGGATTTTACGGGACAGGCTACACGGCCTGTCCCTTTTTGTTTTTGTTTCCAAGCGCACATCCGCCCGGCGCGATTTCGAGTAGAATCGCTGCCACTAACGAAAGAGAGCGCGAAACATGAGACCTCCAAGACCGGTTTGGGCGATCGCAGCCTTTTGTGTGCTGGCCGTGTTTGGTGCCTGTGCCCTTGGCACACGCGCGCAGGAAAGCAAAGTCGCGCAAACGCCGCCGATGGGATGGAACAGTTGGGACGCGTTCGGCGAGAGCGTGAAAGAGAGCGACATTCGCGCTACGGCAGAATGGATCGCGAAGAATCTGAAATCGTATGGCTGGGAGTATGTGGTGGTCGATTCCGGCTGGTACGTCACCAACCATTCCGCCGGTTTCAACGCGCAGAATGCGCAATTCAGCCTCGATAAATTTGGCCGCTACACGCCCGCAGTGAACACCATTCCTTCGGCCGCGCATGATGCAGGATTTCGCCCGCTGGCGGATTACGTCCACTCTCTGGGACTGAAATTCGGGCTTCACATTCTTCGCGGCATCCCCAAAGAAGCGGTAGCAAAAAATTTGCCGATTGAGAGTTCTGAGTTTCACGCGCGCGACGCGGCAGACACCGGTGATTCGTGCCCGTGGAATCCGTTCAACTATGGATTGGACACCTCCAAGCCAGCCGCACAGGCCTACTATGATTCGTTGGCGCGCCAGTTCGCGGACTGGCATGTCGATTTTGTGAAAATCGATTGCATTTCCAGCAGGCCATACAAGGGGGAGGAAATCCGCCTTATAAGTCAGGCCTTGCGGAAGACCGGCCGCCCCATCGTGCTGAGTCTGTCTCCGGGAGCCGCACCGTTGGAAAAGGCCGACGAAATGACAAAGTACGCAAACATGTGGCGCATTTCCGACGACGAATGGGATGTATGGCAAAGCAGCGAGCCATTTCCGCAAGGCGTGAACAACCAATTTGAACGCGCAGCACAGTGGGCGCTGCACTCGTGGCCCGGAAACTGGCCCGATGCGGACATGCTGGCCATCGGCGAATTAAAGCCGGCGCCCGGATGGGGAGAGCCCCGGACGTCGCGGCTGACGAAAGATGAGCAGCGCACGCTGCTGACGCTATGGTCGATTTTTCGTTCACCGTTGATCATGGGCGGCAATTTGCTCCTCTGCGATGAGTGGACCAAGTCGCTGCTGACCAACGCGGATGTCATTGCCGTTGACCAGCATTCGAAAGGCAATCACGCTGTAGCGACCACGGCCAAGTCGGCGGTGTGGGTGGCCAAGCGCGACGACAACACCGGGTATTACGTGGCATTGTTCAATCGCACTGACGCGCCGCAAACGTTGCAATTCGATTGGAAGCAACTGTGCTTGAAAGACCAGGAATACGCCGTGCGCGACCTTTGGGAACAGAAAGACGTGGGGCGCAAGAAGTCGCTCGAAACTGCGCTACCGGCTCATGGTTCTGCTTTATTTCTGGTTCGCGCCGAAACCGAGCCGTGAACTTCCTTTAGCGTGATAAAATTCACTCGCATATTACTCTCCTATGGGCCGACTTTGCTCTTCCCGATTTGAGCGAGCGGCGCGTAAGCTCGGCTGGACGCGCATTGCGGGTCTCGATGAAGCCGGGCGTGGCGCGCTGTTCGGTCCGGTTGTTGCCGCAGCGGTCATCCTGAATCCCAAACGAAGGATTGTCGGGCTGGACGATTCGAAAAAGCTCACAGCGGATCGTCGCGCGGAACTAGCGCCGCGCATCAAGGAATATGCGCTGGCGTGGGCCGTGGCGGAAATGGATGCACAGCGCATCGACGCCTGGAACATCTACCAAGCCAGCCGACAGGCCATGACTGCCGCGCTCGAGCAGCTCACTATCCGCCCGGACTACCTGTTGCTCGACGCGATGAAACTGGATGTGATGATCGAGCAGAAGTCGTTGATCAAGGGCGATATGAAAAGCGTCTCCATCGCCGCTGCTTCGATCCTGGCAAAGACGCACCGCGATATGCGCATGGAAGAGTGGGACGCGGTATACCCGCAGTATGGCCTTGCACAACACAAAGGCTACGGCACGCCGGAGCATCTGGAGGCGCTGCGCATCCACGGCCCAACGCCGCTGCACCGCCATTCGTTTTCCCCCGTGCGCGACGCCGGATGCTGGGCCGCTGGTGCCGTACAGGTCGAGCTGCCCCTGGACGCCGTGTGGCCTCGCGGCGACTGAATCAAACTAATTCGCTTTCGGCACAACCGCGAGCGCAAGCCTTTATATACGCAGGAAAAGCTTCTTCCGGTACATCCAATAGAGCACCAGCCAGTACACGATGAGCATTGCTGTGCCTTCCAGCAACGGTTGGAGAGCGGCGCCGGCAAGGGCGAACGCGTTAGTCCCCAGATGGATGCGGAATGTGGAGATCAGAAAATCGGGCAGCATATGCGCGATCAAATACGCAGCAATGGAATTCATGCCGATGACCACCAGCGGGAATGCCCACTTTTTGTAACCGCGATCTTCGATGATCCAGCAGAACGCGGCGAGAAATAGGAAACACAGTCCTCCGCTGAACAGCGTCCAGCTCGGTGTCCAGATACGTTTAACGATTGGGCAGATTCCGGCACCGTGAAGGAGTAGACCAGCGGCGACTCCGCCCACACCGGCCAGCAGGAATTTTTTGAAGGGAACCTGTGGGGCGGCGGCGCGCAGCCACCGCCCGGCGATCAAGCCCAGGATCATGGTCCCCAATGTCGGGATGAAACTAAGCGTCAAGTACCCGCCACTGTTAGCAACGAAGGGTGTCACACGAGGAAACAGATTCAGGAACCACTGATCGAACCGATTACCAAAATTGGCATTTTTGTTCCAATGCGCCAGAAAGCCGGAAAAATTGTGCGACCAATTCGCGGGCACCCCAACGGCTTGCCAGTCGAATCCCGGGCCTGCGACAGGATACAGCGCCCAACACAACCAATAACCAAATAGAATCGCCGCCAGGGAAATCCACAGCCACTTTTCTTTAACGAAACCGAGGAGAAACAAAAAGACATAGCCGAGGCCAATTTGCGTCAGCGTATCTTCGAACGTGAAATAGGTTTGCGGCTGGTACATCGAGCGCAGGAATATCCCGAGAAAAATCAGAACCAAGGCTCGCCAGACGCTGTGAGCAAACTGGCTGCCGAAGCTTTTGCCTTTAGCGGTGCGGCTGGCAATCGAGTACGGCAAGGCCACGCCCACCAAGAACGAAAATCCTGGTTGGATGGTGTCGTGAAGCGAGCAGCCCACCCAGTCCACGTGGCTTTGGTTGTAACTTAAGAATTTCCAGAACGTACTGTCCGGATACGCTTGCGCCACCTGTGAGAAGCGCAAAACTTCCGCCATCATCAGCAGCATGACGAATCCCCGGTAGGCATCGACGGCAACGACTCGCTGAGGCGGGGCTGCCGTTGTCGCGGTGGAATATGCGCTGGTCACAGAGGCGACCCGTTGCGCTGTTTCCAAAGTCCCCGAGTGAAGTCTGGGAATTTCATCTGCGCGCTGCCTTGCGCGACAGATTTTTCGCTCAGCTCCGAAACCGCGCTCCAGCTGGCCGCGTCGTAGACGTCGATGTCCGGCTCCAGACCTTCTCGCATGCACTGTACCAGCCGGAAGAGCATCAGGTAATCCATCCCGCCGTGGCCATGGCCTTCCGCCGTTTTGCCTTGTTCCTTCCAGAGCTTGTGCTCGTATTGCTCCTTGTACGGATCTAGTCCGGTGAACGCCTCGTCGGGATTTCGCCCTTCCAGATAGATGCGTTCGGGATAATCCCGGAAAACTCCCTTGCTGCCCTTGATGAGGTTGATGCGATCGTATGGCTGAGGATTCACGACATCGTGCTGCACCATGATGGTCAGGCCGTTCGTGGTTTTTATCAGCGAAGTGTTCATATCGCCGCAAATATATTTCTCATTCCACTTTGGACTGCTCTTTGGAATTTTGGCGGCCCGATAATCTTCCAGGCCCTTTTGCGGAGAGCTCATGGAAACGAGATAGTCGAAACGGTCCCCTCGATTGATGCCCATGTAATTCGCCACCGGCCCGAGCCCGTGCGTGGGGTAAAGATTGCCATTGCGTTTCGTGTGTGGTGTCCGGCGCCACAAGCCCTCGCTGTCATCTTCAAACAGTATTCCGCGGAGATCATGAATGTACGCGCCTTCTCCGTGGAGCAATTCGCCGAACAACCCCGCGCGAACCATGTTGAGCACCAGCAGTTCACTGTGACCGTAGCAACAATTCTCCATGAGCATGCAGTGGCGGCGGGTTTTCTCCGAGGTGTCGACCAGTTGCTGGCACTCCCCCAGAGTCGGCACCCCGGGAACTTCAACGCCGGCATGCTTGCCGCCATTCATCGCGGCTAACGCCATGGGCGCGTGCCAGTCCCACGGTGTCGCGATGTAAATGAAATCGAGATCGTCGCGCTTGCAGAGATTCTCGTAATCGTGCTCGCCGTTGGCATAGATTTCAGGACGCGCGCCGCTGGCCTTTTCCGCGATTTGTTGCGCGTGAGTGGCGTGATCTTTGATGGAGTCGCAAAGGGCCTTCACCTGCACGTGAGGAACCGCCAGGAAATTCGTCAGCATCCCGGTTCCTCGCCGGCCAACTCCTATGATCCCGACGCGGACGGTATCTCGCGGCTCAAATTTCATGCCGATTACCGATTCATTCGCGGTAGCAGGCAGGCTCGCGCTATCCAGAGCAAATATTGGCTGTTGGGCGAGCGCCAAGCCCGAACCAATCGCAGCCACACCGGTCTTCAGCAGTTGTCTGCGCGAAAGGTGACGATCTTCGTTCTTCGGCGTTTCCTCATTTTTCATCAGGTTCTCCTGTGGGAGACGAACTTCCGCGATTTCTTCGCGTGCGTACTTATCGAAGCGAGAATTTTGCAGCAGCCAACAGAGGCTGACCGCATCTTACATGAAGTTGCGAGCGCGTGGGACCCTAGACGTGGACCGCATAAGGCAGGCACACTCCAGCAATTTGCCGCGAGCGGGAGTAGAAAGACCAAAGCACGGACACTTGCTATATGCGGCTACCGCAATCTGCTACAGTTTTACGGCAATTTAGGAGAATTACATGCCCCGTCGGTTGGTGTCTTCTCGCTTTATCGTTACGATATTCGGCGCGCTGTGCCTCGCTTCCACGAATGCTACTTATGGCCAGAACTCTGCGGGCCCGCAGCCGGTGGCGTTGCCTGCACCTGTTCCCGCGCCGGTCGACAAGCCGTATGGCGGCACCATCGCGCTTAGCGTCGATCTTACCAACGTCAATGACCGCGTGCTGAATGTGCACGAAACCATCCCCGTGAATTCCGACGAGGTTACTCTGCTTTATCCGCAGTGGCTGCCCGGCAACCACGCACCTTCCAATCCGATCGCGTTCCTAGCCGCGCTGGTGGTCACGGCCGATGGCAAACGCATTTCCTGGGTGCGCGACCGCGTCAATATGTGGGCTTTCCACGTTGCTGTGCCAAAGGGGGCCGCTTCGCTGGAACTGACCTTTCAATATTTAGCGCCGGTAAATCCACAACAGGGTCGAATATCGACCAAGATCGCCGACCTTACGTGGAACAGTGTGCTCCTGTATCCTGCGGGATATTTTGCGCGGCGCATTCAATTCGCTCCCGAATTGCGGCTACCGGAGGGCTGGAAGTTTGCCACGGCCCTAGAGGTGAAATCGCAAAGGGGGAACACGATTCAGTTCAAAGACGTCTCGCTGAACACTTTGATCGATTCGCCGCTCTACGCGGGCGTCAACTTTCGGCGGGTTGACCTCTCGCCTGATTCCGACAATGCGGTTTTCCTGGACGTTTTCGCGGATAAGCCAGAGCAGTTGGAGATTACACCGCAGGAGCTGGAGTACCACAAGAATCTGGTGATTCAGGCGCAGAAGTTGTTCCGTTCGCGCCACTATGAACATTACGACTTTCTGTTTTCACTCAGCGATTCGGTCGGCGGTAAGGGCTTGGAGCATCACCAGTCCAGCGAAGATGGTACTCGCGGCAACTACTTGATCGATTGGCCTGCCGGTATCGCTGGCCGTGCTCTTCTGGCTCACGAATACACCCACTCCTGGAACGGCAAGTTTCGCCGCCCCGCAGACCTGTGGACGGCGAACTTCAACGAACCCATGCAGAACGATCTTTTGTGGGTCTACGAAGGCTTGACGGATTACTACGGCAACGTGCTCACCGCGCGATCAGGATTGTATACACCGGAGCAAGCACGCGATGAGTTCGCCGAGATTGCGGCCAATTTTGAGATCAGCCCTGGGCGAACCTGGCGCTCCCTGGACGACACTACCAACCACCCCATCATGTCGTTCCACGGCATCCTGCCGCAGAGCTGGCCAAGCTGGCAGCGCTCGTTCGATTATTACCCAGAATCGGACCTCATCTGGCTTGAGGCGGATGTTCTAATTCGCGAGTTGAGCAACGGGCAGAAATCATTGGATGATTTCGCGCGACTGTTTTTCGGAACCGACAACGGAAGCTACATCACCGTTACCTACACGCTGGAAGATCTCGTCAAGACGCTGAACACGGTGCAGCCGTACGACTGGGCCGGATTCTTCCGCGAACGAGTTTACGACGTTGCCCCGCAAGTACCCACGAACGGCATTACGCGCGGCGGTTATCGGCTGGTTTACAACGACACGGAACCCGAGCGGATGAAGCATCTGGACCCATCTCGCGGAACCACCTTCGCCACTTCGCTGGGCTTCTCGCTCAAAGGCGACGGGGGCGACAAATCCGGGGCGGTCATCGGCAATGTGTGGTGGGACAGCCCGGCGTTTAAAGCGGGTGTGACTCCGGATATGAAACTACAAGCGGTAAACGACCTGGCTTTCAGTCCCGCCAACTTGCGGGCGGCGATCCTGGCGGCAGAGAAGACCAACACGCCGATCAAGCTGCTCCTGAAGCGCGACGAAGATTTTCTCACTATATCCATCGACTACCACGGCGGTCTCCGCTATCCGCATCTGGAAAGAGTCCAGGCCGCGCCCGGCCGCCTGGACGCAATCCTTTCGCCTGTGGAATAGCGCGAACGCAAGGACCAGGGTTAACAGCATTACGAGGCGTGTTTGCTGATCGTAGGACCGGAAGGACCGCAACAAAAAAGGGCCCGGCGCCATTGCGCCGGGCCTCTCACATATCGCGCCTTATCCACTCGAACCACGTCTTGTCAGAGCAAGTCTGATCAGGTCGTGTTGTCTCCATCTCTGCATCGGGAGACAATCTGCGCGATACCGTCCCTCTACCACAGGAAATCGCGAATTTCAGTGATGGGGGTCACCCAAGCCTCTTTTCTCCAAAGAGTGTGCTGTGACTTCCACCCGTACCGTCTAATCCACCTACGATTCCTTTTCCTGCAGACTTGCCAGATAGGCGCATAGGTTCTTAATACGCCGTCGCACCGCGACCTCGTTGAACTTGTCTTGGGTGTTGAAGATCGGGCCCCACACGGGCATGTCTGAGGAACCGTGAGACTGCAGGGGCTTGCCAAATCGCACGACTTCCGCGACATACTCCTCCGGAAACTTGCCGCCATGTCTTTTCGCGAGTGTACTGAGGTCTGGTGGCGGTGTTTTTAGCGCGGCGGCGGCGGGTCCCAGGCCTTTTCCGTCCTCGCCATGACACGAGGCGCAATATTCTCGATAAGTTTGCTTGCCCAACGCTGCATCTGGCGCTTCGGTTTGTACTTTGTTGCCGGCCGGTACACTTTGATCGCTCGCAGCAAACACAGCTGCCAGAAAACCAATAGCTAGAAGGATGTGATTCATGCCAACTGCTCCTTCCGGTCGACGTGCTGCAGAGTCGCCCTAGGTCAGGTCACAAACAGCGGGCCGGGCCTAACGCGTGGCCACAGCCCAAAACAGCAAACCCACAATGAGCAGCACGGCGATGAGCGTGATCAGAAAAGAGTTGGTGAGATAAGGGAGTCTGATGGCCGCCATAGCGCACCTCCCTTGGTTCGGTCTAGCAGACGGTCCCGCGAGTCGGAAGTGCAGGAGGCTAACGAGTGCGTGACCCAGGTCACCCGGGGAATGACACGAGGTATATCGGACCCCTATCGCCTTCACTCCCGGGCCGACAGGCCCAAGCCCACAGGAGTCTGCAAACTATTCGCTATTTGTTCGCTGGCAGGTTTCGTATCTGCTACGGGGATAACTGCCTGCTCACAACCGCACGCACTTTCATTGACGCCCCCCAGCCCGGGGCGTAGCGTGAAAAAGTAGAGTCGCAGAAGTCTCAGCGCCTGCACTGCGTCCAGGAGAAAGTCGCGACGGCTTGGGTGGGAGAGCTGTCGTCTATAGCGCATGGCCTATAACAAAAGTAAGTACGTCGAAGCCGCACAGAAACTGCTGAACCAAGGAAAGGTGGCGCAGGCCATCGCCGAATATCAGCAGATCTTGAAGTATGAGCCCCGCGACCAGGTCACCCTGATGACCATCGGCGAGCTGTACATCCGCCAGGGCGAAACCATTCAGGCCATCGACTATTTCGAACGTCTCGCGCAACTCTTCGTTAGCGACGGTTTCCTCACCAAAGCGATTGCGGTCTACAAGAGAATCGCCAAACTCGCGCCGGAAGAAATCCGGCCACTGGAGAAATTGGCCGACTTGTACGTTCAGCAGGGAGTGATGAGCGAGGCCCGGCCCCTATTCCTGCAACTGGCCGAATTGCACCTGAAGAACAATCGCCAACCGGAAGCGGTATCGCTCCTCAAGAAGCTTCTGTCGGCCGAACCCGACAACCTGCGCATCCAGATTCGCTTGGCGGACTTGTACCAAGCCATGGGACAGTCTGGGGAAGCTCTGGAGACCTACGTATCGGCGGCGCAACGGGCGTTAGCGCGCGGCGATCACGCAGAATGCGAGAAGCTGGCCGACAAGGCGCTACAGATCAGCCCGAAACATTTAGACGCGCTCATCGTCAAGGCGCGTGCTTTTTCGACCGTCGGTAACGTGGCCAAGGCGTCGGACATCTTGGAGCGGGTACCGGACCTCGAAAAAGGCGGCGAACCCGCGGAGCTGCTGCTGGACTTGTATTTGAAGAACGCGAAATGGGACGAAGCCACCGGCCTGGCGTTGCGGATCTTCGCCAGCGACGAAAAGAATTTTGGCGCCACGCAAAAAGTGACGGAAGTGTTGATGGAATCCGGCCAAGCCGAACGGGCCATGAGCTTGCTCTCGCGCATCCGCATCCCCATGATCGATGCGGGCGAGCACGAAGGAGTCACGCATCTACTCACCGAATTGTCCACCCGCCTGCCGGGACGGCTCGAGCCGCTGGAGTGGCTGGTGGATACCTATGGACGGACCAGCGATTCCTTCCGCATGCCGGATGCGCTCGCACATCTCGGCGACGCTTTACTGGCGTCGGGCAAACTGGAACGGGCGCGCGATGTATTCCAGCAGCTCGTAGACCGCGAACCCGAGAGCGAGCCGGCCAAGCGGAAACTGAATGATGTTTTGAAGAAGATGGGCGCGCTGGAGGAAGACGCGACACCGCCAGCCGACATCGTCGTAGTAACCGAAGATTTGCAGCCCGAGCTTGCGAAAGCACCTGCGCCCAAAGTCCGGCCCGGTCTGGATGAAGAACCGCCCAAAATCGCGGCGGCGGAAACGCCGGCAGCTGCGCCCGCCGAGCCGGAACTGGACGAGGAAACCCAGAAGTTCATTGCGCAGTCGCTGACGGATGTGGACCTGTTTGCCAGTTACGGGCTTACGCAAAAAGCCATCGGACTGTTGGAAGCGATTTTGCGTCGCGCTCCGACGCATACGCCAACCCTCGAAAAATTGTTGGACTTTGTGTTGGGAGCTGGCGACGACCGGCGGACAGCCGAGCTTGCTGCGCAACTGGAACACATTCACGCTAGTCGCGGGGATGCGCGTAGCAGCGAGAGGTTTGGAGAATTGCGGCGGCGCTTCCAACGTGCGGCGGGCCTGAATGACGAAGAAATCGCGGCAGCAGTCGCAGCGGCCATGCCCCAGCCGGTAGAAACGGTACCGGTGGAAGAAGCTGCTGTAGAAACGGCCTTGCCAGAAGCCGAGCCAGTGGAGATAGCGGCCACGGCAGCCGAGGCAGCCACTCCAGCGGAAGAAATTTTGCAAGAAACTGCGGAAGTAGAAATTCCGGAAATCGAGATTGTGGAAGAAGCTCCGGCGGAAGTTGCTGCAGCCCCTGAAGCGGTAGAAGAATCCGAAGAAGTCGACCTATCGGCGGAATGGGCTTCTCTGGTCGAGGAAACGAAGGAGCCAGAGCCTGCCACGATGGCCGGCGCATCCACGGAAGCGGCCACGCCCGACATCGAAGAAATTACGGTGCCAAAAGCCGTCATCGAAGAAGAGCCCGCGGCGGACGTGCCGGTGGAAACCACGCCGGCAAAGCCATTGGTGGCGGCCTCCGGAGATGCCGGCCCCGAAGAGTTTTCCGTTCCCGTGGAGTCGGCCGATGCGGACGACTGGACCAGTCAACTTCCCGCCGAGCCCGCGGAGCATCCGGTTCCCGCGCAAGAGACGGTACCAGCGAGCGAGGAAATCGGTCAGCACGCTGAGGAGCTGTTGCCTGACGAAGAGCCAACGGCGCTGCCGGTTCCGGAACATGCCGAGTTGGCCGCGGAGGGTCAGGAGCCTGCGTTAGAAGTGCCGCAGGCCGCACTGCCCGAAACGCCAGAGCCACA
>Ga0335085_10014891_pt1 | contig 11321 bp, 7 predicted proteins | sample Lox_Sample_45_FD_206712 | JGI IMG/M metagenome (GOLD analysis project Ga0335085, IMG submission 206712) | Soil microbial communities from Loxahatchee National Wildlife Refuge, Florida, United States - Lox_Sample_4.5 | ecosystem: Environmental > Terrestrial > Soil > Wetlands | place: USA: Florida... | reverse complement strand
AGGTGTCCGCAAGTAGCCGAGGGGCGAATCAGTGAAAGCGCGGCGAGTTCGCTGGCGGCGCCCATGTCGTCGCGGCGATAGGCCAGGCGCTCGTACACCGCGGGCGGCGATTTCGCCACCATGCCGAGAACTCCCATGGGATAGCCGATTACAGCTACCAGTTCGCCAGGGCTGGGCGCGTCGGGCGCGAGAGGCAGCGGCCGGAGTTGGTGGCCGAGCGGCTCATCCACTTTGAGGACGGCGAGGTCGTTGTCGCCGGAAACCACGATTGGAGTTACGTCCACCGGCAGGGGGCGGCCGGGAAAGAAAACGAAAAGCCTTTCGAGCACAGGGGTTGCGCCCTTCTGAATGAGAGCAGCGGCTTCCTGATCTCCATACCAGGGCTCGGCCACGTGGCGGTTGGTGGCGAGGAGTCCTTTCGCGACCACGAAGCCGGTGCCGGAGATGCGCGCCCGCAGTTGCGGCCGCTGGCCGGGAATTCCCACCTCGTAAATTCCGAAGATGTAGCAGATGGAGTTGCGGTACTTGTTCAACACCATGGCCGGCATGGCCTGTTCCTGCTGCAACTCTTCTACCTGCTGGGTGAGTTGCGTGACCTGGGAGCGCAAATCCTGAGTTGGCGGAGGCGCGTAAATATGAGCCAGGAAACCCGCTCCTATCAGCAGGGCGATTCCCAGGCTGGCCTCCATGACCCGGATCCAGGTAGAGCCGGCGTGTTCTTCCTGCTGCTGAGGTTGATCTTGGTCCATGTGAGCCTTGCCCGGCGGTCCTGGGGGAAGCCTTCTCGGGAAGACCGAATAGCAATCCCTCATTCTCCGGGGTGGACGTGGATTCTTCTACAGTACGGAAGGCAATGTCCGCCTGGCAGATTTGCATGGCCCATTCGTGGGGTGCAGCGCAGGTTCGCCTCCCGTTCGCGGAACGTGCCGATTTGGAAGGATTTCCCAGGCTTGCAGCGGTAGGGCTCAAAGCGACTCGCTGGACTTCGAAGCTCTACGGCGCGATGAAAGCCACGTCTTCCAGGCCGCGTTCAGTTCCGGAGCGCACAGACCTACACGCGCTCCAGGTCGCGGAGGGTGCGTTCGTTCACAACATTGCCGGTATTCAGGGTTGAGCCGGGCTCGAAGAGCACGATCCAGGCCTCGTCATCGGCTACCGGGCGGTGCTCCACGCCGCGCGGAACGACCATGAATTCGCCTTCCTCCAGCCACACGTGGCGGTCTCGAAACTCGATGCGGAAGCGGCCTTTGACCACCAGGAAGAGTTCGTCTTCATCGTCGTGATGATGCCAGACGAATTCGCCTTTGAGCTTGTCGAGCTTCACCATCTGGCCGTTGAGTTCGGCGGCGATGTAGGGTTTCCAGTACTCGGTAATCTGGGAGAATTTCTGGGATAGATTTACTTTTTCCATGGCGCTCCTGGGGTTCTTGGCTTCCGATTATCTTCCCCATCGGATTATGAATCAGGTGGGGAGGGAGCGGAAAATTTCTACGCTCCGTCGGTGGGCTGCCCAAAATCTTCAAATGCCGAGGACGCCGAGGAACACCGCCGAGGACGCGGAGAGTCATTCGATGCCTTTTGGCCTTACTCCGTGCGAGGATTAAGATTCCAGCGAGAGGACACATCCATGGAAGCTCCCGCAGTTCCGGCTGCGCTAGACCATTACGCACGAGTGGCCGGCCCGATGCACACCATCTTTGTGCTTGCTTTGGTGGGCGGGTGGACGGTGTATGGAAAAGTCCTTGCGGATCACCTCAGGGCGGCGCCGAATCCTCACCGCGTGCGCTTTTATCTGCTCACTCTTCTGGTGGAATGGCTGGTGTTCGCCGTTGTAGTGGTGGGCGTGCGGCGTAGTGACGCTTCTCTTGGCGCTGTTCTGGGAGAGCGCTGGCGCTCGTTTCGCCAGGTGCTGCGGGATGTAGGTATTGCGGCCTTGTTCTGGATGGTTTCGGGAGTCTTGCTTTTCCTCCTGGCGTGGCTCCTGCGGGTAGGCGCGATCGAGCGCAGGGTAAACTTCATGCTCCCGCATGGGGGCGTGGAGATCGCGTTATGGCTGGCGCTTTCGGTTACGGCGGGGATTTGCGAAGAGACGATCTTTCGCGGTTACCTGCAGCGGCAGTTCATCGCCCTCACCAGGAACGTTCCAGCCGGAATTCTCATTTCTGCCGCGGCATTCGGGGCGGCGCATGCGTATCAGGGCTTCCGGATGACGATGCTGATCGGGCTGTACGGAGCCATGTTCGGGATTCTGGCGCATTGGCGGGGGAGCGTTCGTCCGGGGATGATCGCGCATGCCTGGCAGGATTCATTCAGCGGGGTGCTTGGCGGGTTGATGAGGCATTAGCAGGCAGCTCCTAATTTGCCTTTTTTCACCACGGAGTCACAGAGCCACGGAGAAATCTGAACCTGCAAGAAGCTGAACTAACGTGGCTTTACTAAGTGGTTGGTATTTCTCCGTGGCTCGGTGACTCCGTGGTGGAGAAAAGAATTGGGACTACACCCAGCCGGCGGGTTTGCCGAAGGCGATGTGGCGGCCAAAGAAACGATCTTCACTTTCAACGCCGCTTGAGGCCTTCGAGTTCGTCGAGGGTGCGGGGCCAGTCGGATTTCAGCAGGCGGGAGAGGCTGCGGTCGGCGAGAACTTTTCCGGCGGTCTGGCAGCGGGCGCAGTAGTTGGTTTCGTTGTCGGCGTAGCGGATGCGCTGGATTTTTTCGCCGCAGCGCGGGCAGGGCTGGCCGTAGCGGCCGTGGACGGCCATCTCAGGGCGGAAGGCGGTGACCTTTTCGGGGAAGCCTTTGCCTGCCTGAGCTTGCAGGCGGTCGATCCAGAGTTGCAGGGTTTGACGCGTGGCCGCGAACAGGCGCTCCAACTCTTCGGGTTTGAGCTTCTGCGTGAGAGTGATGGGCGAGAGTTGCGCGGCGTGCAGGATTTCGTCGGAGTAGGCGTTGCCGATGCCGCTCAACACGCGGGGATCGGTGAGGGCGCGCTTGAGGGTGCGGTTTTCGGCGGTAAGGGCCTGGCGGAATTCGTTGAGGCCAGCGGCGAAGACGTCAATTCCTCCGGGATCGATGGAGGCCAGGCCTTTTTCGCCCTGGACGAGATGCAGCGATGCGCGCCGCCTGGCGCCGGCTTCGGTGAGCACCAGGGAGCCGTTGGGAAAATCGAAGGCGGCCAGATTCTGGCGGCCGGAAAGCTTTGCGCCCGCGGGACGCCAGTGCAGGCGGCCGGCGATCATCAGGTGGAGAACGAGCCAGAGATCGCCTTCCACACCGATGGCAATTCGTTTTCCGATGCGCCGCAATTCGCGCACTATGCGGCCTTCGACGCTGGTAAGCGGAGGTTGCACGGTGCGAAGCAGAAAAGGACTTGCCAGGCGCACCCGTTGCAGCGGCCGCCCGACAACGCGCGGCTCGAGCGCACGGATATAGGCGGAGATATCCGGGAGTTCCGGCATGGAATCAGCTTGCAGGCGGAATCGCGCTTTTGCAACCCGGACGATTCTTGTCCTCTTTGCGGTGTTTGCGATCTTTGCGTCATTCTTAACCGCAAAGATCGCGAAGGACGCAAAGGAACCGCCCATACGGGACACAACGCGGGGATGTAAACTACGGTTTCTCGCTTGAATTTGTGCGGAGGCATGGCTCTGAGCGGTGACGGGGAGAAGCGGCGCGGGCATCTCTCTCGCCCGTTCGGCCTCAGCCGCCGCGATTTTCTGCTGCAGGGGGCTTCAGCCGCGCTGCTTCCCGCCGCGCTGCGGCATTCCGCCTTTGCGTCCGCCTATCGCGATGTCTCTGCTCCTCTTCCTGCGGAGTTCCACCTGCATCCTCACTACCGGACGCCGCGGCCGCTTGACGCGTGGCTGCTCAAGGCTGCGGCGGGCTCGGACCAGTTCGTCACGGAAAAATATGCGGTGCAGATTGGCGCGATTCTGGCGCAATGGAGCGCCGGCTTGCTGCGCTTGCCGGGGGATTTGAAGGCGGTTGAAGATAGTTTGGCGCAGGATTTCTCAGGAGCGTCGTTTAAGCCGGTGGAGTCGAAGGTAGTGCGCTCGGGAGGGTTGCTCGAAGTTCATAAGAACAAGTTCGGGCCTCAGAGCGGTTTGGCGCGACAGGCATTTCTCGACGAGTTGCGCTCTTCGCTGGGCGTGTTTTCCAGGATTCTAACGGCTGAGTTTGAGATTTCCGGGATCGAGGCCGGCGGGGACGCCGGCGCTACGGTCACGACTCGAGTCCGCTACGACGTTGTCGGGACGGGCGACGGGTTCTATCGTGAGCAACGCACCGGGCATTGGGAACTGGAGTGGGTGGCATCTTCTTCCTCCTCATCTTCCTCCTCATCGGCAATCTTCAAGCTTCGGCGATGGCGCAATGTGGAGGAAACGCTAAGCCGGGCCGGCGGCGCGGTGTTTGCCGATATTACCGCGGCGGCGCTGGGAGCGAATTCTTCCTATGAAGCACAGCTGCTGCGTGGAACCGACTACTGGCGGACTGTGCTCGACGGAGCCAGCGGCATCGATATTTACGGGCACAATGGGGTCTCGGTCGGCGACATCGACGACGATGGATTCGACGATCTTTACATCTGCCAGCCTGCCGGGTTGCCAAACCGGCTCTATCGCAATCGCGGCGACGGGACTTTCCAGGACATCACGGAATCTTCGGGAGTGGGGATTCTGGAGAACACCGCGTGCGCGCTGTTTGCCGATGTTGACAACGACGGCCGCCAGGACCTGATCGTGGTGCGCACCAGCGGGCCGGCGCTTTTCCTGAACCTTGGCGGGGGCAAGTTTCGCCAGAAGCCGGACGCGTTTCAGTTCGCCAATCTGCCGCAGGGAACATTCACGGGCGCGGCTATTGCGGACTACGATCGCGACGGCTGGCTCGACATCTACTTCTGCCTCTATCTCTATTACCAGGGAACGGATCAGTACCAATATCCCACTCCTTATTTCGACGCGCAGAACGGGCCGCCCAATTTCCTGATGCACAACCAGCGGGATGGCACGTTTCGCGACGTGACTGCGCAAACCGGCCTCGACAAGAACAACACCCGCTACAGCTTCTGCTGTGGATGGAGCGACTACAACCGCGACGGGTGGCCTGATCTTTATGTAGTGAACGATTTTGGCCGCAAGAATCTGTACCGGAACAACGGCGATGGAACTTTCACCGATGTTGCGGCGGCGGCGGGCGTGGAAGACGTGGGCGCGGGCATGAGCGTGTGCTGGTTCGATTACGACAACGATGGCGCCGAGGATTTGTACGTCGCCGATATGTGGACGGCGGCCGGCAACCGCGTCGCGATGCAGGAGGCTTTTCAGAAGAGCGCGCCCGAAAAGGTGCGGGAGCTTTATCGCAAGCATGCCCACGGCAATTCTCTGTTTCGCAATCGTGGGGATGGCAGCTTTCAGGATGCGAGCGCCACGGCAGGCGTGGAGATGGGCCGCTGGTCGTGGGATAGCGATGCCTGGGATTTCGATCATGACGGTTTTCCTGATCTTTATATCGCCAATGGCATGGTCTCGGGGCCGCCGACCGAGGAATCCGACGGAGCAGGAAGTGGTTCCGAGATTCAGGAGGGAAATGTTTCCGATTTTCATAAAAACGACCTGAACAGCTTTTTCTGGCGGCAGGTGGTGGCGAATTCCCCCAGTGAGGCCCGCCCGGCGCATGATTACGAGCAGGGTTGGAGCGCGCTCAACGAACTGCTGCGCGCCGACGGCACCTGGAGCGGGAACGAGCGCAATGTTTTCTACGCCAACAACCGCGACGGGAGTTTTTTCGATGCTTCGGGCGCGGTGGGACTCGACTTTATTGAGGACGGCAGAAGTTTCGCGCTGGCGGATTTCGATCACGACGGGCGTCTGGAAATATTTCTCAAAAACCGCAACGCGCCTCAACTGCGCGTGCTCAAGAACGTTGCGGGCAATCTGCCGCCGTCAATTTCCTTCCGGCTGCGGGGCACGAAGGCCAATCGCGATGCGATCGGCGCGGCTGTGACGATCGAGACGCAGTCAGGTCGGCAGACGCGGATGTTGCAGGCGGGCTCGGGATTTCTGGCGCAGCACAGCAAGGAAGTGTTCTTCGGGTTGGGAGACGCCAAGGGTCCGGTGCGGGCTACCGTTCGCTGGCCCAGCGGACTGGTGCAGGAATTGCGCGATTTGCCGGTGGACCACAGGATTTGGATTGAAGAAGGTGGGGCGACGCGAACGGAACCGTTCCGGGCGGCGCTGCGGTTGGAGTCCGCGCCTACGGCAGGTGACACGGCTGAGGCGGTGCCTTCGCAGTTTCCCTCCGTCGTGGAGACCTGGTTGCTGGCGCCAGTGGCGCCGCCGGATTTCTCGCTGCCCGATCTCACTGGTCGGACACAGACTCTCTCGGCGCGGCGCGGCAAGCCGTTGCTGCTTCATTTCTGGACGGCGAAGTCATCGGATGAAGATTTGCGGATGCTTGCGCGCGTGCAGACGGGCTGGGCCGCCCAGGGGTTACAACTGCTCACGGTGAATGTGGATAACCCACCGGATGATGCGGGCCTGCGCGCGCTTGCCGGCAAAGAGCATTTCTCTTTCCCCATTCTTCGCGGCACCGACGACGTCGCTGGGGTCTACAACATTCTCTATCGCTATCTTTTTGACCGACACCGCGATCTCAGCCTGCCGACATCTTTTCTAATCGATGCGAAGGGCGACATCGTCAAGGTCTATCAAGGCCCGGTCCAACCCGAACGCATTGAAGAAGATTGCCGGCAGATTCCTCAGACCGCGGCTCAGCGCCTGGCCAAGGCGCTGCCCTTTCCGGGGGTGACTGATGTTTCCGAGTTTCCACGCAACTATCTCTCCTACGGTTCGGTGTTCTATCAGCGCGGGTACTTCGAGCAGTCGGAAGCGGCGTTTCGCCTGGCGTTGCGCGATGATCCTTCGAGCGCCGAAGCGCTCTACGGACTGGGGAGCGCGTGCCTGCAGGAGCAGAAGACGGCAGAAGCCCGTGAGTGTTTCGAGCGGGCGGTGAAGTTGCGCGGGACTTATCCCGAGACGCTGCCGAACGCATGGAACAACCTGGGGCTGCTGGCCATGCGCGAGGGGCACCCGGAACAGGCCGTGGAATATTTTCAGCAGGCGTTGCGGCTTAGCCCCGATCATCTGGTGGCGCTCGACAATCTGGGCAACGCCTACCGTCAGCAGAAACGCTGGGAGGATGCGCGCACGACACTTCAGCGCGCGGTCGAGGTGGCTCCTGAGGATCCCGAAGCGAACTACAGCCTGGGAATGGTGTTCGCGCAACTCGACGATAGCGACCAGGCTTACCAATATCTTCAGCGCGCGTTGCAGGCACGTCCGGATTATCCAGAGGCGCTGAATAATCTGGGCGTGCTTTACCTGCGAACCCGGCGAAGAGATGACGCGGTGGCCAGCTTCGAAGAGTGCATTCGGGTGGCGCCGGAGTTCGACCAGTCTTACTTAAACCTCGCGCGTGTCTATGCCTTGGAGAATCAGGCGGAGAAGGCGCGTACCGTCCTGCTGGAACTGCTCAAGCGGCATCCGGGGCATCCGCAGGCGCAGAGTATGCTGCAACAGTTGCCGCGATAGTGGACCTCCCGGGGATTGGCTATTCTTGCTTGGGCGGCGTGGGGGCGGTCAGCAGGTCCACGAACATCTTGTAAAACTTCTCGGTGTTCAGGTCCACCTGGATCTCCACCGGCGGCTCTTCGATCTTCGGCTTGTCCTGCTCACTCCAGGTGAGGATGTTGCCGTAGTTGGCGCCCTGGTCGAGGTCGATGTCCATGAAGCGGGTTTCGGTTCTGGTGATCAGCGAGGGGTCGAGCCAGGCGGCGGCGGCCAGTTCGTCCCACAGGTAGTTGTATTCGCCGAACAGGCGGCCATATTTCCCGATGTATTCGGCGGTGGGGGTTTTTCCCGCTTTGACCTGGTCGAGCAGGGCGGTGGTCAGGCGCGTCTTCACGGAGATATCGACCGGGGTGCAGACGATTTTCTTCCACGGGGCGCGCAGCACGATGTGGGCGGCTTCGGGATCGAACCAGAGATTGAATTCGTGGCGGGGCGTGTTGATGAACTCGGGATCGTCGGTTTGCGGATTCAGGCTGGCGCCCATGAACACCAGTTCTTTGGCCAGGCGCGGGAACTCGGGATCGATGGAAATGGCGAGTGCCAGGTTCGTCATGGGGCCGCCGGCATAGATGGTCACTTCGTGCGGATATTTGTGCACCATGCGTAGCATGAAGTGGGCGGCGTCTTCGGCGGCGGGCCTGGTGGTGGGAAGGCCTTCGGGCATTTCTCCGAGTTGATCGGCAGGATGGTAGAAACGCGGGGTCCAAGGGCCCACCCAGGCTACGGAACCGTAGCGCTGTTGCCAGAGTTCGGTTTCGTGCTGGCGGCGTACCAGGGGATACTCGGCGCCGGGCACGACCGGAATGTCGGTACGGCCAATGATTTCGAGCGTGCGCAGGGTGTGAGCCACTTCGGATTTGAGCCAGTCGTCGCCGGTGACGACGGTGATGCCGAGAACGTCGGTTTGCGGCGACTGGATGAGCAGAAGTATCGACTGCTGATCGGTGCCGGCGGGGCCGGCGGCGTCCTGGTCGATGATGATTTTGCGTTTGGCCTGGCCAAAAGAAGATAGAGAGGTCAGGAAAATTATTGCTGCGGCAAGGAACCGGGTTCGGCCGAAATTCATGTTGCCCTCGGAAGTGGCGATCTTTTGCAGCACGGTTGCGGCACACTCATTGCTTTGTCATTCCGAGGAGCGTAGCGACGAGGAATCTGCGTTTTCTCGCGCGCGTTTGCGAGCGCGCAGGGAGAAAGCCTGGAACCAGCGGTTGAACGAGACGCTGTGCAGGGAGCCTTCGCTTCGCTCAGGATGACAATTCATAAGTGCGTCCGAACATGCGTGAATGCGGCGATTGTTCATCAATACGGCGACGAGGCGAACATCAGAGGCTCTCCGGGCGCCTATACCGTTCCGTTCCCGACAATCGCCCGATCAGCAACTTGAAGAACCGGGCGGAATCCACATCCACAGCCACTTTGGCGTTGGGCACATACTTGTCGCGCAGCACCGGCGAGGTCCTTGTGCTCGCCAGAGTCGGTGCTGATCCGCGAATCTGCATCTTTTCTGCGGCCTGCTTTTCCATCTCCGGAGTGCGGCGCAGATCGCCGGCGCTGGGGCTGTAGCCAAGGGTTTCGCCCGCGGTGAGTTCTCCGCTGGTTTCTACATCGACGTAGTACTCCTTCAACTTGACCAGCGACGGATCCAGAAAGGTGGCCACCGCGAGCGAGTCGTGCATGTTCGGGCCCACGAGAAATCCCTGCTGGCGGTTGTGCTCGATGGCGTTGCGAGCGATCTTGCCGGCGGCGAGGCTGGCGGGATTGTTTCCATTCTCGAGTTGGCGAACATGCTCTTCGGTCAGCGAGGTTTTTCGCGTCACGTCGAGGCCGACCATGGTGATGGGAATGCCCGACTGAAAAACCATGCGGGCGGCTTCGGGATCGACATAAACGTTGAACTCCGCGGCCGGCGTGATGTTGCCGCCGGAGAGCGAGCCCCCCATCATGACGATGCCGCGCACCATGCCCGCCAGTTCGGAGTCGAGACTTAGCGCGGTGGCGATGTTGGTCATTGGGCCGATGGGAATCAGAGTTACTTCGCCGGGATATTTGCGAATGATCTGGCAAATGAGTTCCGCGGCAGGTTGCGCGACCGGCTTGATTTTCGGCTCAGGAAAAACCGCGCCGCCCAATCCGTTTTCGCCGTGGACGTAAGCGGCGGTTACCAGACGGCGCAGGAGCGGCGCTTTGGCGCCTGCGGCAACAGGAATATCGCTGCGGCCGGAAATCTCCACCATGCGTAGTGCGTTGGGAAGGGTGAGGTCGAGGGGCACGTTACCGGCTACCGGGGTGATTGCCTCGATCTTTAACTCTGGAGATCGCATGGCGAGCAGGAGGGCGAGGGCGTCGTCGATACCGGGGTCGGTGTCGATGATCACGCGACGCGAGCCGGGAGTGGTTTCTGCGGTGCTTGCGGAGCCGCTTTGCGGGGCGAAGGCGAAGGTGCCGGCGGCTAGAGTTGCGGTGGAAGTCGCTACGAATTCGCGCCGGGTGATTTTGGATGGGGCCATCTGGTTGCTCCTACTGCGATTTGTGGCGACCTTTAGCTTTGTTGCGCTGCGCGCTACTTTGACTCACCGCTAAGAACACAACGGTCGCAAAGCAAAACTTTCAATCTCGGCGATGCGGCGGTTGCGTCATTAGTTTCACGTAAAGGTCGTAGAGTTTTTTCGTGTCCACGTCGAATTGCACCGTTGCTTTGTGTTCGTATGGAGGAAGCTCGGTGCCGGGGCTCCAGAACAGCGTTTCGCCGTAGTCGGGGCCGTGGTCGATGTTGATGTCCACGTAAAGCTCCTTCTGGCTGGTGATGATCGAGGGATCGACCATGGCGGCGGCTGAGAGTTCGTCCCACATGAAACTGTCCACCGCATATTTTGTCAGATAGCGAGCTACGGGCGTGTCGGCCTTGGCGATAGCGGCTTTCAGGTCGGGGTTCACCTTGGTCTTCACCGAAATATCGACCGGGGTGATGGTGATTTTCTTCCACGGGGCGCGCATGGTGATGCGCACCGCTTCAGGATCGAACCACCAGTTGAACTCACGGCGGCCATCGACGCCGCTGATGCCGCCGTTATCGGCGTACATGCCACTGCCCATCAGGACCAGTTCTTTCGCGAGCGAGGCGATTTCGGGATCGAGGCGCAGGGCCAGCGCGATGTTGGTGAGCGGGCCGCCCGCCCAGATCACTACCTCGCCGGGATATTTGTGCACCATGCGAACGATAAAGTGGGCGGCGGTTTCGTCGAGCGGCTTGGTGTGAGGCTCGCCTTCGACCAGCGGAGGAACGACATCGGGCTCGTGATAGCCCTCGCGGAACGCAGGCGGAGTATTCGCGGGGCGGTTGGAGAAGTCGCTCCAGCACCCTTTGTAGCGAAAGTTGCCGTAAAGCGCTTCCCAGCGCTCGGTTTCTTCTTTGGAATTGAGCAGGGGGAACTCTGCGCCCTGGATCACCGGGACATCGGTGCGGCCTGCGATTTCCAGCAGCCGGAGAGTTCGCTGGGTTTCTTCTTTCACCCATTGGTCGCCGCTGACGGTGGTGATGCCGAGGACGTCGAATTGATCCGATTGCAGGAAAATCAGGACGGATTGCATGTCGGTGGTAGCCGGGCCGCGCGCATCCTGGTCCACGATGACTTTGATTTTTTGCGCCTGCGAGGAACTCGCGAATGCAGAGAGCAGCACAAGCACGAGAACGAAGCG
>Ga0335085_10014890_pt1 | contig 11321 bp, 19 predicted proteins | sample Lox_Sample_45_FD_206712 | JGI IMG/M metagenome (GOLD analysis project Ga0335085, IMG submission 206712) | Soil microbial communities from Loxahatchee National Wildlife Refuge, Florida, United States - Lox_Sample_4.5 | ecosystem: Environmental > Terrestrial > Soil > Wetlands | place: USA... | reverse complement strand
AGGCGGTTGGCTTTAGCTGTGTAGAGCCCGGATCGAAGTAGACTGTCGGTACAGTAGGAGTCGGTACGGTCGTCGGAGCGACGGTCGGTACGGGTGTAGGAGTCGGCGGCGGTGTCGGCTGCGATCCACAGCCGATGAAAATCAGAGTATAGAGTAACGCGACGGTAAGAACCGCCGCCAAGATATCGGTTCTATTCTGAAGCTGCTTTCGGTTTGGCACCATTGCGCGATGCTCCCCCCGGTTTTCCCGGTCTAGGCGTCGCGCCCTTATTGGTGCGTGCGAGCACTGTTTTGGTCGCCGCCTGCTTCTGCTCTATCCCCTGCTTTTCCGCACCACCTTCGAAGCCTTCCCCACTGGCGCGCATAGCTTCCTGCTGCATCTGCTGTTGAGCTTGGTCCATCATCATCTGGGTCTCGACCTGCTGGAAGAAGAACGGTGAGTTGATGAATTCACCGCTGACTTTTCCGCCGGTCGCCTCTTCCAGCGTGCTCAGGCCCTCATCGTGCCGCCACTCGTCGACCGTCGAGCCCATCGCGAGCTTCTTGGTCCAGAGGTCGATGCGTTGGACCTCGGTCGGCTGGTCCTCCACGTTCCAGCGCATGTGCAGATCGTCGTACCACGGCCAGATGAGAGACCGGTTGAACCAGTCCGACATCGTATCGAGCAGCGAATGGAATCCTTCTTCCTGCGCAAGCGCGATCTGCGCTTCCTGCGTCTCTTCCTGCGCCATCACGCCGGTCGTGCTCGCGCCCATATCGGGAGAGAAGTTCAAGGTCGCCGGGTGCATCCCATAGGCGGCGCACTTGAGACAGATCGCGAGCCGGATAAGCTGCACGAATTGCATGTCAGTCATCGTGTCGCGCAGCCGCAGCAGTTCTGCGTCATACTCGGAGTTTCCGGTGGGGAGAACGGGGAGTCGGAGGTTACCTTGCGGGCCGACCTCCGAGTATATCATGTTTTTGAATGCTTGGAGACCGGCGGGGCTGAAGTCACCCTTCAGAATGAGGAAGGCCTCGGGATAGTTCGAGAGGAAGATGTTCTTGTTGTATTGCATGCCCATGATGAGCAGCGTCGTCGAATCGAGCGAGTTCTCCAGCGGCGAGATCCCGAAGCCCTGCCGGTTGATCTCGTCGCTCGGGTTGACGATGTCGACGTACATCTCATCCGAGCGCCACGCACCAAGCACGCGGCCATCGATCTCCTGAATGTATGCCTTGTCCGTGAGATCGACGCCGAACTTATTCTTGATGTTAACCACCGCCTGCGAGACGGTCGTCCACTTGTAATCGAGCATGAACTTGAGCAGGACTTTGAACCGGGGCTTGATGTCATCCGGCGGAAGTAGATGCCACGAGAGCGGCTTCCCACGCGAATTTCTTTCGACTACGACCAGCGCCTTGCGATCGATGATTAGTTCGCCCTGCACCGCCTTCATGAGCACGTCGCGGAAGCCGGTCGGGTGCGGCTCGGCATTCGGCGTGTTGAGCATGAACTCGACTTCGCGACAACGATCCAAGATGTCCTTGGTCATTTTGAAGTTCGGATCTTTGCTCTGCATGTGCGTCACGTACCAGCCTTTCTCGCGGCCCTGTACAGTGACGCGGCGCGCGACGTGCCGAAGCTGGCGCATGCGCGAAGCGACGATCAGACGGTCGAGCAAACTCTTGGCCCAGATCTCGCGGAGCAGTCGATGCGTCGGCGTGTCATATGACTTCTCTGCAGATCCCCATTGCGCCGACGTCGTGTATAAACTATACATCAAGCTATACAAGGCACCGATCTTCCGGTTGACTCTCTCCTCTTGAGCCATCGCGGCGGCCTTGTCTAAGTTTCCATTCTTGAGGCCGTTAAGTGCTTCAGTCAGATCGCTCGGTAGGTAGAGGCCGTTCTTCTCTAGCTCGTAGTGCCCGAAAAAACGGTTTTGATCGGGCTGATGGAGCATTTGCCCATTGAGCCCGGGGTCAATCTGTCCGGTTTTCTCTAGCGCCGCCATCAGAAATTCGTCCTCGCAAACTCACCGTGGTACTTGCGCGCAGCGGCGTCATAAACACGGGCAGCCTCTGCCGGATCGTCGAAACAACCGAGGCTTATATCTCTCCCCGCATGACTGACTCGGGCCTGCCAAACATGTAGACCCGAACGGTCACTGAGAAAGTAAACACCGCGAAAACCGCTACGCGCGACAGTCGGCTTGTTCCGAGCATTTTGCTCATCCGAAGCCGTGCGCAAATTGTGTCGCTGGTTGTTCAACCCGTCGAGATCACGATGATCGACTTTAGGGTAACTGCCAGCTAAACCGAGAATCGCTCGATGCATGAATACCCGAGCCGGAGACCGACCGCGCCCACGATTTACCGTCCTGACCGCGTACCACTTATCGCGGGCATGATCCTTTTGGGCGAACCATTTCCACTGCGACAACCACCCATAGTCGGCGTCGTCGACCAGAGCTACCTTATGTTGGGTGAGTGGAATTTTTCTCATCTCTCCCTCCAAGATCATTGACATAAATCTTCACGGCGCTATTATGAAGGGGCAGGGGTCGTAACCGTGAGGGGCACGCGGCGCTGGACCTAAATGGGGCCCTACAAGGCTCCCGGTCAACCAGCACGGGTGCAACAGTTACGGAGAGGCCAGATGCCATTGGTGTCTGGCCTCTCATTTTTTGATCTCGTCTTTGACAGGAATCACGCCCGGGAAGACGGTTGCAGATTTGGCGTGCTCATCTCGGTAATCGGGCACGTCGCGCCGACCGGAACCACCGCAGACCGGGCAAGTCTGCACCACATGTTGGGAATTCTCGACTACGCAGGTGCCTTTACAGGCCGGGCATACGTTCGAGTCCATAGCGCACTTGCTCCTTCGGCTGGGTTTCGCCCTAGCCGAAGGAGTATCAAGTACAGCGTTTTATGGCAATGGCAGGTGTTTTACTTAGGGTCGTGGGCGGTTTCGTGCGACCGGCACTCGCAGCCCGGGCAGCATAGAGGCGGAAACCAGAATATGTCGCAGCAGATACAACGGTTTCGATGTCGCTCGATCGGGCGGCCACAGATAGTGCAAAAGTGTTGCTCATAGGTGCTGGCAGTCGACGCCGGTTCGTCGACTGCCAGCGGCGCAGGTAGCTCCGGCACTCCCGCACCTTCTCGGCACTTACCGCGCGTCGGCACTGTGGTTCGGAGCACGCTTGCGTCCGTCGCACATGGCTTCAATTTCATCGATCGTATCGTAGACCTCGTAACCCATCGAACTGCCTTCCACGTGAACGATGCGATGGTCTCCAGTATCGGTGATAGAGAAGATGCGTTTGTGGCGCAGCGAGACGATTCCCTTCACCTTGGTGCCATGAAGCCGGATGAATTTAGATCTCTTGGCCATCAGTCGTCGGCCTTATCGATCGGGATCCATTTCTTCGTAAACCACTCTCTTATAAAAACCTCGCCATCTTCGTTGAGTGCGAAGAGTATGGGCTTGGTGGCGAGGAGAGCCATCTCGCCACCAACCGGCGCTGCAGTCGCGATTTGAATTATTTTTGGCGGCATAGCTGTGCAGCGTACACGGTAGCGGCGAGTATGTCAAGTATCAGAGAAGCAGCATGCGAGAGCGTCCGTCGGGATACTTGATGGTGTGCGAGAGCGGATCCCACACCCAGCCAGCCTGAGGATCAGGCTTCCCGGTCGCGTTGATCGCGTTGGCCAGTTCCGGATTGTAGAGCAGCGCGAGTGCGTCGATCTGGATTCCACCACCCAAGCTCAAGGGCTCTTCCTTCATCGCAGACAACGCACCGACAGACGGTACAACCAGATCCTCAAAGAAACCGGACTTGGAGCAACCGGAGTACGCGAGCGAGAGCGAGAGGACGCAGTCGTCGTTGAAGCCTTCCGGCGCGGAGTAAACGACGTGTCGTGATTTCGTGTATTCATATTGAAACAATTCAAGCTCGGCGATCAACTCAGGTATATCAGGATAGTGGATGCGTGTCTGCTCTACCGCGATCGCGAGCGCCTCGATGTATTCGTTCTTCGACGTGTTCGAAAAAGTGATCGGCGTCACGCCGAGCCCGAGCGGGTTCAGCATCGTGCGCGCCTGCGAAACCAGCGGGTCACCGACGCCGGTCGCGTCCATGATGACGTTGGCCCGGTAGGACGCGGCCAGCGCCTTCATGCGGCCTAGCTGGAAGCTCCAGTCGATCTTGTTGAAGCGCTCGAACGCCACCACCTCGCGCGCCGCCTTGTCCATCACGGTCAGCACGGAGAAGTTAGTGTGCTTCGCCGGATCCCAGCCGATGACATAAGTGTGGCCGTTGACGTACGGCAGATTGTGATTGGGAGAGAAGAACGGCGCGGCTTCATCCCACACGCGGCAGATGCAAGCCTTGATGCCCCGAAAGACACCGGCAGACTCTTCGAGGAATTCGGCGAGCCACTCCTGTCGGAACACGTCGGCAGGAAGCTTGCGTCGGGCATCCTCGATCTCGTCCTCCGGTATGAACGGATTCATCGCGGTCGGGAAGTTGAACGAGGCGTAGTCTTTGTAGAGTTCTTCGCCGCGCAGACCGGCCTGTCCGGCTTGGAACATGTCGAAGAACCAGTTGCGGCCCTTCGGCGTCGAGATGAAGATCACGCGGCCCATGCGGTCGGCGACGGTCGGCCTCAAGATCTCTTCCCAGACTTTCTTCAGGAGCATCGCGCACTCGTCCATGACGAGGAAGTCGATGCCGGGGCCTCTGAGCCTGTCCGGCTCATTACCCACGCTGTGGAACTCGATGACGGAGCCGTTGACGAGAATGAAGCGGTCCAGTGACTTCTGGTGCTTCGCGATGAGGCCGGTAGGCACGAGCGCCTTCTCGACCATGGAGTATGCAATCTCGGTCTGCCGGAAGACCGGGGCGACCCACCAGTTCATCGAGCCCGGGCGGTCGATCGCAGCCTTGATGATTTCGTTGGAGCAGGCGAGGGTCTTGCCGAAGCGCCGACCCATGGCCGCCGAGCGAAACCGCGCCGGGCAATTGTGCAGCACCATCTGCGCCCGGTGCGGCGTGTATAAATCCAGAACTATCTCGGGCTGCTTCTCCACACTCCGGTTATATACTGGCAGGGGTCGCCCCGTGAAGAGGCTCGGAACTTACGGGTTCCTCACGATTTACGGCTCGCTCAGCGTCTTCGGTTTCCTTTGCTCGCTCGACTCGCTTCTAGGACGCGGATTCCTCAGGTTCGACGGCTCACTCGGCTGCGTCGGTTGCCTCTACACTGTCGGCTCGCTCGGTTGTTACTGCCTCCTCTTGCTCGCTCGGCTCGCTCTGAAGGAGCGGATTTCTCTGCGTGAGCGGCTCGCTCTGTTATCCCGGTTTTCTCCCAATAATCGGCTCGCTCGAACCAGACGGTTTTCTCAGCTTCGCCGACTCGCACGTCTGTAGCAGTTTCCTTGGCGCTCACGGCTCGCTCTCGCGGGTTGGTTTTCTTCCTCTTTGCGGCTCGCTCTCCTACATCCGGGTTTCTTCTCTCTAACGGCTCGCTCGTTTCCAGCGGGTTCCTCACACCGAACGGCTCGCTCTCCGCATACGGCTTTCTGTTCTTACGCGGCTCGCTTCTCTGTGCCGGGCTTCCCGCCCATAACGGCTCGCTTCTCTGTAACGGGCTTCTCACACCCATCGGCTCGTTCTTGAAGCTTCGATTTCATCGTCGGCTTCGACTCGCTCGGAAATCGCGGATTGCTCATCCAGTACAGCTACTTGTCGACCACCTTCACGGGCGACCCCTGCCCGTAATAATTCGGTGGGCGTCTGAATAGTTCGAGAAACGGCTTGAGCCAGCCGCGCTTCTCGCGCGCCTTGATTCGTTCCTCGCGCACTTCGATCGCACGCTCGAATATCCACGGCGCACCGCCAGTACGCAAGCCGCGCTCGATCAGTTCCTCAGTGAGGATCGTGCCGGGTACGTACATACCGAACGGAAAGCGGCGCGGCCCCAAGCGCGTGACCTTCGCGAGAGTCTGATAGTGCGGGTGGCGATGGATGCCGTGCTTGCGGCGGCCCCGGTGTTCCTGCGGATGCTCACGCAGCCAGCGCATTCTACGTTGATACTGTGCTTTAGTCATGTTATGTCACCCAGCGCCGCATACCCAGCAAAATCCATCTATGTCATGTGGGGTCATTTTCCCACATCGCCTACAGAACATTTTTACGATGCCTCTTAGTCTGTTCACTTTTCCTCCTCGTCGAGTGGAAGCAGCGTGTTGAACGCAGCGAAGGCTATTCCGGCGTTCGGCTTCCCGGCGTTGTAGCCACAGCCCCGGAACCAACCGGCTCTGTTGTTCGGATACGAAGAACACATCCATGGCTTGTGATCGTGGATGGAACAGCCGTGCCGGGTTTCTGATATGACGAGAGAAGACGGATTCCCAGCGTCGAAGAAGCGGCAGGGCCCGTAGACGTAGAAAACGTCGTGGGCTTTGCGTTCGTCTTCAAGATCTTCGAAGGTTTCTTCGTCGATCACGAGTGCATCGTCGGGATCTTTGGGCCGTACTTCGGATCCGTCGTCGGCGATCACAATCGCATCGCTGCGGTGCTCCAGCTTCACCTTGCCTTGGCAGCGTCCGGCGAGCATCGGATAGATTAGTTCGATGTCGCGGTAGATGGGCGTTCCCATCTTGAGCTTGAACGGTGGAATATCGGCGCTGCGGTCGAGAAAGACCGCATCCTTGTCCGACCGCAGCAACCGCATCATCTCGTACGACTCGCGAAGCTGGCGCGGAGACTTGGGCAGCATGAGCCGCTGGCAACACATGCCGGTGCGGATGCAATGCGGCTTATCACTGCCAATCATAGTTTTCGTCTTTGTAGTGTCGAGCTTCACGTTCCTGCTGCTCCTCATCCATCACTAGATAGAGTTCGGATTTTGCGCGAGTATAGGCGACATACAGAAGATTGTCTTCCTGCTGCATCGCCGCAGGTGTCTTGGCCCAACGCGATGGTATCAGGTCGGGGCGCAGAAGGAAGACGCGGTCCCATTCGAGGCCCTTGGCCTTGTGGACAGTCGAGAGAGTGAGCACATTCGCACGGTCGCGGAACACTTCTTCGAGGCGGGAGAGCACGCCGTTGACGGTGCGGTTCGGACCCTCAGGGATGCCCATGACGAGCGCCAGTACGGACTGGTAACGATCTTCGAGATTGGCCATCTTGTCAGGCCGCTGTTCTTCGCGCGCAAGACGCATCTCGCGATCGTACCAGTCGTCCAGCCGCTTCTGCAGAAGTTGGAAGTCATTCCCGGCGTTCATCCGCTTGATGAGCTTCTCCAGCCCGGCGGCGATATCGCGGCCTTCGACGCGGACTCCTCTTCCGTTCCGGAGGAGCCTAAGAGCCATCTGGATGAGCGGCGCGTTGTTGCGGCAGAGCACTACGTCGTGTTCAGGCCGTAGCTCGTCCGGAAGGTCGGTAATGTCGATGCGGCCCACCTTGCCATCAGGTGCGTCAGGTGCGTACTCGATATAGGGCACCAGACTCTGCGCCAGTTGTACAATGCGCCGCGCGCAGCGGTAGGAAATCGAGAGCGGCATCTCTTTGCAGTTGAATTTGCTTTTCAATTTTTCGAACGCTGCTTCGTCGGAACCCCGGAAGAGATAGATGGACTGCCGGGGGTCGCCGACCACCAGCAGGCGGCTATCTTTGCGCACAATTCGAGACAGGATAGAAATCTGCAGCGGATTGAAGTCCTGTGCCTCGTCGAGCATTATCCAGTCGTAGGATTCGACCGGGACGTTCCAGAGCTTCGAGCCGACCATGTAGAGCATGTCGTCGTAGTCGATGATGCCCTTGCCGCACTCTTCCAGTGACGCATTGAAGAGCGTGTGTGCAGCGCTGACGAAGTCTTTGACGTAGTCATCGTTCGGAAGCAGGCTGTAACGCTCCGCGAGGTCCGTCCAATCCTGCGGGGTATCGGAGACGAGCGTATCGACGTCGTCGATACCCATGGCGCAGTTCTTGGCCTTGCCGACCACGTCGATGACGTCGCGGCGCAGATCCATCGGGATGTTGAGATCGCGAATCAGGCGTCCGAGTTTACGGTCGTCTACATTCCTGATAGTCGGGAAAGCCTTGCGAACTTGGCCGTAACAGTAGGCATGGAAGGTCGCCACGCGGACGTTCCACGGCAGGCGCTCTTTCAGCGCTTCCGTAATCTTCTTGTTGAACGACGTCGCGAAGGCGTCGCCAGAAGTACGGCGCAGCGCCTCGGTGAGCGTAGTAGTCTTACCACTCCCGGCCACTGCGACGACGGCGGCGTTGCCGTCGCCTTTCTCGACGTGCTTGTAGATGTCTTTCTGGTACTTGCTCCAGTTCATTTACCACCTGTCCATTGTCCAGACGAAGAGAATAAGGCAGAATTCGTGTGGGATAGCGCTACGCGGCGGCTGCGGCACGAAAAGCAACCCAACAGCAGCGGCCAAGCTAATCCACTTCATTTCGTCTTCTCTCCCATATACACCAGCACCGCGTTCAGTATCTGGACGATGCGTACGGTGTCGGCGGCACTCGTAGCCGACTTGAGCATCGCCTTGACGACTTCCTTTTCTTCCAAAGTGAGGTCGATCCACTTCATTAGTCTGGACCTGCTCCCCACCAGCTAGTGGTTACGAATTGAAACGGTTTGTGCCTCATGCGAAAGAATTCAGCGTCACCAGCTTTCTTCTGCTCGTCCGTGGTGCCGCCGCTGCCGACGTGCTTGATATATACTTCATGCTTTACGAAGCACATCCGCTTCAGTTCTTCTTCGCACTCCGGACTCCAAGCCAATGCTATCTGTATGCTCATTTTACTCCTGATATTGCTTTTAGGCTGTCGACCAGCCGTGCGATCTCGTTCGGATGGTAGCGCCAGTCGGTGGTGTAGATATCGGTCTTGCTCTCCGTGACCTCGATTGCGGCGAAGACCAGACGCAGGGCGCAGCCCTCGGACCAAGCGGAGTGGGAGAAGTGGATGTCCCAATAGGCATAGTGGTAGCCAGCCCAACTCCACGACAGAGAATATGCAACGTGGCCGCAGACCGGGCACATATGCCAGCCTTTGGTAACATCGGTGAGCCACACATGGCCGAAGAAATGGCGGATTGACTCCTCGACCTTGGCGCGTGAGCGGAGAATGGCGCGGTTGGTCAAGACGGCGAACTCAATTCCACGAAAGTAGTCGCTCATTTGCTCGGATACTCCATGTCCGACCATAGGACTATGTACTGTTTCTCGAATAGGATCTTCTGCGCTGCATCACGCTTCAGCACGGTACCCGAGCTTTGATGGAATCCCAGATGTCTACCCGCAATATCGCAGGTAAACCTGACCGCGCCACCGTCAGCCCGGGTGAGTTCGATAGAAGACTCACACTTCATTTCGATCATCCATATTTGACGTATGCGGCCTCAAGAATGTCGCGCTCGATTATGATCTGCTCGTTTAACATCTCCGTAGCGCACTTCGTACAGTAGCCAGAATCAGGCGACAGGTTCGAGCGGTCGCCGGTAATGACTTCGCGCGTCTCGCAATAGCGTGCTTTGCACGAGCGCGCCGGGAAGGATTCGAGCGTGAACTTCTGTTTCTTCTGTTTTCTCTTCTTCATGCACTTTCCGCCGACTCGACGGCTTTGATGAGCCGGTCTAGAACCTCCCGGGCGCTCGCTGCCTCCATGCGTAGAGCCACATTCGGATCTTTTGAATGATATGTCGTAGTCCACATTCCCAGACCGGAGCCGGGACACTCAACATCAGAAGAAATCATGCAGAAGAAAGTGCCGTCAAAAGAAGACCAGACAGACACCGCGCCCTTTTCGATGCAGTAGTGCCAACCTAGATTTTCCCACACCCGGGTTTTCCAACCCTTCGGGTTTCTCATCTTCCGGACGAGAGCTTTCGCTTTGCGCTGTGCTTGCTCCTTGGTCATTGTGGATTTCTCTCCGCGTCAGTTTCCATCAGCCACTCAGCCTCAGTCTGTGGCTCAACATGGTCGGCGAATTCGGCCAGAAGCTCGATATCATCGGGCGGCAGGCTGTAGCGCATGCCGTTCAGCGCGACAAGATGAGTCGTAGCCATCACCTTCCGCAAGATATAGCCGTCAGCCGTGAACACCACGTGTTCCTTCGGCGGTTCGGCTTCGATCCAAACCAGCCGGTCGCGCCAGTCGACACCCCGGCGAGCTACCGCTTCCGGGTCGGAACGGATGATCTTCGCGCGCTGGTATCTCATCTGGCAGGGGTCGTCCCGTGAGGCTTGGTTCCGGACTCTTCAGCGCCGGAAGGCGGTTTCAGCCAAGGCTCTCCGGTCTTGTACTGCTCGTACATGCCGTACACTCTTTCGAGGGCCAGCGCGGCGGTGACCGCAGCGTTGATTCCGGGCTTATCGCGGATGGTGGCGAGTGCGTTGAATGCGACGTCGAGCATGTCGCCCTGAACCTGACTCAGCCGGATGCTCCTGTTGACCTCGACGCCGAGCCCCCGAATCTCGGCACCAAGCCTGTCTTCGGCTTCCGCAAGCGCCGAAGGCGCGCTACTCTTCCTAAACCAACTCATAGCTGGATCACCTTCTTGCGCTTCTTCATCTCTTCCATCACCTTCACCGCGCCTTCGGCGCTCAGCCGCTGCAGTTCCTCGCCGCAGAACTGGGCGAGCGCGAAAGGCTCGGGCGAGACCGAGATAAGAGTGGAGAGCACGCCGAGCACCGCCGTCACGCCAAGCGAGATCTCGGGCGGCCCCGGGTTCTCGCCGATATCGGCGAACACGGTCGCGATGATCTTTTCGACCAAAGCGCTGATGCGGGCTTGGATTTCTTCGCGTTCCATAAGGTGTTTCTTTTATCAGACTTGATAGCGGCATGTCAAGGGCGGTTTTTGGGAGAAAAAATTCAGGCGGGGAGTTCAGAGTCATGGGCGAAGCCCACACGGTAGCGGAGTTCGGGCGTGACTGGATAGCGCAGTGGGGCGGGAAAGTCAAAACCATAAACGCCGAGATGACCTCCAGCCCCACCGACGCGCGGGCCGCCCGCGCGCCGACCGCCCCGAGTTCGGGGGCGGAAGGCAACGCGTGCGGCCCGCGAGCTACAGTATTGTGATGCTGGCGCTGCCGCAGGCCCCGCAGATTGTGGGCTGCGGATTGTCACCCCGCCCGCGCCTCCCGTCATCGTCGCGCAGTAGCGGGCGGCCTTGGGTATAGCGAACTCCGCAAGACCCGCAGACCACCCGCCACGGTGTATCTTGCTCTGCCGCGCACGCGAAACAATAGACGCCGCGCGGTCTCCCGTGTTTGCAATCGCCTGTCATTGCCATGTGCTTTGCACCTCATCACGCC
>Ga0335085_10014889_pt1 | contig 11322 bp, 11 predicted proteins | sample Lox_Sample_45_FD_206712 | JGI IMG/M metagenome (GOLD analysis project Ga0335085, IMG submission 206712) | Soil microbial communities from Loxahatchee National Wildlife Refuge, Florida, United States - Lox_Sample_4.5 | ecosystem: Environmental > Terrestrial > Soil > Wetlands | place: USA... | reverse complement strand
CCGATGAAATGGCCCGAGCTGCCCGGGCCGCCGAAGATCGCGACGCCGGCGCCACCATTGAAGCTGAGCGCGTATCGCGGCGACCTGCCCGCGACGCTGGCGGACGGCCAACCGCATCTGCTCTTCTTCTGGGCGACGTGGTGTCTCCCGTGCAAGGCGTCGCTGCCCGAGGTGCTGGCGTTCGAGCGCGAGCGCAAGACGCCAGTCATCGCCATCACCGACGAGCAGCCCGAGCAGCTCGACACGTTCTTCCGGCAATTCGGACAACCCTTCCCGCAGACCGTCGCCGTCGACGAGTACCGACGCAACTTCCTCGCCTACGGCGTCAGCGGCACCCCGACGTTCGTCCTCGTCGACGGCGACGGCACTGTCCGCAGCTACTCGACCGGCTACGCACCCTCCAGGGGGATCGGCGTCGATGGGTGGAAGTGGGCCGGATGAGCCATTTGGTGATTGCCTCACCCAGCCCCGCCAGGGTTCAATCTTTAATCCCAAATCGCCAAATCACCAAATGAGCGCGCTCGCTCAATCGCCACACTCTATCATGCAAGCTGATGTCCTCCGTCGACGTACAGCGTCGCGCCGGTCATGTAGCTGGTCGCGTCGGAGGCGAGAAAGACCACCGCGCCTTCGAGCTCTTCGGGACGCCCCAGGCGCTGGCTCGGCAGCCGTTCGATGAGCCGCCGGCCCTGGTCGGTGGAAAAGAAGGCGGCATTCATTGGCGTGAGGAAGTAGCCCGGACAGAGCGCGTTGACCTGCACGTTCGCCCGCATCCATTCGAGGGCCAGCGTCTTGGTGAGCTGCACGAGCCCCGCTTTGGTCGCGGCGTAGGCCGCCATGTAGCGCGCGACGCGGCTGGCGAAGACCGACGCGACGTTGATCACCTTGCCGCGCCCGCGCTGGATCATGTGGGGTCCCACATGTTTGCAACACAACATCGGACCGCGCAGGTTGACGTTCATGACCGCGTCCCAGTGTGATGCTCCCATCTCGACGATTGCGCCGGTCCCCTCGATGCCGGCATTGTTGACGAGGATGTCGATGTGTCCGAAGTGCGCGACGACCTGGTCGACCATCCGGGAGATGCCCGCCTCGTCGGTGACGTCGGCGGGCACCGTCAACACATCGCGGCCGAGCGTGCGGATCTCCTCCGCGGTACGCTCGAGATCGGCCGGCGTGCGGCTGGTGATGGCCAGATTGGCCCCGGCCTTCGCCAGCGCCCCGGCGATGGTTCGCCCGAGGCCCTTGCTGCCCCCGGTCACCAGCGCCACGCGACCGGTGAGGTCGAACCACCTGCCGGCGGTACCCATGCGGGTACACTAGGGAGTCGAGAGTCGAGAGTCGAGAGCCTGAGACCTGCGGCCGAGAGCTACTCTCGACTCTTGACTCTCGACTCTAGACTGACTTTGACTCTCCGACGCGGGAAAGGACCACTGCCATGCCACTCAAGACGCCCGGGGAATACAAGCAGAGCCTCAGGGATCAACGGACGATCTACTTCCGCGGCGAGCGCGTGGGTGACGTGACGACACATCCGGTGCTCGGGATCGCGGTCGAGCACGCCGCGATCGACTATGCCATGGCGGAGGACCCGCGTCATCGCGGTCTGGCGGTGGTGGACGAGGGCGGGAGGGAGTTCAGCCGCTATTACCATCTGCCGCGGACGAGCGAGCATTTGCTCGCGCGGTCGGAATTGATTGCGGCGAGCACCCGCGAGGGCGGGACGTTGGTCGTGTTGATCAAGGAGATCGGAACCGACGCGCTCTTCGCGCTCCATCTCGTGAGCGAGGCAATGGCGGCTCGCGGGGTACCCGCGTATCGCGATCGCGTGCGTGCGTACCACGAGCGCTGCCGCGACTCTGACCTGGCCGTCGCCGTGGCGCAGACGGACGTCAAGGGCGACCGCAGCCTCGGACCGTCGGCGCAGCCCGACCCGGATCACTATGTGCGCATCGTCGACCGGCGCGCGGACGGAATCGTCGTGCGCGGCGCGAAGGTGCACACCTCCGTCGTCACCAACACCCACGAGCTCATCGTCCTGCCGACGCGGGCGATGCGTGCCGAGGACGCTGCCTATGCCGTGGCCTTCGCCGTCCCGGTCGCGACGCCCGGGCTGACGCTGGTCGCCAGCCCGTTCGGCGCCTTCCCCAAGGATCCGTTCGAGTATCCGATCAGCGCACGCCACAAGATGATGGAGACGCTGACGGTGTTCAACGACGTCTTCGTTCCCTGGGAGCGGGTGTTCCTCGCCGGAGAGACGGAATTCGCCGGACCGCTGGCGCTGACGTTCGTGAAATACCACCGCTTCACCGCCGTTTCGTACAAGCTGCCTCTGCTCGAGCTTCTGGTTGGAGCCGGCCGTGCAGTCGCCGAGATGAACGGGATTGAGGCGGCGGGGCATGTGCGCGAGAAGCTGACGCGGCTGGCGAGCTATCACACCACCGTGGCGGCGTTGATCCGCCAAGCGGCCTTGCAATGCACCGTCGAGCCGCCCGGCCTCGCCGTGCCCAACACCTTGCTCACCAACATCGCCAAGTACCAGTTCGCCTCGCAGTATCATCAAGCGGTGCAGATGGTGCAGGATCTGGCCGGCGGGCTGCTGGTCACGGCGCCGGCGGTGGAGGACTTACGGAGCGAGCTGACCGGTCCGCTGGTGGCGAAGTATCTCGGCGCCAAGGCGGGCGTCCCGACGGAGGATCGGTTGCGTCTGTTGAACCTGATCTCGGATCTGACCGCGTCGGACTTCGGCGGATACCAAGAGGTTCTGGCCGTGCACGCCGAGGGATCGCTGGAGGCGGAGAAGCTGCAGACCTATCGCGAATACGATTTCAGCGAGCCCGTCGCCTACGCGCGCCGTTTGGCGGGAATTGGATGAGGACGGGTGTCGGGTGTCAGGGTCCGGACGAACGAGGTGAGCGGGGGATTTCTCGCGGCGAGCAGGGAGTTCTCCCTTCTGTCGCGTGACACCCGACACCGATCCCTGACACCCGACTCCTAACACCTCCTTCTTGACCCCCCTTGGGGCCTCGCGTAAGTGATGAACGATGTCGCGACCGGGTCGCCGAGTGGTGATTACGGGGATTGGTCTCGTAACCCCCCTTGGCTGCGGAACGGAGAAGAACTGGCAAGCGCTGATTGGCGGCAGGTCCGGTATCGCGCCGATCACGCATTTCAACACGACCGACTTTCCCGTCCGCATCGCCGGCGAGGTTCGCGACTTCACTCCGAGCGCCTATCTGGAGCAAAAGGAAATCAAGAAGGTCGACCCCTTTGCACAATTCGCCATCGCGGCGGCGCAGATGGCGATGGAGGACGCGGGATTGACCGTCGCACCCGAGATCGCCGATCGCGTCGGCGTGCTGATCGGTGTGGGCATGGGTGGCATCCAGACGATCGAGCAGGCGCACATGCAGTTCCTCGAAGCCGGGCCGAAGCGCTTGTCGCCGTTTTTCATCCCGCGGCTGATCGCCAATCTGGCCCCGGGACAAGTCGCCATCCGCTTCGGCTGCAAGGGGGTGAACTACAGCGCGGCGAGCGCATGCGCCTCGGGCGGCCACGGCGTCGGCGAGGCCGCCAGGTTGATCCGCTTCGGGTACCAGGACGCGATGATCTGCGGCGGTGCCGAAGCGGCGGTCACGCCGATGGGTGTGGGCGGATTTGCGGCCATGCGTGCGCTCTCGACCCGTAACGACGAGCCCCAGCGGGCCAGCCGCCCGTTCGATCGCCAGCGGGACGGGTTCGTGATCGCCGAAGGCGCCGGCATCCTGGTGCTGGAGGTGCTCGAGCACGCCCAGGCGCGTGGCGCGCGGGTGTATGCGGAGCTGGCCGGCTACGGCGCCAACGGCGATGCGTACCACATCACCTCGCCGTCGCCGGAAGGGGAGGGGGCTGCCCGGTGCATGCAGCTGGCGCTGGAGGATGCCGAGATCGCGCCCACCGAGGTCGACTACATCAATGCCCATGGGACCTCCACACCCTACAACGACGCCAACGAGACGAAGGCGATCAAGCGCGTGTTCGGCGAGCACGCCGCCCGCATGGCGGTGAGCTCGACGAAGTCAATGACCGGGCATCTCCTCGGCGCCGCCGGCGGCGTCGAAGCCGCCTACACCGCGCTGGCGCTCTATCACGGGGTGTTGCCGCCCACCATCAACTACGAAGAGCCCGATCCCGAGTGCGATCTCGACTACGTGCCCAACGAGGCGCGCCACGCTCTATCGCGCGCGGCGCTGTCGAACTCGTTTGGTTTCGGCGGGACCAATGCCTGTCTCGCCCTGCGCGCCTTCGGCACCGGAGGCTGACGCGCTCGGTCCCCCCGGCGCCTCGTCGTCCGCCGTTGCCTCGCCAGCGCAGAGCATGAATCCCGCCGATCTCTTCCGGCGTCGTCTACTGGTCGTGGCCGGCAAGGGCGGTGTCGGCAAGACGACCGTGGCCTGCGCGCTGGCTCTGGAAGGAGCACGCCGCGGGCTCCGCATCCTCCTCTGTGAGGTCGACGGTCTCGCGGGGACGGCGCATCTGCTGCACGTTCCGCCTCCGGATGTCGGCAGCGTCGCCGAGGCCAGCCCCGGCGTGTTCATCATGCGTGTCGATGGCCGGGCGGCGCTGGCCGAGTACCTCGGCATGGTCGTCCCCGTCCGCCGGCTGCTCGACGCGGTGTTTCGCAGCCGCATCTACCACTACTTCGTCGCCGCGGCGCCGGGGCTGAAGGAGCTGATGACGATCGGCAAGATCTGGTACGAGGCCGAGGGGGTGCAGGACGCGAGCGGCGGGCACAAGTGGGATCTCGTCATCTTCGACGCGCCGGCGACCGGACACAGCCTGCAATATCTTCGCATGCCCGCCGCGGCGCGCGACGCCTTCAGCGCCGGTCTCGTGCATCGCGAAGCGCAGCGCCTGGTCGAGCTGCTGACCGATCCGGCGCGCACCGCCATCAATCTCGTCGCCACCGCCGAGGAGCTGCCCGTCAACGAGACGATCGGCATGTACCGTCAGCTCCGCGACCTGCGCATGCCGACCGGCGTGCTGTTCGTCAATCGCGTCCACACCACCGACTTTGCCGACGCCGACATCGAGCGCCTGCGTTCCGCCGTCGCGCGCCGCCGCGAGGAGCGGGAGCGGGTCGCGCTGGCGGAGATGGCGGCCCGTGCGCGCGAGGAGGCCGGGTGGACGCGCGTTAACGCGCGCTATCGCGCGCGGCTGGCGGAGCAGGTCGAGATGCCGTTGGTGCAGATCCCTTTTCTGTTCAGCGAGGAGTTCTCGCTGGCGGAGGTGCGCGAGATCGCGGCCCACCTGCGCCGCGAAGTGCCGGCGACGGGGCGTCGGGAGCGGCGCGCATGACCTCATTGGAACAGGTCATCGCCGAGCACTCGGTCGTCATCTGCGCCGGGAGCGGCGGGGTCGGCAAGACGACCACCGCTGCCGCGCTCGCCCTGCACGGCGCGCAGCAGGGGCGGCGGACGATCGTGCTCACCATCGACCCCGCGCGGCGGCTGGCCGATGCGTTGGGACTTCGCGAGCTCGGCAACGAGGCGCGGACCGTCGACGTCGTGGCGCGCGGTTCCCTGAGCGCCATGATGCTGGATCAGAAGGGTGCGTGGGACGCGCTCGTCGAGCGGTACGCGCCGACCCCCGACGTCCGCCAGCGGATCCTCGGCAACCGCTTCTATCAGCATCTGTCGCAGAGCTTCGCCGGATCGCAGGAGTACATGGCGGTCGAGCAGCTCTACGAGCTGCATCATGGGGGACGCTACGACCTGATCATCGTCGACACCCCGCCGACGCGCCAGGCGCTCGATTTCCTCGACGCGCCGCAACGCGTGGGCGACTTCCTCGACCGCAAGATCGTGCGCTGGTTCGTGAAGCCGTACTTCGCCGCCGGCTGGGCGACGCTGCGGGTCATGAACCGCACCGTCGGCGCGTTGTTCCGCCGGCTCGAAGACGCCACCGGCCTCTCCGCGCTGGCCGAGATCTCGGACTTTTTCACCTCGATGAGCGGCCTCTTCGACGGCTTCGGCGAGCGCGTGCAGCGCGTCAACCGGCTGTTGCGCTCGAAGCGGACGGCGTTCGTCTTGATCGCGAGCCCGGAGGAACAGGTGCTCACCGAGGCGGAGGAGTTCTGCCGCAAAGTAAGCGGCCTCTCCGTGTCGCTGCGTGCCGTCGTCTTCAACCGCGTGCACCGCGAGTCCGGGCTCGATCCGCGGGCGTACGCGGAAGACTGGCTACGCGAGCTGGCGGCGCGCGTGCTGAAGAGCGCGGAGCGCGCCGCCGCGTACGGCGGCAACTTCCTGCGCTACGAAACGCTGGCCCGCGGCGACAACCTCCGTATCGAGGCGTTCCTGCGCCAGCTCCGTGCGCGCTCCCGGCTGGCCACGGTCATGGTACCGAACTTCGACGAGGACCTGCACGATCTCGACGGACTTCGACGGATGATTCCGTTCCTGGTTGGCGCCGACTGAGGCGATCGATTGGCATGAGCAACGGCAGCGACAGCGAGCTTCGCCCGTCACTTCGGGAGCGTCCCCCGAGCCCGGCGTCGCGCGCGCGCGGCCCCGAGCCCTTCGCCGCGCGACTGCATGTCATCCCGCGAACGATCAAGCCCGTGCAAGCCGCCATCGTGCGGCTCTTTCGCCGATACTTCGAGCACGCCCCCGGCTGGGTGCTGCTCACGACCACGGGGCGGCGCACCGGGCTTCCCCGCGAAGTGTTGCTGCCGTGCGAGCGCTCGCGCGACCTGCTCGTCGTCATCTCGACCTATGGCTGGCAATCGGACTGGATGAAGAACATTCGCCGCGATGCGCGTGTGCGGATCACCTCCGCGGGCTGGGTCCTCGACGCGCGCGCCGAGGTGATGGAGGATCTCGAGGTCAAGCGGTCCATCATCACGAAGCACCTCTTCTTTCCCGTGGCGCCCTTCATGGTGCTCAACTTTCTCCATCGCACGGTGCTGCGCCCGGCATGGCTTCCGTTCATGCGCTGGTGGGTCAAGAGCCGTCCGCTGGTCGTCATCCGGCCTCAGGCGTAGACGGGGGGTTGCAGTCGGGGGTCGCACGATGGAGCAAGGTCAGCCGAGTAAAACCGCCCTGGGAGCGGCGCGGCTGCGCGCGGCGCACCAGGTCCTCGATCACCCCAAGGTTCTCGACGATCCCGTCGCGCTGCGTATCGTCGACCGCGAGGCCGTGGCCGCATTGCACCACAGTCCAGAGCGCTTCCAGACGCCCAGGTTGCGCTACCTGCGCGCGCACATGGTGATGCGCAGCCGCTATACCGAGGACCGGCTCACCGCAGCCGTCGCGCGCGGCGTCGATCAGTACGTGATCCTCGGCGCGGGGCTCGATACTTTCGCCTATCGCAGCCCGTTTGCGGAGACGGCACTGCGCGTGTTCGAGATGGATCATCCCGCCACGCAGGCGTGGAAGCGCGCGCGGCTAGCGGAAGGCGAGATTCGCATTCCCAGCTCGGTGACGTTCGTTCCCGTCGACTTCGAGCGGGAGACGTTGGCGGAGGCGCTGGCGCGCGCGGGCTTCCGCACGGACCACGCGACGTTTCTGTCCTGGCTGGGGGTCACCATGTACCTCACCCGCGAGCCGATCATGCGGACGCTCGAATGGGTCGTTACCACGATGCCGCCCGGGAGCGAGATCGTGTTCTCATACGCCGTCGCGCCCACGGCGGCGACGTCGACGGTGGCGTCGCGCGCGGCCGAGCTGGGTGAGCCCTGGGTGACGTACTTCGAGCCGGCCACACTCAAGCGCGACCTGGCGCAGCTTGGTTTTAGGCAGCTCGACGACTTCGGGCCCGCGGAGCAGAACGAGCGCTACTTTGCCGGCCGCACGGATGGCCTCTGCATCAGCGGCACCGGCCGGTTGATGGCCGCGCGCGTGTCACCGGCGTAGGCGATAGCCGGTGCGGAGCAGCGGCGATGATCCATCTCCTGCGCACGAGCCGGCTGGGTTTGCGCCCCTGCGAGCGCCGCGACCTCGACGAATTGCGCGCGCTGTGGACCGACAGTCAGGTGCGGCGGTTTCTGTTCGATGATCGGAGCATCTCTCGCGCCGAAGCGGAGGCGTTCGTGGACCTCAGCGTGACCACTTTCGCCGGTCACGGGTACGGCCTCTGGATCGTCGATCAATGTGATCGGACGGTTGGGTTTGTCGGCCTACGCCACGCATCCGCGGCCCCTGCGAATCTCCTGTTCGGCATTCGACCCGCGTTCTGGGGACGCGGCTACGCGACGGAAGCTGCGTCTGCGGTCCTGGGATACGCGTTCGACGCATTGCAACTCGACCGTGTCGCCGCCGACGTGGACGAACCGAACCACGCTTCGGTACGGGTGCTGGAAAAATTGGGGATGTCGCGGATACGTCGGGCGATCGTCAACGGGCACCCGCTTCTGTATTACGAGATCACCGCCGCAATGATGGCGCCACGATGACCGCCCTACAGAAGGCCGCGCGCGCGGGCGCGCTGTTCGGCCAGCGGCATGTGGACGAACTCGAACTTGAGGCCGTCGGGACCGGTGAAGTAGACGGCGTAGTAGCCCCCCGGGCCGAACGGATATTCGCCCGGCCCCTCGAGTAGCTGGCCGCCGATCCGCGGAATGAGCGCGGCCACTTCGTCTACCTGCTCATGGCGCGCGGCGTTGAAGGCGACGTGATGAAGCCCGACCTCGTACACGGCGAAAGGGTGGTCGGCGAGATCGGGCTTCGCCTCCCAGACATTGAAGGCGACGCCGTTGCGGTCGTTCAGATTGACGGTCAGCCGCGCGTCGGCGGGCGCGTAATACTGAATCTCGCCGACGGTATAGCCCATGAATCCGAGCAGCGGACGGAAGAATCGCATCGCCGACTCGAGGTCCTTTACCGTGATCGAGACGTGGTTGATTGATCCGAGCAGCATGGACTGATCCTCCCTGGCCGGCTTTGGTCCATCTCCACGGAAATCGCAATCGGTGAAAGGTCTTGCAACGTATCTGCCGCCCCACTTGGACGCCAAATGTGATAAGGGCTCCACCAGGGCGTGGGGATGCGGAGGCGCGGGCTGATGGTAGTCGTCGGCGGGTCTCTCGTCATGCTGGCGGGGATGCCGGCGATTGCGATCGACGAGGCGCCGTTGGCCGAGCCCGCGACCGCTACGCCGCAGGGCATGGCGACGCCGACGCCGTACCGCGCACCGCTACGCAAGCACGTCGAGCGGGTGAAGCCCCGCGCCGAGACGCGCGAGGCGTTCTTGATCGAACCCGATCCCCTTGCGCCAGTCACCCGGACGCTGACCTGGCTGAGCGAGCTGCTCCGCTCGCCGACGACCAAGCAGCCGCTCGACCTCTTGCCGGAGCTGGTGTTCGTTGGCCAGCACGCCAGCCGCGTGGCGGACGGCGTGCAGGGGCTCGTCAGCGTCCGCTACGAAGTCGAGGCCGGCTCGGTGTTATGGGACGACGAGCACGCCGGGTTCGGGTCGGTCCGCGCCAACTTTCGCGGCGTCCAGGACATCGGTGAACCGGCGGGCACCGATCTCTCGGCCAACCTCGGCGCGCAAAACGTCAATGCCGTCTGGGTTCCGTATCGGGTGGCGCTGCGGAACTGGTGGTGGTGGCTGAGCTCCCCGGATCGTCACTGGCGCGCGGACGTGGGCAAGATCGATCCGACGAACTACTTCGACCTGAACGCGATCGCCAACGTCGAGGAGACCCAGTTTCTCTCCGGCGGATTGGTCAACAACCCGGCGATTCCGTTTCCAGATGACGGCATCGGCCTTCACCTGCGCTGGCACGAGGAGCCGTACGCGGTACGGGCCGCCGTGCTCGATGCCAATGCGACGCCGACGACCATCGGCTTCGAGTCCCTGGCGCAGGGCCGGCTCCTCGGTTTGGGCGAGTTCACCATGCGACCCGAGTTCGAGCTTGGCGGGCGGTACCACGCCGGGAACTATCGCTTCATTGCCTGGGGTACCAACAACAAGGATGCCACCGGTGTCGGCGGCGCGGTGAGCTTCGACCAGAGCATCCCGCCGGGCATCGTTCCCTTCTTTCGTTTCGGATACGCGGAACAGAGCGCCGTCAATCCGCGGACGCTGCCCTTTCATTGGTTCGTCTCCGGTGGCGTCGGCACCCGCCCGCCACAGCGCGACGACGATCTGATTGCGATCGGCGCGAGTCTGGGCGAGTCGGTCGTCGATGTGCCCGGACGTCAGGGGACGATCGAGATCTTTTGGCGCGTCCAGGTCACCGAGTCGGTTCAAGTCAGCCCGGACCTGCAGCTCGCGTGGCAGCCGGCGACGGGCGGCGGGCCCGTCGTTCTCCCGGCTCTGCGCGTCCGTTGGTCATATGGCGGCGCGCCCAAATCGATCGTCACGGTGCAGTGACGCCAAGGAGCTTCTTCACCGCAGTCCGGCGAAGCAGAAAGTCTTGCCCTCTTTGCGTCTCGGCGTCTGCGGTGAGAGCTCGTCACTTCTTCTTGGGCGCCTTGGGAGCCACCTTCTCGATGACGAAGTTGCCGAAGTCGATGCCGAGGTCGACGCCCTGTCCCGTCCCCGACAAGGCGAGCGACACCGTGCCCTTGGTCACCACGCGGGCGGCGGACGATGGCCCGATGCCGGCGTTGGCGCTGGCCGAGCCATAGCTGCCGAACAATTCGCTGATGTCCTCGACCGGAGAGAAGCGCCCCTCGCCGTTTGCGATCCTTGACTTCCCGACCGTCAGCCCGCCGCCCTTGGCGCGAATGGATACCGTGGCGGACTGCCCATTGCTGCACCGAATCTCGCCCTGTCCAGTGGCGGACTCGTAGAACACGGACCACTCCTCGAGCGAGAAGCTCATACGGCACGTCGCCGTGGCCGCTTCCGCCCGATGCGTTAACCCGAGGAGGATCAGCCCAGCCAGCCAGATCCATTTGCCCCATCCCTTCATCGCTCGATCCCTCCCTTGCTGTGTCAGACACGGGGTGCCCTGCTCGGCGCTCACGAAGCAGCGGCAATCTCGAGGGCCGAGCGGTAGGTGTCCCACCGATGGCAGCTCGGGCAGTGGCCTGTCCATGCTTCCGCGACGTGACCGCACGCCCGACAACGGTAGCTCGATGGGGATACGGCGGCCCGGTCGGTGGCGCGGCTCAAGGCCTTGAACGCCTGCTCGAACTGACCGCGGCGCCGGTAGATCTCGGCCCAGAGCCGGTTGAGCTCGGGGAGCTCCGGCCCAGTGACGGCACCGAGCTCCACCGCGGCGGTCTCGAGATCGCCGTTCTCAATGGCGGTACGTGCACCGAGCAAGTGGAGGCGGTCGCCGTCGAGCGCTTGGCGCGCCTTCTTGAGCAGCACCAGCACCCGCTGCCGCTC
>Ga0335085_10014888_pt1 | contig 11322 bp, 8 predicted proteins | sample Lox_Sample_45_FD_206712 | JGI IMG/M metagenome (GOLD analysis project Ga0335085, IMG submission 206712) | Soil microbial communities from Loxahatchee National Wildlife Refuge, Florida, United States - Lox_Sample_4.5 | ecosystem: Environmental > Terrestrial > Soil > Wetlands | place: USA: Florida... | reverse complement strand
GAAGGTGAGGCCGGGAGGCGGCCGCTTGTAACGGCTCGAGAGCGACCGAGGCCGACCAACCGTCGACGCACGACGGACCGCTCCCGGCTCGCCGTGCCCGCCTATTTGACGATCTCGATCCGCCCTTCGAGCGGCTGAACCATCCCCGGCATGGGACGCTGGCCCGGCTGACCGCCTCCAACCGAGATCCCGAACACGCCCGGCTGTTCGCGCCACACTCCGCCGTCCGTCACCTCCGACAACTGGCGGGGCCTGATCACGAACCGCACGACCTTCCGCTCGCGCGGCGCCAGCGTCACCCGCGCAAACCCCGCCAACGACCGGATGGGTTCGTCCCGGGTCGCCGATCGATCCGTCACGTACAACTGGACGACCTCATCCCCCGCTCGCGTCCCGGTGTTCCGCACCTCCACCGACACCCGCGCCGAGTCGCCGACGCGAACCCGCGCCGGAACCTGAAGCCCGGAGTAGGCGAAGGTCGTGTACGACAATCCGTATCCGAACGGATAGAGCACGTCTCCAGCAAAGAAGCGATACGTGCGTCCCACCATCGCATAGCTCTGGAACGGGGGCAGGTCGCTCACCGATCGGTAGAACGTCGCGGGCAAACGGCCGCCCGGATTCGCGTCGCCGAACACCACGCGCGCGATCGCCGTGCCCCCCGCCTCGCCCGGATACCACGCGTCGATGATCGCTGGCACATGCTCGGCCGCCCAGGTGACCGCCACCGCGCTCCCCGCCACGAGCACGAGCACCACCGGCGTGCCGGTCGCCGCCACGGCCTCGAGCAAACGCTCTTGAGGCGCCGGCAGGTCCAGCGAGGTCCGATCGCCGCCGTCGAAGCCGGGAATCCGGACCGACATCGCCTCGCCCTCGAGCCGCGGAGAAAGCCCCAGGCAGAGAATCGCGACGTCGGACCGGCGCGCCAACGCCACCGCCTGGCGGAGCAGCGTCGAATCGGCCGTGCTGTCCGGCAGGCCCTCCGCGATCGTGCTCCCCCGCGCGTACTCCACCACCGCCCCCGGACCGGCGGCCTGCCGAATCCCGGCGAGCGGCGTGACCGGCGCCGACGGCGTTCCGTTGTAGTTGCCGAGCAGGACGGGCACGTCGTCGGCATTCGGTCCGATCACCGCGATGCGGCGGTCGCGCCCCGAGACCGCCGCGCCCACGGTGTCGGTGATGCTTCCGCGCCGGAGCGGCAGCAGCCCGTCGTTCTTGAGCAGCACGATGGACCGCTCGGCCGCCTCGAGCGCGAGCGCCGCGTGGCCCGGCGTGTCGTTGGAATCCGGGGGGATCGACGCGTATTTCACCCGCCCGGGGGGATCGAATAACCCGAGCCTGAAACGCGCGGTGAAGAGCCGGCTCACCGACGTGTCCAGCGACGACTCGGCGACCAGGTGCTGCGCTACCGCGCTGTCGAGACGGCGGAATGAACTGCCGCAGTCGAGATCCGTGCCCGCGCGGATCGCCATCGCGTCGGCCGCCGCGGTCGTCGGCGCGGAGTGGTGGAACCGCACCATGTCGGCGACCGCGTCGCAATCCGTCACCACGTACCCCCGGAACCCCCACTCGCGCCGCAGGATCGTGTCGAGCGTCCGCGCGTTGGCGCACGCGGGCGTGCCGTCGATCCGGTTGTACGAACACATGATCGATCCCGCGCTGCCTTCGCGGATCGCGGCCTCGAACGCGGGGAGATACGTCTGACGCAGGTCGCGATCGCTGATCTCGGCGTCGAAGCTGTCGCGTCCCGGCTCGGGTCCGCTGTGCACGGCAAAATGCTTGGGCGTCGCGATCGCGCGGAGATAGTGCGGATCGTCGCCCTGGAGACCCCGGATGAAGGCGACCGCAAGACGCCCCGTGAGCCACGGATCCTCGCCATACGTCTCTTGACCGCGCCCCCACCGCGGGTCGCGGAGGATGTTGATATTGGGCGACCAGAACGTGAGACCGTGGTACGTCGAGCGGTTGTTATCGATTTGCGCCTGCGCGTATTTCGCGCGTGCCTCGACGCCGATCACCGTCGCGACCCCGTGCATGAGCGCCGTGTCCCAGGTGGCCGCGAGCCCGATGGCTTGAGGAAATACCGTCGCCGTGCCCGCGCGCGCCACGCCGTGCAGCGCCTCGTTCCACCAGTTGTAGGCCGGCACGCCGAGCCGGGGGATCGCCGCGGCGCTGTTCCCGAGCTGGCTCACCTTTTCCGGGAGCGTCATCCGGCCCACGAGGTCGGCCACCCGCGTCGCGATCGGCAGGTCCGGGTCGAGGTACGGCGGCCGCGCGGTCACGGTGGCGGGTGTTCCGGTCGCCGAGACCGGCGGTGGCGCGGCGCTCCGGCACCCGGCCGCAAGCACCAGCACAAAGGCCCCGGCAGCCAGAGTTCGCATACGGAGAGAAGCTAATGAAGTCCCGCCGGCATGCTGGTTCCCCGGACCTCGCGTGGCGGGCCGACCGCGCATGCCAACGCCTCCCCGCTCTCCATCGGCCCCCACAAGTAGTAGCCTTGCGCCTGCTCGCACCCCATCGCCCGCAGCATCGCCAGCTGCTCCGCCGTCTCCACCCCCTCCGCCACCAACCCGATCTCCAGGTTCCGGGCGAGCGCGATCACCGCGGTCACCACCGCGGCGTAGGGCCGGCTGTTCGCCAAGCTCCCGACGAACGATCGATCGATTTTCACGCCCGCGATCGGAAATCGATGAATACAACTCAGCGATGAGTACCCCGTCCCGAAATCGTCGACGTGGAGCTCGACGCCGAGGTCGCGGATCTCGCGCATCACGGCGACCGCGTGGTCCGTTCCTTCGATGATCACGCTTTCCGTGATCTCGAGCTGCACCGCCCGCGGCGGGACGCCCGTCCGCTCGAGGATGTCGGCGATGCGGCGCGCGAGATCGGGGACGGCGAATTGCTTGCGCGACAGGTTCACGCTGACGAACAACCCCTCGGCCCCGGGCGTCCGGCGCCAGACGGCCAGCTGGCGGCACGCCTCCTCGAGGACCCATTCGCCGATCTGCACGATCCACCCGATCTCCTCGGCGATCGGGATGAAGTCCATCGGCGGCACCGTGCCCCGCTCCGGATGGCGCCAGCGAACGAGCGCTTCGAAACCGCTGACTCGACCCGTGTCCAGCCGTACGATCGGCTGATACTCCAGGCGGAACTGGCGCTCGGCGATGGCTCGGCGCAGGTCGTTCTCGAGCGTCAGACGCGAGAGCGCTTCCTCGTGCATGCGAAGATCGAAGACCACGAACCGGTTCTTCCCCGCGCCCTTCGCCCTGTACATCGCCGTGTCGGCGTCCCGGATCATGTCGTCCGGCGCGGCGTAGGCGATGGCGTTCGTGGTCACGCCGATGCTGGCCGTGATCCGCACATGATGCCCCGCGACGTCGTACGGTTCCGCGATGACATGCAGCAGCCGCTCGGCGATCCGCGCCGCGTCGACCGGGTGGCCGATGCCGTCGAGCAGAACGAGGAACTCATCGCCCCCGACCCGGGCCGCGGCCCCGTTCAGAACATGGGTCACCAGGTCCGATCGCCGCATCGCCTCGCGCAGACGGCCGGCGACGGCGACCAGGAGCTCGTCGCCCACGCCGTGGCCGAGGCTGTCGTTGACCACCTTGAACCGGTCGATGTCGATGAACAGCACGGCGAATGCGTGCGCCGGGTCGCGCAACCGCAGGTCGATCGTGTGCGAGAGCACGCCTTGAAAGAACCGCCGGTTGGGGAGACCCGTCAGCGCGTCCCGGAGCGCGGCATCCCGCAGGTCGACGGTCCGCTGCTCCACGAGCGCCTCCATCTCCCCCATCTTGATCCTGGCTTCCCGCGTCACCATCCATTTCTCCGTCATCGCGGCGGCCAGCTGGCGGACCTCCACGTCGTCGAACGGCTTTTTCAGAATGAGCAGGCGATCGGTCGCGCCGAGTTTCTGCACGATCTGGTCCCAGGAGTAGTCGGAGTAAGCCGTACACAGCACCACTTGCAGCGCGGGGTCGGCCTCCCACAGGTGGGCGATCGTCTCGACACCGTCCCACCCCGGAGGCATCCGCATGTCGACGAACGCGAGCTGATAGGGCCGTCCTTCGGCCACCGCCGCCTCGATCCGCGCGAGCCCGTGCTGGCCCTGCGACGCGACCTCGATCTCGAACTCCGGTCGGACGATCGCCGGCGGGGCGTCCCCGAACAACACCGCCTCATCGCCCGCGAGATCCGTCCCGGTGGGGCGGACGCCGAGCGTTTTGCGGAAATCGTCATGAATGGCTTCGTTATCGTCGATGACCAGGACGCGCCGCGTCGCGTGGTCGGTCGCCCGCATCACGGCGCCACCCCTGCCGCGGCGCCGGCGGTGAGCGCCTCCGTCGCGTCGTCGTCCAGCACGGCGGCCGCCGCGGCCGCCGCCGCCTCGGGCACCGGCACGTCCAGCGTGAACGTCGCGCCGCGGCCGGGACCGTCGCTGCATGCGGTGAGCACCCCGCCCATCTCGGTCGCCGCGTTCGCGGCGCTGTGGAGGCCGAAACCGTGCCCGTCCGAGTGCGTCGTGAAGCCGATTGAGAAAATCTTCGTGAGCAGGTCAGCGGCGATGCCGATGCCGTTGTCCGCGATCTGAAATCGGATCCAGCGGTGGCCGTCCCGCGCGTCCATCGCGATCCGGGCGATGACCTGCCGCTCTTCCGACGGCTTGTGCTTGGTCGCGTTCTTGGCGTTGCTGATCAGATTGATCAGGATCTGCAGCACCTTGTGCTTGTCCAGCGGAAGCGGCGGCAAGTCGGCGTACTCGCGCCGCACCCGGATGTTGTGGCGCCCGAACGAGACGAGATTGACGCGGATGGCGTCCTCCACGATCGCGGCCGGCCGGAGCGGCTCCACCACGACCGCCGAGCGCGCGTACGACTGCTGCATCTGGACGATCTGGCGAATGTGCTCGATGCTCCCTTCCAAGGAACGCAGTTCCTCGATCACGGCGCGTTGCTCCTCCGCCAGGGTCTCCGCCAGCTTGACGAGGTATCCCGGAATCCGCCGACCCCGCTCCTCCGTCGCCAGGAACGCCGCGAGGTCGCTCTCGTGTTCGCGAATCAAGTGCACGGCCCGGCCGAGATTCGCGAGCTTGGATTCCCGCAGGGTGCGCGCCATCAGCGCGGCCGACGCGTTGACGCTGTTCAACACGTTCCCGACGTTGTGCAGAACCCCCGTGGCCACCTCGGCCCGACCCGCGTGGCGCGACGCGGTCACCAGTTCCTGGTGCAGTCGCTCGCGCTCCTCCTGCACTTCGACGATCGACCGCCGCTGCCGCTCCACTTCGTCGATGGTCGCGGCCAACGTGTCGCACTGCTGCGCGAGCAACACGTGCGTTTCGACGAGAAACCAGTCATCGTCGCCCTGCACCAGAACCGGCTCGTATCGGTAGAGCGGCGGTCGGTTCAGCACCGCCGTGACGGCGGTCTCGATCGATTCCGTGGCGGGCAGCACCAGCACCGGCACCGACCAGACATCCAGAATCTTGTCGAGCGGACGGTTCCGGAAGAGCTCGCCGGCAAACGGCCGCGAGAGATGCCGCGCGAGCGCGTCGCGCGACATGATCGCGCGCGGGGGATCGGGAGCGTCCCACACGACGACGGCGAAGCACTCGCTGTCGGATTCGAAGCGATGGATGAGCTGGGTGAGGCCCTCACCGGAGCCGACGCGGTCGCGACGGCCAAACATATGGAGGTCGCGGATCGTCGTGCGCGCCAAGGCGGAGGGAAGCGGCGCTTTTTCGGACGATCTGCCCGCGGTCAAGTACGGCATGGCTGGGTTCCTTCCAGCGAATCGGGTGGGCCTGCAGCGAGCCCGCCGTGAACAGGACCGTCGCGGGATCGAGTCGAAGTATCGTCGCGAGTGAAGGGGAGAATGCGGATCGTTACGTCATCGCCACAATTGATCGGGCGTGCGGACGGCGCATGGCCACACACCGCGTTCGACTGGCGACCTGTACGATGGACGGCGCGTTGGGGCCGGCCTCAGATCTCCGCCCGAAGCGCCTCCGCCACGCGCTCGATCACCCCGGACCAATCCCCCGGACGCTGCTGCTGAAACAGACGCGCCGTCGGATACCACGGGCTGTCCGCCCGGTCCCGGAGCCATCGCCAGCACTGGTCGAATCGGTTCAGCACCCAGACCGGCTTGCCCAGCGCGCCCGCCACGTGCACCACCGAGGTGTCGACGCTGATCACCAGATCCAGCGCCTCGACGAGCGCGGCGGTGTCGGCAAAGTCGCTCAACTCCGACGTCCAATCGTGGAGCACCAGGCCCGCGGGCGGCGTCGACGCCTGCGCGGCCGGCTCGCCCTTTTGCAGCGACACCAGGCAGAGCCCGGGAATGCCGGCAAGGGGCGCGAGATGCTGGAGCGTGACCGACCGCCGCGAATCCAGCGAGTTGCCGCGAGGATCCCCCAGCCGCGCCGACCCGGCCCACACCAGCCCCACCTTCCGGCCCGGCATGCTCGCCACTCGGCCGCGCCACGCCTCCACCTGGTCCGGGTTCGCGCGCAGATACGGAACCGCCGACGGAATGGTCGCGCACGTCGTCCGGAACGCCAACGGCAGACTCATCATCGATGTCCACACATCGAAGGGCGGACGCGCGTCGCCAGCGGCGACGACCTGACTCACCCCCGGCATGCCGTCGAGCAGCCGCCGCAGGGTCCGCGGCACTTCGAGGACGACCCGCGCGCGCTCGCCCAACAGCGTCGCGTAGCGGCAGAATTGCAGCGAGTCGCCCAAGCCTTGCTCGGCGACGACCAGCACGGTCTTGCCGTCGACCGTCGAATCGCCCAGCCAGGGCAGTCCGGGCAGGTCCGGCCTCGCGTGCGCCAGCTCGGCCCGCCAGCGCCACTCGTGTTGCGCCCACCCCCGCTCGTAGTCGCCAAGCGTCAGATAGCACAAGCTCTGATTCCAGTGCGCCTCGGCGAAATCTGCGTGCAAGGCAACCGCCGAGCTATAACTCGTGATCGCTTCCTCATGACGCTGCAGGTCGCGGAGGGCATTCCCGCGGTTGTAGTGCGTCCACCGGAAGTCGGGCCTGAGGGCGATCGCCCGGTCGTAGCTCGCGATCGCGTCCGCCGGGCGTCCCAGGTCCCGCAAGGTGTTGCCGCGGTTGTAGTGCGCGTCCGCGAGGTCGGGCCTGAGCGCGAGCGCCTGGTCGAAGCTCGCGAGCGCCTCCTCCGGACGTTCCAGGCTGAGCAGCACGTTGCCCCGGTTGAAATGCGCCTCCGCGAGGTCGGGCTTGAGCGCGATCGCGCGGTCGTGGCACGTGAGTGCCTCCTCATGGCGACCCAACACCGCCAGGGCGACGCCGCGATTGTCGTGCGCGCCCGCGTACGCCGGGTCCAGGGCGATCGCCCGGTCGTAGCTGGCGATGGCTTCTTCGGGCCGCTGCAACGCCGACAGCCCGTTGCCCCGGTTGCCGTGCGCCGCCGCCACCCGGCCGTTCACCTTGATGGCCTGGTCGATCAGCTCCACCCCTCGCTTCGATCGCCCGGTCTGGAGCGCGACCACCCCCATCAGGTGCAGCGCGTCAAAGTGCGCGGGTTGCTGGCGGAGCACCTGCGCGTACGCGCGTTCCGCGTCGGCGAACCGGCCCCGCTGGTGCAGGGCAAGGCCCTTCTTGAACGTGGCGGTCAGTGGGGTCATCGGTCCGATCACGGCGAGAGGTATCCGTGAGGAGTATCGACGGGCCCCCGGCGGAACTTGAGCGCCGGATGCAAGTCGTTGCGGGTGGCCGGAGATGACCGTCGTCGGACGACGGGCCCGCGCGCGGCGCGCCCGGGCGCGCCCGACCTAGCCCATCCAGAACTCGTAGGCCTCATCCAGATAGGTCGAGAGGGGCCCGTCGATCGCGATGGCGCGATGCGCCAGGTGCGTCCGCTCCGCCGCCGATCGCATCGCCCGCTGCTCGCCCACGAAGTACCCGTGCACCGCCTCCAGCGATCCGCCCCACTTCTCAAATGCATACTCGATCATGAACTGCTCGTCGCGTCGCGGCGCGATGCCCCGGTCCCAGATCATCTGGTCGCCGGCGTGCGCGAAAATCATCTTGGCGCCGAGCGCCGCGAGCCGGCGGTCGATGGCCGCGACGTCGCTCCAGCCCACCACGCCCGGCCGGTGACAGTGGGTGAGGTGCAGCGTGTCCACGATCCCGAAAAACTTCGGGTTCCGCTCGGCGACCAGCGATCGGACGTGCCACTCCAGCATCGAAACGATCTGGTCGAGATGCGCCAGATTCCGCTCGACCGTCAGCGCCCCGCGGTCCTCGTCCGCCGCCAACGGACCGTACGTGTGCGCCTGCGTCAGGTGCACGAGCGTCCGCAGCTTCCGCGCGGGTTGGTCGGCGACATAGCGGCGAATGAGCGCGTCGATCAGCGTGGATTTGCCGATCCCGGAAACGCCCTCGACGATGAGCAGCCGGCTCCAGCGCGGGTCGCCCACGGGGCGCGCCGGACCCGCGAGCGCGTCACCCGCGCGGGACCGTGCGGCTGAGTGCTCCGGGCGCTCGAGCGTCGCGCGGAAGTCGCTGTCGGGGAGAGTCGGGTGCACGAAGTGCCGTTCCTTTCACTTGAGTTGCCGGTTTGACCCACGGAATCGCGTTGCAGCCGCGGTTCGTCACACGCCGGGCCGCGCGTCGAGCCCCTGGAATCACCCGCGGCGAACCAGCGCCGTCGGCGCACCTCGATTCCGCCCCCGCCGCCGCCGCCGCCGCCGCCGCTCGCCGCGCGACAGTCCGCGCCGCGAAAGCTACTGCGGCCCGGCGCGTTTGCCACGCACGCGCGGTGCCGCCGCCAATCACCGCGGGATCGGCCGCGCGGCCGCGCGGCCGTCGCGGCACACGCCTAGCGAATCAACCGCGGCTCCTCGACCGATATGGCGCGCTTGGCCGCGGCGAGCGTCCCCACCGCGAACGTGAACCCCAGGGTCGAACCGATCGCGAGACCCGAAGCCATCCACCACGCGAGCGCCGCCGGGCCCGCCCCCCAGCCGGTGCCGACAAGCCACACGAGTTGCGGCAGCAGTGCCCCAAGGACTCCCCATCCGGCGACCCGTCGCCATCGGAGCGTCTCGATCCGCTCTCTTCGTTCCGCGACGGCGAGCGCCACCGAAAACACCAGGCCCGATACAGCCCCGGCGGCGCCGAAGTTCGCGACCATGGCGAACACCGTATTGAATGGCAGGTGCGCGCCGCGCCAATGCGCCAGGAATTCCCAAAGCACCAGGGGGATCCCAACTAGACCCCACCCGATGCCCCAGGTGATCGCCGTCCCCACCGCTCCCCGGACCAGGCGAAGAAATCGCATCCTTCACCTACCCCGGACCGCGCCGCCATGATCCACCCGCCGCCCCTCACCAACCGCCGACGCACTGCGATCTGCGCGTTCGCGGGCGGCCACCGACCACCCTCTACCGGAGCGGAGCGATCAGCTGCGGTCGCACGGCGAGAATCAGCGCCCCCGCCGCACCATTCGCGGCCGTCCCAAGCACCACCATCTCCCCAAGCGGGACGGTGATCTCCGCTGACGTCATGACCTCCTCTTTCATCTGCGCAGCCGTTGGGGCCATCACGTCCTGGACCAGCCGGACATTGAGGTCCACGGAGTGCCGCGACCCCTCGTCGTTGACCCGCTCGACCTGCGCCGTGAGTCGCAGCGGCCCGGACCCGATCGTCCCGGCGAACGTCGACCCTTCATTGACGTTGCCAAGCGCCCGCCCGACGAGCTTGTAGCCGGTGAACCGCAGCACACCGCGCAACACCGAATCCAGGCCGACCACCGCGGGGTCACGCGCCGCGCTGGTGTCGGCGGAGACCAACTCGAATGCCAGGCTCACCGACGCCGGTGCGTGATCGTACTGGGCAAGGACCTTCTCGACCTGGGCCATGCTCGCCGCGGGCGCACGAACCGTCAGCAGTTGCAGGCCGGCAACATTCGCAACCGACACGGGCCCCGCCGGGGCGTAGAGCCGGATCAGCGCGTCGGCGTCGTTGGGTCTGATGTGGGCGAGCTTGAACGTCTTGACCACCAGATCCGCCTGAAGCGGCGTGCCGGCAGTTCCAGCGCCTCTGGGCGCCTGCATGGTGGACGTGTCCGGCCTGGTCGCGCGCGCGACTCCGGCCGGGACTCTCCGCGTCGTCGAATCCTGGGCCCCCGCCTTCACGTAGGCCGCAACGGCCAACACCGCGATCGCACAGCTGATTACTCTCATATTATCTACCTCGAAATGATATTGGTGTCAGTACAACCACACGATCGTCACGGCGGGATTCGACGTGCGGAACAACGCGGCGTGCTGGCCCGGCCGAAGTCGGACCGCGATCCGCGGCTCGCTCGGTCGCGGGTGCAGGACGTCGCCGGCCGCCGTATCCGCCGCCAACGCGTCGCTGCCCAACGCCGCCGCCCCGCGCGCACGCGCGGCGAGAAGCGCGGGCAACCGTCGAGCAACCCACTCGGCGTCAATCGCCGAGTCCGCCGAGTCCGCCGAGTCCGCCGAACCCGCCGAATCCGCCGAGCCCACCGAGCCCACCGAATCGACGCCGGCGGCCAACCCGGCGGAGTCGACGCTCGCCTCCGACGTCGCCGGGTCCGCGGCCGTGCGCGAGCCGTCCGAATCCGCACCCACGCCCGCCACCCCAGAAACAGCGACCGTCCAGTCGAACGTCGCGGAACTGTCGCTCGCGCTCGGGGCACCGCCTGCTGCCGCGGCATCCGAACGACCCACCGCGACGCCGGGCCTCGACGCGGACACCGGCGACGACGAACCCAGCTCGACGGCGCGGGGTTGGGGTTCGACCGCGGCGGCACCCGGAGCTGGCGATACGGCGACTGTGCCCGCGACACCCGTCCCGTCGCGCGGCCGGCCACGCCCGAACATGAGCGCGGCGATCGCCGCCGCGATGGGAATCGCGGCCACCCGCCACGACCTCGACCCGCCAAGCGCGATCCGCCGCGGCGTACGCTCGGCAACCATGCTCGCACTCGCGCTGGCCCTCGCGCCCGCGTGTGCGCCCGCGTGTGCGCCCGCGAGCGCGGCCGCGAGCGCGTCGGTCCCCCCGACGATCCGTTCCGCCGCCGCCCGACAGTCCGCGCACACCCGGATATGACCGGCGAGCGGACTCTCCCCTTCCCCGCGCACCTCCGCCAGGTCGGCCGACAGCATTGCATCCCGCGCCCTATCGCATCTCATGTGAAATACTCCTTGACCAGATCCGGATGCTGCTCGAGCATCCGCGTACGAATCGTCCGACGCGCCTTGAAGAGGTGCGCACGCACCGTGACCGGTTTCATGGCCAGGCACTTCGCGATCTCGG
>Ga0335085_10014887_pt1 | contig 11322 bp, 9 predicted proteins | sample Lox_Sample_45_FD_206712 | JGI IMG/M metagenome (GOLD analysis project Ga0335085, IMG submission 206712) | Soil microbial communities from Loxahatchee National Wildlife Refuge, Florida, United States - Lox_Sample_4.5 | ecosystem: Environmental > Terrestrial > Soil > Wetlands | place: USA: Florida... | reverse complement strand
CGACATCATTACGCTGGCCACTCCCGCCGTGGTGGCGGATTCGGACGGCTTCTTTCATTCGCTCGGCGATCACGCCCAGATGGCGCTTTCCATCGATAACCAACCCATCACCGACCAGCAGGGAAGCCTCTTTTCCACGCAGATCCCCCCGAATGCGATTCAGTCCATTGAAGCGGTTTACGGGGGAACTCCGGCCGAGTATGGCGACAAGACGTCCCTGGTGGTGACTGCCGTAACGCGCTCCGGCCTCGGCCAGAAGACGCACGGCAGTTTTTCCTCTGGGTACGGCTCGTTCGGAACCTTTGAAGAGCGGGCCGACGTCGGATTTGGCAGCGCCAAATGGGGTCAGTTTTTTGCTGTGAATGGGTCCCGCTCGGGCCGCTTCCTGGACACCCCCGAATACCGTCCCTTCCACGATATCGGCAACAACATGAACGTGTTCTCACGGTCGGATTATCAACCGTCTACCTCGAATATATTCCATTTGGACGTCCTGGCCGCCCGTAACTGGTTTCAGGTCCCCAATCAATATGATCAGGTGGCCTCTGGTCAGGATCAGCGGCAAATGGTGCGTTCATTCAGCATTGGCCCCGGTTGGGTACATGTATTCGATCCCGCTATCACGCTGGCCTCGAATGTGTTCGTGCGGCGGGACTTGATCAATTACTACCCGAGCGCCGATCCCTTTGCCGATCAGCCGGCCACGCTCAGCCAGACCAGGACCTTGACTAACGTCGGCATGAAAACTGACCTCAACTACCTGCACGGGCGTCATAATGCCAAGTTCGGCGCGCAAATCACGGACACGATCCTGACGGAGAAATTCAACCTCGGGCTGACCGATCCGACCTTCAACCCGGTCTGTCTCGACGCCGATGGCAACCCGGTGTTGAATCCGGGATTGACCAATCCGGACAACTGCCAGAGCGCAGGGTATCAAGCCAATCCGAACCTGTCGCCGGGCCTTGTCCCCTATGACCTCACCCGGGGCGGTTCTCTGTTCAAGTACTACGGGCATGCCAACATCCGGCAACAGGCGTTCTATGCACAGGACAGCATCAACTTCGGCAAGCTGACGCTCAACCTGGGGTTCCGGTGGGACCGCTACGACGGCATCAGTAAAGGCACCCAACCGCAGCCCCGGGCGGCTTTGTCTTACCTCATCGCGCCGACCAAGACGGTGTTGCGGATTGCCTATTCGCATACCTACGAAACTCCGCTCAATGAAAATCTTGTGTTGTCCGGCGCCACCGGAGCTGGCGGCCTGGCGGCGAACGTCTTCGGAGCCCAGGCCAGCGTTCCTCTGCAACCGGGAATTCGCAATATGTACAACGCCGGCCTGGAACAGAATTTCGGTTCGCATTTCGTGTTTGAAGGGGACTATTTCTGGAAGTACACGCACAACGCGTTTGACCTGGACAACCTCTTCACTACCGCGATCTTCTTCCCCATCGAATGGGACCGTTCCAAGATGGATGGTTTCTCGTCCCGGCTGTCGCTTCGGCAATACAAAGGACTGACCGCCTACACGCAATTGGGGCACACGCGGGCGCGTGTCTTCGGCCCGGAGAACGGTGGACTGATCTTCGACAACACCGATATTCCGAATGCCTATGTCGTGCGAATCGATCACGATCAGAATTTCCAGAGCACGACGCACGTACAGTATCAGCCGCGGAAGAATGGCCCATGGGTGGCGTTCACGTGGCGCTTCGACAGCGGCATCGTGGCCGGCGCCATTCCGGACCTGACCGGCGCTCTCGCACTGACCGCGGACCAGCAGGCTCAGATCGGCTTCTATTGCGGCAGCCAGGTGGCCACTATCTACGCTCCGATCACCACCTGCGATGCCCCTTGGCCTAATTGGGGAGCTAAATTGGTGAAGATTCCGGCGCCCGGCACCGAAAACGACGACACGAATCCGCCGCGCGTGCGTCAACGCAATCTCTTTAACATGGCCGTCGGAACCGACAACCTGTTTCACACCGAACGGGTACGATGGACATTGCGGCTCGAATCATTCAACATCACCAATAAAGTGGCGGTGTACAACTTCCTGTCCACCTGCTCCGGCACACACTTCGTTGAGCCTCGCTCATACCGGGCGACGCTGGGCATCGCGTTTTAGGTCTAGAGGCAGTCATGAAAGCGCCGTTCTTTTGCCTGGTGCTGGCAGCCCTGCCGGCATTCGGCGGACACCAGGACACCTCTCTGGCGCCCATTGCTCTGTACACGCAGTTCCAGCACCCGCGCCCGGTTGCGGTCGCTGCTGCGCTAAAGGCCGAAGTCGATTTCATCATGAGTCCCTCCGGCCTGCGCTTCACTTGGCGCGAACTGCTCTCAGCACCTGGCGGCGACGCTTCGGTGGAGTTGGCGGTCATTACTTTCAAAGGCAGATGTGACGTCACGGGCCTCAACGCGACCACCTCCTACGATGGCCCGCTCGGTTGGACCGAGATCAGTGACGGAGTCATCCTTCCTTTCGCCGAGGTCGATTGCCAGTCCGTTCGCGACTTTATTCAGAGACAGCTCCTGAGGATGCCGTCGGAAAGCCGCGAAGCGACCTACGGCCGTGCCCTCGGCCGCGTTCTGGCTCACGAGCTCTACCACATCTTCGCCAATACCACGAGTCACAGCTCGTGCGGCGTAGGGAAAGCCAAATTCACGGTTCAGGATCTGGTGTCCCCGGAGTTCCTGTTCGAGGGGCGAGAATCTCTTACTCTGAAAGGCAGCAAGGCCTACGCCGCCCTGCAATGGGCCGCATTCGGACGGTAAGTCGGTCTCGGTGTCGCTATCAAGCCGTGTCGTTGGATCATGGTTCGGGCCGCCCTAGATCGAAGGAGACGTTCTCGGGGTAGATGGTTCCGTTGCAAATAGGGGAGTGGAGAAGAGAGGGGCGCCCGCTGGGCCGGGTGGAAAGTTACGCAGCGACACCGAAGATGGAGTGGATGAACTGGCGCTGAGCTATAGGATCACCCTCCTGCCCTTTCCGGATTGCGTGCATCGCCTCATAACCTTCGATCGTTCGCCAAGCCCCCTCCACCGAACGGAAACCAAGGCTGGCCGTGATCCGCTTCTTGATGAAACGATGATCCTGCTCGATAATGTTGTTCAAATAAGGCGCGGTTCGGCAACGACAGCGCCGTCGAGTTCCCCGCTCTGCTTCAAGTCGGCCACCGCACTGGCATACGCTGGATGCCCATCTACGTTGATCACCCGCGGCGACGGCCCCCCAGCAGACAACGCCAGCCGCAGGAACAACTTCGCCGCGATCAGGTCGCGTTTCGGCGACCGCATGAACTCGATGGTCTCGCCGGCAGAATCGACCGCGCGGTACAGATATGCCCACTTGCCTGCCACCTTTATATATGTTTCGTCCACGCGCCAAGACCGGTTGTGATGGCGAATCTCGCGGCGAATGCGCTGATTCAAAACAGGCGCATACCGCTGGACCCAGCGCCAGATGGTCACATGGTCCACGGAAAGGTTCCGCTCCGCCATGATTTCCTCCAGGTCGCGATAGGTGAGCGAATATCGCAGGTACCAGCGAACGCACAGCAGGATGATCACGTCTCGAAATGTCGTCCACGGAACAGTGCCGGGCGCCTTCGGGTCACGATATACCCTATCAGATCTGCTCTGCCGCGTTTGCAACAGAACCAATGAAGGGATCTCTCCATGGCGTTTCGAGCGTCTACGATTCGAAAATCGATCGACTTACAGTGGGGCTTCGGCACTCGCGAGAAATGACCCTACTCTGCTCGCCAAAAGTGACCCAGCACCACCCGTCGGAGGATACGGTATTTGCCGCCCGACAAGAGGATCATGCATGTGCCAAAGATGGGTGGGAGCGGGGGCTGCCGAATAGGCTTGATCGCTCTTTTCGCCGTTCGGTGACACCTGTGACCGATTAAGGCGCTGTAGCTACCGCTGGCGTAGGCCTCTTGCCCAGATGATGGAAACGCAGACCGCACGCTGCGCGTGGATGATATCGCTGGTCGGCTCCAGGTCTTTTGCCAAATCCTGTTCTTCGTGTGGGTCACGTTAAACAAGCAGAAGTGGATCACTTTTGCCGAGCGCCGAAGCAGTGGGGACACTGGGCGGCGAGCAGTCCAACTGTGGCGCGCATCATCGCTTTGGCCTCAATGCACCGTTTATGGTCGGACTCCCAGGACGCTGGACGGACGTCGTTCTCGGGTCGGGTTCCGAAACCTCGAGATGTTGCCGGGCCCGACAGACCTTGCGTTTGTGGCGCTTCACCAGCCTCTTATCCATCGTCCGGGTCCTATTCGCCTGGCTCCTCGACAACCGCGGAGATCATCGCCTCTGTCGTCAGCATGAGAGAAGCGATGGAAGCCGCATTCTGCAAAGCGGTGCGAGTTACTTTCGTGGGGTCGATTACGCCGGCCTTCACGAGATCTTCGTATTGTTCGGTGGAAGCGTTGAAGCCGAAGTTCGGATCCTGGAAATTCCGCAACTTCTCGACCACGACGGCGCCTTCGGTGCCACAGTTCATGACGATCTGGCGCACGGGCTCCTCACAGGCGCGGCGAACGATGGCCACCCCGAATTGCTCGTCGCCATCGAGTTGGAGATCGCGCAGGGCGGCTGACGCGCGCAACAACGCGACGCCGCCACCGGGTACGATGCCTTCTTCGACCGCCGCACGAGTGGCATGCAGGGCATCTTCAACGCGAGCCTTCTTCTCCTTCATCTCGGTTTCTGTGGCGGCCCCGACCTTGATGATGGCCACGCCGCCGGCCATCTTCGCAAGGCGCTCCTGCAGTTTCTCGCGGTCGTAGTCCGAAGTGGTCTCTTCGATCTGGGAGCGGAGCTGCTTGATGCGGCCCTCGATGGCCTTCTGCGATCCGCCGCCATCGATGATGGTGGTGGTGTCCTTGTCCACGGTGACGCGCTTGGCGCGGCCGAGGTCTTCCAGCTTGATGCCGTCCAGCTTGATGCCGGTCTCTTCCATGATGGCCTTGCCGCCCGTGAGGATGGAGATATCTTCGAGCATCGCCTTGCGGCGGTCGCCAAAGCCCGGGGATTTCACGGCGCAGGCGCTGAGCGTGCCGCGCAGCTTGTTGACTACCAGCGTGGCGAGGGCCTCCCCCTCCACATCTTCGGCGATTACCAGAAGCGGCGCACCAGCGCGCGCGATCTGCTCCAGAATAGGCAGCAGATCCTTCATGTTGCTGATCTTTTTGTCGTGAATAAGGATATAGGGGTTCTCAAACACGCACTCCATGCGTTCGGTGTCGCTCACGAAGTACGGGGAAAGATAGCCGCGATCGAATTGCATGCCGTCCACGGTCTGCAATTCGGTCGTCATGGTCTTGGATTCCTCGACGGTGATCACGCCGTCCTTACCCACCTTCTTCATGGCCTCGGCGATGATGTTGCCGATGGTGGCGTCGCTGTTGGCGGAGATGCTGCCTACCTGTGCGATCATGTCGCCGGAGACCGGCTTGGAGAGCTTCTGGACTTCCTCGACAGCAAGCTGCACGGCCCTATCGATGCCGCGCTTGACGGCCATCGGATTGGCCCCCGAGGTAACCGCTTTGACTCCTTCGCGATAAATTGACTGGGCCAGAATGGTGGCGGTGGTGGTGCCGTCTCCTGCAACATCGGAGGTCTTGGACGCCACTTCACGCACCATTTGCGCGCCCATGTTCTCAAGTGGGTCTTTCAACTCGATCTCTTTGGCCACCGTTACGCCATCCTTGGTGATGGTCGGGCCGCCGAACTTCTTTTCGAGAACCACGTTTCGACCTTTAGGTCCGAGGGTCACCTTGACTGCGTCGGCAAGTTGATTGACGCCGCGGAGAATCGCCTGGCGGGAGCTGTCGCTATAAGTAATCTGTTTTGCCATGATGTTTTCCTTGATCTTCGGATTTGAATTAGCTGGCTTTCGACAGCGCCTGCGGGGCCGGGTCCAGAACTCCAAGGACGTCTTCCTCACGCATGATGATGTACTCGACACCATCCAGCTTGATCTCGTTGCCGGAATACTTTCCGAAGAGGATGCGGTCGCCGGCGCGGATGTCGACGGGCATCACTACCCCGTCCTCCAGCATTTTGCCCTTGCCTACAGCCATGACTTCACCCTCCTGGGGCTTCTCCTTGGCTGAGTCGGGGATGACGATGCCGTTGCGCGTGGTTTCCTGTTCCTCAATCCGCTTCACCACGATGCGGTCGTATAGGGGTCGAATGTTCATGATGCCGTTACCTTCCATTTCTCTTGATCTTGTGAAAACCCCCGCGCCGGGCTGCGGCCCTGCTCGTTCGCCGAGAAACGTATGCCCTTCTGTAGATGCCGCGGATGAGCCTTAACACAGACATAGGGCACTCCCAGGAATGAATGATTCATCACCTGACTAATCTCGATGCAGTTGCAGTGCTGCGAGCGTACGTTCGTGATGAGCCGCTTCAGCGCTGCACGCAGAGCCTTGGGCTTATGGAATCCAAACGCGGTGGCCTGGATCTCACCGGCCATAAAGAAGAAGGTCCATCCGGCTTCCCGAACGGCCTCCTTGAACGCGGAACGTGCGTCCTGGATGGCTGCCCATCCATTCGAATCGGATTCTGGCCGCAGTAGGAAGGTGTTCGGCAGACGGGCGCTCTTCTCAACCAAAATGCTGCCGGCGGTGATTGGATGGGCCATGGCTGCGTCAATTCGCATAACCGGGAGTCGCGCTCGTGGAGCGAGCCAGCCAGATCACCGGGTGGCTTCGGACGTCGCCGTTGCGCTCCCGGATGTCTGCCCAGTTGGGGTCCTCTCTCAGCCGGACAAATATGCCCAAAGTGCCCCGGTAGCTGCCCCGGGCCAGCACGACTTCTTCGCCTTCGCGAAAGCCAGGCTCAATAGGTCGGATGGTCGTCATGTCATTGTTTCCTTTAGGGTCGAAACTTCGGTTTGTTGACGAGCCGCGCTTTATCCAGCTTGGCTTGGGCTTCCTGCGCTTCACTCGCGGCGCGCGCGGCATCCCGTTCCGGCGCTTCCTGAGTGTCGAGCCGGCTGGCTTCCACAGCCGCGGCTTGCGCCGGCGCTTCCAGTTTCTTCAGGACTCCAACCAGTTGGTAGGTCGGCCCGTAGGAAGAACGCATCAGGTCGAAGCGATACTGGGAATCCTGCCATTGTGCGAGGACCTCTTCCGGGTCGCCAGACCTTCCAGGCGTAGTCGGGGCCAGGGCCATGAGCTTGGCGGCGGATCCGTAAGTCGCAGACATCGCTTCAACCATGTCGTCAGCCGTCAGCCCTCAGTCTCGTACCGGTCGTAGTTGACGACGATGTGGAAGAGATCGCCGTTATAAAAGGTGAAGACCACTTCCTGCACCGATTCCGGGATGGACGACGCGCCCAGTGGCCGGGGACGCCAGGTAATCTCCTGGATGAGGGCTGGGCGGCGATGGACAATCTTGATTTGAGTGTCGCTCGCACCAGTAAGCTTGGCGACGGAAGCGAGGTCTGTTCCGAGTTGGAAGGCCCGATACCTGGAAAGATCTTCCGCCCATATGGCGCCCGACGTAATGCCGAACGCGAGGAGGAAAGTGAGAACCGATCGCGATGCGATCCCGGCAAATTTGGTCATGATGCAGTCCTTGCATTGCGCCAGGCGAGTGACGCGACCACCGGGACGAGACTTGCCGCGACCACAGCGCGTTGCCAGCCGCCCGAAAAACCGAACACTGGCGCGACCGGGTTGTAGAGCAGCGCAAGCGCTCCGAATAAAATTGCGACCGCGTAATGCCTGGTCTGAAAGGCTTGGAACATCACGCCCATTGTGCCGGCGGTCACCACAAATCGGGCCACCACATCGAAGGACGCCAGATGGGACCAGAACCCAACGGCGGCAAGCATCCCGCCAATCGCGGCCCACTTCGCGGCCTTCAACGCCGTCGCACTGAGTTGCAGGTCCTGCGCGCGGCCCTTGGCTGCCCAAGCTTGCCAGCGAGCCTCGTCGAGCGGTATTTCCTTCCATTCTATCGGCGTAAACATGCCTCTACCTCACGTTCTCGGTTTGGGTGACCTAAGGGGGAAGGTGATCAGATCGTCTGACTTAGCTCAGAAGATCTGCGAGTGGGCGGAAGCGCTCAGGCATTAACTAGTATCGGTTAATTGTACTTGCTTGTCAAGCGCAATGCGTGGCAATATGGGATTGTCTCTTTACCGATCATAGTTAAGACCTGAGCAGGACCAACCAGTGGACGTATCCCTCTTGATTCGGCGTCGTTTAAAGGAACTTGGCCTCGGGCAGAAAGATCTGGCCGCGGCCGCCCAGGTGACCGAATCCTACATCTCGCAATTGCTGACCCGGAAGAAGGCGCCGCCCTCGCCCGGACGCACCGACATCTACGAGAAAATCGGCAAGGCCTTGAAACTCCCCGGCGGCGATCTCTCGCGACTGGCAGAACTGCAGCGTCGGGAGGAATCCAGGAAGAGAGCGGCGGAACTGCCGCTCCCTATGTTCAAGGAGTGTCGCGAGTTGGTCCTGCGAAAATGCGATTCCGCCGTGCAAAGCGAAGTGCGGCGGATTTTCGAGAGGGAGCCGTTCGGGGAACTGGAGCGGCTGGTCACGCAAAAGCTCCTGGATGTCGCCCAGGGGGTCGCCAAGGAGGAACTGCAAAGCGAAGAGTGGCTCAGGCGGATGGCCCGGCTGTGTGATCGAAGCTACGAGCAGGTGCGCGTCACGATTCTCGAGTTTCTGGATGCCGAGGTCTTCAACGTCTCGGCAGAAAACTGCGTTTCCTTTCTGGATCCGATCATCGAGTCGTGGGACATCGACCTCAAGACCTTCAGCATGGGGGTTGTCCCCAACCGCCGGCTGACGGCCATGAGCCTGAAGCGATTTGAATTTGCCGAACGGGAGGTCGCTGATCCCGCCGCGATAGAACCGGGGCTCGAACAATTCCTGAAGGATCCGTCCTTGAGCAGCGATGCCACCGAGGAGGAAATAGCATTTCTGAAGGCGCTGAAGTTGCGAGGGAAGCGGCCTTCCCCAATTTACTATTACCGGGAGTTGCAGAACCTGCGGGATCCGCTTCACTTCCCGCGAGCAGTGCAACCCGGGGAATCGGAATGAGCGAAGCGGCGCGGGCCGCTGGGCAATCAAGGAAGCCTTCATGAAGAGCACTTCCAAAGTCCACAAGATCGCCTTTGTTGGCGACTACCTGCCCCGTAAGTGTGGCATCGCCACTTTCACGTCCGACCTGCTGTCCTCCGTCGCGAACGCGTATCCCGAGAGCCAGTGCCTGGCGGTGTCGGTAAACGATATTCCGGATGGCTACGAGTATCCCGAGGTGGTTCGTTTCGAAATAGAGGAGCAGGACCTCTCGTCCTATTTGCGCGCTGCGGATTTCCTCAATATCAGCAACGTGGACATTGTTTGCCTGCAGCACGAGTTCGGCATTTTTGGCGGGCCGGCCGGCGGTCACATCCTGGCGCTCCTGCGCGAATTGAAAATGCCCATCGTCACCACGCTTCACACCGTGCTCCAGGTGCCGAGAGCCGAGCAGCGGCGTGTGATGGACGGTCTGATCGCCATGTCTACCCGGCTGGTCATCATGGCCGAGCGTGGACGGCAGATGCTGCAGGATATTTACCGCGCGCCTCCGGCGAAGATCGATCTCATCGCGCACGGTATTCCGGATGTAGGCTTCGTCGATCCGACTTATTTTAAGGATCAGTTCGGCGTGGAAGGACGGGTTGTGCTGCTGACGTTCGGTCTGCTTTCACCGAACAAGGGCATCGAATTCGTTCTCAATGCGCTGCCGCAAATTCTGGCCGAGTTCCCCGAGGTGGTTTACATCGTTCTCGGCGCCACCCATCCCAACGAACTGCGGGAGCAGGGAGAAGCCTACCGCCTGAGCCTCGAGATTCTGGCCAAGAAGAATAAGATCGACAGGAATGTCATCTTCTACAACCAGTTTGTAGATCTGGAGAACCTCAAGGAGTTCATCGGCGCGGCGGACCTTTATATCACGCCTTACCTGAACGAAGCTCAGATCACGTCGGGAACGCTGGCCTACACCTTTGGCGCCGGCAAGGCGGTGGTTTCCACACCATACTGGCACGCCGCCGAACTGCTGGCGGAAGACCGCGGTGTGCTGGTTCCCTTCCGGGACGCCCCCGCCATCGCACGCGAAGTGATTGGATTGCTGCGAGACGACAACCGCCGCCACGCCATTCGCAAGAACGCCTATCGGTTGGGCCGCGAGATGATTTGGAGCAACGTTGCGCAGCTCTATATGCGTTCTTTCGAATGTTCCCGCCTGGAAGTTGCGGCACGGTCGCGAAAGTTCCTCGCCGGTAAGACGCTCGACCAGAAGCCGCGGGAACTGCCCCCGATGAAGCTGAGCCATCTTTCGCGGATGACCGATTCGACGGGAGTCTTCCAACACGCGGTGTTCAGCGTTCCCAACTTTTCCGAAGGGTATTGCACCGACGATAACGCTCGCGCCTTCATCCTGGCGGTCATGCTGGGCGAATTGGGCGAGGATCCCGATCGCGTGCGGACACTGGCCACCACCTCCGCGGCCTTTCTGCATCACGCTTTCGATCTCAAAAACGGGCGCTTCCACAACCACATGAGTTTTGACCGGCGCTGGGTGGACGAACAGGGATCGGAGGATTGCCACGGGCGGGCGCTGTGGTCCCTCGGTACGGGCGTGGGGCGGTGCCCATTTCGGAGCTTCCAGATGATGGCGGGCCAACTCTTCGCTTTGGCTCTGCCTCCTCTGACGGGGTTCACCTCGCCGCGGGCATGGGCGTTTGGCCTGATCGGCATCCATGAATATCTGCGCCGGTTGAGCGGCGACAGCCTGGTCAACCAGACCCGGGAGACCCTGATCCGCCGGCTCATGGACCGCTTCGATGCGAGCGCCCATCCGGACTGGCAGTGGTTTGAAGAGGAGTTGTCGTACGACAATGCGGTGCTCGCACAGGCCTTGATTGTCAGCGGGCGGGCAACCGGACAACCGGCGGTGCTCGAACGGGGCCTCCAGGCTCTCCGCTGGCTGACAGAATTACAAATGTCGGAGAAGGGCCACTTTCGTCCCATTGGCAGCAACGGGTTCTACCGGCGCGGCGGCGAGCGCGCCACTTTCGATCAGCAACCCATTGAAGCCCACGCTACGGTTTCGGCCTGTCTGGAAGCCTATCGCGCCACAGCGGACTCCTGGTGGAACGAACAGGCGCAAACTGCTTTTGATTGGTTCATCGGCCGGAATGACCTTGGACTGGAACTTTACTCTCCCGGGACAGGAGGCTGCCGCGATGGGCTGCATGTCGATCGGGTCAACCGGAACCAGGGAGCGGAATCC
>Ga0335085_10014886_pt1 | contig 11323 bp, 11 predicted proteins | sample Lox_Sample_45_FD_206712 | JGI IMG/M metagenome (GOLD analysis project Ga0335085, IMG submission 206712) | Soil microbial communities from Loxahatchee National Wildlife Refuge, Florida, United States - Lox_Sample_4.5 | ecosystem: Environmental > Terrestrial > Soil > Wetlands | place: USA... | reverse complement strand
TACCCCAGGGGCGAGTCGGTCATGCGGAAGCGGGTGCGGACCAACTCCGAGAGCAGTTGCACGGCTTCGCGGTTGCTCACCGGGTCGGACTGGGCGAGGTACTTCATGGCCTCCACCAGCAGGCGCTGGCCGTCCACGTAGCGCGGATCAGGAGCCCGTTCACGGCGCCGGCGTGCCGCCTTGGGAGGAACAGGAATCGTAAAAACCTTAGCCATGAGGCCCTATTTGCGCACCGTGAATGAATGATTTGTCGGTTTACGATGACAGCGCAATTTGAGTATAGCGTCCCATTCCCGCTTTTTCAGCCTCAATCTTTCGGGTTTTCGGCGGCAAGAACCCTCTCGCCGGGGCTGGGCGTTTTTCTCAATCTGCGATGGACGCGGTTTGCCTACCTCTGGTCTTTTAGTTTGAAAATCGAGTCGGGCAGCTTGCGGTTCATCACGATGCCGGAATAGCGGGTCATGCGATAGTCGCCGCCGGGCTGAAAGAGCTGCTGCTGCAGTGCGATGCCCCGGGTGGTATCCACCCATAGCTCGATGTGCGGGAACGTGTTGCGGGCCTTTTCCGACTTGGGCACGAGATCCAGTTTGACGGTCTCTACCGCATCCAGCTTCTCAGAGCCCAGATACTTGACATCAAAGGACTTCAACATGGAATGGCCGCCGCCGCCGAAGCCCAGCACGAGAAAGCTCTCCAGTTCCGCGCGGTTCTTGCTGGCGTCGTAGGAGTTCAGTTGCCCGGTGCGCGGCTGGTACACCTGCACCTTGCCGTTAGTAAACAATACGTATTTCTGGTCTGGCTGGGTCACGTCGGCGGCCATCTGAATTTCCTTGCCCGCGCGGCGAAAGTAGATCTTGCCCTTCTGGGTGTCGATGTCGTTTACAACTTTGGTGTATTGCTCCCAGACGAAATCGGCTTCGGTGGTGTGGAAATCTTCCGCCACCTGATCCATGCGGTCGAGAATTCGGGCGAGAGGGCCGTTGTGGGCGGCTGATTCCGACTGGCCCCCTGCGGAGATGGCGAGCAGAGTGGCCAGGATAACGTGGCAGGAAGATGATCGCGTCCATGGCATGAGGTATGCCGCCTTTGCTGGCACTGCTGCTTATTCCCGCTCGACCCAGACTCTGTATGTCAAAACGCGGCCTGTCTTGTCGCGAACCGCCACCACATTGGAAATGCTTACTTCTCCGGCAATCGGCTCGATGATGTGCCGCAACTCATCTCTGACTACGGCGGTATCGTGGCCCGGAGCCGCGGAAGCTTCGATTTCGAAGATGAATCCGCCTTTGGCGTCGGGCAACACTACGACACCAGTAGGATGCGGGTTGCGGTCAATCGGTTTGTCATTGAAGTCGATCCAGAGTGGCGACAAAAAGACGAAAAGCAGGATGATCGTCACCATGACGTCATACTGCATGGTGCCGCGTTCGTACGACCACAGAATGAAGCTGCGAATTGTGCGCCAGATCCCTTTCATCGGAACCGAGGGAGCGCCCGGGTTGGAGGTTGCTGCTTCAGCCCTCTGCAAGTCCAGTGTGTACTCCTTCGCCGGGACAAACCGCCTGCTCAAAACTTTCTGGCTGTAATCCGGTCTGTCCCCATGTACGGCCGCAGAACGTCGGGAATGATCACACTCCCGTCGGCCTGCTGATAATTTTCCAGAACCGCCAGCCAGGTGCGGCCGACGGCCAGCGCGCTGCCGTTCAGAGTATGAACAAACTCCGACTTCTTCTTGCCCTCAGGCCGGTAGCGGATGTTGGCGCGCCGGGCCTGGAACGACTCGAAATTCGAGCACGAAGAAATCTCCCGGAAGACTTGCTGCCCTGGAAGCCAGACCTCCAGATCATACGTCTTGGCCGAGGAAAAACCCATATCGGCGGTGCACAGCGCCATGACCCGGTAGTGCAGGCCCAGCTTTTGCAGAACTTCCTCGGCGTCATGGGTCAGCTTTTCCAGCTGCTCGTAGGAATCGCCGGCGCGCGTGAACTTCACCAGTTCCACTTTTTGAAACTGATGCTGGCGAATAATACCGCGCACGTCTTTGCCGTAGGAGCCGGCCTCGCTCCGGAAACAGGGGGTATAAGCCGTTAGGGAAACCGGCAGGCGCGCGGGTTCGAGCACTTCGTCCCGATAGAGATTGGTGACCGGCACTTCGGCGGTGGGAATCAGCCACAGTTCCTTTTCCCCGTGCGGCACGCGAAACAGGTCGGATGCGAACTTGGGCAGTTGTCCGGTGCCATACATGGAATCGGAGTTCACCAGATAGGGAGGCAGAACCTCGGTGTAGCCCTGGTCGCGGGTGTGCAGATCGAGCATAAAATTGGCCAGAGCGCGCTCCAGACGGGCGCCCAAGTCCCAGTACACAGCAAAGCGGGCCCCGGTGAGCTTGGTGGCGCGTTCCAGATCGAGTATGCCGAGGTGCTCGCCCAGCTCCCAGTGCGGCTTGGGCGAGAAGTCGAATCTTGGCGGCGACCCCCAGCGTCGCACCTCGACGTTATCCTCTTCCGATTTGCCCACAGGCACGCTTTCGTGAGGCAGATTGGGAATTCCCACCAGAATTTCGCGCAGGCGGGTGTCGTATTCCTCCGCCGTCTTTTCCAAGGCCTGAATTTCCTCGCGCATTTCCTTGGTCTGGGCAATCAGTTCTGCGGCATCCTGGCCCGCCTTTTTGAGTTTGGAAATGTCTTCGGTCGTCCGGTTGCGCACCGCCTTCATGGTCTCGGCTTCGGCGATGGCTTGGCGGCGCTGCGCGTCCACCTGATGGAAGTCCTTAAGCAGGTCAGCCGGCTTCATGCCGCGCTGACGCAGCTTCTCCTCCACCAAGGGCAGGTTGTCACGAACGAAGTTCAGATCAAGCATAGAAATTAATTACTCTACCGGAAAGACGGAGGAAGTGCACGCCCCCGTCGGCTGCGATCAAATGGTGCCAAGGCTTGCGCACAGGCTGTAAACTACAGCGCAATGAGATTCCGCCTGAGGAGCACGATCGCTGGATTGGTGTTGTGTGCCTGCCTGAGCGGACTTGCCTTTGGCTCCGCCTATGATGGCCATCCCAAGCTGATCGTAGTGATCGTAATCGATCAGTTTCGCGGTGACTATCTGGAACGCTATCGTGATCAACTTGGCGAGGGCGGCTTCCGCCTACTGCTCGATCACGGCGCCTACTTTACCGACTGCAATTACGACTATGCGAACACGGTGACCGCGGCCGGCCATGCCACTCTGTTCACCGGCGCCTATACCAGCGGTCATGGGATCCTGGCCAATGCGTGGTGGGATCCGCAAAAAAAACGCATGGTCACCTCGGTGCAGGATGATTCCACCCGGCTGATCGGGTTGCCGGCTGGCGGCGCAGGTGCTTCACCTCACAATCTGCGGGCTGACACACTCGGCGACGAACTGAAACTCGCCACCCAGGGCAAGGCGCGGGTGTTCGCGATTTCTCTTAAGGATCGCGCCGCCGTGCTCCCCGGAGGCTTTGCCGCCGACGGCGCCTACTGGATCGATCCGCAAAGCGGCAAATGGGTTACCTCGAGCTATTACCGCAGCGAATTACCCAAGTGGGTACAGAACTTCAACGACTCGCAGCGCGCGGAAAAATACCTGAACCGGGAGTGGACGGACAAAAGCGGCAAGGTTCTTCGCACCACCACACCGGAGCCGGGTAAGCCGGCGAGCTTCTACAAGCTGGTCGGCTCCACCCCATTCGCCAATGACTACGAGCTTGAGTTCGCACGGGAGCTCATGACCTACGAAAAGTTGGGCAGCGGTCCCGTAACCGATCTTCTGGTGGTGAGCCTTTCCGCCAATGACATCCTGGGCCATCAGACCGGGCCCGATTCTCCCGAAATGCAGGCGATGGCGCTTGCGCTCGACCAGCAGCTGGCGAAGTTTTTCGACTATCTCGGACACGAGATTGGTCTGGCCGATACCTGGATCGTTCTTTCTGCCGACCATGGTGTGGCTCCCACGCCGTCCGCGGCACAGAAACTCCGCATCCCGGCCGAAGGGTTGGATCCCGACCAGGTGAGTGCGCACCTGAATCATTTGCTTGCCGGGCGCCTTTCCCACGGGCATGCCGCCGACTATGTCCGCAGCTTCGATTATCCGTTGGTGTGGTTAAACGAAGAAGCTTTTGCTGCGGTCCGGATGAAGGAGGAAGCTGCCGAGCAGGCGGTGGGCGAAGCGCTGAAGCAGGTCGGCATGCATGGTTACTTCACCCGCTGGCAGCTGGCTCGGGGCGAGGTTCCCAACACCGAGATGGGCCTGCGCTACGTGCACAGTTATGCTCCGCTGGGCGGCTGGTACGTCTTCGCGGTGGCCGCGCCATTCACGGTTGGAAGTGAGCATGGCACCGATCACGGCTCTCCCTACACCTACGACACACATGTTCCCCTGGTGTTCTACGGCTTACCTTTTCAGCCGGGAACTTATCGCACCCCGACGCAACCGGTAGATATGGTGGTCACGCTGGCGTCGCTTCTGGGCATCAATGCCCCCGCGCTGGCAGTCGGACGGGTGCTCACGGAAGGGCTGACCACGCCCCACCGCAGTGAAAACCAGCTGCGCGAGCCGGAAATGCAGTCGCCCATGCCGCGCTCGCCAGCAGGCATCCAGCCCGCCAGCTTCCCACTACCCGAGGGCGCACGATGAGCCCCTCGGCCGCACCGCGGCCCGGCATTCCCGATCTGCGCGTGAGCTTCGCGGGTATTGCGCTAAAGAATCCAGTGATCGCCGCCAGCGGCACGTTCGGCTACGGGCTGGAGTTCGACGATGTAGTGCATCTCAACCGCCTGGGAGGCTTCGTCGCCAAGGGCTTGTCGAAGGACCCCATGGCAGGCAATCCTACACCGCGATTATACGAGACGGCCGCAGGCATGCTGAATGCGATCGGACTGCAGAACGTGGGAGTGCGCACTTTCGTCGAAGAGAAGCTGCCCAAACTTCGTGCCATGAAGGGCGTCGTAGCCTTCGCCAATGTTTTCGGCTACACCCGGCAGGACTACGAGCAGGTAATTCATGTGCTCAACGAGGCCGAGGGCATCGCCGGGTACGAGCTGAATGTCTCCTGCCCGAATACTGCCCACGGCGGCATCCAATTTGGTAGCGATCCCCGCCTGCTAGACGAAGTAGTCGCGACCGCCAAGCGCATAGCGGCACGGCCGCTCATGGTAAAGCTCTCTCCGAATGTGACCAGCATTGCCCTCATGGCGAGGGTGGCAGAAAACGCCGGTGCCGACGCGATTTCGCTTGTCAATACATTCGTTGCCATGGCGATTGACGCCGAAACGCGCAAGCCGCGCATCGCCAACGTGACCGCCGGACTCTCGGGCCCCGCGATCAAGCCGATCGCTTTGCGCATGGTCTATGAGGCGTCGCAGACGGTGAAAATTCCAATCATCGGCATGGGTGGGATTTCCAAAGCGGAAGATATCGCTGAATTTATGCTGGCCGGCGCGACCGCGGTGCAGGTGGGAACAGCCAGCTATTGGGATCCCCGCGCCACAGAAAAAATTGTGGACGAACTGGAGGAGTGGTGCACCGAGCATCGCGTGATGCGAGTGGCTGAGCTGACGGGTGGGCTGAAGATGGAGTAGAGAAAGCAGGCGCCCGCGAAACCGCCGGGACTGTCACTTTCTCGCCCTCGCGTCATCTAATGAGCATCGAGACAATTTCTGAGGAAAGAGGTGCCACTATGGCCAAGGCTACTTTTGCTGCAGGCTGCTTCTGGGGAGTCGAGGCAACCTTCCGGCAGTTGCCGGGAGTGATTTCCACCCGCGTCGGATACACCGGCGGAGATTACGCAAATCCGACATACAAGGACGTTTGCACCGACACGACGGGGCACGCCGAGGCTGTGGAAGTGGAATTCGACCCCAGCAAGATCTCCTACGAGCAGTTACTCGAGGTGTTCTGGGAGAACCACGATCCCACTCAACTCAATCGCCAGGGCCCGGACTGGGGCAAGCAATACCGCTCCGCGATCTTCGTCCACTCGCCGGAGCAGGAAGCGGCGGCCAAAGCGTCCAAGCAGCAACTGGAGAAATCCGGCCGCTTTAGCAAGCCGATCGTGACCCAGATTGTTCCGGAAGCGACCTTCTACGAGGCCGAGGACTACCATCAGCAGTACTTGGAAAAGCGTGGACTGGCCAGTTGCCACATCAAGGCTTAGACGAGAAATAGTCCCGGGCGGGCAAAGCCCGCCCTCAGAAAATCATTGCGCCGGCCCGGTGAGTTCGTGACCACCCCATCAGGCAATAACCCGGCAGTCAGGCATTAGCGGGTAGACTGCCGTTCACATCCGCAACCCATTGCCAGGCGCGGCGCCCGCTGTCGCGCACCACCGCCCGAGCCTCTCCATAATCCACCAGACGATTAAGAACCGTCGTCACCGAGGCCAGTGGATCTTTGTGTCTCAGGAGCAGGGGTGGAACCTTCTGCTGCAATCGCTCACAAACCTCGCGGGCGCCGAGGGGCCGCCCCGCCTCCATCAGCACCATGCGGCAGGCCTTGGTGAAACCAGGCTGCCGGCCGCCGGTCTTCCGGTCCACCAATTCCAGCAATTCGTCGTTCAGAACTTCGTCGCCGAACAAATTCGCCAGCCCGGAAATGGTCTGCTTGACCGTTCCGATGCGCTTCATGATCTCGGCTCTCTGGCGCAGTAGGTGACGCAGTTCCTCGTGCGCCGCCCGCACCACTTCCTGAACGTGACCATCCGGGTTGCCCGGCAGCCCATTGCCGGGGTCATGATGATTGCCGTTTTCTCCGCTTAGCATATCCCCCTCCGCACGGTGGCGGGTCTTGCCGACCTCGGCCGCCGCTCAACTTCAGATCCCTGCCCGTTCCCGTAAATTGCTTATTTACAGAATTACGACTCTGCAAGGTACGTACCGAGAGGCCGCAGAGTTCCACCGCTGAACGTGCCAACCTCTTCCCGTCCACCGGCAAGGCGCAAGCCTCGTGCCTTCAACAGTCTTGCAACTTAGACGTGGAGCGAGAGGAAAGGTCATGAGAGAGGAATCGACCGTCGTCCCGTTTTGGATTTTGTTTAGAAACAGTGCTCTTCGACGCCAGGCCGGGGCCTTAAGTCCTTGACAAAAAGTCGCAGCCTGCTTAGAGTTCGGGTTAAATCAGTTCCATTCATATCTTCGCAGGTGGCACCGCATGAGAAATGTTTACGAGGTCCTGAGACAGAAAGAGCTTGAGCTTACGCGCCTGGAAAAGGAAGTAGAAGCCCTCCGAGTGGTCGCCCCCCTGTTGTCTGACGACAAGGAATCGAGCGTGGAACTGGCAAGTGGGAAGCCGTCCTTGGCCAGCACTACGACTCAACAGCCGATCCGCATCCCGCAAACTGCGGTAAATGCGAGTCCGCAGCCGGCTCGCGCGGCAGGCTGGGAAGATACCGCCAAACGCTGGCCGTAGCCTCACCGGGGCCCTGTTTGCGGGCCTCCTTCGCCTCCGCTGATTTGTGTCGGGGCATCCGTCCCTGCCTGACCGGGCGCCTGATCCTTCCTGGCCTTCTTCCGTATCTGCCTGATTTCTTTGAGGTTCCATCTGACTCCCCTGATTTGCCTTTGCTGATAGGACCTTACGTTATCGGCCAAGCGATGTATTTGCACCGGGCGTGGTGCTATACTCGCCGGCATCGTTTTGCCGTAGGCTCCGAAGGTTAACTCTATGAGCACCCCCAGCCGGGCGCCGTTACGAGCCGTCGTCGGACGTCGCGCTCCCCGCTGTCCCTTGGCGGTCCCTGTACGAATCACCGTGTTGCACCCGGGAAATGCCTACAGTATTCCGGGGCGTTCGCTGGATCTCTGCGAGGGTGGCATTGCCGTGGTTCCTGCCGGCGAGTTGCGCACCGGCGACCCGGTAGGAGTGGAGTTCCTGCTGCCCGACCTTGGACTTGGGTTGCAGGCCAAAGCTGTGGTCCGCCACTATGGCGCGTTGCGCTGCGGGTTCGAATTCCAGCAACTGACCCGCCATCAACAGGCCCTGATTCGAGAATGGACCCGTCTGATGCAGGGCGGGCAACCCCGCCCCGACGCCACTCCGGAAACTACGCCGGAGGCATCGCCGCCCAAACTCTTGCGTAAGCTCTACCTGCTCAAACGATTGCGCAAATTTCAGCATGTTCTATGGTGGGCCGCGGCTGTACTGGTGCTGAGTTCCCTGCTGGTGTGGATGTATTGGGAACACGAGTGGCAAAAGCTGGAAGATGGATTGCCTCGAAGCGGTGCGACCACCAGCCAGGTGATTCTTACCTCCGGCTGATCGCTCTACTTGGAAGCGGACCGCTGTTTGCGAAAGGCGTGCAGAATCATTGAGCTGCTGATCGCAAAACTCCCTACCGCACCGAGGGCCAATAGTTGAGCTGAGTCCGCGCTCAAGCGCAACCGGTCAGCAAACAGCGCCGGCAGCGCCAAAAGAATTCCCACCACGTTCAACCATAAAGGCGAGTGTACTGCCGGGGCTTCGCTACGATTGTGGAAACGAAGTTGAATCAGCACCGCGATCAGGCCAATGGCGGCCACCACTACCATCGCCAGCGGGCTCAGGAATGCACGTCTATTGGTAAAAATCACTACCAGCGCGAGCGCCCCACAGAGCATGCCCGAGGCGATCACGGTCCAGCGACGAGGGTGGAAGTTGAGATTGGGCACGTTCGCGTCCCCGCCTTTATACAAGGGTTTTCCGGTGGTTTCAAACTGCGAAAAAGGACGTGAGCAGTTTAGCCTACGTCCTGTACAGGGTTGCCGACCCGACTTCAGTCAGGCGCGGACAGATTGCCGGGCTTGATCCAGAAAGCGGCGCAAACCGTCCTGCCACCTCGGCATGACGATGCCGTAGCGGCTAATGCTCCGGGCCGAGAGTACCGAGTATTTCGGCCGCTTGGCCGGCCGAACAAATTTGTCGCTCGTTGCCGGTTTGACCTGCACAGCCAGTCGTTCCTGGGCAACAATCTCGAGAGCCAGCTCGAATCGGCTGCAGTCGCCGCAATTGGTCGCGTGCACGATGCCTGAGGCATTCGCGTTGCACAGGTGAGCGATCGCGCGAGCCAGATCAGGCGTGTAAGTTGGCGAGCTGCGCTGGTCGCTGACTACCTCAATCTCTGGACGGCTGGCGGCCAGTTTGAGAATCATTTCCGGAAAAGAGCGTCCACCCGCTCCGAACAGCCAGGAAGTGCGAGCGATGCAGCACTCCGGCAGAATTCGTGCGATCACATCCTCGGCCTCAGCCTTCGAACGGCCATAGACGCTAAGCGGAGCGCGTGGATCGCCGGTTTCGTAGGGAGTTGTTTTGGCTCCGTCGAATACATAATCGGTACTGACGAAGAGCAGCCGGGAGCGAAACTCCTTCGCCGCCCGCGCCACATGAATTGCTCCCCGGCAGTTTACGGCCATCGCCAGTTCGGGATTCGATTCACAGCCGTCCACATCGGTGTAGGCTGCGGCCAGCACGATCCAATCCGGCCGGGTTCGCTGTACTGCATCCCGGACCTGCTTCTCGTCGCGGATATCGGCATCCTTCGAGCCCAGCCCGCAGATCTCGTCTTCTCTCCACTCCTCGACGAGCGCTTTTCCAAGCAGACCGGTGACGCCAAAAATCGTAATTCGCATGGCAGAGTCTTTGCGGTGACATACTGATTGTAAAGAAAATCACGACGATTCCGCGTGGAAACTGACCGGGGTGCTAGTCAGGCTGCCTGTAGAGGGGAATCGCGTTCGGGATCGAGATTCGCAGGGTCCGGCAGACACTCCCTCCCGGTAACATTGCAATAGATTCGGTCCAGGCTTGATACCACGTTCGGCCACAAGTAGCGCTCACGAACCCGCTGCCTCCCCCGGCGAGCTGCTGTTTCGCGAAGCTTGCGACTTGAGGTCAGCAAATGCAGCATGCGTGCCAGATCGTCGACGTCACCGGGCAGAAAGGTGAAGCCCGTGCCTTCCACGACTTCACGATTCTCCGGAATTGCGCTGGTCAGGACGCAGACACCGGCACCCATCGCATCCAGCAAGGCGAGGGAAAGCCCTTCCAGATCGGAGGGCAAAACGAACAGCATGGCATTGGTAATCAGCTCGTCCAATTCGGGGCCGGCAACCCAGCCCGGCATGCGGATGCGATCGCTCTCGTGCTGGTGAAGGGCAGCCGCATATTTGCTGGAATGGCTCGACCCGCCCGCCAGAACCAGCTTCACATTGGTCGAAAGCTGCTCGTAGGCCTGGATAAGCAGATGACAGTTTTTTTCGGGTGAAAGCCTTCCCAGGAACAAAATGTATCGCCCCGGTTCAATCTTCCACCGTGCCAGACGGGATCCTGAGCCCCGTTCCAGGAGGTTCGCGCCGTTCGGAATATAGATCGCGTCTGCGCCATGCCGCGCCCGGTAATGTTCCCGCAAGCTTCGTGAAACGACAATCGTCGCGTTCGGAAACTTCGCCGAAGCTGTTTCCCCCAGGCGCAAAATGGCGGCGGCGAAGCGTCCCCACTTTTTCCTCCGCCAGTCCAGGCCCTGAACGGTGACGATTGTCTTCTTCCCGAAAAACCGGGGCACACACGAGAACAAGGCTGGACCTAACGTATGGTAGTGCACGATGTCACAGTCATGAACAATTGCATGCGCTGTACTCAGCAGAGTGTGGACGAAGGTCTCCAGATGTTTTGAGCGCAACGTAGGCAGCCGCACCACCTGCATCCCCGCGTATTGCGTGACCGCGGGAGTGAAGTAGGAGCGGCAATACACCGTTACGTGGTATCCCGCGGCGGCCAGCCGTTTTCCCGCCTCTTCATAGAAGGCCTCGATCCCGCTGTACTTGGAAAGCACTCCTCTTCCGCCAATAAACGCCACGCGGGGTTTCGAGGGCGCCGCTGCCACGATGTTCGCCGATAATGCCGCGCTCTTCCGCATGCCGGCGTACAACCGCACCAGGGAAGCATAGTGAGATTCCGGTGCGTGCTCGCGCTCTACCAGCGCTCGCCCTGCCAGACCCATTTCCGTCGTGCGTTGCGGATTCCCGGCCAACTGAGCCACCGCTGATGCCAACCGCGCTGCGTCGCCTGGCGGAAAAAGAACTCCGGTTTCCCCTTCATGCACAAGCTCGCGCCGCGATCCCAGGTCAGATGCAACCACGGCACGGCCTTCCGCATACGACTCCAGGATGCTCTTGCCCAGGGTCTCGTAGGCATGCGACGGAAACACGGTGAAGCACGAAGCCTGAATACAATCCCGCAGAGCGACTCTGTCCACGTGCCCAAGAAACCTGACGTTCTGCAGATTCAGCTTTCCGGCCAGAGCTTCGAGTTCCCGGCGCTGGGGGCCGTCTCCGGC
>Ga0335085_10014884_pt1 | contig 11324 bp, 14 predicted proteins | sample Lox_Sample_45_FD_206712 | JGI IMG/M metagenome (GOLD analysis project Ga0335085, IMG submission 206712) | Soil microbial communities from Loxahatchee National Wildlife Refuge, Florida, United States - Lox_Sample_4.5 | ecosystem: Environmental > Terrestrial > Soil > Wetlands | place: USA... | reverse complement strand
CGGCCGGTTCGAGCTGCCAGCCGACCCGTTCCGCGGGCGGGACCGCGAGATGGCGCTGGAGTCCGACCTGTACTACGTCATGTTCTGGCGGATGTTCGACCGGACACCCGCCGCCATGCTGCAGGATTTCGCCATCAAGCTCCGCCGCATCCTGGCCGGGCGTGTCTTCAAGAGGTGCGGCGAGGATGTGGTCATTCATCACAACGTCCTGTTCAACTCCGGCCGCAACATCGAGCTGGGCGACGGCGTGTTCCTGAACCGGGACGTGATGCTGGACGACCGGGCGCCGCTCACCATCGGTGATCACACGATGATCGCGGCCGGCGTGGTCATCGAGACCCACAGCCATGCCTACGACGACTTCTCGGTGCCCCTCCCGCATGGCGGCCGGATCCCCGCTCCGGTCCATATCGGGTCGAACACCCTCCTGGGGTACAAGGTCGCCGTGATGGCGGGCGTCAACATCGGGAATCGCTGCATCGTGGCCGCCAACTCGGTGGTGACCAAGGACGTACCCGACCAGACCATCGTGGGGGGCGTGCCGGCCAGGGTCATCAAGACGATCGTGCCCCGTGCCGGGGACTCTGGGCCTGGCAGGTCGTCCTGATCAGTCCTGTCTCGCCGTCGCGGCCTGCTCTGCTTCCTGAACACGTGCCGTTGAACCGCAGGTTCCGCAGCTGAAGGCGATCTTGGGCCCCGCGCCCTTGAGCGCAACTCGGGACCGACGATCAGTACAGCAGTGCCCGCTCCGATCGCCCGACTGCTTGCATGGTTATGCATGCCCACCGGGCACCAGAATGTCCGGATCTGCCGCGATGTGAGCACCGAGCGGTGTCGGTGTTCACGGACCGGTTAGATCCGGGTCGGATAGCTTGCCGGGTCTGCCTGGGGTGATCATCCCGGTCAGGTAGTCGTCCATCTCGTCGAGGTAAAGGCCGTACGGAGCCCCGCCCGGGGTGTACCCCGCGACGAGATACGGCCGCCCGTCCATCATGATCCAGTCGTCGTCCAGGAGCGCTGGCGGGGCGGCAGAGCGACGCGGGCGGGGCTGCGGAGGTGGCCGGTGCGCCCACCGTCGGGCGGAGTCCGGCAGCGGGAATCCGATGGCGGTCAGGTCCTCATAGGCGGTGTACCGGCCGGCGCCGTAGCGCCGTGCGTAGGTCTTGATGGTGACGGTGGCGCCGGAGGCGATCCAGGCCCGGGAGGACTCACGGCGGGCCTGCCTGCGCATCCGGTGCCGGCGCGGCTGCATGCCGGAAGGGTACGCCCAGCGTGGCGATCCCGCTCGCGTCTGCGGCGTCAGGCGCCTGCGACCCGGCGCCTGGCGCCGTAGACGCAACTGCCGGTGACCGCCACTTTGAGGAGGCGGGCAGGCAAGTGATCTTCACCAAGATGCGAGATGGATGTCAGCAGTCGCTGACGCCGCCGGTCGGCGCCGTCACCTCGGGGTTCGGCGGCGGGCAGTTGATCGAGGCGGCGCTGACAGTGCTGGTTCGGGCGGCTGCCTGGGGCCAGGCTGCCGCCGGCGCTGCGGCCAGCGCCACTGCCACGGCCGCCAGCACGACGGTGCCTGCCAGCCTTGCGGGCGGGCACGGGGCCGGCCGGGTATCCCTGTCCCACTGCGGTTGCCTGGGTTCCATATCGGTTTCCTTTCGCTGCCGGATTTTGCGGACCGGTGCTTGCCGTCCGCCGGGAGGGCTGGTCAGCGGCCGGGGCCGTCGCCGGATGAGGTCATCGGCGAGGCGATCGGCGGCGGGCAGTTGATCGCGGTGGCCGTTGCGGGCGTACCCGCGTGCGGGAACCGGCTGAAGGTCAGGTGAGCCTGGCAGCGCCGAGGCTGCAGCTGAGCCAGCTCGCCTGCTTGCCTGATGTGGTGACGACTCCTGCATGGTGCTGGTCAGCAGCCGCCGCTGCCGGGGTCTCGTACCGATGGCGGCGGGCAGTTGATGGCGGTGCTGGTGCCGGCGTGCGCCGAGGCCGCGAATGCGGCCGTGCTCACCCCGCTCGCCGCCCGGGCCGGCGGCCGGCCGTGACCGGCCCGCCCGGTGACGCGGCTCCCGGGCCGGGGCGCCGCGGCCGGCTGCGTGCCGCTGACGCACCTCGGATCGGTGCATTCCATAGCGGACGCCGCCAGGGGCGGCACGCCCCTGATGCAGTCAGGAGTGGTGCAGCCGTCGGCGGGCGCCGCGGCAGGGGGCGGCGCGACGGCACATGCCGGTGAGCCGGTGCAAGCGCCGGCTGCCGTGGCTGTCAGGCCCAGCGAGCCGGCCGTCAGGGCAGCCGAGATAACCGCCCCGGCCGCCACGCGGCTGACATAGGTCTTCAGCATGACCCGCATCCTTTCCGGGTTCAGGTGTTCAACGAGCCCACTGTGACCTGCGCCGCTGACGTGGGCCTGAAACCGGGCTAAAACCGGTCACGACCGCGGGCCAGCCGACCCGCGCCAGGCCCAAGACGCTCCTGGCAGGCACGAGCCCACTCCCGCCCGGCCGCATCCGAGGAGCCAGCAGATGCCCCCGGTCACGGTCATGCCGATAACCGGAGAATCCGCCGCCGGCCTGCCGGTGATCGGAGTCGGCGGCGCCCGGGCCGCCTGGCTGTCCGGCAGGCGCAGGTCATCGATCCGCTGCCCGTAGGCCCGCTGCCAGGACGCATCGATCACCCCGGCCAGCCAGCCCGGCGCCGCGGCGGCCAGCGCTTCCAGCGCCGCCCGGATGGCGGCCCCGGGGTGCTTGCCGTGATGAGCATGGCGACGCACGCGCAAGGCATGGTCCTGTACGAGAGCACCTTCGCCGGTGCAGGCAAGTAGTCGTGTGCGGAGCTGGTTGTCCACACCGGCCATCATCCCGTCGGCCTCGCATTAGTAGACCCTGGTCCAGGGGCTGAGCCTCGGCCAGCTCCCGACGCGCTGCCAGATCCGGTTGTCGGTGCCCATCGCCACGATTCTGGTCTCGCTGGGGAGTTGCTGACCGACGGGGATCTGCACACCGACGCCGCCCACGCCCGAGCTCAGCCTGCCGCCGAGACTGTGCCAGCCAGGGGTCACCCCCGTGGTCGTCCCGGCGAACTGGTTGTACCAGGCGGCGTTGTCGGTCCCGCGGGCGAACACGATCCCGGTCCCCGCCGCCGGGCTGGCAGCCCCCAGGTCGCCGCTGACCTGGCCGCCCAGCGACCGCCAGCCGGACCAGCGGGTGCCGTCGCTGGTCTGGGTGACCCACACCGCCCGGTCGGTGCCAACGGCCAGCACGTACAGCGCGCCGCCGGTGCTCACCGCCGCCGGGCCGGTGCCTGCCAGCACCCGGCCGCCAGGGCTGCGCCACGGCAGCACACGCGGGGGTACCGCAAGGTATGCGATCTCCCTGTCCCAGACCGCGCCATTGGTACCGCGGACAACGACATCCAGGCTCCGGCCGCCGGTCACCGGCACGCCACCTTCGGCCACGCCTGGCCGCGACGTCAGCCGCCCGCCAAGAGAAGACCACTTCCCGGGACTGCCCTGGTTCTGCCACAGCGCGTTATCGGTGCCCCGGCCAAAGAGCTCACGGTCGGGCGCAGCACCGGGACCGCCGATGAGCTGGCCGCCTAGCGACCGCGACGTTTCAACGCCGGACGTCAAGGTGACCTCGTATGCGCGGGTGTCCGTCCCGGTGTAGTAAATGCTGCCGCCGACCACGTTGCCGGCCTGGACCGCCGGCGTGTAGCCGGGCATGGGCGGTGTCGGCACAGCGGCGGCTGGCGCTGCCGCGGCGGCCATTGCGGCGATGGCCGCCAATACCGGCACGGCTACCAGCCATCGCCCAGGAAATCCAATGCGTCCCCGTTTCATCTGAATCCGTCCTTCCCCTCCCGGCACGGGACGTGCCTATCCTCCTGTTATCCGGGAAGCGTTCACCTAACCGGCCCTGCTTTGAGCGGACCGTCGGCTACCCCGCTGAATTAGAGGCGAAAGTCGACCGCCGCCAGACAAAAGCCACGTTCCAGGTGGTGAAGCCGCAGGCACTGGCTGATCAGCCGGAGCCGGATCGCGGTACCGGGTGTCTCATGCGTCGCGGGCACTGAACACCGACGTGATGGAGCCTGGCAGCCTGATCATGGAGCGGAAGATGCTGCCCGGCATAAGGCACCGTCCGAGCGACTCGCCGGGCGCTCCGGGCCGCCTGTCCGGCTGGCGCCCTGGCGAGGCTCGCGGTGACCTAAGGCACTAGGCAAGCGCCCGGCTCGTGCACCAGCATGGGGCCATGGCTGAGCTGGCTCAGGCAGGCAGCGCGGCGATCGAGGTACGCGGCCTGACCAAGTCCTACGGGGCGGTGCACGCCGTCCGGGGGATCGACCTTACCGTCGAGCGCGGGCAGATCTTCGCGCTGCTCGGCCCGAACGGCGCCGGGAAAACCACCGCTGTCGAGATCCTGGAGGGCTACCGGTCGCGCGATGGCGGTACGGTCAAGGTCCTCGGTTATGACCCGGCGCGGCAGCGGAAGCAGCTGAAGAGCCAGATCGGGATCGTCCTGCAGTCCAGCGGGATGGACCGTTACCTGACCGTGTCGGAGACCATCGCGATGTACGCGGGGTTCTACCCGCGGCCTCGCCCGGTGGACGAAGTGATCGAGCTCGTGGGCCTTGAGGGGAAGCGCGATACCCGGGTGCTGAAGCTGTCTGGCGGACAGCAGCGGCGGCTGGACGTCGCCATCGCCCTGGTCGGCAACCCGGGCCTCCTGTTTCTCGACGAACCCACGACCGGATTCGACCCCTCGGCCCGGCATGAGGCCTGGGAGGTGATCAAGAACCTGGCGGTGCTGGGCAAGACGGTCTTGCTGACGACCCACTACATGGACGAGGCGCAGTACCTGGCCGACCAGGTCGCGGTGATCAGCAGCGGCAGGATTGTCGCGGAAGGCCCGCCGACCACCATCGGGAACCGCGAACGGGCGAGGGCCAGGATCCGCTACCGGCTGGCCGACGCGGCCACGCCGCCCGCCGACCTCACCGCGCCGCCCAGCCCGGACGGGCTGATCGAACTGGCGCCCGACGACCTGACCACCGCGCTGTACCGGCTCACCGGCTGGGCCCTGGACCAGCATGTCGAGCTCACCGGGCTAGAGGTCATCCGGCCCACCCTGGAGGATGTCTACCTGCAGTTGACCGACAGCCCGGCGGCACAGGCTGGGGCGGCCAGCACCGAACCGGCCACCGCGACGCCGGCCGGCAGGAAAGGACGGCGCAGGTCATGAACGCCGCGGCGCTGACGCTATCGCAGGCCAGGTACGCGAACAAGGCGTTCTGGCGCAACCCGGCCTCGGCGTTCTTCATATTCGCGTTCCCGCTGATGTTCCTGGTGATCTTCACCGCGCTGCTCGGTCACGGCACGGTACGCGTCTCGCCCACCAGGGTGGTGAACACCACCACCTACTACGTGGCGGCCATGGCCTCGTTCGGAGTGATCCAGGCCTGCTATACCAACATCGCGATCACCGTGTCCTTCCAGCGCGACACTGGCATCCTGAAGCGCATCAACGGCACGCCGCTGCCGAGCTCGGCCTTCCTCGGTGCGCGGATGCTGCACGCCCTGTTCGTCGCCGTCCTGCTGGTGATAATCACCGCAGGCTTCGGCCGGGCCGCGTACAGCGCCAGCATCCCGGCCGGTCTGACGCTGCTGCGGTTCGCCGTCATGCTGCTAGTCGGGGCGGCCAGCTTCTGCGCGCTCGGGTTCGCGGTCACCGCGGCCATCCCCAACGCCGATGCCTCGCCGGCGATCGTCAACGCGTCGATCCTGCCGCTGCTGTTCCTGTCCGGGGTGTTCATCCCGCTGGGCAGCAACGCGCCCGCCTGGATCGTCTGGATCGCCCGGATCTTCCCGGTCTGGCACTTCGCCCGGGGCATGCAGGCCGGCTTCCTCGGCACCGCGTTTCACTGGACCGACGTGCTGATCGTCGCCGCCTGGGGGCTCGGCGGCCTGCTCCTGTCCGTCCGCTTCTTCAGCTGGGAGCCGCGTACCTGAAATGCGCGACCTGGCTCGGCCCCGGTAGCCCAGCGCTGGGCACGGAACCATAGCACGGGCAGAAGGGAAGTAGGGAAGTGATGCGCATGTCCATTATGACGAAGGCAAGACGGCGGCCGTCCTGGGCCTCCGCCGCGTCCCAGACTCCCCGGTTCGGCACGTACCCGCAGCTGAGCAGTTCCGGCAGAACCACCATTGTGGCCCCCTGACCGGCGGCCTGCTCGACCAGCCTTTCGGCATGCTTCAAGTTGGCCTCGATCTGGCCGGCCGCCGACCGCGCCTGCACCGCTGCCAGCCGGATAGTCGTCTTGCCGCGGCCGGTCATCTGGCCTCCCACCGGTCACTCGCGGGCTGTTGACCCCTTGTGCGGCTGGGTCCTTCCCGGAGCCCGCGCGACCGCGCCAATGGCGGGGGCCAGGGTCAGCCACAGCGCGATGGTCACCACCATCGAGGTCACGTACCCGAATGGCCGGATGCCGACGTCGGTGTCGACGATGCCAGCGAAGATCATCAAGAGCCACGCGCTCACGAAGAACAACGGCCCGGCTGCAAGGAGCCTGAAGAACGCGCCCATGATTCCTCCCGGTTAGCTGCTGGCCGTCGCCACCTGGGACGGCGGGCCCGGCAGTAGTTCCAGGCTCGGCCGTCCGCCGCGGACATGACATCGCACATCATCTTTGATGATCACTACACGCCCAGCAGCCGCCACGGTCGTACGGCCCAAAACCGGCGGGCGTTGGTCAGCTCTTCCACTCTTGCCTGACCAGCGGCTGCGCACACCGGGCTACTCATTCGTCACACTCGACGCGCTCACCAGCTGATCCCTGAACACCAGGCCCAGACCGTAACACCAATGCCCGTTCGGAGTAGTGAAAGATCCCACCGCCGCCCTGGCCACTTAGTCCCGGGCGTGGGATGAGCAGGTGACCAGCTTCCTGAACGCGGCGGCCGGGTCACGTGCCATCAGCCGCATTGCCGGGGTCGCGCGACGGCGAGGTGCGGTGCTCAGCCACCGGGAGGTGATCGGCGGCTCCGGTGTCCTGGTGCCTTGTCCTGAAGGCTGCGCAACAGGTAGTAGGCGGGTATCAGCCCGATCAGCGCGAGCGCCCCGAAGGCCGGCGTGAACGCCGCGTTTCGGGTGTCCACCGTTCTGCTGCTGGCGTGCACGGTGGCCGGCATCGCCATTTCGGCGGCGCTGGGCGGCTCAGGCAGAGTTCCCCGCTGTCCTGTGATCCGTGTTGTGACCTCAGACTGGAAGCAGCTCTGCCGGCGCCTTCGCCGTCGGCCTCGGGCTGAACCCCTTCACGATCAGCCACACCGCCAGGGCCATTTCCTGCACGGCGATAGGGAGGTTGAGCACTACCTGTGTGCTGGACAGCACAGCGATGGACTGGAAAAGGACTAGCAGGCCGGCTGCGAGACCCAGAGCCGTGCCGGCCAGGCCCCAGGCCGAAAGCCAGCGGGGAATCAGCTGTGACCGGTAGAAGACGAGGTAGTACAGCGTGGCTCCGGTATAGAAGGCGAGGACGCCCACGCAGCCGGCGGAGTCGCGCAGGTCTCGTACGAGGTCAGCCGACGCGTGTGCGGAGGCCCCGGCCGTGAGCTGACCGGACAAGCTGACCAAGATCATGGTGCCCGCCGCTGACAGAGCGTAGAACACGCCCTCGATGAGCCGGAACGCGACTGCTCCGAGCGCCATACCGGCGGCATGCTCCCTCAGCACCGGGTAGAGCGTGACCGCGATGGCCGCGCTGGTGAAGGCAGCGATCAGCTGGAACAGGGCCGCTGTCAGCAGCCGGTCCTGATGGAGGGCCACGGTGGCCAAGAAGCCAGGCCCATCCAGGAGAGAGCCCAGGAATGCAGTGGCGATGAGGCTCGCGGTCGTCGCTGCGATGAACAACAGACCGGCGGTCGTGGCCCGGACGTCGCGTGATCTCACTGCGCGCCTCCTTCTGGCGAAGCCGTGGCGCGCTCGGCCGGCCCGGGTCCGGCTGCCGGGCCGGCAGTGTCTCGTGGCTCGAGTATGACCACGGCGGTTTCCGCTGGCCGCCGTGCGGCGTAGGCGTCGAGGTTCTTGTCGATCTCGGCCCAGCGGGACCACAGCCGCTCGCGCTCGTCTCCCTGTGCCCGGCGCGCACGGACCCGTCGTGCCCCGTCGCGGGTCTGGGCGGTGGCGTCGGGATGAGCCTGCAGGTTCAGCCACCAGGCGGGCTCGGCCGCACCCCACCCGTTCATCGCCATCGTGATCAGGTTGCGGCCGTCCTGGAAGTAGCCGACGACTACCTGCCGTGGCCGCCCGGTGCGCCGGCCCGTCGTGGTGAGCCGCAGCGCTCCCCAGCCGTCCGGCTTGGGCCGCCACAAACCAAGCCGACCACGCGTCACGCGCAGCAGCGCGCGATGGCCGTGCCAGAACAGCAGGATGAACCACCGTGGCGGCAGCCAGGCCCGCCGGCTACGCGTCGCCGCTTCCCGCGCCTCACGACCCTCAGACATAATCCAGAGCGTGATTTCCGGGATGACCCCGGACTAGAGCCGAAGGCCACCACCGATCGGGCCCATCGGCCGGGAAACCGACCTATGACCATGCGCCGGCAATGCACTCTTCCGGTGGCTGGAAGATGGGAGGACAGCAGGATCAGCAGAGGTCAGTGCGAGCGGTGATCTGCTCGGCTCGTTCGCGGAAGATCCGCCATCGGCGCTCGTCCTCATGGGTAAGCACTGAGCTTGCCGCCGACAGGTCAGCAGCGTGGTTGATCAGCTCGGCCGCCGCGTACAGGTAGCCCGCCGCGGAGCGCGCGCCGGCCAGGTCCGCGCGCAGCGCGGCAGGTGAGAAGTCGACCCGTTCCATCACCGTGACGGCCCGGCGAAGGTAGCGCGCGATGAGCTGAGCGGTGCGGGCGTTCTGCCAGTTGTTGCCGATGATCCGGTGCCGCTCTCCCAGGAGATCGGCGAGCTGCGGATAGGCCAGCAGCGCTTCTGCCATAGCCCAGGAGCCCTCCATCGCCGCGGCCAGCCAGGAACCGGTCTGCTCGCTGTCGGCGGCGATGGTCTGGAGCTCGGACTTGATCCGGCTGATCTCCGCGGGCTCGCCCTCGCCTTCCATGAACAAGACGCCGCTGGTCTCGATCGCGCGGTCGTCGTTCAGGTCAGGTGTCCCGGCATACGGGCTGGGAGCGGGTTCCGTGGCGGGCTCGGCGGAGGTCCATCGTTCCGCAAGGGCGATGAGTGTGCGGGCCGTGCGCTGCAGCGAGAGGGCGTCGGCCAGTGACGCCTCGGCATAGTACTTCTCGTGCTCGCGATGGTATCGCGAGAGGTTCTTCACCACCGCCAGCAGCCCGTCGCTTTCGGCGCTGGGCTGATACTGCCCTGGTCCGGCGCGGTGGTCCTGGAGGTCAGGATCGGCTGCTTGGGTGCTCGGCCTCTGCGGGCCATCCTGGACTGGATCAGTCATGTGCCTCACCCCTCGCGGGCTGGTGGACGGAGCCGAGCGGCCACAGGCAGACGAACGGCCGGGTGCTGACGAAGTCACGGGCGACAGCATCAGAGCGGAGGTCTCCCCAGGCGAGGACCGAGGCGAGCAGGCGCGTCCGGTACGGGTGCCGGCGCTGGAACCCGGCCACTACGGCCACGCTCTCGTCCGCGGACAGGAAGCGCTGGCCTGGAGTGAACGATTCCCGCCCGATCTGGACCTTCAGCGCTGGATGAGCCTGGATGTTGCGGATCCAGTCGGTGTCCTTGCCCCAGGCCGAGCAGATGACTGCCTGGTGAGTGTGCGGGTCGTAGCTCAAGACCATGGCGACGGTGGAATAGGGCTTGCCGGTCTTCCGTCCGGCATGGACCAGCAGCAGGAACATGTCACCCAGGAGCCAGCCCCATCCCCGGCGGTACAGCGGCAGCGGCAGGCGGAAGACCGCCAGGGCGAGCCGGCCTGGTTGTCGCCGAAACCCAAGGAGCGGCGTTGCCCGGCGGCCGGTCGGATGTGATTTGGCAGAGCTTTCCACGATCATCCCCCGGCTTGCCGCGAACCCGGTGTGACTTTCACGCTCAGCGAATGCGGGCTTCGGTGGCCTGGCTAGGGGCAAAAGTCATCCGGGGAATCCCAAGGAGCCGGGAACTGGGCGTCATCGAGATCTCGGCTTAGCGATCTTGTGGGTGCCTAGGCCGCTATCCCGGGGCAGGGACGTTTGGCCTGCCTGGATGGACCAGCCGTCTCTTTCCTCCGCTTATGCCTGAGCGGCCTGGGCTCCAGCTGCTTGGATACCGCCGGCCGGTAGAAGCTCGCCCAGCCCCGCGTGATCGGGCAGATCGCGGCGAGGACGGCGGATGCGTTGTGCCCGCGCACACGCCCCCAACACAGTTCATAACCTTGACGCATGTCACCCTCCGTATCGGTTGTGTCATGGTGGGCGCCGCCGCTGGAGGCTGGTTCCCGGATCGGGATGCGGTGGCGGATGGTGATCTTCTCCGGTCCGATCAGGACGTCCTTGACCAGCAGCCGCAGCACCCGTCGGCGTTCTCGGTGGTGGCGCTGGCGGCGCCGCCGGGCGAGGAAGCCCTCCAGGTCGTCGGCGAGCTTGAGGTAGGCATCGCGGTCGGCGGCCTGGGCGTCGAGGGCGGCGAGCTAGCTGCGCAGGCTGGCTTCGCGGGCGTGCAGGTGCGGCATCTTGGCGCAGCTCGTCGATGGTGATCAGCTGCTCGGAGAACGCCTCGACCATGGCGGTGACTGAGGTGGTGGCCTTGGCCAGGGCCAGTTCGATCTGGGTGCGGTGGCGGGTGACCGGGTCGGAGGTGCGGGCCTGGGCCAGGCGGCGGTCGATCTCGGCGCGGATCAGGGCCGGGCTGGCGAGCAGGGCGGTGATGTAGTCCCAGACGACCTGGTCCAGGTAGTCGGCGCGGACTGGCTTGTTGCCGCAGACCCGGCCGCCTTCGTACCGGTAGTTGTCGCTGCCCAGGCACCGGTAGTAGTAGATCGTGCGCCGGGCGGTGCGGGCCGAGGTGCGGTAGTAGCCGTACCCGCAGGCAGCTGCGGCCGCCCCAGACCTGCCAAGGCACCGGCCGTGCGCCGGGGGGCGCGCAGCCAGGACCGTCAGGATTCCAGCCTCGCCCGGATAGGGCCGATGGGCCCTACCCGGCCCCAGGCCGGCCGGGCACGGTAAAAGGGAGGAGGTGCCGGCCATGAGCGTGCACAGCGATCGCCGCCGGAAGGCCCGGCTGGCCGCCGCCGCGGCCGCCGGACTCGGCGGCCTGGCGGCCATCAGGTCGGTCCTCCCGGCCAGCACACCGCCGATCCGGGTCAAGGACAAGGAAAATGCCGAACGGGCCCGGCCTA
>Ga0335085_10014883_pt1 | contig 11324 bp, 10 predicted proteins | sample Lox_Sample_45_FD_206712 | JGI IMG/M metagenome (GOLD analysis project Ga0335085, IMG submission 206712) | Soil microbial communities from Loxahatchee National Wildlife Refuge, Florida, United States - Lox_Sample_4.5 | ecosystem: Environmental > Terrestrial > Soil > Wetlands | place: USA... | reverse complement strand
CATGCTGCTGACGGTCGCCAGCGCTCGCAGTAAATTCATCGAGCCGTATGGTAACCCGAATGCAGCATCATGCGCACCGGGTTTTAAGCGCAGCCCTCGGTTGCAAAGAGGCGCGAAGAAACGTATCATTCACCGCTTCAAGAATTGCATCACAGATCGCATGGCCAATATCGCATCCGCAAAAAAGCGCGCCAAACAGGCCGAATTCCGGCGTCGTCACAACTCGGGTCTGCACAGCACGTTGCGCAGCGCCGTGAAAAATGTGCGAAAAGCGATCGCTTCCGGCAACAAGGCGGCTGCGCAAGCGGCATTCAGGGAATCAGTGGGCATCATTGATTCCGTCGCCGACAAAAGGATCGTTCACAAAAACCAGGCGGCCCGGCACAAGAGCCGGCTCTCGCAGGCCGTTAAGGCGATGGCTTAGTGTTCTCTTAATTTCGGTTTGCCATTTCCTGACTTCGCGAACGCTCGAAAAGCGTTCAGGTCGAATATCGGGGGTTGCAATGCGCGTGCAATTGGCGCATAAAGCGGCTTTTTGAGGCCTGAAAATCTCGAATGCGCAAACCGGTCAGCCACATCCTCGTTATCAACGATGAAAATCTGGTATTGAAGGAGCTCATAAAGGGCCTCAATGCCGCCGCCCGTTCGCTCGACAATCCCCTGGGGATCAGCTTTACCGGAGTTACCACCGTGCGCGAAGCGTTACGCACCATCGAAGAAGACGGCGATCTCCAGGCAGTGGTGGTTGACGACACGCTCTATTCTTTGAAAATTGACAATAAGAATGGCTCGCGCAGCAAGCAGATGTCTGCGCTCAAGCTGGTGCAGAGAATCACCCGTTTCCGTCCGGAACTCGACATCTATATCTTGATAGCCAAGGAACAGGAAGATCAGGTGGTGGACCATCTGTTCGCCGAATCTGTGGACGGGTACTTCTACCGGGAAGAGCGCGACTACCGCGGCATGTACCGGATACTTAATGCGCAGATCCAGGAAAAAGCGCGCACGCCGTTTTACGACCAGTTGAAAAGCTACGTTTTAATGGCCAAGGATGCCTGGCATTCGCCCGGACACTCCAGCGGCGACAGCCTGCGCGACAGCCCTTGGGCCAGTGATTTTTACGAATTCATCGGCGAGCACGTATTCGATGCCGATCTGTCCGTGTCGGTGCCAATGCTGGATTCGCTGATGCAACCCAGCGGCGTAATACTGGAAGCGCAGAAAATCGCCGCCAAAGCGTTTGGCGCGCGGCGCACTTTTTTCGCAACCAACGGGACTTCTACCGCAAACAAGGTAATTTTCCAGACATTGATTGCGCCCGGAGAAAAGCTGCTGCTCGACCGCAATTGTCATAAGTCAGTGCACCATGGAGTGGTGCTGTCGGGCGCGCACCCAATCTATCTGGATTCCTCGGTCAACAAAAAATTTAGCTTGTTCGGTCCAGTGCCGAAGCGCGCCATTTTAAAAGCTGTCGAGGACCATCCCGACGCTCAGGCGCTGGTGCTAACGAGCTGTACTTACGACGGCCTGCGGTATGATTTGCAACCCATTATCGAAGCGGCGCACGGCCGGGGTATCAAGGTGGTAATTGACGAAGCCTGGTACGGTTTCGCCCGTTTCCACCCCGAGTTTCGTCCGACCGCGCTTGAATCAGGCGCGGACTACGCCACGCAAAGCACGCACAAAGTCCTTTCTGCGTTTTCCCAAGCAAGCATGATTCACGTCAACGACGCCGAATTCAATGAACATATTTTCCGTGAAAATTTCAATATGCACACCTCCACCAGTCCGCAATACACGATAATCGCGAGCTTGGACATCGCCCGCAAACAGGCGGTGATGGAAGGCTACAAGCTACTTTCCAGAACGCTGGCGTTGGCCAAGGAGCTGCGCGCGCAGATTAACTCCACCAAAGTGTTCCGCGTGCTGGAACTGGACGATCTGTTACCGGACGACGTGCGCGCGGACAACATCAAGCTCGATCCCACAAAGGTGACCGTGGATATTTCTGGTTGCGGCTACACCGTGGAGGATTTGCAGCAGGAATTGTTCGAGCGCTACAACATCCAGGTTGAGAAATCGACCTTCAATACGCTGACGCTGTTGCTCACCATTGGGACCACACGCAGCAAGGTATCGCGGCTGTATGACGCACTGATGCGCATTGCACGCGAGGGACGCGCCCCGCGCAGGCTCTACCAAACGCCCGAAATACCGCGCTTTACTAAGCTCAAGTACCTTCCCCGCGACGCGTTTTACTGCGGCGGCGAACTCGCGCCGCTGGTTGACGAAAAAGACCGGATTAACACGGCGCTGTTAGGGAGAGTGTGCGCCGACCAGATCGTGCCCTACCCTCCCGGTATTCCGGTTCTCGCGCCGGGACAGGTCATTACCGCCGAGATCATCCATTACCTGGTGGGACTGCTGCGCAGCCAGAAAAGAGTTGAATTGCATGGCATCGTATTTGACGGGTATCTGCCCACTCTGCGCATCCTGACCAAGCCCGAAGAAAAAGGTCTCAAGAAGCTGAAGGAATAAAATTTTATTCTCATCAAGAGTATAATTGCCCGTTTTTGAGCAAACACCATGTCTCATTTGATGAACACCTACGCAAGATTACCGATCGGCTTCGTCCGCGGCGAAGGGGTTTGGCTGTGGGACGGCCGCGGCAAGCGCTACCTGGACGCCGTATCCGGCATCGCCGTAAATACCCTTGGGCACGCGCACCCGAGGCTGGCCAAAGCGCTCACCGAGCAGGTACGCACCCTTATTCATACGTCCAATTTGTACCAAGTGCCGAAACAGGAAGAACTGGCGGCACGGCTCGTGGGCCTCGCCAATATGGACAACGCCTTCTTCTGTAATTCAGGAGCGGAAGCCAACGAAGCGGCCATCAAGCTTGCGCGCCTCTATGGCCATCAAAAAGGCATAGATAACCCGACCATTATCGTCATGGAAAAAAGCTTCCACGGGCGCACGATGGCGACATTAAGCGCCACCGGCTCGCGCCGGGTACAAGCGGGGTTCGAGCCGCTGCTGGGCGGATTCGCGCGGGTTCCCTACAACGACGTGAATGCAGTGGCGCAGGTAGCTGGCCATAACAAAAACATCGTTGCAATTTTGGTGGAGCCGATTCAGGGTGAAGCCGGAATCCGCGTGCCGCTGCCACTGCCCGATTACTTGCGCGGATTGCGCCGCATCTGCGATGAACACGAGTGGCTCTTGATGCTGGATGAAGTGCAATGCGGGATTGGCCGTACCGGCAAATGGTTTGCGCATCAATATTCCGGAGTCAAGCCCGACGTGATGACACTCGCCAAAGGTTTAGGATCCGGTGTGCCGATCGGCGCCTGCGTCGGGGCGGGGGCCGCGGGGGACGTTTTCAAACCCGGCAGTCACGGTTCGACTTTTGGCGGCAACCCGCTCGCCTGCGTCGCCGCGCTCACCACGCTTGCCGTCATTGAGGAAGAAAATCTTATGCCGCATGCGCTAAAGCTCGGCGCATTCATCCGCGATGGCCTGGCGCAAGCATTGGCGGGCGTCAACAATGTGGTCCAGATTCGCGGTGAGGGATTGATGATCGGTATCGAGCTGGCGCAGCCGTGCGGCGAGATCGCGGAACTGGCGCTGGAGCGGGGGCTGTTGATCAACGTCGCAGGGGAAAACGTAATTCGTTTGCTGCCGCCGCTGGTGATGCAGCAAGCGGAGGCGCAGCAATTAATTGATGGTCTTGGCGGACTGATTCTGGATTTTTCCCGGCAAACGGCTTCCGCCAATGCCCGCGCCTGACATCGATCATGCATACCCGGCATTTCTTGCAACTCAAGGATTTTGAGTTTCCAGAATTCGAATATTTGTTCGAGCGCACGCGCGTTCTTAAGGCCAAGCGGTCGCGTGGCGAACTCTATCAGCCTCTTCATGGCAAGACGCTCGCGATGATCTTCGAAAAACACTCAACCCGCACCCGGGTTTCCTTTGAAGCCGGAATGAACCAGCTCGGCGGTTCGGCGATGTTTTTGTCTCCGCGCGACACCCAGGTTTCCAGGGGCGAACCCATCGAAGACGTGGCGCAGGTAATTTCGCGCATGGTCGACATAGTGATGATACGCACATTCGAGCAAAGCATGATCGAGCGCTTTGCCGAGCACTCGCGGGTGCCGGTTATCAACGGCTTAACCAACGAATATCATCCATGCCAGATCCTGGGCGATATTTTTACCTACCTGGAACACCGCGGCTCGATCCACGGCAAAACCGTGGCATGGGTCGGCGACTCCAACAACGTTTGTAATTCGTGGCTGCAAGCAGCGAAGATTTTCAATTTCAATTTTCACGTTTCCTGCCCGCCCGGGTACGAGCTCGAGCCCAGGCGTGGCGAAAGCTATGCCAGCATGCACCTTGAATGCTTCGAAGATCCCCACGCAGCTGTATCCGGGGCCGACCTGGTCACCACCGACGTGTGGACCAGCATGGGCTACGAAAAAGAGAAGGAAGAGCGGAAAAGAGTGTTCGCTGACTTCAGGGTAGATGCGGAAATGATGGCATTAGCCAAACCCAGCGCATTGTTCATGCACTGTCTGCCTGCCCACCGCGGCGAAGAGGTCGCGGCTGAGATCATCGACGGCCCGCAGTCCGTGGTATGGGATGAAGCCGAAAATCGGCTACACACTCAGAAGGCACTGATGGAGTATCTGCTGCTGGGAAAGATTAAAGGCTAGTTTCACCGCAGAGGACGCCGAGGAAAAATATACTCAATAATTGGGTTTGCATTCCTCTGCGCCCTTGGGGTTCTCCGCGGTTCAAGATTTTTATGGATAAATCATGAGCGAAATTAAAAAAGTGGTACTCGCCTACTCGGGCGGGCTGGATACATCGGTCATCCTAAAATGGCTGCAGGTTACCTATAAGTGCGAAGTGGTGACATTCACCGCGGATATCGGCCAGAGCGAGGAACTTGAACCGGCGCGCGCTAAAGCCAAACAACTCGGTGTGAAGGAAATTTTCGTCAGCGACCTGCGCGAGGAATTCGTGCGCGATTTCGTATTTCCGATGTTCCGCGCAAACGCGATCTATGAAGGCGAATATCTGCTCGGCACCAGCGTTGCGCGCCCGCTCATTGCCAAAAAGCAAATTGAAATCGCGCGGCAAACCAGAGCGGACGCGGTCGCGCACGGTGCGACCGGGAAAGGCAATGATCAGGTGCGATTCGAACTCGGCTATTACGCGCTGCAGCCGGACATCCGGGTTATTGCGCCCTGGCGCGAGTGGGATTTGACATCGCGCGAAACGCTTGTGGCCTACGCAAAAAAACACGGTATTCCGGTGGAGGCGCAGCAGGCCGGCGGATCGCCATACAGCATGGACGCCAATCTGCTGCACATTTCCTACGAAGGACGCGGCCTGGAAGATCCCTCGAGGGAGCCTGAGGAAGGCATGTGGCGCTGGACAGTTTCGCCCGAGAAAGCGCCGGATAAAGCGGAATATCTCGAGCTTGAATATGCGCAAGGCGATATCGTCGCCATCAACGGCGCCCGGCTTAATCCCGCGGAAGTGCTGGGGGCGCTCAACCACGCAGGTGCCAAGCACGGCATCGGACGTCTGGACCTGGTGGAAAACCGCTACGTCGGCATGAAGTCGCGCGGCTGCTATGAAACACCGGGCGGTACCATCATGCTGAAAGCGCATCGCGCGATCGAATCCGTAACCCTCGACCGCGAAGTAGCGCATCTCAAGGACGAATTGATGCCGCGCTACGCGTCGCTGATTTACAACGGCTACTGGTGGAGTCCCGAGCGCAAGCTGATGCAGGAAATGATCGACAGCTCGCAAGCCAACGTAAACGGCCGGGTGCGGGTCAAGCTCTACAAGGGCAATGTCATCATCGCCGGGCGCGCTTCAAAGACCGATTCGCTGTTCGACCCGAAAATCGCAACCTTTGAAGACGATCAGGGCGCTTATAATCAAAAAGACGCGGCCGGCTTCATCAAGCTCAACGCGCTGCGGATGCGCATCGCCGCGAAACTAAAAAGCAAATCGTAATTGCAAAGGCGCAGAGCGAACTAAAATAGAATTCCGTCTCCGCGTCTGTGCGGTTAAATCACTCCCAAGGAGCAGATCATGCCGTCATTTGACATCGTCTCACAGGTCAACCAGCAAGAAGTGAGAAACGCGCTCGATCAGTGCAACCGCGAGATTTCCAACCGGTTCGATTTTAAAGGGTCGGATGCGCGCGTGGAGCAGAACGAGTACGTATTGACGGCGTATTCCGACGACGACTTCAAGCTTAAACAGTTGCTGGATGTGCTCAACGGCAAGCTCACCAAGCGCGGAATAGACCTCCGCTGCCTGCAAAAAGGTTCGATCGAAAAAGTGAGCGGCAACAAAGTAAAACAAATCCTTACCCTAAAAGTCGGGGTCGACGCCGAACTCGCCAAAAAAATTGTGAAGCTGATAAAAGACAGCAAGCTCAAGGTGCAAGCCAGCATCCAGGGCGATGCGGTGCGCGTTTCCGGCGCGAAGAAAGACACCCTGCAGGAAGCCATTCAACTGGCGAAAAAGTCCATCTCCGATTTTCCTCTGCAATTCGTGAATTTCAGAGATTAGACGGCGTGCGTCTCTGTTTCTTACGATAGCCCGCCGCTATGTCCATTGACGAAATAAACACCGAGCTTGAAGCCACCGACCTGGAGTGCGTGCGCGGTCGTCGCAGGCTATTTAGCGGCATGAATTTCGTGCTGCGCCCTGGCGATTTATTGCGCGTGACGGGTGCGAACGGCAGCGGTAAAACCAGCTTGCTCCGCATATTGTGCGGCCTGCTTTCGCCCGTCTACGGCAGTGTGCGATGGCGGGGCGCCGACATTCGCTCATTGCGGGAGGAGTACTGGCAGCAGATGTTGTACCTGGGACATGCACATGCAGTAAAAGGCGAGTTGACCGCGTTGGAAAATCTCGTTATTTCCAGTACCCTTGTCGGGCTTAAAGTAAACAGGAAACAGGCGCTTGTGGCTCTGTCCGGCCTTGGCTTGGCTGGATACGAGGCGTTGCCAGTCAAAATATTATCGCGCGGCCAGCAACGGCGCGTTGCACTGGCCCGGCTTTTTCTGTCTGAACAAATCCCGTTGTGGATTCTTGACGAGCCGTTCGACGCGCTCGACAGCCAAGCCGTGGATTGCGTCCGGCTGTTGATCACGCGACATCTCGCGCGCGGCGGGCGCGTAGTGCTCACGACCCACCAGGAGGTCAGTATCGAAAATCCGCGGTTGCAGTGTATAAGCCTCGACTCACGGACAAACTGAATGTTTACAGTACTGCGCTGCGTAATCTATCGCGACCTGCTGCTCGCCGTCCGCAGATGGTCGGACGTGCTCACCGCTCTCCTATTCTTTGTCATCGCGGTAAGCCTGTTTCCGCTCGGTATCGGGCCCGAGCCGAATTTGCTGCGGACGATCGCGCCGGGCGTCATCTGGGTCGCCGCACTGCTCGCGTCGATGCTGTCTTTAAGCCGAATGTTTGCGGCCGATTACGCCGACGGCACGTTGGAGCAAATGTTGCTGAGCGTCGCGCCTCTGGGCACAATCGTGGCCGCGAAAATAGTCGGACATTGGCTGGTTACAGGCCTGCTCCTGGTGCTGGTCGCCCCGATTTTGGCGCTGCAATTTGATCTGCCTCAAAAACTTTTGGCGACCCTCACCCTATCCTTGCTGCTGGGAACGCCCGTGCTCAGTATGATCGGCGCTATCGGCGCTGCACTGACATTAGGTTTGCGCGGCGGTGGCGCGCTGCTGTCGTTATTAGTGCTCCCGCTTTACATTCCCGTGCTGATTATAGGCGCCGGTACCGTAGACACCGCTGCTGCGGGTTTGGACACCGAAGCGCATTTTCTGCTGCTTGCCGCCCTGCTCCTGGTGGCTGCGGCATTAGCACCTTGGGCAGCAGCGGCGGCGTTACGGATTTCGGCGGAATAAATAGGGTATCATGTTGTCAGACTTCGATTCGCCGCATTGGGGCAGGTCTCAGGAAATCAGGATTATTTGAATATGATGTATGTGACACCTGAAAACACGGTGGCGGGACAACAACAGCTCGTCGGCCATTTCAGCTGGTTCAAGTACTCATCGCCGCAAACGTTCTTCCGGCTGGCCGGGAAGCTCGCGCCCTGGTTCGCAGTCGCGGCGCTGGTTTTCGCCGTGGCGGGATTGTATCTCGCGTTTTTTGTCGCTCCCACGGACAGCCAGCAAGGCGAGGTCTACCGTATCATTTTCATCCACGTGCCCGCTGCCTGGATGTCCATGTTCATTTATGTCGTTATGGCGTTCTGGTCCGGCATGGGGTTGACATTCAATACGCGGCTGTCCGGCATGATGGCGAGCGCTCTCGCGCCCACCGGCGCGCTGTTCACGTTCCTGGCGCTGTGGAGCGGTTCCCTGTGGGGCAAACCGACCTGGGGTACCTGGTGGGTTTGGGACGCGCGCTTAACGTCGGAGCTTATCCTGCTGTTTCTTTATTTCGGTTTCATGGCGCTCAAGGCCGCGATCGATGATCCGCGCCGCGCCGACAAGGCGGGAGCGGTGCTTGCACTCACCGGGGTCATCAATATTCCTATCATTTATTTTTCCGTGCAATGGTGGAATACCCTGCATCAGGGCGCTTCGGTGAGCTTTACAAGCGCGCCGACCATGGCGGCCACCATGTTCGCCGGCATGATAGTAATGGCGCTCGCGTTCTGGATGTACAGCATCGCGGTTACGCTGATGCGAGTTCGGTGCATCATCCTTGAACGTGAATGTGACTCCCAGTGGGTGGCAGAATATATGGGCAGTGTCAAATGAACTGGGCAAGCTGGAACGATTTTTTGGCAATGGGTGGCTACGCACTTTACGTGTGGGGCTCCTATGCCGTGGTGTTCGCGCTTCTGGCAACGGAAATTGTGCTGCTGGCATTGAGAAAACGCAGAATCCTGCAGCAGCTTGATCGTATGCGCGACGCAGCGCGCGGGGGCATATTATGAAACCGCGGCATAAACGGTTCGCGGCAATCGCGGTGGGCATCGCCGCGCTCGGAGCGGCCGCGGGATTAGTGTTGAGCGCGCTCAACAAGAACCTGGTTTTTTTCTTTACTCCGTCACAAGTGGCGGCGAACGAAGCCCCGCGGTCGCGTGATTTTCGCATCGGGGGACTGGTCGTCCCGGGAAGCCTCAAGCGCCAGCAGGACGGCTACTCGGTGCAGTTTATCGTGACAGATACGGCGCGAAGCATCAAAGTAAATTATCGCGGTACGCTTCCGGATTTGTTTCGTGAAGGAAAAGGCGTGGTCGCGCAAGGACACCTCGGCCCCGATGGAATATTTCAGGCCAGCGAAGTGCTCGCCAAGCACGATGCGAATTATATGCCACCCGAGGCCGCGGATGCCGTCAAAAGGGCGCGTGCTATGGTCAAAAAAACCTCGCAGACGCTGGTAACGGATCCTCCGGACCCAGTGAAGAAACGCTGATGATTCCGGAAATCGGTCAGTTCGCGCTTGCGCTGGCGCTGGTTATTGCGCTGGCACAGAGCGTGATCAGTCTGGTTGGAGCTGCCAGAGGGGAGGCCGCATGGATGCGGTTCGCGCGCCCTGCGGCGCTGGGACAATTCATCTTCGTGGCAATCGCTTTCGGTTGTCTCATGTATTCCTTTATCAACAAGGATTTCTCTGTCGCCTTTGTCGCGGCCAATTCCAATTCCGCGCTGCCCCTGCAATATCGCATCGCCGCAGTTTGGGGCGGGCATGAAGGCTCGCTGTTATTGTGGGCGCTGATCCTGGGAGCGTGGATGGCCGCGGTAGGCATTTTCAGCCGCCGTCTTCCTGAAGATATGGTCGCGCGCGTTCTTGGCGTAATGGGATTGGTAAACGTGGGCTTTCTTTCGTTCATGCTGTTTACATCAAACCCGTTCGACCGTCTGTTCCCGGTGCCTCCCGACGGTCGCGATCTCAACCCGCTGCTGCAAGATCCAACCATGGTGCTGCATCCACCGGTGCTGTATACCGGTTACGTCGGGTTCTCGGTGGCATTCGCTTTCGCGATCGCAGCCCTGCTCTCGGGACGACTGGACGCGACATGGGCGCGCTGGTCGCGCCCCTGGACTATCGTTGCCTGGACGTTCCTCACGCTCGGAATTATGCTTGGCAGCGCGTGGTCGTATTACGTGCTTGGATGGGGCGGATGGTGGTTCTGGGATCCGGTGGAGAACGCATCATTTATGCCCTGGCTGGTGGGCACCGCGCTTATTCATTCTCTCGCGGTCACTGAAAAGCGCGGCACCTTTCGCAGTTGGACGGTACTGCTTGCGATTTTTGCGTTCTCGCTAAGTCTGCTGGGCACTTTCCTGGTCCGTTCCGGGGTGCTGAGTTCGGTACACGCCTTTGCGACCGATCCCAGGCGCGGCATTTTTATCCTGGCGTTTCTTACTGTGGTAGTCGGCGGCTCACTGGCGCTTTTCGCGTGGCGTGCGCCGCGCATCGGCCTGGGCGGAAGTTTCGATCCCGTTTCCCGCGAATCGCTGCTGCTCACTAACAACGTGCTGCTGGTGGCGGCTGCCGGCTCCGTATTGCTGGGCACGCTTTATCCGCTGGTGCTGGATGCGCTCGGCTTGGGCAAAATTTCCGTCGGGCCCCCGTATTTTGAAACCATATTTGTGCCGCTGATGACGCCTGCGCTGTTTTTGATGGGAATCGGCCCGCTCGCGCGATGGAAGAAAGCAAGCTTGCCCAAACTCGCGCAGCGCTTGCGCTGGGCCTTCGCGGTGAGTGTTGCGACCGCTCTGTTGCTTTCGTTCACGATTGGTCGCGCCAGCGTATGGGTAAGCCTCGGGCTGCTGCTCGCCTTGTGGATCGCTGCATCGGGCGTAGTAAATATTTGGGGTAGAGTCAGCAACAGCAGCGGAACAAGCTTGACGGCGCGATTCGCCGGTATTTCAAGCGCATATTACGGAATGCTGCTCGCGCATCTGGGGGTCGCGGTGTTCGTCGTCGGCGTGACACTGGAGAAAGGATACGATACACAGAAGGACGTGCGCATGGGCCCGGGCGCAACGGCGCAGGTTGGCGGTTATACGTTCCGCTTCGACGATGTCGAGCAAATAACCGGCCCCAACTACACCGCGGCACACGCTACGATCACAGCCATGAAGGACGGCAAGCTCATCGCAGTGCTGCACCCCGAAAAACGCGTTTACGCATCGCAGGAAAGCCCAATGACGGAGGCCGCAATCGATCGCGGCTTCACCCGTGATTTGTACGTGTCTTTGGGCGACCCGGTTGATTCCAGCACCTGGATCGTGCGCCTGCAA